>Ga0208714_1000463_pt1 | contig 11658 bp, 10 predicted proteins | sample NGESurshal072012_3_FD_184461 | JGI IMG/M metagenome (GOLD analysis project Ga0208714, IMG submission 184461) | Arctic peat soil microbial communities from Barrow, Alaska - NGEE Surface sample 415-1 shallow-072012 (SPAdes) | ecosystem: Environmental > Terrestrial > Soil > Wetlands > Peat ... | reverse complement strand
GGGGCAGCAGCTGCCCGCGTCGACGGCGCCGGGTGGCGCGCCCGGTGCGCCTGCGTCGCCGCCGTGGTACGAAAACATTCCGGGGATGAGCCACACATCCAGCGGTGGCCGGCGCAACGACAACATGGTGGATATAATGGCGAAGAGCGCGGCGCGAGCCATGGGGAGTTCCGTGGGGAGGCAGATAATTCGCGGGGTGCTAGGGTCGCTATTGGGGAGCAAAAAGCGATAGGGATGCCAAGCTGGCACAGCGAGTTTTGAGGATGCCCCTAAGCCGCGCTTTTGCAGGGTTTTCCGCGTACTGTGACCCACGGCACAAGCCTTGGCGTTGACTTTTCTTTACACTACACCTAGCATTTTTAGTTCTACTCGCGGCGTCATCCACGCTAGCTCTTCGCCGCTATCCTACAACCCTCACCGGAGGAAGTAATGCCTATTAAGGTTGGTATCAACGGCTTCGGCCGCATCGGTCGCAATATTGTGCGCACAGCGATTGACGATAAGGAAATACAGTTCGTCGCCGTCAATGACATCACGGATTCCAAGACCCTGGCGCACTTGCTGAAATACGACTCCGTGCTGGGCAATTTGCCGCACAACATAACGCACACGGAAGATACGATCAGCATCGAAGGGAAGGCGATCAAGGTTTTCAAGGTTAAGGATCCGGCGGAGATCGACTGGAATAGCGTCGGCGCGGATATTGTGGTGGAGTCCACCGGCCTTTTTACCAAGGGCGCGGACGCACGGAAGCATATTCGCGGCTCGGTGAAGAAGGTCATTATTTCGGCGCCGGCAACTGATCCGGATGCGACGTTTGTGCTGGGCGTGAACGATAAGACGTACGACCCGGCGAAGCACCATGTGGTTTCGAACGCTTCCTGCACCACGAACTGCCTGGCGCCGGTGGCGAAGGTTTTGAATGACACGTTCAAGATTGTCGCCGGAACGATGACGACGATCCACTCGTACACCAACGACCAGAAACTGCTCGACCTGCCGCACAAAGATTTGCGGCGAGCGCGCGCCGCGGCGTTGAACATGATTCCCAGCACCACGGGAGCAGCCAAGGCCCTGAAACTGGTTATCCCGGAGTTGGATGGCAAGCTCGACGGATACTCGATGCGCGTTCCCACGCCCAATGTCAGCGTGGTGGACCTGACCGTGTTCGTGGAAAAGTCCGCAACGAAAGAGTCCGTGAACGCAGCCCTGAAGTCCGCGGCGAATGGCCCGCTGAAGGGCATCCTGGGCTACACCGAAGAAGAACTGGTTTCCTGCGACTTCAAGGGAAATTCCAACTCGTCAATCGTGGATGCGGACTATACCAAGGTGGTTGGCGACAAGTGCATCAAGGTTTTGTCTTGGTACGACAACGAGTGGGGCTACTCCTGCCGCGTGCGCGATTTGATCAAACTGCTGGCGGCCAAGCGCTAACAGCATTTCTTACGCCCGCGCTCCGTGGCCGTGTGCAAAGAGGGCCACGGATGCCGGGCGGATTGCTGATATCTGAACGTAGATATCTGATGTTGACTCCCTAAATCCAAGAACGGAATACCATCATGAGCAAACTTACGATTCAAGATCTTGATCTACGCGGTAAACGTGTGTTCATTCGTTGTGATTTCAACGTGCCGCTAAAGGATGGCGTGGTAACCGATGATACCCGCATACGAGAAACGCTGCCCACGCTGAAGCTGGCGATAGAGAAGGGCGGGAGGCTGGTGCTGGCGTCGCATTTGGGACGTCCCAAGGGCGGGCCGGACGCGAAGTATTCGTTGAAGCCAGCAGCAAAGAAACTGGAAGAGTTGCTCGGCAAACCGGTGGCTTTTGCAGCGGATTGTGTAGGCGCAGAAGCGGAAGCGAAGAGCAAAGTGTTGAAAGATGGCGATGTGCTGGTGCTGGAGAACGTGCGCTTTCATCCCGAGGAAGAAAAGAACGACGAAGCATTTTCGAAGCAGTTAGCTGCATTGTGCGACGGCGTTTTTGTTTGTGATGCGTTTGGTTCCGCACACCGCGCGCACGCTTCCGTTGTAGGCATTACGCGCTTCGTGAAGCAATCGGCTGCGGGTTTGCTGATGGAGAAGGAACTGGCATACATCGGCAAAGCCATCAGCAATCCGGTGCGTCCGTTTGTGGCGATTCTGGGCGGGGCGAAGGTCAGCGACAAGATCGAAGTGGTCGAAAACCTGATGAAGATTGCCAATGTGATGCTCATTGGCGGCGGCATGGCGTACACCTTTCTGAAAGCGCAGGGCTTGCCCATCGGGAAATCGCTGGTGGAAAACGACAAGCTTGACCTGGCGAAAAAACTTCTCGCCGAAGCCAAACAGAAGAATTTCAAGCTGCTGCTGCCGATCGATCACGTCATTGCACCGGAATTCAAAGCGGACGCGCAGGCGACGACCGTGGACGTAAACGCAACACCTGATGATCAGATGGGGCTCGATATTGGACCGAAGACGATCGCCGCGTACAACGCGGAAATCGCCAAGGCCAAAACCATCGTCTGGAACGGCCCGATGGGAGTGTTTGAGATGCCCGCGTTTGCCAAAGGCACGCTGGAAGTCGCCAAGGCCGTGGCTGCGGCGACCACTGCTGGAGCGACATCCATCGTTGGCGGAGGTGATTCCGTTGCTGCCGTACATCAGTCCGGCGTCGCGAAGCAAATCTCGCACATCTCAACGGGTGGCGGAGCATCGCTGGAATTTCTAGGTGGCACGAAACTACCGGGCGTGGAGGCCCTTACCAACAAATGAGTACCGTAAAACGTCGCCGCGTAATCGCGGGAAATTGGAAAATGTATAAAACGCAGTCGGACACACGTGCGTTCTTCGCCGGGTTCAACCCGCTGGTCGCAGGGATCGGTGATTGCGACATCGTGGTCGCGCCGCCGTTTACAAACATTCCCGCCGCGGTGGAAGCCTCCAAGGGGACGAATATCGGCATCTCTGGCCAGGACGTTTACTGGGAAAAAGAGGGCGCATTCACCGGGCAAATCTCGACGGCGATGCTGGTCGATGTGGGTTGCAAGTACGCCATCGTGGGACATTCGGAGCGCCGGCAATTCTTTGGCGATATGGACGAGACGGTGCTCAAGAAGGCGAAAGCCGCACTGGCCGCCGGGCTTACGCCGATCGTGTGCATCGGGGAGATGCTGGCAGACCGGGAAGCGGGAAACACAGAAAAGGTCATCGGAACGCAGTTTAAGGGCAGTGTGGGCGCGTTGACCCCCGAGGAATTCTCCCGTATTCTAATAGCTTACGAACCGGTCTGGGCCATTGGCACGGGCCGCGTGGCAACTCCGGAAATCGCTGCGGCGGTGCACAAGTTTGTGCGTCAGACTGCCGCGGCTCAGTTCTCCGCCTCTGCTGCTTCCGCCTTGCGGATACTTTACGGCGGGAGCGTCAAGCCCGACAACATTAAAGGGTTGATGGCTCAGGAAGAACTCGATGGCGCGCTTGTGGGTGGAGCTAGCCTGGACCCGAAGTCGTTCGCAAGTTTGGTGAATGATTGGCCACGCTGAAGCGGGGAAACCCGCCAGCCGCTAACCGGCTAACGCAATTTAACGTTTGAGGTGCATGGAAATGCCATCTGGATTGAAATGGACGATCTCGCTGATCGTGGGATTCGGGATCATCGTCATCGGTTTTCGTTGGTGGGGACCGCTGCTGACCGCATTTTTCGTTTTGAACTGCTTGGTGCTGATCATCGTGGTGCTGCTGCAGAGCGGCAAAGCGGCTGACCTGGCAGGCGCGTTCGGCGGAGCAGGGAGCCAAACGGCATTCGGGCCGCGGGGAGCGGCATCGGTGCTTTCGCAAGCGACTACCTGGTGCGCCATCATGTTTATGGTATGCGCGCTGGCTTTGGCTTTGCGAGTGGATCGCTCCGCAGGAGGAGATAGCTCGATCTTGGAGAAATTCTCCAAGCCCGCGACCAAGACGGCGCCGGCAACTCCAACCCCGGCGGTTCCGCAGTCTTCGACTCCGCAATCGCAGCCACCCGCTTCGCAACCGAAGCCGTAATTTATCTTGAAGTGCGGCAGCCCAGCTGCCGTTTTTCCGCGGCGATCACCTTACACTTTAATTAGGACTTTTCGCTGAGAACGCGCGCGAACACGTCGGCATCGACGTTGCCGCCCGTCGCAATTACGACAACACGTTTTCCTTTTAACTCCTGCGATTCCTTCAGGGCGGCGGCAAGCCCCGCGGCGCCCGCACCTTCGACGAGGTTATGGGTGTCGGTGAAAAAGATGCGCATGGCGCCGGCAACTTCCGCCTCGCTGACGCGGACGACGTGGTCGACATTTTCCAGCATCACCTGGAGGGCAGATTCGTTGCCACGGCGGCAGGACAAGCCATCGGCGAGAACGGCTTGCGCAGGCGCTTCAACGATGTGGCGTTGCGCGAAAGACAGCGCGTAGGTTGGCGCGTTATCGGAAACCACTCCCACCAGCTTCGTTTTCAATCCCATTCCATTTCGTACCGTTGCGGCGGAACAAATTCCTGAACCCATGCCGATTGCTACGTAGGCCACGTCGAGCTCGGGGAGGGCGGTGAAGAGTTCGAGCCAGTAGGTGGACACGCCCAGAACAATATCGCGGTGGTAGGGTGGCACAAGGTGATAACCCATCTCTGTCGATAATTTTTGCGCGTGTTCGAGCGAGGACTGAAAATCCTGCCCGTGTTCGACCAGACGGGCGCCTTGCGCGCGCATCGCTGCGTTCTTGCTGGCGCTGTTGCCGTGCGGGACGACGATGACGCAATCGAGTTTTTTGCGTTGCGCGGCCAGGGCAACGGACTGACCATGATTGCCACGGGTGGCGGCCATCAGCCCGCGGGTGCCTGGTTCACGTTTCAGCAGTTCTTCGGCGTAGACGATGGCGGTGCGCGCCTTGAAGGCACCGATTGGTGTGTAGTTCTCATGCTTCACCCAGACTTCCGTACCCAGACGTTCGCAAAGCAACGGCCAACGGTATTGCGGCGTTGGCGGCATCAGCTTATACACGACTTCAGCCGCTGCGCGCACCTCCGCAATTGTCGGCAAATGCGGCGTCGCCTGTGCAATAGTCATGAATACACCTCAGTTCGATCAAAGCGGGCTGACCTAGTGGAGAGTTTGCATGCGATCAAACGGAGCGTTAGATCCACATTGGCCTGCTGCACAACCGTAGAGCTAAGTCCACTTTGCAGACATAGGCGGACCTCTGCTCAAAGGCCAAAAAGAGCAAAAGGACTTAAGAGTTGTCTTGGAATGAAAACTAAGGAATGGTGCGGCCGAGTGGATTCGAACCACCACGGTATTGCTACCGCCAGCCCCTCAAGCTGGTGCGTCTGCCAGTTCCGCCACGACCGCGTTTTAGAACTCCTTAAGTATAAACGAGAAGAACAGTGAATGCGAGCCATCACTGGCCTAGGTCTAGCTAGAGTTTCTCGTCCAGCGCGGGGGCGGAGTATTTTTTGATTGTTCGCGGCAGCAGGGATTGGCTAAAATGAGCGTCGGCACCCTTCGGAAATTCGGTTGATTTCAGGAGGCCTGATGAGCCCCACCATTCGAAACCTTGGTTCGATAGCCACTTTCTTTTTGTGCGCGTCCACGATCTTCTCGCAGACCAATCCTCCACCTTCCGACCCGCACGAACTGGTAACGCGCGGACCGCGCACTCTTTCCAAAGCAGCTGATCGCTCGGTCGCGCTGGATGTGCTGAACCGCGCACGACAAAATTTCAATCTGCGTGACATTTCCGTGCCCTATACGTTCAGAGTGTCTTTCCAAACAAACGGAGCGACGGCGAATGAAGGCGAAGGGAAGATGGAGGAATTCTCCGACGGAGGGTCGCACTGGCGTTGGACGGCCGAGTTGCCGAATTCGCAGGTGATTCGCATCGGCAGCGAGGGGCATGTGTACGGCACGAATCCAGCCGAACCGGTGCCATTGCGGGTGCAGATGATCCGAGCCGCCTTGCACTGGCCGATCCTGCGGAATGCAGGAGCTTCGGCGATGCGCACAGAGGAAGTGGCGCGCGATGGCAAGACACTGTCGTGCTTATTGCTAAGCGGTTCCATACCGGAGAATCCCGCGCCGCGTTCCTGGGTCGAGGTGGAATACTGTATCGATTCGGCGACGGGCCTTTTGCAGATGTGGTCCGAAGCGCCGGGGATTTATGCGGAATACGATTACAACGGTGCGGTGGAATTCCACGGCCACACGCTTCCACGGATGATTTCGATATTTGAAGACGGCCGCCTGGCCGCGCAGGCAAGAGTGGATAGCTTCGAAGATGCGCCCAACATCGATCCGAGCCTCTTCAAGCCGACGCCTGAGATGGTTGACGCTGGCGGATCGTTCATGCTGGCTTCACCCAGCCGGTTCCCCATGCGCGTCGATCCCAACGACGCGCCGACCTCAACTTTCTTTCAGCCAGTCATCGTGCATGCGATTCTTGACGCGCAGGACGGCCACGTGCTCGATGCGGAAGCATTGCAGAATTCCGACGGGGACTTGAGCCGGGCTGCGATGGACCTAGTGCGGAGCACGACGTTTCCACCGTCCGGATTTCAGCAGGAGGCTTTCATCAACGTGCAATTTCACATGCCTGCAATGATGGTTGGCGGTCCACCGGTTTTTCATTCTCGAGTACGGTGGGTGATCTGGGAAGAGCATCGTACACGTCCGCCGGTCCATAAACCACCGCACGTGGGGAACTGACATTCGCGAGCGCGTTTTCATCTGGCGGGAATGTGCTGTTATCATTTTGGTATGGCACTGCAATTTTCCGACACAGAAATACGAGTACTCGGCTGCCTGGTAGAGAAAGACAACACCACGCCGGAGTATTATCCGCTTTCGCTGAATGCGTTGGTGAACGCCTGCAACCAGAAATCAAATCGCGAACCGGTATTGTCGCTGGACGAGACGGCGGTGCGCAACGCACTGCGCTCGCTCTCCGAGCAGGCTTTGGTGCGGAGCGCCAGCAGCGACTCTCGCGTGGCTAAGTACGAGCACCGGCTTAACGAACTTTACAATTTTCACCGCCACGAAATTGCCGTGCTCTGCGTGCTATTTCTGCGCGGCCCGCAGACTCCCGGTGAGTTGCGCACCCGGGCTGAGCGTATGTTTGCGTTTGAAGATTTGGAAGCCGTGCATTCCGCGCTGAACCTGCTGATGCGCCGCGAACCGTCGCTGGTGAGGGTTTTGCCGCGCCAGCCGGGAACCAAGGAATCGCGCTATATGCATTTGTTTTCGGGAGATGCTGAGCCCGCCGGGCATGGCGAGGTCGAGCACGGTGCAGGGACACCAGCCCCAGCGAGAAGTTCGGCAGATGCGGAGCGCGTGGCGCAGTTGGAGGTGGAAGTGGATGCGTTGCGGAGAGAATTGGAAACCTTGCGCGATCAGTTCGCTAACTTCCAGAAACAATTTCAGTAGGTTTTAGACCACGGAGCAATTTCCCGGCGGGCAAACTGTTGACCTCGTGTCGGCTGTGCGAGCCGTCAGTGTGCCTGACTACTTTTTGCGGAAGACTGCGCGAACAACGGCGCCTTTGCCGCTGTGCATTTTGCCCTCGCGCAAATCCACGACGGACTCGGTGAGTTCAAGCGCATCGGCTTCCGCAAAATCACGGCGCAGGAGTTCGGCGGTGTAGAGCAGTTCCAGCTGCTTTGGACCTCCCGATGAAAATTGCAATTGCGCGGGGTTAAATGCTTCGAGAATCAAGATTCCGCTTGGCTTTAGCGCGCGAAGCATGGCCGCATGAAGCTTGGATCGTTGTTCCAGAGACAGGTGCAGATAGATCGAAGCAACGGCATCAAACTCGGACGTTGGCCAAGTCCAAGTATTTAGATCGCACAAGAGAATTGTGGCGGAAAGCCCGGCGGCCTTAGCCGCAACGCGGGCCCGTTCCACGCCGACGGGTGAGACGTCAACGGTGGTGACATCGAAGCCCTGCTTGGCGAGCCACAACCCATTTCGCCCGTAGCCATCGGCTGGAACCAATACCTTGCTACCGCCCGCCAGCCGTTGTGTTGCCTGAACGCGAAGAAAATCATTAGGTTCTTCGCCGTACACCGGTTCCGGCCGCGCAAAGCGTTCATCCCACATTGCTGCCGGATTCGCCTCTTTTTCGGTCATGCGTGCACTCCGCGCCGTGATCTTGTTACTACCGAAATCACACCCAATCTTATCAATCGTGCCGCAATAAAAAAGGCCATCTCGAACGACGGTCCCTCCTGCGGCGAGTATGGAAAGCCCAGCGTGCAGCTTGCAATTTCCCCTACAGCCGCTAAGATAAACCTTCGGTTCAGGGTGCCGCTTGGGGCGGAACTACTTCTAAAATGGTCACTTACGACGATGGGGCCAATCTGCCGAATCAGACCAAGCCGGGGTTTCTCGCTCGTGCCCTGTTCTCCACACACCACAAGACCATTGGCCTTCAGTACCTCTGGCTAGCGCTGGCCAGCGTTTTCGTGGGGATGATTCTGTCTACGCTGCTGCGCATTCATGCCTCGTGGCCGACCACGGCAATTCCTTTTCTGACCAATCTCGACGTTACTCCGGAGCGGTTTGCGGCGGTTCGGCTGCTGCACGGTTCGCTGATGGTTTTCTTTGTGCTTACGGCTGCGCCGCAATTGGGATTTGGGAACTATCTCTTGCCGCTACAAATCGGCGCGCGCGAGATGGCGTTTCCCTCGCTTAACCGGCTCTCTTTCTGGATGGCCTTGGCTTCACTGCTGGGAATGACTGGTTCGTTTTTTCTGACGCTGGATGCAGGGATCAATCTTTGGCTGATTAGCGCTTCGATTTTTTCGCTGGCGGCGCTGCTGAGCGCGCTTAACTTCACGACCACCACGATCGATCTGCGCACCGAGGGCATGACCCTGCCTCGCATGCCGGTCACTGTCTGGGCCTGGTTTATCAACGCCATCCTCAGCATGCTGATCTTCAGCGTGCTGCTGGCGGGGAGCAGCGCGGTGCTTTCCGACCGGCTGCTGGGTTCCAATTTCTTTTCTACGGTGAGTTTCCTCGCGCATCAACCACAAAACCTGGTGCGGCAGGGAAGCCTGCCGATTCTTTGGCAGCGGCTGTTCTGGTATTTCGCGCAAGCAGAAGTGTATGTGGCCATGCTGCCGTGTTTTGGTTTCACCACGCATTTGATCGCCACGTTTTCGCGCAAGCCAGTTTGGAAAGAGCGCATGGTGGTACTGGCGCTCTGCGGCGTGGGCGTGGTTGGTTTCTGCGTTTGGGGCTACCATATGTTTGCCACCGGCATGAACCCCTACGCTCCGCTGGTGTTTTCCGTGTTGGCGTCTTCGCTGGGCATTCCCGCCGCGCTGTTGATGGCCAGTTGGTTTGGCACGCTTTGGAACGCGCGGTTTCAACTCACCACCGCGATGCTCTTCGCGATCGGATTCATTTCGCTGTTCGTGGCTGGCGGCCTCTCTGGCATTTTTCTGGCGCGCCACGAGCTTACGCAGGCAGCCGTCAGCGAAGATTTCGTCATTGGCCATTTCCACCTGGTGATGGGTGTGGCCGCGACGTTTGCGATATTGGGCGCGCTGTTCTTCTGGTTTCCAAAATTGTTCGGTTGCCGGCTGAAAGAAACATTGGGGAAGATCCATTTCTGGGCGACGTTTGCTGGCGTCTACGGCATCTTCATGCCCTTGCACTGGCTGGGTCTGCTGACGCAATCGCACATGCTGCCGGATGCGCAGCGAATCGCGCTGGCCTCGGTGGGTTCTTCGTTTCGTACATTTGTTACCGTGGCCACCATCAGCACGGTCGCGGCGCAACTGCTGTTCGTTGGCAATTTTTTCGGCACGCTGCTCCGCCGAAAGAGGTGCGTTGAGGAAAATAACCCCTGGCGCGCCACTACACTCGAATGGAGTATTCCTTCTCCCGCGCCGGAGGAGAACTTTGGGCTTGTCCAGCCGAAGGTTTACCGTGGGGCCTACGAATTCCACGAGGGCTTTGCCAGCGACTTCTTGCCGCAGCACCTCTCGCCCGAGCTGCTGGTGCAAAAAGTCTTGTAGGACTGGAAGAGAGAGACCATGCCAGGCGCAACGTCCGCAAAAGATATTGAGCTGATCATCGAGAACAAAGGGGAAAACGTAGGTGGCGGGGGAGGGATTCAGCCGCCTACGGGGGGAAATGGCGGCGGTGAGGGCGGAGGCAAGCGTGGCCGCAACCCGCGCCAACCGTCGCCGAATCGCTACTACACAGGCATCGCGCTCGGGATTGTATCCATCCTGATGTTCTTCATGGCGCTGGCCAGCGCTTTTCTGGTGCGCAAGGGGACCAGCGGAGACTGGGTGGCGGTGCATATCCCGGCGCTGCTGTGGGTGAACACGGCAGTTTTGTTGCTGAGCAGCGGCACGTTGGAGATGGCACGCAAGCGTTTGGCGAGGGATGATTCCGCTGGGTTCAAGAAATTGTGGCTAGTTACCACGCTGCTGGGTGTGGCCTTTCTGACCGGGCAGGTGGTAGCCTGGCGGCAATTGAACGGGCAGGGCATCTACCTCGCTACTAACCCGGCCAGCAGTTTTTTCTATATATTTACCGGGGCCCATGCTTTGCACCTTATTGGTGGAGTCGCCGCGCTGATATATGTGGCCCGGCGTAACTTTGACACTGCCCAGGTTACGCGGTCGGTTGCCGCCGAAGTGGCCTCCTACTACTGGCATTTCATGGACGCGCTTTGGCTGTTCTTGCTGGCGCTGTTGTATTTGGGAAAGTAGCAGTTTGTTGCAATCTCCCCCGCTGCGGGTCGATAGAGGTACATCTTGCCGTGGCAGAACGGGAACATTTCTCTCCCGTATTGCGTAAATCCAAGCAGAAGTAATCCCGAAAACTGAATTTGGCGATTGGTGAAGCGTGGCAATCCAAGTGGGTCGCGCCACTGCAATGCAGCAAAACGGCTTAACTAGCCCGCAACATACACTGAAGAGAATACTTGTGGACTCAGGAGTGCTGATAAAATGAAGCAACTATAGACGAGTGGTGCGGCTCCGCAGAGCCGGGCAGCCGGAGCGGTATTGGGAGGCTGCGAGAAGTAGATTGGCTTTATCTCTGGACTAGTCGACGCGAGACGATTGGAGCGCGAAGAATTAAAACCGGGGAGCAGGAAATCAGTTCCGTCATGGGGTAGTCGTCCAATTTTGCAGTTCATTCTGGGGGGAATTTTCATGAGAAAGCTGTCTGTCCGTTTATTTTTTATTTTAGCGCTGTGCCTATGTGTTTCGAAAACAGTCCACGCGCAAAATGCGTCGATTACCGGGACAGTGATTGACTCCTCGAATGCAATTGTTCCGGATGCGACGGTCTCCGCAAAAAATACGCAAACCGGGGCGGAGCGCGCCGCGCAAACCGGCGAGACCGGCGCCTTCCGAATCGTAGAACTTCAACCGGGCATATATGACGTAACGGTTTCCAAAACCGGCTTCAAATCTGTTGTTGTGCGGGCATTGACGCTTTTCGTCAGCCAGGTTTATACCTTGGATGCGAAGTTGGAAGTGTCTACAGTTTCCTCAACGGTGGAAGTTAGCGCCGCGACCCTGCCAACCATCGAACTGGACAATGCGTCCATCAGCAACGTGGTGGAACAAAAGCAGATTGTTGATCTACCGCTAGTTACGCGCGATCCTTACGCGCTCATTCTGCTTTCGCCTG
>Ga0208714_1000462_pt1 | contig 11659 bp, 10 predicted proteins | sample NGESurshal072012_3_FD_184461 | JGI IMG/M metagenome (GOLD analysis project Ga0208714, IMG submission 184461) | Arctic peat soil microbial communities from Barrow, Alaska - NGEE Surface sample 415-1 shallow-072012 (SPAdes) | ecosystem: Environmental > Terrestrial > Soil > Wetlands > Peat ... | reverse complement strand
CATCGTCGTGACCATCGCTATTGGCATGGTGGCGGCGCTGGTTGCCGGTCTGATCGCGCACGCGCTGGGCTTGGGCGCCATCTTGACCTACGTGGTTGCCGTCGTGCTCGCCGCCGCTGCCGTCTACTTCATCAGTGGCAGCGCGCGCGCTCGGGGCCGCACCACCGTCTGACGCCAGGATCGGGCCAACAGCAACCGCCGTCTCCCCCGGGACGGCGGTTGCTGTCGTTTACGCCGACAGTCCCAGCAAGGCCAGGCGGCGGGAGTGCGCATCGGCGAGCCGGGCCATCAGCCGCCCCACCTCGGTCAGATCACCGATACCACCGACGATCAGCATCGCTAGCGCCGCGTGCTCGCCCGCCACCCGGTAGGCCTGGCTCAACGCCTCCCCCATCAGCCGCCGCGCCCACAACGCGAGCCGACCTTGCACCGGCGGATCGGCCGCGATCGCGGCCTGCACCTTGGCTACGGCGAACGAGGCGTGTCCTGTGTCCTCGAGCACGTCGAGTACCAGTGCGCGAGTATCCGGGTCGACGAATGCCGCGACCTCCCGGTAGAAGTCCGTCGCGATGCCGTCGCCGACGTAGGCCTTGACCAACCCCTCCAGCCAGTTGCTCGGCGCGGTGGAGTCATGAAAGGCGTCCACCGCGGAGACGAACGGCTGCATCGCCGACTCCGGGTCGACGCCAAGTCCACGTAGCCGCTCGCGCAGCCGCAGGAATTGTCCGAACTCGGCCACAGCCATCCCACCCAACGCCGCCTTGTCGCTCAGGGTGGGAGCGAGCCCGGCGTCGGCGGCCAACCGCTCGAAGGCGGTCAACTCGCCATAGGCCAGTACGCCGAGCAGGTCGACCACCGCCTCCGGCGGCGGAGTTGGCAACTCGGCTGCGGCCGGCGGCGGGGCGGCCGCGGACTGCTCGGTCACCTGTCGCCTCCTGGTCGGCGGTGGTTGTCGGGAAGGTTGTCGGGAGTTGTCGGCAGTGCACCGGAACCCTATCGGCGCGACCGGGCTGCAGCGGCGCTGAAGGCTCCGACCGAGTGTCAGCATGTCGACCACCGCGACGGCGAGCAGCAGTTCGCGCACTGTTGCTCCTTCGCGACCCCGACGGAACCCAGCTCGAACTGTTCGCCACCGCGCGGGCCCGCGCAGACCGACCGGCACGGAGTACCGGTCTCTACAATCCCGCCGCGTGACCAAAGACGATCTGCACGATTTCCAGCGGACGAGTTTCACCTGGGAGGGCACGCGGCACGACGTGTTTCGTCGCGGCAGCGGCCCCGCCGTTCTCGTGACGAGCGAGATCCCCGGCATCACCCCGAACGTCGCGAATTTCGCCCGGCGGGTCTGCGACCGCGGGCTGACCGCCGTCGTTCCGCAGCTGCTCGGCGTCCCCGGCAAGGCCTGGACCTGGCCCTACGTCATCCGAATGTCGGCCTGGACGTGCGTGTCCCGCGAGTTCGTGTCGTTCGCTACCGGCCGGACTAGCCCGGCGACGGTGTGGCTGCGGGCGCTCGCCGGCGAGGAGCACGAGCGGTGCGGCGGCCCCGGCGTCGGCGTGGTGGGGATGTGCCTCACCGGCGGTTTCGCTCTGGCGATGATGGTCGATGAGGTCGTCCTCGCTCCGGTTCTCAGCCAGCCCAGCCTGCCGACCGCCATCACCGCCGCCGAGAAGCGCGACCTGGGCGTCTGCCCGGCCGATCTGGACCGGGTCAAGGAACGGGTGCGGAACGGCGGCGTCTGCGTACTCGGTCTGCGGTTTACCGGTGACCGTCTCGTGCCGGCCGAGCGGTTCCAGCGGCTGCGGGAGGAGCTCGGCGACGGGTTTCTCGGCGTCGAGATCGACTCCTCGCCGGGCAACCCCTACGGGCTGCGTCGGAGCGCCCACTCGGTCCTCACCGAGGACTTCGTCGACGAGCCGGGGCATCCCACCCGGCAGGCCCTGGACCAGGTGCTGGATCACCTCACGACCCGGCTGCTCCCTGGCGACGGCGCCCGGGTCGCTGAGTCGCCGTGATCCTGCACCCGACTCCTATGATCCAGGCCGTACGCCGCCGCGCGCGGCGAGGCTGAACCTCGACGAGTCCCCCGCCGGCATGGCGGCGTTCGGGGCGACGAGCTTGAACTGGGCTCTTCGTCACACATCGTCTGTTTGCGGTTTTCAGACGCCGGCGACGGTGATGACGGCGTCGGTGGCAAAGCCGGCGAGCAGGCCCGCGAGGAGGCCGTAGGCGAGCAGGTCGGTCCGTTTGGCCTTGGCGGCGACAGTGATGAGCTGAGTGATGACGTAGAGGATGGAGCCCGCCGCCAGCGTAAGAAAGACGACGCTGACCGGCTCGCTGGTGAAGCCGTGCCCGACGGCGGCGCCGACGAAGGTGGGACCGCCGCCGATCAGGCCGAGGGCGGCAAGGAACGCCCAGCTGGGCCGGGCTGTGTCGGTGCCGGCGTCGGCGGCCAGGGGGGCGACAATGCCGAACCCTTCGGTGGCGTTGTGCAGGCCGAATCCGACCACGAGCAGGGTGGCCAGGGCGATCTCGCCGGATGCGGCGGACTGGCCGATCGCGAGACCCTCGGCGAAGTTGTGCAACCCGATGCCGACCGCGATCAGCAGGGCCAGCCGGCGCGCGGGGCTGGTGCCGGCGCCTGCTCGGCGGGCGGTGAGCTCCTCTGCGGCCATCGCCCCCGGGCCGAATCGGTGGCGCGCAGTGGCGTCGCGCCGGCGCATCCATGCCTCGTAGCCGACCAGGCCCAGCAGGCCGACGGCAAGGCCGGCGGTGAACAGCGCGCCGTAGCCAGCGACCGGTCCCAGCCCACCATTGCCCTCGTGCACGGCGGTGAGCGCGGCGTCGATCGGTTCCCACGCCGCGGAGAACACGTCCCAGACCAGGAAGACCAGCACGCCCACGGCGGTGGCGTTGAGGAACACCCGCAACCCCGGCACCGGGCGGCGCAGTCGAGCCAGCGGCAACCCAAGCAGGATGGTCACCCCGGCGATGAAGCCGAGTAGCAGCGTTCGAGAGAGGCTCATGAGGACTTCCTTTTCGTACCGGGGCAGCGACTTAGCTTAGGTAGGCCTAACTAAAGTGGCACGGGTGTGAGCAGGGTGTTGGCGGGGGCGCCCGTGACGCGGTCGCCGCTCAACCGAGGCGGACGACCAGCGTGACGGCAAGGCGGCGTGGCAGCGCCCAGCCCCAAGAGCTCGCCCGCCTCGACGTACAAGCTCGCTATGAGCAGCACCTCGACCGTGCGGCGGTGCGACGGCGGCCCGCGATGAAACCCTTCGTCACGTCCTCGACGGCAAGGACTCGGCTGCTGGCCTGGCGGACGAGGTACTCGGCTGCTGGCCTGGCGGACGAGGTACTCGGCTGGCGCCTTCTCACTCATACCGTGGGCCGTTTGCAGGGCAGCAGTGTCGACCCCCCGGCGAACGTCGCGGCAGCTCGCCGGCCGACGAGCGGCCCGGCGGACTCCAGAGGCGTCGCGCGACGCCCCCCGGGGCGGGGTGCGAAGCCGCCCATCAGATCTGCGCGAGCAAGGTCTGCATCTCGGTGACCTCGCCGGTTTGGCTGGTCTCGATGCTGCGGGCCAGGTCGGTGGCCGGCCGGTACTGGCCCGCCGCCTTCTCGGTGCGGGCTAACGCGATCGCCCCCTGGTGGTGCCCGATCATCATGGTGAGGAACTCACGGTCGAACGCCGACCCGGTCAAGCCCTGGAGCATCCCCATCTCGGCGTCGCTCATCATCCCGTACGGGGAGGTCGTTCCCCCCATGCCGGGTGACGGGCTGCCGCCCATCCCGGACGTCGACCCCATCGGGTCCGGGGTCATGCCGGGCACCGGGCTACCGCCCATCCCGGACGTCGACCCCATCGGGCGCGCCGTCGTGCTGGGCACCGCGGTGGGCTGGTGCCAGCTGGTGAGCCACCCGGTCATGGTCGTGATCTCCGGACCCTGGGCGGCGCGGACCCGCTCGGCGATCGTCTTGACCTGCCCATTGGCGGCCCGGGTACCGGCCAGGGTGGCCATCTCGATGGCCTGCTGATGGTGCGGGATCATCAACTCGGCGAAGTTGACGTCCGCGGCGTTGTGCGCGGCGGTCGGGGATCCCGACGTCGCCGCCGGCGCCGGCGCCGGCGCCGAGCTGATGCTGCTCGCGGTGTTGGAGCCACTGGAGCCGCAGGCGGCGAGGGTCAGCGCGGTCAGGGCGCCGGCGGCGGCCAGCGGCAGGAAGCGGCGTGGGGAAGACGGCGAGGACGGCAAGACGGTCTCCTGGTAGGTCGGAGGACAGCGCGGACCATGCACCGCGTTGGGCGGCGGAACGAACGCGTCGGGGAAGGAGCTGGAGTTGGGAGTGCACGACCTGCAGGACGGCGGGTTCCTGCCGGCGAGGACCGTCCGACCGGCGGCGGCCCGCCGCTGGACCCCGCGGTCCGCTGCCGTGGCACCAACCGAGGCCCGGCGAGCGAGGTTCTCATCGGCGTCGTCGCCAGGGGCGCGCACCGGCGCCGGTGCCCTGCGCGCTGGCGTGGCTGGACGCCTGGGGGTGCCGGCTGGGGACCGGATCGCCGGCCGAGCCCACTCCCCCGCCGTCGCGGTCGGGTGCGATGTGATCGGAAGAGTCGCCTTGATCGGTCATCTCCTCCGGACCGCCGCCCATCATCGCCAGCATCGCCCGCCCGCCGGTGCGCAGGAACCGGACTATGAGCACCGCGGCGAGCACCAGAAACGCGATGTTGAGGAAGGAGGTGTAGTTCCAGCTGATCCCGGCGGCGCCGACGTTGGCATGCCGGGCCCCGGTCGGGACCAGGCCCAGTGGCGCGAAGACCAGCTCGATGACAAAGCCGGCGGCCACCATCGTGACGTAGAAGGTGGCGAACAGGAACAGCGCCATCCGGGTGCCGTAGTACTTCCGGTAGATCAGCAGCAGCGGGATGATGATCAGGTCGGCGAAGATGAAGCTGATCACTCCGCCGAAGCTGATCCCGCCGTTCCACAGCACCGCCGCCAGCGGCACGTTGCCGATCGAGCAAACGAAGGTCACCACGGCGACCGCCGGCCCGATGATCGGCCCCCAGACCTTCGCCAGCAGCGGGTGGCCGGTCAGGAACAGCCGCTGCCAGAAGCTGTCCGGGATCCAGGCACCGGCAGCACCGGCGATCAATAGACCGAGGACGAGGTCGCGCAGGATCGCGGCCCACGCCATCACGAAGTTGTGGCTCACCGCGGTGAACCCGGCCGGGCTGGCCAGCCGCCGCCCGAAGCTGCCCGCGGTGGCGACGCTCAAGTCCATGCCGGCGTGGCCCTCCATCGACCCGGCCAGCCCCTTGGCGGCCTGGTCGCGGGCCGCCGCGAGCAGCCGCCGGGACAGGAACAACCGGAACAGCAGCGCTAGCAGCAGGATCATCACCGGACCGCCGACGAACTCGGCCAGGGTGAACTGCCAGCCGATCAGCAGGGCAAGGATCAACCCGAGTTCGATCACCAGGTTGGTGGAGGCGAACTGGAAAGCCATCGCCGCGGTGAAGTCCGCGCCCTTGCGAAACAGCGACCGGGCCAACGCCACCGCCGCGTAGGAGCACGAGCTCGACGCCGCCCCCAGCACCGACGCGGTGGCCAGGCTGCGCGGCCGGTCGTCGGGTAGCAGCCGCGCGATGGTGGCCTTGCGGACCAGCGACTCGATCACCGCGGACAGGGTGAACCCGAGGATCAGCGACCAGGTGACCTGCCAGGTCATCGACCCGGCGACCGCCAGGGCGTGCCCGAGGGCGCGCCAGAGCGCCATCACCCACCTGTGCGGAGTCGGCCGTCGTCGTGGCCGCGGGCATGGCCTGGGCCGCAGCCGGTCGGCCGGCGGCTCATCGCCGCGAGGGCGATGAGCCGACTGCCCCGGCGGCGGTGTCGGCCAGCGGCCGGAACCGGCGCAGCCGCAGGCTGTTGCTCACCACGAATACACTGGAGAAGGCCATTGCGGCCCCGGCGAACAGCGGGGAGAGCAGCCCGAGGGCGGCGACGGGAAGCAGGACGACGTTGTAGGCGAATGCCCAGAACAGGTTGCCCTTGATCGTGGCCAGGGTCCGCCGCGACAACCGGATCGCATCCGCGGCCACCAGCAGGTCCCCGCGGACCAGCGTGAGGTCGCTGGCCTCGATCGCGGCGTCGGTGCCGGTGCCCATCGCCAGCCCGAGATCGGCCTGGGCCAGGGCGGCGGCGTCGTTGACCCCGTCCCCGACCATCGCCACCACCTTGCCCTGGGCCTGCAGCCGGCGGATGACGTCCACCTTCTCGGTGGGCAGGACGTCGGCGATCACGTCATCGGCGGCGATGCCGACGGTGGTGGCGACCGCCTTCGCGGCGCGGGTGTTGTCCCCTGTTAGCAGCACCGGGGACAGCCCGAGCGCGCGCAGGCTGGCGATGGCTGCGGCGCTGGAGGGCTTGGCGACGTCGCTGACCGCCACCAGTCCGCGGGCCCGGCCGTCCCAGCCGACGGCGACGACGGTCTGCCCGTCGGCCTCCGCGACCGCCAGCCGCTGGACGAGCCCGGCCGGCACCGGCATGGCCTCCGCCGTGAGCATCGCCGGGCGCCCGGCGAGGACCGCATGGGCGTCGACGACGCCGCGGACGCCGCGGCCGGGGGTGTTGGCGAAGTCGCTCACCGCGGGCAACGGACCGGCCTGCTCCCGGGCCGCCGCGGCGATCGCCTGCGCAATCGGGTGCTCACTGGCGGCCTCCAACGCCCCGGCCAGTCGGAGCACCTCGGCCGGGTCCTCGCCGGCGGCGGCCACGGTGCCCCGATAGGTCATCTTCCCGATGGTCACCGTGCCGGTCTTGTCCAGCACGATCGTGTCCACCCGACGGGTTGACTCCAGCACCTCGGGGCCGCGGATGAGCATGCCGAGCTGGGCGCCGCGGCCGGTGCCGACCAGCAGCGCCGTCGGGGTGGCCAGGCCGAGCGCGCACGGGCAGGCGATGATCAGTACGGCGACGGCCGCGGTGAACGCGTGCGCCGCCGACAATCCGACCGCGAGCGTCACCACCAGGGTCGCCAGGGCCAGCAGGATGACGACCGGGACGAACACCGCGCTGACCCGGTCGGCGAGGCGCTGCACCGGGGCCTTGCCGGACTGCGCTGCGGTGACCAGCCGGGCGATCTGCGCGAGCTGGGTGTCGGCCCCGACCCGGGTGGCGCGCACGACCAGCCGGCCGCCCACGTTCACCGTCGCGCCGGCAACGGCATCCCCGCCGGTCACGTCGACGGGGGCGCTCTCGCCGGTCAGGGGGCTCGCGTCCACCGCGCTGGCACCCTGGAGGACGACGCCGTCGGCGGCGACCTTCTCCCCCGGCCGGACGACGAACCGGTCACCGACGCGGAGCCGGCCGACCGGCACCCGCTGCTCGGTGTCCCCGCGCAGGACGCAGACGTCCTTGGCGCCCAGCTGAAGCAGGGCGCGCAGCGCCGCCCCGGAACGGCGCTTGGCCCGGGCCTCGAAGAACCGGCCGGCGAGCAGGAAGACGGTGACGGCGCTGGCGACCTCGAGGTAGATCTCGCCGGTGCCGCTGCCCCGGCTGGCGGCGACGGCGAACCGCATCCGCATGCCCGGCATGCCGGCGTCGCCAAGGAACAGCGCGTACAGCGACCACAGGTAGGCCGCCAGCGTGCCCATCGAGACCAGCGTGTCCATGGTCGCGGCCCGGTGCCGCAGGTTGGCCAGCGCGGCCCGGTGGAACGGCCAACCGCCCCAGATGACGACCGGGGAGGCCAGCGTCAGCGACAGCCACTGCCAGTTGTCGAACTGCAACGGCGCGATCATCGCCAGGGCCAGCACCGGCAGCGTCAGGACTGTGCACACCGTGAGGCGCTGCCGCAGCGAGGCCACCGCCGCGTCGTGCTCGGCCGCCGCCGGGTCGACCCCGTCCGCCCCGGCGCCATCGGGCTCAGGCGGCTCGGGCCGGCGGACACCGTATCCGGTGGCCTCGATGTTGGCGACGATGTCCTCGGGTCCGAGCTTGGCCGGGTCGTAGCGCACCGCTGCGGTCTCGGTCGCGAAGTTCACCGTGGCCGAGACCCCGTCGAGGCGGTTGAGCCGCTTGGCGATGCGGGCCGAGCAGGAGGAGCAGGTCATGCCGGTGACAGCCAGATCGACCGCGGCCGGCCGCGGCCCGGGCGGCTGCCCGGGCATCGCGGTGCCGGTGCCGCGCTCGGTGGTGACGCTCACGACCTGCTCAGGCCCCGACGACGGCGTAGCCGGCCTCGTCCACGGCGGCCCGGACGGCGGCGTCGGTGAACCCGTCCCCGTCGACGGTGAGTGTGCCGGGCAGCGCCACCTCGACAGCGCGCACGCCGGGGACCTTGGCGACCTCCTCATTGACCGCCGCGACGCAGTGCCCGCACGTCATCCCGGTGACCTCATAGACCTTTTCGGCCATGACCTGCTCCTGACGCTCGCGGGGATTACCCTCTGGGGGTATCTGTCCCCAGCCTAGCAGTGGTACCCGCCCCGGTATAGACGTCCGGCCCAGCGACGAAGGAGCACCCGATGGCGAAGCCCGCCCCGGCCACCCCCGACCGGCCGGCCGGTCGGACCACCGCTGCCTCACCGGTGGCCGGGGAGGTGGCCGGCGCCGCGAGCGGGACCGGAGTCGTCCGCGGCTACACCGCGACCAAACCGCAGCTGCAGGGCCGGCTCGCCCGGATCGAGGGGCAGGTCCGGGGCGTCGCCAAGATGGTCGAGGACGACCGGTACTGCATCGACGTGCTGACTCAGATCAACGCCGTCCAGGCCGCCCTGGACAAGGTCGCCCTCGGCCTGCTCGATGGCCACGCCCGGCATTGCCTCGTCGGCCACGGCGGCGGCCCCGTCGACCCCGAGGACCAGGTCGCCGAGCTGATGGGCGCGGTCGGGCGGCTGCTCAGCCGCTGAGGCGGTGCGCGGCGGGACCGAGCCGCGCTCGCGCCGCGGCCGCCCGCCGGGCGAACGGGCGGATCGGAGAGCGGCGACGTCCACGCGGGCGGGTTGGGTCACGTCGGCAAGTGCTGGCGGACCTGGGTGAGCAGGTCGGGGGCGGAGAGGAACATCGAGGGGTACTCGCCGTACCAGCGCTGTGCGCCGGTGGCGTCGATGAGCCCGAAGCTGTGCCCGGGCCAGTCCGGGGTGCATCCCCTTGCCGAGGACGCCGTAGGCCTCGGACACGGTGCCGTCGTCGAGCAGGAACGGGGTCGCCACGCCGTAGGTGGCCATGTCCCGGCTGATCTGGTCGCGGGTGTTCATGACGATCGGCAGCACGGTGACGTCCGCCTGGGTGAACGCGGCCGGGTCCTTCTCGATCGTGGCCATCTGCTGCAGACAGGATCCGCAGCCGGCACCTTCGGAGAAGTAGAGCACCACGTTGTGGCCCCGGAAGTCCGCCAGGTGCACCGGCCGACCGGCCGTGTCGGTGAGGGTGAAGTCGGGGGCCGGGCGCGCCGCGGCCGACGACGAGGGCCGCGAGCTCGCCATCATCGCGGCCAGCACCGCGGCGACGGCGACGAGCCCGACGGCCCAGAGCAGGAGGTGGCGCCGGCGGCCGCGCCGGGCCTGGCCCCGGCGGGTGGCGGCGAGCAGCTCGCGCCGGTGCGCGTCATCGCGGCGGGTGGCGGTCTTGCTGGTCATCATCGAGTCCTTCATGCCCGGGTGGCGTGGTGGCCGGCCGCGCCCTCGACGCCCGCGGCGGTGTCCGCGTCGGTGAGGGCCTCGGTGGCGGAGGTTGGGTTGGGGCAGTGCCGGTCGCGCAGGGTCGCGACGACGAACACAGCGGCGATGGCCAGGACGGCCAGCCCGAGAACGGGTTCGGGGACCGGCGCGGTCCATGCCTCGACCCGGGCGAAGACCCGGGCCAGGGAGCGGCCGAGGGCGACCTGGAAGCCGGGGCCGCCGGTCATCGTGCCGGTGTTCGCCAGGTAGAGGACGAAGCCACCCATCATCGCGAACGCCACCGCGACGGAGACGTTGACGGTGTTGGTGACCAGCGTGCGGCCGGCGACGTGCAGACGTACCGGCCTGGCCCGTATCCAGCGGCGCTCACCGAGCCGGAACCGGTCCCACCCGAGCGCCAGGACGAACAGCGGGAACGTCATGCCCAGGACGTGGCCCAGCCCGAGCACGACCCCGCCAACCGGAGACCCGGACAGCGCCGAGAGCGTCATCACGCCGGCGAGCACCGGAGCGCAGCAGGACGAGGCGATCCCGGAGAACACGCCAAGGGCGAAGAAGCTCGCCGAGTCCCCGCGGGCGGTGTCCGGGGCGCGCAGGACGCTGGGCAGGCTCCACATCCGTCCGGATAGCGACCAGGCGGCGAGCGCGAGCATGAGGGTACCGCCGGCGTAGTACAGCGGCGCGTGCTGGTGACTGATCGTCGCGGCGACCAAGCTCATGCCCACGGTGATCGGGACTAGGACGAGCGCGAGTCCGGCGGCGAACACGAAAGTCAGCGGCAGCAGCCGCCAGCGGCGGTTCTTCACCGCCACCGCCAGGTAGCTCGGGGCCAGGAAGACGATGCAGCACGGCGCGAACAGCGCCACGCCGCCGGCGAAGAAGGCGGCCAGCAGGCTGCCGGTGCTCAGCAGGGTGAGGCCCATCACGCCCCCACCGTCGCGACGCGGGTCGCGAGCAACCGGGCGAGCTTCCTGCGGGGCAACCGCCCCGAGCTGAACAACACCCCGCCGAGGAGCACCAGCGGATACATCGACGCCCGGTGGTCGCGCATTAGCCGCTCCCCCCGCGGCTCGGCCCAGTCGAGAAGTTCAACGCGCAGCGGGAAGTCGCGGGCGAGCTCGGCGAGGGTCCGCTGTGCGTCGGCACAGAAGTGGGAGGCCGGCGCGCCACTCCCGACGCGACAGCGACCCCCGAACTCGGGCACCAAGCGATCCGAACGACTGCTGGACCTCGACAGACACCCGAATTGCCTCCTTGACGGCCTTAGGCAGCAGATCCCGTGACGCGCGCCACGGGGCCCCACCCGGCCGAGCCACCACACGCAGCCCGCCCACTACCTGCAACTAATTCGCAGGAGACAGCGTGCGGCAACTAGGCGGGTACCGGCCCGCGCCCGACGGTCCCCGATTGGGTGCCGTTCGCACGTTCGCGCCGAAGCTCTATGGGTGGGGTTGGCGGTCCGGTGAGCCGGGGGTCGGCTGACTCCAGGGCCTCGGCACCAAGGCGCTGCAGGTGTGCGGGCAGCACGTAGATCACCCGGCGGCCCTTCTTGCAGGCGGCCCAGGCGGCCAAGATGCTGGCTGACCGCCGGCCGGGCCACGCCGGCGGCCGACCACATCCATCCCACCGACGCCCACGCCGACCACATCCGGCGCCACTACCCGCAGACCCAATTGGACCCGCGGGCGCGCTTCTCGCTGAAACCGACAGCGGCCGACATCGACGGCGGGGCGCCAAGGCCATACCGGGCCACCCGGAGGCCGGCTTTCGGTGCGGAAATGGTGTACTGGCCGGATGACCACACGCGAGGTGTCGCGCCGACTCCTCGCGTTCGCTGGCGTCGCAGCCGGCCTGGTGCTGGCTGGCTGTACCTCCAACAACAAGCAGCCGTCCGGCGCGGGGATGATGGGAGGCGGCCACATGGGATGGGCTGGCGCTGGCACCGCAGCGTCCTGACTGGCACAGCATCCTCCT
>Ga0208714_1000460_pt1 | contig 11701 bp, 10 predicted proteins | sample NGESurshal072012_3_FD_184461 | JGI IMG/M metagenome (GOLD analysis project Ga0208714, IMG submission 184461) | Arctic peat soil microbial communities from Barrow, Alaska - NGEE Surface sample 415-1 shallow-072012 (SPAdes) | ecosystem: Environmental > Terrestrial > Soil > Wetlands > Peat ... | reverse complement strand
GGCGGTGGTGGCATTCAACAGCGCGTTCCGCGCATCCTACGGCGCCGGCGGGTTCATGCAGGGCCGGCGGGTCGGCTGGCGTCTGCAGCGCGACGCAGCGTCGGTGGTGATCTACGCCGACGGGAGCGCCGACATCGGCACGTGGCATGGGACTGTGCCCGCCCCCGGACGCGCCGTCGCCGCCGTGCGCCAGAACCTCACGCTGCTGATCAACCACGGGCACGCCGCGTCGACCATCGACACATGTATCAAGGTCTGCTGGGGCGACCCGCTCCACGAGCAGCCCGACGTCGCCCGCTCCGGGCTCGGGATCACGGCCGACGGCGAGCTCGTGTGGGCGGCCGGTGAGGGTCTTTCGGTGCGGGCACTGGCCGAGGCGTTGATCCGCGCGGGGGCTGTCCGGGCGATGGAGCTCGACATCAATCCGGCCTGGGTGGCCGGCTACGCCTACGCCCGCCACCCCGGTTCGGTGCTCGTCCCGATCCCGCTCGTCACCGGCCAGATCGGAATCCCCGGCCAGTTCCTGGCCGCCTACTATCGCGACTTCTTCAGCGTCCTCGCCCGCCCGGCCCCCTGAGCGCGACGCCGCCTCCTGGCGGACAGTCGACCTGTCGCCGGATCACGGCTCTCCCGCCGGCGCGTAGCCCGGTGAGCTAAGCGCGGTCGGTCTCGGCCGGAGTATGGGAGACGGTCGGCGCTCCAGCGGGCGTCGCCTCGGCGCCGGTCAGCGCCTCATGGTGCGAGCTCGATTCGCCGTTGATCGACTCCTTGAAGCCGCGCATGCCGGTGCCCAGCGAACGTCCCATCTCCGGCAGCCGCTTGGCGCCGAAAACGAGCAGCAGCAGGACGACGATGAAGGCGAGGTGAAGCGGATTGTCCAGACCCATCAGAGATGCCCCTCGTTTGGTTGCATTTCCAACCACTACGCGCGCCGGCCGGAGCCGGATCACTGTGTTCTCAATTCAGCTGCACGACGATCACCGGCGCCGCCGTGGGCACGGCGCTGCCCCTGGCCGGCTCCGCCGTCACGATCATCTGGCTGACACCGTGCAGATCGACCACCGCGATCACCGCGGTCGCGGTGGCGAATCCGGGCCGGGGGGCCGGCGCGTAACGATCGCTCAGCGCAATCCGCGTCCTTCGGGGCCGGGCGTAGATCGGTCCCGTCGGCACCGGCGTCCCGGAGCACGCGGCGCCGCAGCCTCCGTGGCGTGGGCAGCTGCGGCGCGGCCATCGCCAGCGCGTCCGCAACCGCCTGGAGGGTGCCGCACTCGTCGCCGCAGACCACACATCGGGCCAGGTGGGGGCGGAACGCGTCCAGCTCGTGATCCTCGAGCGCACGCAGCACATACGCCGGCGCATCACCGCCACACCGATCCACAGAGCTCACACCACCACCTCCGCCATCACCCGCCGCCCACACTTCCCACCCGGTTAACGTCGTTCTGGCCCGGACGGATCACCGGCGGGCGCCGGGGGCGGGAGGGGCCGACCGTCGGGAGCGGCCGCCGGATCAGTCGTCGACCATTGGATCTTCGGCAGCGATTCGGGCACACTTCCCTAGATGCAGAGAGGGGCACATGGGTCTGTGGGCGACGGCGCGGCGACGGGGTCCGAACAGCAGACCGTACGGTCGAGCGAGCGCTCGGAGCTCGAGGTGCTGTCCGGCATCATGCGCCGGGCTGAGCGGGCCGGGATCGATCCGCACCGTGTGATGGTGGCGCTCGACCTGCCGCGCGCGACGGTGGCCGAGCTCGAGCGGCCGCCCCCGGACGCGGACGCTCGCATGCCTCGATAGCCGGCACGCACGCGCCCACGTCGGTGGGGAAGGGCCCTGGTGGGCTTCTCCCTATCTGACCGTCGAGACGAGGTTGGCGTAGTTGCTGCGCTGGGTCTCGCTATGCGGGTGAGACACCCCGCGATGTCGATAACGTGCCCGCATGTCCGATTCGGCCGTCGCGGCGGTGGTGTTCGACCTCGACGGCGTGCTGGTCAACAGCGAACCGGTCTGGGACGCCGCCAAGCACGAGGTCACCGAGCGGGCCGGCGGCCGCTGGCGGGAGAGCGCCGGCACGGAGATGCTCGGCATGAGCGGCCCCGAGTGGGCGGAGTTCATGCGCACCGAGCTGGAGATCCCGCTGCCGGCGGATGAGATCTGGCAGCGCGTGATCGACGGCGTCCTGCGGCGGCTCGAGGACCACGTGCCGCTGATCCCCGGCGCGCGGCAGGCGGTCGAGGCCGTCGCCGCCCGATGGCCGATCGGCGTCGCCTCCTCGGCCGACCGGCCGGTGATCGAGAAGGTGCTCGAGGCGGCCGGGATCGCGTCGCTGTTCGCCGTCACGGTGTCCTCGGCCGAGGCCGGTCGCGGCAAGCCCGCACCCGACGTCTACGAGCTGGCGGCGCGCCGGCTGGGCGTGTCGGCTCAGGACGCGGTGGCGATCGAGGATGCCGGCAACGGCATGCGCTCCGCGGTGGCGGCCGGGATGGCGCTGATCGCGATTCCCAACGCCAGCACCCCGGTCGATCCCGACTCGCTGGCGCTCGCCGACCTGGTGCTCGACCGCATCGCGCAGCTCGGGCCCGAGGTGATCCTCAGGGCAGGTGCAGCGGGATCGGCTCGACGTTGAGTGTCCGTCCCACCGCCGCCACGGTGCGCTCGTAGGAGGCCCGTAGGGCGGCGGCGTCGGCGGGATCCGTGCGCAGGGCGCGGCCGACCGGGAGCACTTCGAGGTCGGGGTGCCGGACCCAGATCGGGACGTAGCGGATGTTCGTGACCCGGGCCCCTGTGCGATCGACGACGATCGTGAGCAACGCGATCATGCCGTCCTGGGAGCCGTCGGGACAGCAGGCGCTCGTCTGATTGGAGATCAGATTCCCCTCGCCGAACACGACCAGCTTGCCGTTGATGGTCTGGATCGGCTGCACGACGTGGACGTGCTGACCGACCACCGCCGTGATGTCGGGCGAGCGAGTGAGCGCGTTGGCGAGGTGGACCTGGAAGGTGCTCGGCTGGGTCACGTTCTCGTCGCCCCAGTGGATGTTGACGATCACCACGCGGGCGCCGGCGACGCGCGCGCGATGGGCGTCGGCGAGGATCTGCGGCGCGTAGGCGCGATTGACCGACCATGGATGCGGTGACGGGATTCCGTTGGTCAGCTCTGTGTAGGCCAGGAACGCGACCTTCACCCCCTTGACGGTGAGGATCAGCGGCGTCCGCTGCGCGGCCGCCGAGGTGAACGAGCCCGTATTCGGGATGCCGGCGGCGTCGAGCGTCCGAACCGTGTCGTCGATGCCGGTCTGGCCCTGGTCGAGCGTGTGCGTGGCCGCGGTGTCGCACGCGCGCCACCCGGTGGCCCGGATCGCGGGCGCGAGCGCGGGCGGGGTGTTGAAGGTCGGGTAGCCGGTCGGCGGAGCCGGGGTCATCGGCGTCTCGACGTGACAGAGCGGGAGATCGGTGCCGGTGATGTAGGGCTTGATCTGGGTGAACAGCGCGGCGAAGTTGTAATGCCTGCCGCCGCCGAGCTCCAGGGCCCGCTCCCAGACCGGCGAATGGATCAGCAGGTCGCCACTCGCCTCGACGGTGAACACGACCGGCCGGACGGGTCCGGCCGCCGCCGGCGCGCGCGCCCGCGCGGGGATGGTGGCCCGGGTGCTGCCCGTGGCGGGTCGCGCACCGACGACGGCACCGCTCGCCGCTGCCACCAGTCCCAGCATCAGCAGGCCGCCCACAGCGAGCCGGCGCCGGCGCCGGGTCGCCGGCTGCCGGCGCTCGCGACGGTCGCGGCGCTGCTCTGCGGTCAGCGCTGTTGGCGGCTGTTGAGGCATCCCTAACTCCCCAGTCCGGCGGGTCGGTCGAAGCGGGCGTCGGTCCGCTCCGGAACCGATGGTAGATCGTTCGGGACGTTCGGGTGCGATGCTGGGTCGATGTCCCGTCGCGCCTGGATCGTGTTCGCGGGCGTCGCCGCGCTGTGGGGTGCGCCCTATCTGCTGATCAAGATCGCCGTGCACGACCTCTCGCCGGCGGTGATCGTGTGCGCCCGGACGGCGATCGGGGCGCTCGCTCTGTTGCCGCTGGCGTTGCGATCCACGGCGCTCACGTCGGTACGCGGACGCTGGCGCTGGCTCCTGCTCCTGGCCGCGGTCGAGATGGCGGTGCCGTTTACGTTGATCACGGTCGGAGAGCGCCACATCCCCTCATCGCTGGCCGGGATCCTGGTCTCGTCGGCACCACTGTTCGTGGCCCTGTTCGCGGTCTGGGTCGCGCCCGCCGAGCGTTCGCGCGGAATCGCCCAGCTCGGCCTGGTGGCCGGTTTCGCCGGCGTCATCATCCTGCTCGGCGCCCACGTCGGCGGCAGCAGCGCCGGCCTGGAGAGCGCAGCCGCAGTGCTGCTGGCCGCAGCCCTGTACGCGGTCGCCGGCCACATCCTGAGAGCCCGCTTCGCCGATGCTCCGCCGATCGGCGTGATGAGCCTGGTGATGGCCTTCGCGGCGCTGATGCTCGTGGTCCCGGCGGCCGCCTCGCTTCCCTCGAGCGTTCCCTCGGCGCAGACCTGGGCGGCGGTCATCGGACTCGGCGTCGGCTGCACCGGCATCGCCTTCCTGGGCTTCGCGACGCTCACCAAGGAGGTCGGCGTCGGCCGGTCCTCGCTGGTCGCCTACGTGGCGCCGGTGTTCGCCGTGGCGCTCGGCGTCGTGTTCCGCTCCGAGCCGGTGTCGTGGACCACGTTCGCCGGCATGGCGCTGATTCTCGGCGGCTCCTGGTTCGCGGCCCGCCACGGGCCGCTGGTCGAAGCCTCGCCCGTGGGCGCCCCCGCCGTGCGCTGATCAGCGCAGCGCCTGCGCGAGCGGGAAGGCGTCGAGCAGCACGGTGGCGCGGATCCGCGCCGGCAGGGCCGTGCCGGGCGCGATCGTCACGTCCACGCCGACGATCCGCCCCACCCGATCGGTCTGCAGCGAGGTCTCGTGCCGGTAGTCGATCGGCACCGGAGTGCCGGTGCTTGCGTCGGTGAGCAGAATCGACGCCACGTGCGCGGAGGCGAGCGGCAGTCGCGGGCCGCGGAGCGCGGCGGCGGCGGCGCCGGCCACCGTCGCCGTCGGGTGGCGGATCGCGATCGGCCCGGCCGTGACCCCGGCCGGCCGCGATGTCGCCGAGCCGTGGTAGGCGCCGGAGATGAACGTGCCGCTGGCGGCGAGCACGCCGCTCGGGTTGCAGATCCCGGTGAAGGTCAGCTCGGCTCCGTAGTTGGGCACCTGCGCGCAGATCGTCTGCGCGAACAGCGACGCTCCCGGACCGATCGCGAGACTCGGATCGAGCCGGCCCCGCAGCTCGAAGCGCTGCAGCGGCACGGGCCCGAAGCTGAACTGGAGCCGCGCGCTGGGGCTCGAGAGGATGATCGAGCTGCCCTGATAGCGGCCGACGAGCGGGAACCCGAACGCGCTCGCAGGGTCGACGCGCTCGACGCCACGAGCGTCCTTGACCGCCCCGCTCACCCACATCAGCAGCCCGGTCCTGCTCTTGGCGATCGTCGAGACGATCCAGTCATAGCTGTCGAAGCCGATCTGGTTGACCGACGGCAGGAAGGCGGGCATCGGCACGGCCAGCCGGGTGACGGTGATCGCATCGACCCGGTTGGTCCGGACGCTCAGGGGCAGGCGCGGGCCCGGGCCGGCGGTTCGCAGCTCGATCGCCTGGTCGAACCGTCCCGCCGGCGCTCCGGCGGGATTGAAGTTGCCCATCCGGCTGCCGTTGTCGGTGTAGGCGCCCGAGACCCGCAGCCGGTAGGTCGTATGGGGTCGCAGGAATCCATCGGGCACCACGTACAGGTAGTGGCCGTCACCGGACTCCAGGGTCTGGAAGCGCAGCGCCGGCTGCACGTGGACGGTGGTGTCCGGCGCGAGGATGGCCGCGTTCACGGTGCGCCCGCCGCGGCGGACGATCAGCCGCAGGTTGATGACCGTCGCGGTTGCCGTCGCGACCGGTCCCGCGCTCTGCACCGTGCTGCCCCCGGCCGTGACCACGAACACCCGGTCGAGGTTCTGGCCGAGCTCCTGCGACGGGCTCCGGGCGCAGCGGTGGTCGCGGCGGTGCAGGCAGTAGTCGTAGGGAACGTAGTCGACGTAGCCGTGCTCGCCGGCGATGTACACGCCGGTCCGGCCGAGCGCGGGCGAGGCGTTGAGATCGTTGCGGTCGCGGAGCACCGGATCGGCCGGCGTCGTGTCGAAGGACCAGCGGCGATGCCCCGTGTCGGAGTCGAGCGCGTACAGCTTTCCGTTCGATGACCCCACGTAGACGATTCCGCGGTGCTCGGCGGCCGGCGCGGCCCCGAGCACCGGCGAGGAGCGGATCGGATCGCCGGTGTCGTAGCGCCACAGCAGCCGGCCGCTCGGCGACAGCGCATAGACCGAACCGTCGGTGGAGGCGACGTAGATCGCGTTCGTCCGGCCACGGCCATCGACGCCGAGCGCCGGCGAGGCGTAGATGTGGTCGGTGGTGGCGAAGCTCCAGCGCACCGTTCCCGTGGCCGGGTCCAGGGCGTAGAGCTTGGAGTCGAAGGAGCCCACATACACCGTGCCGTCGGACCCGATCGCCGGTGAGGAGACGACGTAGCCGGGGACGAACGTGCTCCACAACGGCCGCCCGGCGCCGCCCAGCCGGTACACGTGCAGATCGAGCGAGCCCCAGTAGCTCGAGCCGTCATCGGCGAACGCCGGCGTCGTCCACAGGGAATTGCCCGCGGTGAATGCCCACACGAACTTGCCCTGTGGCGTGACGGCGTAGGCGCTGCCACCGGTGTTGCCGGCGTAGATCGTGCCGCGCGGGCCGATCGCCACGTTGCCCTCCCACCAGCTCACCCCCTGCGCCGCGACAGGCGGCACGGTGGGCCGGAAGCTCCACAGGATCCGCGGGCGGCCGGTCCGCGGCGTGGTCACGTGGTACAGCCGGCCGTCCGCGGACCCGAACGTGAGCGGAGCCGATCCGAGCGCGGGGTCGTAGCTCGAGAGCGCGCCGGCGGCGTCGATCAGCCCACCCGTCTTCAGCCGCCAGCGCAGGTGACCGCGCGCGTCGAGGGCGTAGAACGACGAGTCGCCGGAGCCCACGTACACGGTGCGGTCGCTGCCGATGACCGGTGTGGAGAAGATGCCGCGCCCGGTCCGGAACGCCCACGGGTCATCGCCGCCGTAGCGGGCGACGATCGTGCTGCGGCCGCTGTTCAGGCGGTCGTGACGCATCTCCGGCCATGGCGAGGCGGTGTCGAGCGGCACCGTGATCGGCGAGGACGCCGCCGCCCGCGCGACCCCGGTGGCGGCGGAGGGGACGATCGTGCCGGCGATCAGGAACGCCGCGCCGAGCCGCGTGGCGACGGCGCGGAGCCGCCACGGCGACCGGCGTCGCCAGGGAGGCCGGACGTCCATTGCGGCACTGTGGGCCGGCCCGGGGCGCGCGCACATCGGGTGAGCATGACACGACCGCGCGGAGAACGCCGGCGGCTCAGAGGTCGAGCGGGGGCGCGTCGGGCACGAGGCCCGATTCGGGCGGGAGCGCGGCGTCGGCGATCAAACGCCCGTTCGCGCGCCGCGGCGCCGGCGGCCGGTGGTGGCTCAGCGGCCCGGCAGGTGATAGATGTCGAGCTCGCCGCTGGTGGCGTGGTCGTTGGCGTTGCCGACGGGCAGGATGATCCGCCCGCCGACCACGATCGGGCTGTTCCAGTGCCCGGTCGAAGCGGGCAGCGAGGCCAGCGCGCGACCGGACGCCGGTTGGCGGATCAGCAGCCGACCGTCGATCTGGTCGAACACGTACAGCAGCCCACCCGCCAGCACTGGGCTCGTCCCCGGCGTCCCGTGCTGCCACCGGACGCTGAGGCGCGGGTGTGCCCCACCGCCGAACACATATGCGGCGGTGCCGGCGGCGTCGGCGACGAACGCGTACGTGGTGCTGCCCGAGCGCCACACCGCCGGATCCGCGAACACCTGCGTGGAGCCGGGCGCCGCGATCCGCTGCAGCTCGCCGCCGAGGCGCTTCCCGGCCCCCGAGCTCGTCCCGTTCAGCTGGTCGAGGTCGAGCAGCTTGAGCACACCGTCCTTGCCGCCCTGGACCGCGAGGCGTCGGCCGCCGGCCGCCGGCAGCAGCGCCGGGGAGGTGCTGCCGATGTCGGTGTCAGAGGCGTTCAGCGACGCCTGGTCGGTCGGGGTCCAGTTGTGCAGCAACCGAGTGGCGTCGGGCGAGAGCTCGAGCACGCTGTCCCCCCACGCCGTGCTGCCGTTGAACGGCCCGTTGCCGGTGGCCACGAGCAGTCGCCCGGTGCCGGGCTCCACGACGGCGCCCGAGCGCCCGAAGATCGCGGAGTCGGTGAACCGGCACGAGCTCGGCACGATCAGCCGAGGACGATCGGAGCACAGCGAGTTGAACACGTGCAGGATGCGCCCGCTGACGCGGTCGATCGCCACCACGTGCCCTTGATACGGCGGCGCGTCGCCGTTGTAGCCGCCGGTCGTGGCGATCACGTAGCGCCCGCGGATGTTCAGCGCAGCGGGGATCTTCTCGTGCGTGGCATCGAACGTAATCGTCACGGGCCAGTGCGCCGAGCGGACCTCGCGCCCGGTGGCCAAGACCAACTTCCGGATCCGGCCGTCCGGGCTGGCGGCGTACACGTAGCGCCGATCCGGGTCGACGATCGGCGTGGCGGTGGTGATCTGTGCCGAGCCCCCGAGCGACGGTGCGCTCGGCGCCACGTACTCCCACAGCCTCGCTCCGGTCCCGGCGTCGAGGGCGATCGTGCGCCCGTACGTCGTGGTCACGACGACCACGTCTCGGGTGTGACCGCCGATGCGGATGGCGTGGACCTCGATCGGCGATGAGTCGACCGTCCCGTCGAGACGGACGACACGTCGCCGCAGGCTGCCGAGGTCGCCCGCAATGATTCCGGTGTCGGCGGGGCCGACCCCGCTGCGTGCGGCGTCGTAGTTGAAGCGCGTCCAGTCGCCGCTCGGGATCGACACCGGTACCGCGGTCGCGCCCGCCGTCGGGGCGACCGGATCGGCCGGGCTCGAGCGCCCGCACGCGGCGAGCAGCAGGGCGCACGCCACGAGGGCGGCGCAGACTGACCTGGAGGCGCTCACGGCAGCCGGACTCCCAGCAGTCCCCGCGACGCAGACGCCGTGGCCGGCGCGCCGCCCCCTACGGCCGGCACCGCCAGGGCGACGACGATCGTCGCCGGAGCCAATACGGCTGCGCCCGATGCTCCGAAGAGCTGTCGCGTCCATGCGCGCGAGGCTCATCCCCGGATGGTAGACAGACCGCGCGCGGCTCCCGGCCGCTTCCGGTGGGCCCGGCTGCACGCTCGGCGCTGAATGCAGCACCGTTCGATCGCTCGCTCGCTGCGTCTGGCGCTGCTCGACCTGGCCGCCGGGCCGTCCGGCCCGCTGGTGCGCGCCCGGGAGATTGCCGCCAAGCTCCAGGCCCACCAGCAGGTCCGCCAGGCACAGCCCCGCAGCACGGCGCGGTCGAGCTCCCGCGACGCGATCATCCTCGTCGCCGGCGCCGGTCTGCCGGCGCTGATCGGCGTCCCGGCCGTGATCACGTTGCTGCTGGGATCGAGGCGGTGGAGTTGGCCGAGCGGAGCGCGCCCGACCGGTCGCGACGCTCGACGTACGCGCCGGCCACCTGCTCGAGGATCTCCAGCATCGCCGTCGTCGCCGGTGAGCGAAACCCGCCGGCGCGGGTCACGGCGACGACCCGGCGCACCGGCATGTCGCGGCCCGCGAGCGGCCGGATCACGATGTCCTCACGGACGTTGGAGAGGGCCAGCTCGGGCACCAGCGAGATCGCGACGCCCGCGGCGACCAGGCCCTGGGCCACGTTGTAGTCGTTGGTCTGGAAGGTCACGTGCGGCTTGAAGCCCGACTGCTCGCAGGCCGCCACCTGCACCGCTCCGCAGTGGCCGTTGGGATCGCACTGGATCCAGCGCTCCGTCGCCAGGTCCGCGAGCCGCACCCGCGCCCGACCGGCCAGCGCATGCTCGAGCGGCAACGCCACGGACATCGGATCGTCGAGCAGCTGGGTCGTCTCGAGGTCGTCGAGCGCGACGCCGAAGGCCACGCCCGGCGTGATCCCGTAGTCGAACGACAGGGCGATGTCGAGCTCTCCCGCCTTCAGCCGCGGAAGCGCGTCTTCGGGCTCGGCCTCGATCAGCGACAGCTCGACCGCCGGGTGCGCGCGGCTGAAGGCGGCGATGGCCAGCGGAACCAGGGTGGCGCCCGCGGTGGGAAACGACGCCAGCCGCAGCCGGCCGCCGCGGAGCCCGGCGATTGCCTCGAGCTCGGCCTCGGCGGCTGACAGGCGCTCGAGGATCGCCTCTGAGTGCTCGACCAGGGCGCGGCCCGATTCGGTCAGCCGAACGCCGCGGGCGCCCCGTTCGACCAGCGTCGTCCCGGTCTCGCGTTCGAGCGCGGCGATCTGCTGCGAGATCGCCGACTGGGTGTAGGACAGGGCATCCGCGGCGGCGGAGAACGAGCCGCGCTCCGCCACCTCTTTGAGGACGATGAGCCGGCGCACGTCAAGCATTAGACAATCTTATCGCTCCTCCGAGAAACGTCAATTGCGCTGATGCCCCATCGGTGTCACTCTCCTGTCATGGCAAGCCCGGACACCACCATCTCGATCAGGCTCGCGACGCCGGACGACGATCCCGCGCTGGCCCGGCTCGCGGCGCTGGACAGCGGCACGGTCCCCACGGGCCGGGTCCTGCTGGCCGAGCGCGACGGGGAGTCGCAGGCCGCTCTGGCGCTCACCGGTGGAGCCACCCTGGCCGACCCGTTCGTCCCCACGGCCGAGCTGCTGGCCCTGCTCCGCGTGCGGGCCGCGCGGCTGGCCCCGCGCCCCCCGCTGTCGCAGCGGCTGCGCGTCCGCCGCTCCGCGCGTCGGTCTCGCCGTGCATTCGCTGCTTAGCCTCGCGCTCATCCGGGCGCAGGATGCGGAGCGGCGTCGTGTAGCGTCCGCCCTCTCGCGTCACGTTCCCGACCGCGCCGCCTCCTCCCGATGGCACCGACCGCTTCCACAGCTCCGTTTCACTGGCAGGACGGTGAGCGTCTCGTCGTCTTCGGACGTGGCTGCCTCGCCGGCGCCGGCGAGATCCTCGGCGCCGACTACGCGCTGCTGAGCACCCCGCGCGCGGTCGCGGTGGCGCCCGCGCTGATGGCGGGCGCGGCGCACGTGCACGAGGTGCCGCCGGGCCGGGTGGACGAGATCGCCGCGGCGCTGCGGCCCGAGATAGAGGCGGAGCTGCTCGTCGCCCTCGGCGGCGGGCGCGTGATCGACGTCGCCAAGGCGCTCGCGGCCGCCGATCCTCCGCGCCGCGTGGCCGCGATTCCCACCACCCTGTCCGGGGCGGAGATGACCGCCATCCACCGCCATGCCGCCGACGTCGCGGGCGACGCCCCGAGGGTTCGGCCCGCGATCGTGATCGCCGACCCCGCTCTATCGGCCTCGCAACCGCTTCCGGAGCTGGCCGCGAGCGCGGGCAACGCGCTCGGGCACGCCGCGGAGGGACCGCTGACGCCGCGCGCCAACCCGGTGGCGACGCTCGCCGCACTCGAGTCGGCCCGGCTGCTCGCGCTCGGCTTCCCCGCCGCCTCCGAGGACCCTGACCGCGACGCGCTCGCCCTCGGAGCGCTGCTGGCCGGCTACGTGGTCGGATCGACCGGC
>Ga0208714_1000459_pt1 | contig 11706 bp, 10 predicted proteins | sample NGESurshal072012_3_FD_184461 | JGI IMG/M metagenome (GOLD analysis project Ga0208714, IMG submission 184461) | Arctic peat soil microbial communities from Barrow, Alaska - NGEE Surface sample 415-1 shallow-072012 (SPAdes) | ecosystem: Environmental > Terrestrial > Soil > Wetlands > Peat ... | reverse complement strand
ATGACATCATCGTGCACATGAAACGCGCCGGCGGTGGATTTGGGCGGCGCCTGACGAACGACTACATGCTGGAAGCTGCGGCAATTGCCAAGCGCGCAGGGGTGCCCGTGAAACTCCTCTGGACGCGCGAGGATGATTTCCAACACGACCACTATCGCCCCGCAGGATTTCATTTCCTCAAAGGCGGCTTAGACCCCTTCGGGAAACTAGTGGCTTGGCGAAACCACTTCGTGACCTTCGGCGAAGGCGAACAGTTCGCTCCCTCCGCAAACATTCCAGGCAACGAATTCCCCGGAACTTTTCTGCCGAATTTTCATTTTGGCGCGTCGCTCATGCCGCTTGGTGTGCCAACGTATGCGTTGCGTGCGCCGCGGAGCAATGCGTTTTCCTGGGTGTTCCAGTCATTTACCGACGAACTGGCGCACGCTGCGGGGAAGGACTCCGTTGAATTCAGGCTGGAATTGCTGAGCCTTGCGCGCATAACCACACCCGATCCAAGACCGGATCCTTTCTCAGGCAATATGGACGGCGCGCGAATGCAGGGCGTCGTGCGTCTGGTGGCAGAGAAATCTGGTTGGGGCAAACGGACGCTACCCAAGGGCACAGGGATGGGCGTGGCGTTTCAGTTTTCACATCGCGGATATTTTGCGGAGGTCGTGGAACTGAGTGTCGATGCCAAGAACGCCGTAAAAGTGAACAAGGTTTGGGTGGCCGGGGATATTGGCAGCCAGATTATCAATCCCAGCAGCGCGGATAATCAGGTGCGCGGCGCAATCCTCGAAGGGTTAAGTTCGGTGATGAGTTACGAGATCACGATAGACAAAGGCCGGGCGCTGCAGAGCAATTTTCATGAGTATACTCCATTGCGCATGAACCAATTTCATTCCGAAATTGAAGTACATTTTCTGCGCACAGACAATCCGCCCACTGGATTGGGCGAACCAGCACTGCCGCCGGTTCTTCCGGCAGTGTGCAACGCGATATTTGCGGCAACCGGGAAGCGCATCCGCTCCTTGCCGCTGGCCAAGCATGGATTTAGCTGGGCCTGAGCGGCACTTCTTCTTTACGGGTGGTTTTCTGTCGGTTGTGCCGCCTCAAGGTTTCGCACCAGCCATGGAATCAGCACTTTGCGAAAAATCACCGGGTCTGGCCAGAGTTTCACTTGCCGCCCCAAGTGGCCGCCTTGCGGATTGATCCATGCCTCTTTCGGCACGTCCCCATTGCTCATTAGTAGGTAGGCATCGGAAACGGGTACTTGAGAGTCTAGTGCGCCCGCGATGATGAGCATGGCCGTCGTTGGCTTTCCCAATAAATGTTGATTCACAAGTGATAATTTTGGAAGTATCTCTCCCAGATCATCCACTTTGTTCGCGCCTTCAAAAATCGACATTAGCGCGGGTCCAAGTCCGAAAAGATATTCTCTGTTCCCCAGGGTCTTTTGCATGACGAACTCTTTCTGAAACGTCGCGTCGACCGGCGGAGACTGTGCGACCACCGCCTTCAAGCGAGCGCGCTCAAGGATGGACAGCTTTGTTGCCCAATAAGCCCCGAAGCTCTGACCATCCACGCCAAGGCGCGTCTTGTCGACTTCCGGGCGCGTTTGTAAATAGTCGATTACCTTGGAAAACATACGCTCTGCTGTTTCGCTGGCTTTGATGGGCGCTTGGCCCGTTCCGGGCGAATCGACACCGATAAATCCAATCCCGTAGTTGAGGATTACTCCAAAATTCTCGCTCAGATCTTCCTTGCGACTGTCCAGTCCGCTGATGGCGATCACCACCGGTACGGGACCCTGGACATTCTTCGGCAGACGCAGATAGCCGACAATTTCCGAGCCTTCAAATGGAATGCGTACCACTTCTAGCGGCGGGTCCATCATTGCCGCGTGCGCGAGGAATGCTTCGAGCGCTTTCGCGTAGGCGCGCTTCTTCCCGGGCGAAGCGGTTACCGGCCAGCGGCCAAAGGAATACACGCGCCACGCCCGTATAAAGTCAGCATCGGCCTTCCCGGGATTACTAGTCCGCAGTGATTTTCCTTCGGCCATATACCGATCGGCCACGGCGCTGAACGCCGCCGCCCACTCGTCATTGTCGGTGGTCTTGATGTTGCTAAGGGCTTCGCGAACGTCGGCGGGATCTAGTCCGATCAGCGGATACATGCCATTTTCCGCCCGTTTTATGGCTTCTGTTTTAATTTCATCGAGCGTGCGCTCTTTTTGTTGCTGGGCGGTCAAATCAGGTGCCAATGCAAAGAGGATGACTATGGCAAGCAGGCTTATAGTTATTCGGTGACGCAAGCTGGTTCTCCTCATGGGATATTCTTGATTTTCGATAGTGCCGATTCGTAGTAGGTCGGATCGTAATATTTTTCGGTTGCCGGCGGATGGCCGCCCCACTGGCCCTCGACTTCCGCACGCAACTTGAGAACGTTTTCGAACCCGCGAATGTCGAACTGCGCATCTTTCGCGAAGCCCCCGGGCCGGGTCATCGCGCTCTGGTAGTCCTCAGCGGCGATTTCCGGAGCAAGATGATATTCGTTTATGAGCAGTTCGATCACCGGCTGTTTGTTTGCCGGGGCCAGCAGCCAGCGCTGCGCCTCGATGCACGCCGCGAGAAATGAGATGAGCAGTTCGCGGTTCTCTTTCGTCCAGGCACGTTGCGTGAAAAAGCCCGCCGCTTGATACGGTCCGATGAGTTGTTGGACCGAACCGAGACTTACGAAGCCTTCATGGCGGGCCACCAGCGAAACCGGCGGGCCAAGCATCGAACCAGCGAATTCCTTGTGCTCCCGCATTGCGACCAGTCGTTGCGGGGTAGCGCCGAAAGGCTTGATCTCGTAATCCTTGCCCGCTGTTAGACCATTGAGCAGCAGAATTTTCTTCATTTGCAGCGCATAGGCCGTGTTCGGCGCATCCACAATCAGCGTTTTCCCGCGCAAGTCCGCAATCGACTTAATATCGGGCTGGGCAATCAGTTCATTTTGCGATCCCTCTCCTCCCATAACGATAACGATATCCTGGTGGGCGAGTTCGACCATCGCGACGGCATTGTCGACCGCGAGGTAGGCAAGATCGCCTTTTCCAGCTGCCATGTCGGCGCGCAATTCCTCGGAATTCTTCTTGTTCTCGTTTTCCACTTCAATTCCGTATTTCGCAAACAGCCCCTGCTTATCGGCCACCAAGAATTGCGGCGGGCGTCCCAATAGGGTGAGCACGTGGAGCTTCTGCGGCGGCTTCATGCTCTGCGCGTACGCGCCGCTACATACGAGGAGCGCGCACGCGGCCATACACAAGCGAAAATAGGTATTGGCTTTCATCAGCATTCCCCTAGCTGCGCAAAATCAAGGCGCGCCTTCATTCAGCTTGTCGAGCGACCATTCGGCCACCGGCATGGGATCCAGCAGGGGTTTGCCGAGATTCGGGCAGCTCAATGCGTAAAGTCCGGTGTCCGTAGCGGTCCAGATGATATTGCGATCCCATTCGATGAGCACGTTGTCCACGGTACGGTCGTAACTTCCGAATTTCTTCAGGTCTCCCGCTTGCGGTGGGACGAAATAGGCCACTTCCTCGGGTTTGGAGAGATCGCCAATGTCATAACACCGCAGGCCCGCTATGAAATAAGTGTAGGCCACGAATTCCTGCCGAGGCTTTCCGGGAGCTTTCAGATGCGGGGGATTGTGCGCGCCGAAACGCCCGCGTTTGAAACAAAAATCGCGGTAAGGGGCTTCGGGGGGCGGAACGGGCCGTGGAAGTTGCGCGACAGCGATAGGGTGCTCTTCGTCGCGTATGTCGATCACCCAATTGGGAAGATAGATCTGGTTGCAATCGGAATTCGTGGTCTCTCCGTTGGTGATGACAAATCCACGATCCAGAACGCCGCAATAAATCGTGTGGAACGCGATGCCCATTCCGGAGTATTGGGCGGGCGGTTCAAAACGCCCAATTTCTTTTTGATGTCCAGGATCTGAGAGATCCAGAATAATAAAACCGTTGCACCCGAAAGCTCCGTAGCCGCGATTTCCTCCGTCTTCCAATTTCTTTGGCACATACACTGGGCCGTGCAGTCCTGCGAACGGCGTTTGATCCGCCACCACCTTGGGCGGGACCAGTTTTGACCAGATCCATTTGTTGTATTCCGCTTCCTCTCCCTTGCGCGATCCAGGTACCCACCACATGGACACTTCCTTGGCGCTGCTGGGATCGGATACGTCCACAATCATGTTGCCGTTGACCAGTTCTCGAAAATAAGACGGCTGATGGATGAACGTTTCGTCCGGCGCGGTGTCCAGATACGCGTACTTGCCGCCATCATAGTAATTTCTGTGCGTCCCTTGGCCCGTGGCGCCGGTGCTGAACTCGGAGAGCTTGGTGATCTTGGCGGGATTGCTGGCGTCATAAAAACGTACGCCGCGCAGCCCTTGGTAGTTTTTTCTCTTGTCGTCGAGGTGCGGATCGTCGTATTTCCCCATCGGCGCCTCCGGCGTCGAATCTGTAATGGGAGTTCCTGCGCCGGTCATCAGAATCCATTTCTTTAAACTTTTGTTGTAAGCCACCTGGACCTGGTAGCCTTCAAAGCCTCCCTTGTTAAACATGCTGGGCTTTCGCACCTCACTCACATCGATCACATCTCCCTGCTGAAAAATGTACCGGCGGTCGCCAACCGACATGATCTGCATCTTGCCGTGGCGAGACTGGCCGGGCATGAAATGCGCCAGGATTTCCATGTTGCGAATATAGAGTCGCCGATCCAGATAGGAGATGCTGTTTGGACTTGGATGACCGTGATGGTCGGCCAAGGCGGCAAGCGGAGAGCTTGCCAAAGCCAGACCAGCACCGGCCGCGGTACGCAGAAAATCTCTGCGCGTGGGAGTGGATGCTCCCTCTCGAGCGGTCTTTGACCTGTCAGTTCGAGGCTTTCTTAGTTTTGCCGGTTTTCTTGGTTTCATACGAGCTCCTTTGATGGGCGCCTGCCGAAGCACAACTCCGTCTCGTGTGCAGAGACTCCCGACTAAACGGGCCGCCCCCTTCGACCTCAATCGCGGATCAGCGAGAGGTGAACTGGTCGGGGCCGGCAACCAAACGTGAAAAGGTAGGACCCCTGTACCACTTGGAAACCTATGCTGTCAATATTTAATTTCTATGAATCAGAAAACTTTATGGTTACTGTGTACAAAGGCCGGTGAAATAGGTATAGTGGTAGGACCAATTGACTCTATAGAGTCAATTTCTCCGGAATGATCCCCATGCCAGGGTCCAACTGAGTTTGCGAGGTCCACCATGGCGATTGCCACTGTCAACCCGGCGACCGGACAACTGATCAAGTCCTTCGAGCCGCTCAGCAGCGCTCAAATTGAGGTGAAGCTCGAGAAGGCCTTCGACACGTTTGGAACCTACCGCCATACCCCATTTTCCGAACGGGCAAGCGGAATGATGAAGGCTGCTTCGATTTTTGGAGCAGGAAAAGCAAGCCTTTGCCCGGGTCATGACCACGGAAATGGGTAAGACCCTTCGATCCGCCGTTGAAGAAGTCGTGAAATGCACATGGGTGTGCCGCTGCTATGCGGAAAACGCGGAGAGTTTCCTTGCCGATGAGGCTGTTGAAACGGGAGCAAAGCGGAGCTTCATCCGCTACCAACCACTCGGGCCGATTCTCGCGGTTATGCCTTGGAACTTTCTCTTCTGGCAGGTTTTGCGCCTTGCCGCACCGGCTTTGATGGCCGGAAATGTCGGACTGCTCAAGCATGCTTCCATCGTTCCCGAGAGCGCTTTGCTGATTGAAGATCTGTTTCGCCGCGCCGGATTTCAAGATGGATCCTTCCAGACCTTGCTCATCAGCGCTCGTGAAGTAGACAAAATTCTGGGCGACCCGCGCGTAGCCGCGGCGACGCTTACAGGCAGCGAACAAGCGGGGATTGAGGTCGGTATCGGCGCCGCTAAGAGAATAAAGAAGGTGGTTTTAGAGCTTGGCGGAAGCGATCCGTTTATCATTATGCCCAGCGCAAATCTAGAACTCGCCACCAGCACCGCGGTAAAAGCCAGAATATTCAATAATGGACAATCCTACATCGCGGCAAAGCGCTTCAATACTCACGAAAGCATCGCGGAAAAATTCGAGCACCTGTTCAGAGAGAAGATGGCGGCGCTAAAAGTCGGTGATCCGTTTGAGCCGAGCACCGACGTGGGCCCGCGTTCCACTCCCGATGGGCTCGCCGACCTGGAACCTGATGTACGCAAAACTGTAGAAGCCGGAGCGAGAATCTTGACCGGCGGAAGGCGACTGGACCGACCAGGAAATTTCTACGCACCAACAGTGCTGGTCAATATCCCGAAGGATTCGCTTGCCTATCAGGAAGAACTATTCGGGCCGGTCGCAAGCGTGTTCCGCGCCAAAGACATCGATAATGCCATTCGAATTGCCAACGATAGTCGCTTTGGTTTGGGGGCCAGCGCCTGGAACAGCATCAGCGCGGAACAGGAGAAGTTTATCAACCAGCTGGACGCAGGAATGGTGTTCATCAATCGCATGGTGGCTTCCGATCCGCGGATTCCATTTGGTGGAGTGAAGTGGTCGGGTCATGGGAGGGAAATGGGCTCCTTGGGAATCAAGGAGTTCACAAATAGCAAGACTGTCTGGGTAGAACAGGGGTAAGAAACTCTTGCAGGCGAGGGGTTGGAATGGTAATTTGGTCTGACAACTCGACCATATCTCGATCTGCTTCGCCCAACGCTTTGTCCGGTCCCCCTGCACTGGAGTTCAGATCAATGCGTCGAGCAGTCCTTTTCGGCCTCGGAGGTTGAGATGTACAAAATCGTGCGTTCTTCTCGCCTTTATGAACAAATCGTGCAGCAAGTGGAGGAATCGATCCACAAAGGCGCGTTGAAACCGGGAGACCAACTGCCTCCCGAACGTGAACTTGCCGAACAATTCGGTGTGAGTCGCACCGCCGTGCGCGAAGCGGTAAAGACTTTGCGAGAGAAGGGGCTTGTCGAAGCCTATCCAGGGCGCGGAACCTTCATCACTGACGGAACTTCTTACACCATCCGGCAGTCGCTGGACCGCATGATGCGCTCGGGAAATGAAGGGTTCGTATTTCTTGCGGAAGTCCGGGAAATTCTGGAACCGGAAATTGCCGCCTTGGCCACAGCGCGCGCGGACGAAGAAGTTCTCCTAGCCATGCGGGAGCAAGTGGCCGTGATGGAAGCCGCCAAGCAGGATCCCGAGGCATATATTGAAGCAGACCTCGATTTTCACTTGGCACTGGCTGAAGCTGCCGGTAACCCGATCATTCTTTCCTTGATTGATTCGATTGTTGGGATCTTGCGAGATCAGCGTATCGGGATTTTCCAGGTGGACGGCGGGCCCGAGCGCGGCCAGTACCACCATAAACGAATTCTGGAAGCCATCGAGCACCGGGACTCCGTGGGCGCGCGAGACGCAATGAAGGCGCACTTGAAGCAAGTGCGGGAAGATTCGCAGCACGCGCCCAGCGAATAAGACGCCAAAAAAACAACCAGAAATTATTCAGGAGAGGTGAGAGCGTGGCTAAATTAGGTTTCGTGGGACTAGGAGTGATGGGCAGCGAGATGGTGAACCGCTTGCTCAGCAAGGGTCACAGCGTCACAGGATACAACCGCACGCGCTCGAAAGCGGAGTGGCTGGTCAAGAAGGGAATGAAGTGGGCCGACTCACCGCGCGCCGTGGTGGCCGAGTCCGATGTGACTTTCTCGATGGTTACGAATTCATCGGCGCTGGCCGCCATCATGAACGGTCCGGACGGCATGCTCGCCGCAGTCACGCCGGCAAAGCTCTTCGTCGACATCAGTACGGTGAGTCCGGCGTTCAGCCGGGAGATTGCAGGGAAAATTCGAGAAAAGGGCGGCGACATGGTGGATGCGCCGGTGTCCGGAAGCGTGATCACGCTACAGGAAGGCAAACTCTCGGTAATGGTCGGCGGCCGGAAGGAAACGTTTGAAAAGGTGAAAACCTTGTTGTTGGATATCGGCCCGAAGGTTACCTATGTCGGAGAAAACGGCCTCGCGCTGGTCATGAAGATCGGAACCAACCTGAGTCTCGCAGTGCAAATGCTGGCGTTTTGCGAAGGTGTGCTGCTGGCGGAAAAAAGCGGAATTGCGCGTGAAACCGCTGTGGACGTCCTGACCCATAGCGTTATCGCCTCGCCGATGGTCCAGTATCGTGGGCCTTTCGTGCTTAAACAACCCGAAGAGGCCTGGTTCAACGTCAACATGATGCAGAAGGACATGCTTTTGGCGTTGGAACTTGGACGGCAACTGGATGTGCCGATGCCGACAACCGCGATAACCAACGAATTCTTGACCGCAGCGCGTGGTATGGGACTGGTAGAAAAAGATTTTGCCGTGGTATTCGATGTATTGGCGCAAATGTCCGGGGTGAAGGCATGAAAACAGTTACTGATCCCACGAAGGCAGGGGCGGCCACACCAGCTGAATTGGAAATTCGGTTATACAAGCAGATGGTGCGCATCCGACTGTTCGAAGAGCAGGTCAACGAACTCTACACCAGGGCACTGATGCCGGGTTTGGCGCATCTTTACACCGGCGAAGAAGCCATCGCGGTGGGAATTTGCGAAGCGCTCGAGAAAGCGGACTACATCACCAGCACACATCGAGGTCACGGTCATTGCCTGGCGAAGGGCGCAACGCCGGACCGCATGTTTGCGGAGTTGCTGGGCAAGGAAGCGGGCTATTGCCGCGGCAAAGGTGGATCGATGCACATTGCCGATCCCGCGACAGGAAATTTGGGCGCCAACGCCATTGTCTGCGGCAGTGCAGGCATTGCCACGGGAGCGGCGCTGACCGCGAAACGACTGAAGACTGGGCAGGTCGCGGTTTGTTTTTTTGGTGAAGGAGCACTGGGCCAGGGAGTGCTGTACGAAGTCATGAATCTTGCGGCGCTTTATAAATTGCCGGTCATCTATGTGTGTGAAAACAATCTCTACACCGAGTACACACATTTTTCGGAAACCACCGCCGGAGATGTATTGGCTCGCGGGACCGCTTTCGGTGTGCCTTCGGAAAGCGTAGACGGGCAGGATGTCCGCGCAGTTCAAGCCGTTGCCGAGAGACTTGTCGACCGCGCCCGTCGTGGGGAAGGGCCGGCGTTCCTGGTTTGCAACACCTATCGCTACACCGGCCACCACGTGGGCGATATCAATCGCGAATATTACCGCTCCAAACAGGAAGAGCTGGAGTGGAAGACAAAGCGGGATCCTATCAAGAACATGGGGGATTGGCTGCTCAGTCAAAAATTTGCGGATGCCAGCGCTTTGAAAGAGATTGAGAACGAAGTCCGCGAAGAGATGAAAATGGCCGTCGAGTTTGCGATTGCCGCGCCATATCCGTCCGTGGAGGAGGTCGACCAGGACGTTTATGCCTGAGACGAACCAGCGGGAACTGACGTTTGCGCAAGCCGTACGCGAAGCCCTTGCCGAAGAGATGCGGCGTGATTCGCGGGTGTGCATTTTTGGTGAAGATGTGGCGGAGGCGGGTACGCCTTTCAAGGTTTTGTCCGGCTTGGTGGAAGAGTTCGGGGCCGAGCGCGTCTTGGACACTCCGATTTCCGAAGCGGGCTTCACCGGGATGGGTGTGGGCGCGGCGATGACTGGGCTACGTCCTGTGGTCGACATCATGTTCGGTGATTTTCTGACGCTGACCATGGATCAGATGGTGAATCAAGCAGCCAAAGCCCATTACATGTCCGGAGGAACCTGGAAAGTTCCCATGGTATTGCGGACAACACTGGGTGCCACGCGGCGTTCGGCGGCACAGCACTCGCAGTCGCTGCATGCCTGGCTGAGCCATGTGCCCGGGCTCAAAGTGGTGATGCCATCCACTCCTTACGATGCGAAGGGTTTGCTGAAGACCGCGATTCGCGACGACAACCCGGTGGTCTTTTTTGAGGACAAGATGAGTTACAAGCAGAAGGGCCCCGTGCCTGCCGAGGAATACTTGATTCCGTTCGGAGTTGCCGATATCAAGCGCGTGGGGGAAGACATTACTTTGGTGGCCACAAGCAGTATGGTCCAAGTGGCATTAGGCGCCGCGAAACTGCTCGAAGAAGCCGGTATCAGTGCCGAAGTAATTGACCCGCGGACTACCTGGCCGCTGGACGAGAAAACCTTGGTGGAATCGGTGAAGAAGACCGCGCACGCGATCGTCCTCGACGAAGGCTACGGACGGTATGGCGTGACCGGCGAAATTGCTTCCGTGATTGCCGAGGGCGCCTTTTTCAATCTGGAGGCTCCGGTGAAGCGCATGGGGGCAATGCACGTACCTATTCCATTTTCTCCGCCCTTGGAAGACGTCACCGTACCCACGGAACAAACGGTATTTGAGGCTGCACGCAAGCTCTGCGGAAAAGCCTGAGGGATTTTGCAATAGGAGGCGTAGCGTGGCACTGAAGACACACGGCTCGATGGCGGTGGATTGGGAAAACCGCATTGATTTCGAACGGCTTCGCAAGGAACGGTTAGCGCGGGCCAAGACCCTCCTGAAGAAATCAGAGATGGGTGCATTGCTCTGCTTTGACATGAACAACGTGCGCTACATTACGTCGACGCACATTGGTTCATGGGCGCAGGACAAAATCAGCCGCTTTTGTTTGTTACCGCAAGACGACGAGCCCATCCTTTGGGATTTTGGCTCCGCCGCGCGACACCACCAGCAGAACTGCCCGTGGCTTGGTGAGCGCTCCCGCCCAGGCATCCCACTTTTGCGTGGCGCGATGTCTCCAGAGATGGGACGCGCGGAAAATGTAGCGAAAAAAATCAAGGTCGAGCTGGAAATGCGCGGCTTGCTCGACGAGCCGTTGGGAATCGACGTGGTTGAACCGCCCATTCTTTTTGCGTTGCAAAAGGAAGGCATCAAGGTAGTCGATGGCCAGCAATTGATGTCGGATGCGCGCGTCATCAAAACTCAGGACGAAATTTCTCTCTTGAATCATTCCGCGATGATGGTGGACGCAGCTTACGATGAGTTGTATCGCGCCATGAAGCCGGGTTTTAGCGAGAACCAGGCGGTGGGACTTGCCAGCAAAGTTCTCTACGACCTTGGCTCGGAATATGTCGAAGCGGTCAACGCCATTTCCGGCGAGCGCTGCAATCCTCACCCACACGTCTTCAGCGACCGGATTCTGCGGCCGGGCGACCCGGTGTACTACGACATTCTGCATTCCTATATGGGCTATCGAACCTGCTACTACCGCACCTTCTCGATCGGCTACGCTTCGCACGCCATGATTGACGCTTACAAACAATGCCGCGATTATCTGGACGCGGCCATTGAACTGGTGCGGCCGGGTCGTACAACCGCGGAGATCGCGTCGGTGTGGCCGAAAGCGCAAGAGTTTGGATTTCCCGATGAAGAAGCCGCATTCGCTCTGCAATTTGGACACGGCATTGGGCTCGCGATTTGGGAGAAACCAGTGATCAGTCGCCTGGTGTCCCTCGAACATTCTCACGAAATCAAACCGGGGATGGTCTTCGCACTGGAAACTTTTTGGCCCTCGAAGGATGGCTGGAGTGCGGCGCGCATCGAGGAATTCGTCCAGGCCGCGCGCGCGGCGTTTCGCGAGATGCTCATATGAACGCACAGCTTGAGGACGCGCCGCTGCCGGCAAAGGAGCGCGCGGCGCTGCTGGCCGCGCTGCTGGCCGGGCGCCTGCCCGATGA
>Ga0208714_1000458_pt1 | contig 11714 bp, 11 predicted proteins | sample NGESurshal072012_3_FD_184461 | JGI IMG/M metagenome (GOLD analysis project Ga0208714, IMG submission 184461) | Arctic peat soil microbial communities from Barrow, Alaska - NGEE Surface sample 415-1 shallow-072012 (SPAdes) | ecosystem: Environmental > Terrestrial > Soil > Wetlands > Peat ... | reverse complement strand
GATTCCAGCATACGCAAAAGTGAACTTGCGTCTCGAGGTGCTCGGCAAACGCGCCGACGGCTACCACGAACTGCGTACCATTTTTCAAACCGTCTCGCTGCACGACTCTTTGCGCCTTCGGCCATCCCGGAAATCCGGTATCTTGCTCACCGTGCGCGGCAGTGCTGCCCTCTCCGAAGAACCCATCGAGAAAAATCTGGTGTACCGTGCGGTGGATTCCTTGCGGCGTGAACTCAAGGTTCGCTCCGGGGTGGAAATTCTGCTGGAGAAGAGAATTCCAGCGGGACGCGGCCTGGGCGGAGGCTCCAGCGATGCCGCTGCGGCGCTGCTCGGCTATCTGCGCTTGACCGGCAAACGCATCGACACCGTCCGCTTGTTGGCCCTGGCGGCCAGCCTTGGCGCCGACGTACCCTTTTTCTTGTTCGGTGGTTGCGCCTTGGGAGTTGGCAAGGGCGAGGAAATTTACCCTTTGCCCGATCTTCCCAAGTCCTCGTACCTCATCGTTTCCCCAAAATCCATCCATGTACCCACCCCCGATGCCTACCGCTGGCTTCACGCTCCGGAGATCGCTTCGTTGACAAAATCCGCCGCAGCCCATAAGCTATATAAGTTCTGTGCTCTGTGTTGGAGTTCGCAGGGGGCGGGTCTTTCGAACGATTTCGAAAGCTCTGTGTTCCAGCGGCACTCCCGTCTTGGTCAAATCAAGCGGGCGTTACTCCGAAGGGGAGCGTCAGAAGCCTTGCTGGCTGGTAGCGGTTCGGCGGTGTTTGGAGTTTTCCCGAGCCCAGCAAAGGCGCGCCGAGCTGCTGTTGTGTTTCCGCACGATCAATGTTTTGTCTGCGAGAGTATCTCTCGAAGTCAATTCGCGCGTTCGATGAAAAACGCCGTCGTCAGGTAACCTCAGCTCCTCTCCGTTCTGACCATCCAGACTTTTCGCAGCTATTGCATCAAGGACCCGGGGTCTTTTTCATTTATGTCATCTTCCTTTTTGTCATCGTCTGGCGATGACCAGGGTGAACGAAGCGTGCACGACGAGCGTTTCAAAATTTTTACCGGCACCGCGAATCCGGCTTTGGCCGATTCGATCTGCCATCATTTGAGCGTGCCCCTGGGCAAAGCGCTGCTCGGTCGCTTCAGTGACGGCGAGATCTATTTTCAGATTTTGGAAAACGTGCGCGGCGCCGATGTCTTTGTGGTGCAGCCCTGCTGCCATCCGGTGGATAACCACCTGCTCGAACTCCTGCTGATGATTGACGCGTTCAAGCGCGCCTCTGCATGGCGCATCACCGCGGTGCTGCCGTACTACTGCTACGCGCGCCAGGACCGCAAAGATAAGCCCCGCGTTCCGATATCCGCGAAGCTGGTAGCGGACTTGCTGGAAACTGCTGGTGCCAGTCGCGCGCTCACTTTGGATTTGCACGCCCCACAGATTCAGGGCTACTTCGACGTTCCGGTCGACCATCTGTACGGCTCGCCCGTTCTGATCGACTACTTCAAGCAGATGAAGCTGCCGAATCTTACCGTGGTTTCTCCCGACGCTGGCGGCGTGGAACGCGCCCGCGCGTTTGCGAAAAAGCTGGATGCTCCGCTGGCCATCGTGGATAAGCGCCGCGTGGATGTGGACGTCAGCGAAGTGATGCACTTGATCGGAGACGTGAAGGGCCGCAGCACCCTGATCATCGACGACATCATCGACACTGCGGGCACGCTGGTGAAAACCGCGGATGCCTTGTTGCGCGAAGGCGCTACCCAGGTTTATGCCGCTTGCACCCACCCGGTTTTTTCCGGCCCGGCTGTCGAGCGTATTGAGAATTCGCGAATTACCGAAGTGGTGGCGACGGATTCCGTGCCGCTTTCTGCCGCTGCAAAAAAGTTGAGCAAAATCAAGATTTTGAGTGTCGCGGACCTTCTCGCGCGCGGCATTCGTTCTATTCACGAAGAGACTTCGATCAGCGAGTTGTTTATTTGAGATTCTCCGGCGGAATTTAAGCCGGAAGTGATTCCAGGGAAGGATAGAAGCTATGGCTCAGATCATTGTGGAAGGCGCGCCCCGCGAAACACGGGGCAAAAACGAGGCAAGGCGCATGCGCGTTGCCGGCAGGGTGCCCGCGACGCTCTATGGCGGCAAAGGCAAGGCAATTTCGCTCGCCGTGAACACCAAGCAGGTTACCGCGATTCTCCGTTCCGAAACCGGGCACAACACCCTGTTCCAGGTGGATCTCGGCGGAACGCATGAACCCGCCATCGTTAAAGATTGGCAGGTCGATCCGGTCAGCGGGAAGCTCCTGCACGTCGATCTTTTGCGCATCGCTATGGACGTCCGCATGAAGGTCAAGGTGCCCATACACACCTTCGGCGAACCCGCTGGCGTTAAGGTGGACGGCGGCGTCTACGAAGTCGTCACCCGTGAAGTCGAAATCGAATGCTTGCCCGCGGACATCCCGACGGAATTCAAGGTCGATATTAGCGGCCTGCGGCTCAACCAGAGCTTGCGCGCCAGCGAACTTCCTCTGGACAAGGCCAAGATTAAGCTTTTGACCGAGCCTGACCGTGTGCTCTCGCACGTCGTTGCGCTGCGCGTGGAAGAAGAAAAGCCTGCGGACGTGGCGGCCATCGCGGGAGCGACACCGGCCGAGCCCGAAGTCATCAAGAAGGGTAAGAAAGAAGTGGAAGGCGAGGAAGGCGAGGAAGGCGAGAAGGGTGCGAAGGCACCCGAAAAGACGGAAAAGAAGAAGTAGTTCTCTTTCGCTCGGCTCGCGGTGCTCACTATGCGGCTCATTGTTGGCCTTGGCAATCCTGGCCCGGAGTATCAGTGGACGCCGCATAACCTCGGTTTTCTGGCCATTGATGAAATAGCGAATCGCGCTGCGATCCGCGTCGAGCGGCCCGAAGGCAAGGCGTTGGTGGGACGAGGCAAAGTTGCCGGGGAGGAAGTGGTCCTGGCGAAACCTCAGACCTATATGAACCTCAGCGGAATTTCCGTCAGGGAACTGCTGGGCAAGTATGAGCTGGGGCCGGAAGCGCTTCTCGCTCTTTACGACGAGCGGGATTTGCCTTGGGGCATGATTCGAATTGGTGAGCGAGGCAGGCCGGGGACCCACAATGGGGCCAAGTCGCTCACCAGTGCTTTGGGCACGCAGGACTTTGCCAGGCTTCGTCTGGGATGCGGCCCCGATCATCCGGTCAGCGACTTGGCGGAGTATGTGCTCCGCCCGATGAAAAAGGGGCAGTTGGAAGTTGCTGCGGAAATGATTGCGGATGCGGCCGACGCGGTGGAGTTGCTGTCGAAAGAAGGTCTCGCCGCCGCGATGAACAAGTACAACCGGCGCGTGCCGCCGGCGGAAGGCGCGGAGGAGAAGTAGCGGCAAGTCTTCAACGCCGGATTCCAAAAGTTTACGGATTTACCGGCTTCGTGCCGGGAACAGAAGGAAACGAGGTCATCATGGAAGATCGTTTGTACGATTTGATCTACATCGTCCGCCCGGCGACGCCGGAAGAGGAAGTCAAGAAAGTGGTCGCGTCGGTCGAGCACGTTTGCGCAGAAAAAGGCGCGAAGATCGAGAAGACCGAGCATTGGGGCACGCGCAAGCTCGCCTATAAGGTCAAGAAGCACCGCGAAGGCATTTATGTGTACCAGCAGATTCGCACGTCTCACGGCGATTTGTTGACGGAAATCGAACGCCGGCTCGGCGTGCAGGACGCCATCATCAAATATCAGACCGTGCGCCTCGATGAAGCCTTGAAACTGCAGAAGAAATTGACGCACAAGCGCGAGATTCGCGCGGCCCGCCGCCCGCGACGTGCCGTTGCCGCTGCTCCGGCGCCTGCTCCTGCGGTGCATGCAGCACCCGCGCCAGCACCAGCAGCGCCCGCGCCTGCCGCCGCACCAGAGCACATCACGCCGGCCAGTTAGGGTTTGCCAACAAGTTTTGCGGGTGCGCGTCCAACCGCGTTCCCCGAAAAGTATTTGCTGCAAAAGCTTCGATGCGAAGGCCCGGAGCTACATGGGAAAGGTAGGAAGGCATGTCAGACGAACAGAAACCAGTACAAGCTGCCGCTCCCGCTGCTCCTCGTGAACATCGCGAGGGTGGTGGTGGAGGTGGTCGCCGTGAAGGTGGCCCCGGTGGTGGTGGAGGCGGGCGCCGTGAAGGTGGTCCCGGTGGACCGGGCGGGCCAGGTGGTCGGCCGCGCGGCAAGCGCCAGTATTTCCGCAAGAAGAAAGTCTGCAAGTTTTGTGTCGAGAAAATCGACATGATCGACTACAAACGCGCCGACATCCTCTCGCAGTTCGTGCAGGAGCGCGGCAAGATTCTGCCCCGCCGCATGACTGGAGTCTGCTCGCGCCATCAGCGTTGGCTCGGCGTCGCCATCAAGCGCGCACGCAATATCGCCCTCATGCCGTTTGCCGGCAGTGCGGCGGGAACTTCGGCGCCTCGCGTTGTCGAGGCTCCAAAAGCTACAGCTTAAAAAGGGAGCTAGAGATTCATCATGCAGATCATTCTTCAGGAAGATGTCGATAAGTTGGGAAACCGCGGTGATGTGGTTACCGTCAAGCCCGGCTATGCACGGAATTATCTTTTGCCGAACAAGTTTGCCATCGAAGCGACTCCCGGCAATATGAAGGCTCTGGAGCGCATCCGCGGCTCTTTGGCGAAGAAGACCGCCACGGAATTCGAAGCCGCCAAGAAGCATGCCGAAGCCATCAACGGCGTTTCGCTCAAATTCACCCGCAAGACCGGTGAAAACGATCAGCTATTCGGCTCCGTCACCAATGGCGACATTGCCGACGCGCTGAAGGCCCAGGGCTTTGAAGTCGACAAACGGCAGATTCAGTTGCCGGAGTCGCTCCGCACCCTCGGCGAATTCCCGGTCACCATCAAGGTGTTCCGCGATATCACCGCCGAAATCAAAGTCCACGTCGATAAGGAACTTTAGTCTTATGTAGGGACCGCCTTCTGAGGCGGTCCGCTCTTCGAAACAAAAAGGGGCATGCACCAGCATGTCCCTTTATTTTTTGCCGGACCCGAATCTCTCTGCCGCGGCCTCGATCTCTTCCCGTGTCCAAGGCGCACTCGATGGATTCGCAACTACCGCCACCATCGCGCGCTTGCCCATTCCTGATTTTTCGATTGTACTTTCACCACGCAAGAAGTTATCCAACGTTTTCCTTCGCGATGCACAGTTCCCCTCATTGACGTGCCACCCACCAACGCGCAGAATCGCTTCATCGTTCTGGCGGAGCAGGGAACTGGCAATCGCACAAATATTTTTGACTTGCCTGTGCAAGTCCGCCATGCTTCAATAGCGAAATAAAAGCGAAACATAAGCGAGGCTTCTTCTTCATCCATGCCTGTCGAAACCACTCTCGAGCGCCCTCTCCCAAGCAACATCGATGCGGAAAAATCCATTCTCGGCGCGATCCTGCTCGATAACAACGTTCTCAACACCGCCATCGAGTCCCTCAAGGCCGAAGATTTCTTCCTCCCCCACCATCGCCACATTTACACCCAGATGATCGCGCTCGGCGAATCGCAGCGCGCCATAGATTTCGTCACCCTCACCGAAGAGTTGCAGCGCCGCGGCGAACTGGAAGCTTCGGGCGGCGCGCCCTATCTCGCGTCGCTGGTTGACGGCATGCCCCGCGTCAGCAACGTGGAGCACTACGCGCACATCGTCAAGGAAAAGGCGATGCTGCGCAATCTCATCCACGCCACGCACAGCATCCAGCAGCGTGCCATGGAAGCGGAAGCCGGCGCCGACGAAATTCTCGATAACGCCGAGTCCAGCATCTTTGCGCTTGCCGAAGACCGCGTCAAAGCCGGGCTCATCTCCATCAAAGACATCGTCCGCGACAATTTCGAGCGCCTGGAAAAAATCTTCCGGGAAGGGAAGAGCGTTACCGGAATTTCCACTGGCTACGGCGAACTGGACAAGCTGCTCTCCGGCTTACAGCCTTCCGAACTGATCATTCTCGCCGCCCGTCCCTCCCAGGGGAAAACCGCGCTGGCTCTGAATCTGGCGGAAAATATCGCCATTCGCGGTGGCTTGCCGGTCGCCGTCTTCAGCCTGGAAATGTCCAAGGAATCTCTCTTGCAGCGTCTGGTCGCTTCCGTCGCGCAGATCGACGCGCACAAATTCCGCTCCGGTCACTTGAGCCGCGATGACTGGCGCAAGATGACCGAGGTATTGGGCAGCATCTCGCAAGCGCCGTTGTGGATCGACGACGCCGGTTCCACTAGCGTAATGGAAATTGGCGCGAAAGCTCGCCGCCTCAAGCGCGACAAAGGCCTCTCACTGCTAATCGTTGATTATCTTCAGCTCATCACCGGCCGCGGCCGCTTCAGTTCGCGCCAGGAAGAAGTCTCCAGCATTTCGCGCGGCCTCAAGGGCCTTGCCAAGGAATTGCAGATTCCCGTGCTGGTGCTCAGCCAGCTCACCCGCGCGCCCGAGCGCGAAGAGCGTGGCCCGCAGCTTTCCGACCTCCGTGAATCCGGCGCCATCGAACAGGACGCCGACGTGGTCATGTTTATCTACCGTCCGAATTTCTTTAACATGAATGCCACGCCGGAAGAGCGTGATTTAGCGGACATCCTCATCGCCAAGCAGCGCAACGGCCCCACCGACAAACTAAAATTTGTTTTTCGCAGCAAACTCACTCGTTTCGAGGAAGCCGCCCCCGACGCTTTCTCGCAATTCGCCGGCGGCGACGAGATGTAGCCTGCCGGGCACACCGCGTCAGGCTGTCCACAATTTTCCTCCTATTGCAAAACGCGCAATTTGCGCGTCATTCCACGTGACGCTTAACCTGCTCATAGTAAGCAGCTTGCGCGCCTCAAATATTCTCTGCCCAAATCTCACCCTGGTCCGCCGATTGCTCCTCTCCTTCCCGTTGTCTTTCTCGCGCCAGTCAATGTGGCTTTTTCGCGGTGACGCTGGAATGTCGTAAACTAGTTTTTTCGGGAATTTTCATGACCAGCAGAAAGAAAAATCCGATCGACTTTGTCGGCCGGCCCGTCTGGGCGGAAGTTTCTCTTGAGGCGCTCACGCAAAATTATCGCGCCATTCGCGATTACGTGAATCCCGCCGCCGATAAGCGCAAGACCCCCCGCAAGGTTTTATGCATTGTCAAAGGCAATGGCTACGGCCATGGCGGACCACAAGTTTCCAAGGCGCTCGAAAAAGCCGGTGCCGATTGGTTCGGCGTCGCCTCCGCTGGTGAAGGGATGGAGTTGCGCAAATTTGGCGTGCGCAAGCCGGTCCTGGTGCTTGGCGGCTTTTGGCCCGGTGAAGAAAAAAATCTTGTCGAGAACAATCTTACGCCCGCGATTCATCGTTGCGAACAATTGGCCTCTTTCGAATCCGCTACGGCCAAGCAGCGCAAAAAAAATGTGGCCATCCATCTCAAATTGGATACCGGCATGAACCGCCTGGGCATAGCTCCGAAAGACATCGAATGCTTCGCGCGGCAGTTCGCCAAATGCCCGCACCTGAAGCTTGGCGGCGTCTTCACCCACTTCGCATCCTCCGAAGTCCTCACCGATACTCCCACCGGCCGCATGACCACGCTGCAAATGGAACGCGTCGACGGCGCGGTAAATCGCTTACTCTCCATGGGCATCGATCCCGGCATCATCCATTTTGCCAACAGCGCCGCCATTGCTGCTCGCCCGGACACCTGGGCGGATATGGTTCGCCCCGGCGCGATTCTCTATGGCTATCATCCCGGCTTTGATCCACCGGAGCGCCGCACCGAATTTGAAGCCAAGTTGCGTCTGCGACCGGTGATGAGCCTGCGCGCTCGCGTCATCAATGTCCGTTCCGTTGCCGCCGGTGAAGGCGTTGGCTACAACGCCAGTTGGGTTGCCACGCGTCCCTCTCGTGTCGCGGTCATTTCTGCGGGCTATCACGATGGCGTCCACCGCTCGTTGGGCAATCGCGGACAATTTGCCATTCGCGGCCACTTGGCCCCGATGATCGGCATTGTCTCCATGGATGTGACCATGTTGGACGTTACCAATGTTTCCGACGCGGCCATCGGTGATATCGCCACACTGTATGGCGAAGATGGCGAGCACACCTATCCCGCCAACATGGTTGCGCGCAGCATCGGCACCGTCACTTCCGATTTGCTCTCCGGCATCGGCGCGCGCGTCCCGCGCATTTATCTTTCCTAGCCGCTTGCAATGCGCCTGCACGCACATCTTCGATTCATTCTATTTGTATTTCTGTTCAAGTAGCTCTTGACGAAACATCGGCTTCAAGAGTATACAAACCACCACGCATTGCTTCCGTTAGAGGAGCTATTTTTTGCCCCCGCTTCTACGCTCTCACGGAAGTTGCCGAACTATGCAGCTAGGGGGGATTCATGAGCGAACCGGCATTTCCATTCCAAGTCAATTCCCAAGCCAATTCCAATGTGGCGGCGAGTGTTGTTGCGCCAACGGTCGGTATTCAGGCCTCGCGAGGGCTCGACCAGCACTGGGATTTCTGGGTTGCGCGCCTTGCTCTGGTCGGCGCCAGCGTTGTTTTGTGTTACTCGCTGAGTCCCTTTGGCTTCCACGGCCTTCCCGCTGCGGGCCTCGGTTTTCTCGTCGCCATGGTCATCCTGCTCGCCGAATTAAGATTGCGCCGCGCGGAGATCAGCGGACTTATGGGAGGAACAGTCGGCGCGGTCCTCGGTCTCCTCTCGGCTCTCCTCATCACCCTCGTTGTCTCCCGCACTTCGGAACCTGAACCCACCAAGTCTTTCTTTGAATTCACGTCTTTATTCGCCCTCGGTTATCTTGGCTTGGTAGTGGGCTCGCGCAAAGGTTCGCATCTTCCTATTCGCAATATTCCCCTTCCTGGTTCCGTGGAAATTCCCCTTGCCGGACAATCTCCCATGAAGCTTCTGGACACTAGCGTGCTCATCGACGGCCGCATCGCCGACGTTTGCGAAACCCATTTTCTCGATGGCACTCTCGGCGTTCCGCGCTTCGTGTTGCACGAACTGCAATTGGTCGCCGATTCCGCGGATGCCCTCAAGCGGCAACGCGGACGCCGCGGTCTGGAAGTCTTGCAGCGCATGCAGAAGATGCGCGGCTTGGAAATTCGCGTGTTGGAAGAGGATATTTCCGGCTGCTCCGGCGTCGATCAGAGACTGATGGAGCTGGCGCGCCGGACCTCTTCAAAAATCGTGACCACCGACTACAACTTGAATAAAGTCGCGCGCGTCCAGGGTATTTCCGTGCTCAACGTCAACGAACTGGCCAACGCCATGAAGCCCGCCGTGCTGCCTGGCGAATCCATGCGCGTGCTCATCTTGCGCGAAGGCAAGGAACTCACCCAGGGCGTCGCCTATCTCGACGACGGCACCATGGTGGTCGTCGATGGCGCCCGCCGCTTGATCAATCGCACCGTCGATATCCTCGTCACCTCGGTGCACCAAACCCCCGCAGGCAAAATGATCTTCGGCCGCCTCGACGAGCGCGCCGAAGCTCCCGCCACGCGTTCTGCCGTAGCCGCAGCTTCCTCTTCCTACGATTCGTCGACCCCTGCGACCGGAACTGGCAACGGCCACGATCGCCAGGAACCCGCCCCGCGCTTCGACGTTCCCTCGCGCAACCAATTCACCGGGAATGAACCAACCTAGCTTTGTGTACGTTGCGGTCGGTTATTTATCTGCGAATTTCTAAATGCAGCGAGCACTGGTTCGCCTATGTCTCAGACTGCACTCTAGACGTAATTCTATTTCTCAACTAAAGTCTGTTGCGTTTGTGTCCTATCACGCTTCGGTAACTCGAAATGCGAGGTAATTGTGCGAACTTGTCCCTTTTGTGCCGAAACCATCGACGACCAAGCGCAGTTCTGTCAATTTTGCGGCTCGAATCTCGCTGTCTCCGCTGTTCCTTCGGCTGCCCCTCCGGTTAATCCGGGCACCAGCGGCAAGGCCATCGCCAGTCTGATCTGCGGCCTGCTCTTTTTCCTCCTGCCGTCCGCCATTGTCGCCGTCATCATGGGTCATCTTTCGCTTTCCGACATCCGCCGGAGTGCCGGACGTCTCGGCGGGCGCGGAATGGCCATCGCCGGTCTGGTTCTGGGATACGCCGGTCTGTCCTTTATCCCGATTCTAATCATTGCCGCTATCGCCATCCCCAATTTATTGCGCTCGCGAATCGCCGCGAACGAAGCCTCGGCTGTGGGCTCGCTCCGCACACTAAATCTCGCCTGCGTGACTTATGGAGCGAGGTACAATTCATTCCCAACGAGCCTTGCGAACTTGGGCCATGGTGCACAACAAAATGCGAACACTGCTGATCTGATCCCAGACGTTCTGGCTTCCGGCCAGAAATCAGGCTATCGCTTCACTTATGAGCCGGGACCAAGCCAGGACAGAGAGATTCTTTCCTATGAGATCCATGCCGATCCTGTCAATTCAGGAGCAACAGGCATGCGTCATTTTTTCGTGGATCAAACCGGCGTCATTCGAGTTCGTTCGGATGGCGAGGCGACCGCCGACAGTCCTCCGCTGTAGTCTTCGCAGGAATGCTGCCTTCAACAAAACGGAAACCTTCAGATGAAAAATTGCCCTTACTGTCATCAGCAGATCCAAGACGCAGCGCTGCTCTGCCGCTTTTGCAGGACTTGGATGCCACCCGCGGGTCCAGGTACTCTGCAGGCACCCATCGCCCCTCCGTATTCCCCAACTAGAACGAGTGGCCTCGCCATCGCCAGCATGGTCCTCGGTATACTGTGGATCTATTGGATCGGTTCCATCGTCGCGCTAATCCTCGGCTATCTCGCCCTTCGCGAAATAAAACAAAATCCACAATCCATGGAAGGCAGAGGCATGGCCATGGCTGGCGTAATTCTGGGTTGGGTTGGCGTAACTACGCTTCTGCTCGCAATTGCGATGGGCATCTATATCTGGAAGCACGAGGAACATCCCAATTCCAACGACGAACAAACTGCTAGGTTGATTTGGGGAACCGCCGATCAACCCGAGGTGAATTCGTTGACTCGGATCTGCACCCGCACCAGCGCTTTTGGCGATCCGCCTTCCGCGCATACCTTCACCGTTTAGCGGAAATACCTGCCATTCCTCCTGCTACAAGTCGTGGCGCGCGTTGCCTGTGATGAGAGCCTAGGGTAAACTCCTCGGAAAGTGTCAGACACTCCCTCAATCGTCGGTCGCACCATTTCTCACTACACTGTCCTCGAAAAACTTGGCGGTGGTGGCATGGGTGTTGTCTACAAAGCTGAAGACACACGCCTCGGCCGAAACGTTGCCCTCAAATTTCTTTCCGACGATATTTCTCACGACCCACAGGCCATCGAACGTTTCCGCCGCGAAGCCCGGGCGGCCTCCTCTCTCAATCACCCCAACATCTGCACCATTTACGATATCGGGGAATTTGAAAGCCGCCCCTTCATTGCCATGGAGCTACTCGAAGGCCAAACTCTCAAGCATCGTATCGCCAAGAAATCCTTTGCTCTCTCGGAACTCCTGGACCTCGGCATTCAGATTTCCGACGCTCTCGAAGCTGCTCACGCCAAGGGCATCGTGCATCGCGACATCAAGCCCGCCAATATCTTCCTGGTCGACCGCGGCCCCGCCAAAATTCTCGATTTCGGCCTCGCAAAACTCGCCACCTATCGCCAGGTCACTCCCGAATCCACCAGCGAAAACTCTCCATCCACTCAGGCCCACTTTCTCGACGATAAAATCCTGACCA
>Ga0208714_1000455_pt1 | contig 11749 bp, 11 predicted proteins | sample NGESurshal072012_3_FD_184461 | JGI IMG/M metagenome (GOLD analysis project Ga0208714, IMG submission 184461) | Arctic peat soil microbial communities from Barrow, Alaska - NGEE Surface sample 415-1 shallow-072012 (SPAdes) | ecosystem: Environmental > Terrestrial > Soil > Wetlands > Peat ... | reverse complement strand
GACCTTCGAGGAAAGTCCGGACATCAAAGGGCGAGGTGGTCGGTAACGCCGACCCGGGGAAACCCGCGGGAAAGTGCCACAGAAATAACACCGCCTAAGCCTGATGCCGCTGCAGCGCATCAGGCCGGTAAGGGTGAAATGGTGCGGTAAGAGCGCACCGGCGTCGCGGTGACGCGGCGGCCAGGCAAACCCCACCTGATGCTAGGCCAAGCAGGACCGTTCGTAGGCTGCCCGCCAAGGTCCGGGTAGGCCGCACAGATGGATGACTGCTCTCGACAAGATCCGGCTTATAGGTCTGCTACGGGAAAGCCCCGCCCCGGCGGGGCTTTTCTATGACCGACGGCAGAATTCGGGCTGCGCCCGCTACGCTGGACTGCGCCGGCCGGCCGTAGGACAAATTGAAGAGAGGGAATTCTTGCGACGTCTTCTTGCGGCGGCCTGTGCCGCCATGACCTGCGCCGTGCTGGCGCCGGCCACCGCGTCCGCCACGGATTATGCGAGCACCGCGTTGGCTATCTCGTCCGCGGGTGAATGGGGCTCGCTGTCGCCGCCGGCCGCAGCCGCCACCCAGGCCCGGATGTACGACGCGCTCACACCCCTGTTCAACCACGTCACGGACACCCAGTTGCCGCAGTTCTTCAAGCCCGAGCCGCTGGGCGGTGCCAGCGCGGGACCGCTGAGCCCCGAGCCCGTGCCGCACTCCGGGGTCACGATCACCCGCGACGCTTACAACGTCCCGCACATCACCGGCGCGACGCGGGACGACGTCACCTGGGCGCCGGGTGGGTGACCTCCGAGGACCGGGGCCTGCTGCTCTCGGAGGCACGTTACCCGTCCGAGATCGCCGCGATCGATGCCCCCGGTCTCAGTGCATTCAACCTGATCACGAGCCTTCAGAGCTTCACGCCCAGCAAGCAGACCATTGCGGAGGTCGCAAAACAGACCTCCGTTCTGCTCGCCGCGGGCGCGCGGGGGCGCGCCGTGCTCCACGACATCGATGTTTATCTGCAGGGAATCAACGCCTACCTCGCATCACAGCACTCGACGCAGGCGCCGTTCACGCGCACCGACATCTACGCCGTCAGTGCGCTCAAGGATCAGTTCGTGGGGGAGGGTGGAGGCCAGCAGGCACTCGACTCTGAGTTCCTCTCCGCGCTGCAGCGACGGCTGGGCGGACGCCGCGGTCTCGCCGTCTTCAGGGACCTGCGCGAGGGCAACGATCCCGAGGCGCCGGCCAGCCTTCCGGGTCACGTGAGCTTCCAGGCGCCGCCGCGGAGCACGAGCGGCAACGTGATCCTCGACGCCGGCAGCCTGCCGCTCGCTCGCAACCCGTCGCCCGACGCGCCCGCTGCACGCGTGCAGGCAAGCAATGCGCTCCTGGTCTCGGGCGCACGCTCGGCGACGGGCCACCCGATCATGGTGGCGGGCCCGCAGCTCGGCTACGACTACCCGGGCTTCACGGACGAGATGGTTCTCTCCGGCCCCGGCATCAGCGTCCGCGGCGAAAGCACGGCTTCCTTCCCCGGTTACGTTTTCATCGGGCGCAACCAGGACTCAGCGCGGTCGCTGACCTCGGCCGGATTGGATCAGATCGACACCTATGTCGAGACGCTATGCGGAGGAGGCCGACACCGCTACCTGTTCGACGGGAAGTGCCGGCCGATGCAGTTCTTCGACGCCGGCTCGCTGGGCGGCAAGGAGATCGCGTTCTATCGGACCGTGCACGGTCCGGTGATCGGATACGCCCGGGTCCATGGCCGCCTCGTGGCCGTCTCGCTCAAGCGGGCCAGCTACGGCAAAGACGTGGCGGACCTGCTCTTCTAACCACGACCTCACCGACGGCCGAGTGCACAACGTGCATCAGTTCTTCCGCGCGGCTTCCCTGACGCCGCAGACGTTCAACTCGATCTACGTAGATGACAAGGACATCGGATTGTTTACCAGCGGGCTGATCCCGATCAGGCCGTCCAACGTCGATCCGGGGCTGCCGCTCGACGGACGCGGCACGGAAGAGTGGCGCGGCTTCGTCTCGTTCGGGAACCACCCCCAAGGGCATCAATCCGCCGAGCGGCGAGATCGTCAACTGGAACAACCGTCCCCAGGCGGGCTACCAGGCGCCGTCGGACAACTGGTCGCTCGGGGCGGTCCACAGGGTCGACCTGCTGCTGCACAATCTCGGCTCCGGTGCTCACCTGACCCCAGCCAGCCTCGTCGCGGCCATGAACGAGGCGGCCACGCAGGACGTGCGCGAGATGACACTGGAGCCGGTGCTCTCGAAGCTGCTCCGCACGGGCACGGCTCCGAACGCCCGCGATGCGACGATGCTCAGCGTTCTCGACGACTGGCACGCGCATGGCGGCAGTCGTCTCGATCGCACCGGCATCGGGCAGATCACCGATCCCGGCGCCGCGGTCATGGATACGGCATGGCCATTGCTTGCCGGAGCCTGGGCGTCGTCGGTGCTCAGCCCCTCGCTTCAGGCGCAGTTGAACGCGATCCAACCACAGTTCGATGCCCCGTTCAGCGGCCCGGTCCAGCCGCTTGGCCGCGAGCAGACCAAGGGTTGGTTCATCTACATGGACAAGGACCTGCGCGCGATCCTCGGCGAGCACGTGCAGGGCGCGTTCAACGTCCGCTACTGCGGTGCCGGCAATCTCACACGGTGCCGGGCACTGCTGTGGGCAGCGATCGACAAGGCGGCCAACCAGTTGGCCGCCACCCAGGGCGCGAATCCGCTGGCCTGGCACTCGGATGCGAACCGGGAGCGGATCACGTGGGTGCCGGCGCTGAACGTGCTGCCGTCGATGCGCTACACGAACCGCCCGACGGGCCTCCAGCAGGTGATCAGCTTCACCGGCCACGCGCCGGCTGACACCGGCCGCTAGGAGTTACCGGAACGTTCCGTGCCGGCCCTCGCCGGCACGGAACCGTTCCAGGCCGTGCTGCACCTCGCGCAGCGAGCGCAACCCGTGCTCGAGCTCGACCGAGAGCGCGGCGGGCTCATCGAGTCCGTCCTGCTCGAGCAGTGAGAGGCGGTCCTCGCGCAGGCAGGTCTGCGGGAAGCGGGCCAGCTCGTGGGCGAGCGCCTCGGCGGCGGAGCGGGACTCGCCCTCGGCGACGATCCGGTTGACCAGCCCCATCGCGAGCGCCTCGCGGGCGCCGACGGCGCGTCCGGTCAAGACCAGGTCCAACGCCCGGCTGGTGCCGATCAGTCGCGGCAGGCGCACCGTACCGCCGTCGATCAGCGGCACCCCCCAGCGGCGGCAGAAGACGCCGAGCACGGCGCTCTCCTCGGCGACTCTGAGGTCGCACCACAGCGCGAGCTCCAGGCCACCCGCGACGGCGTGCCCGGCGATGGCGGCGATGACCGGCTTCGAGAGCCGCATCCGGGTCGGGCCCATCGGACCGTCGCCGTCGCCGGCCACGCGGTTGCCCCGCTCGGTGCCGGCGGCCTTGAGGTCGGCGCCGGCGCAGAACACGCCGCCCTCGCCGTGCAGCACCGCGACGGCGGCATCGGGGTCGGCGTCGAAGTCGCGAAAGGCCTGCGCGAGCGCGGCCGCCGTCGCGCCGTCGACGGCGTTGCGGGCATCGGGACGATGGAGCAGCACGGTCGTTACCGGGCCGTCGCGCCCGACGCGCACCGCCTCAGTCACGATGCACCGTCGCACAACTCATTGCGCGCCCACCGCGCGGCGCACGAACGTCTGCAGCGCCTCGAGCATCTCCGCGACCGGGGGACGCGCGCCGGCGACGGGCGAGAGGGGACCCACGAGAGCCTCACCGCACCCCCCGACGAGCGCGGCGGCGGTCAGGGTCGCGTCCTGGTCGGGAATCTCCCCGGCCTCGATCGCCTGGCCGATCGCGTGCGCGACCAGCTCGCTGTAGCGGCGGCGGTAGGCGAGGCGCTCGGCGTCGACGAGCGGGTCGACCGGCTCCGCGATCAGCGCCCAGGCGAGCCGGGGGTTCCGCAACGCCCGCTCGGCGAAGGTCGAGACGACCGTCGTCGTGCGCTCGACGGCGGTCGCCGAGCCGGGCAGCGCCGCCGCCGCAGCCTGGCCCGCGTGCACCTCGCGATCACAGACCGAGCGGAACAGCTCCACGAACAGCTCCTCCTTGGAGGCGAAATGCCGGTACATCGTGCCGGCGGCGACGCCGGCGCGCTGCGAGATCGCCACCACCGATGCGGCGCCGTAGCCGTCCTCCTCGATCAGCGCCTGGGCGGAGCGCAGCAGCCGCGCCCGGGTGGTGGTGCCGACGGCGCTCACCGGCTCAGCCCTTGAAGGTCGAGGCGCCGGCATCACCGAACGGCTCGTCACGCTCGCGCACGGCCTGGCGGAAGCCGGCGGCCGCGGCCCGCTGTTGGAACGCGTAGCCCTCGCTGGTGTGGCGAGTGATGCCGTCGAAGACGGTCCCGAGCTGTTGCGTGGCGTGGAGGCCCTGTGCGTAGAGTGACTGATTGACCAGCAGCTTCATCATCTGCAGCTGGTTGACGGGCATCCGCGCGATCCGCTCGAGCAGGGCCTCGGTGCGCTCGTCGAGCCGGTCGGGCTCGGGCGCCTCGATCGCCAGCCCCCACTCGAGCGCCTCGGCGCCCGACAGGCTGTCGCCCGTGAACAGCAGCCGCTTGGCGCGCTGAGCGCCGAGCCGGTAGGCCCACATCGAGGTCGTCGGGGAGCCCCACACGCGCGCCGGCGGGTAGCCGATCTTGGCGTCGGCGGCGATCAGCAGGAGGTCCGAGCACAGCGCCATGTCGGTACCCCCGGCGACGCAGAACCCGTGCACCTTGCAGACGACCGGCTTGCCGCAATGGAACAGCGACATGAAGGCGCGAACGTTGCGGCTCATCATCGAGTAGTCGACCATCGGGTCCCAGGTTCGATCCGGGTCGTGGTTGGCGGCCATCACCTGCGGGTCGAGCGGGGACCCCGGCGCCGGCGCAACATCCTGCTCGCCCAGCGTCCCCTGGCCCTCCGCGCTCTCGACGAGGTCATAGCCACCGCAGAACCCCTTGCCGGCGCCCGAGAGCAGGATCACGTGCACGTCCGGATCGAGGTCGGCGCGCTCGACGCACTGCTCGAGCTCGATGACGAGCTGCCGGATGATCCCGTTGCCGCGCTCGGGGCGGTTGAGCGTGATCCGCGCGACGCGGTCGGAGACTGCGTACGTGAGCGCTCGCAGCTCGCTCATGCCGGCAGCGCGCGGTCGATGATCGCCACCGCGTCGACCCCGGCCGGAAGCGTGCCGTAGGCGCGCCCGCCGCCACCGAGCCGCGCGGCACAGAACCCGTCGGCGACCGGGTGCGGCGCGTGGCGGACCAGCAAGGAGGCCTGCAGCGCGAGGCCGAGATCCTCGACGACCCGCCGCGCCCCGAACTGTCCGTCGTAGAGCCGCTGCCCGGGACTGCGGCCGTCGTCGGCGAACAACGACGCCGTGTCGGCGCGGACCTGGGCGAGGTGGGCGTCGAGGCGGGGATCGGCGCCGGCGGACAGCTCGCACTCATCGAGAAAGGCGGGCAGCCCCTCCGGCTCCTTGACCATCGCCCGCAGGACGTCGAGCGCGGCGACGTTGCCCGAGCCCTCCCAGATCGAGGCCAGCGGCGCGTCGCGGTAGAGCAACGGCATCCCCGAGTCCTCCACGTAGCCGTTGCCGCCCAGGCACTCGAGCGCCTCGCCGACCTGTCCGGGGGCGCGCTTGCAGACGGCGTACTTCATGACGGCGGTCGCGAACCGCCGCAGCGGCGCCTCGGACTCACCCGCGTCGTAAGCGCGGGCCACGCGCAGCGCCGCCGTGGTGGCCGCCTCGGACTCGAGCGCGAGGTCGGCGAGCACATTACGCATCGCCGGCTGGTCGGCCAGAAGCGCGCCGAACGCGATGCGGTGGCGCGCGTGGTGGATCGCCTCGAGCGTGCTCCGGCGCATCGCGGTCGCCGAGCCGAGCAGGCAGTCGAGCCGGGTGTGGTTGACCATCGCGATGATCGCCGGGACGCCGCGGCCCTCCTCGCCTACGAGCTGGGCGTGGATGCCGCGGAACTCGACCTCGGAGGAGGCGAGCGAGCGCGTACCGAGCTTGTCCTTGAGCCGCTGGAACTCCATCCCCTTGCCGCGTGGCACGAAGAAGCACGAGAGCCCGCCCGGGGCCTGGGCCAGGACCAGGAACACGTCGCAGGGCGGATAGGAGCAGAACCACTTGTGGCCGTGCAGCTCGTAGACGCCGTCCCCGAGCGGGTCGGCGCGGGTGATGTTGGCGCGCACGTCCGAGCCGCCCTGACGCTCGGTCATCGCCATGCCGGCGATGGCACCGCGCTCGTAGTCGGGCCGCGTCAGCAGCGGCTCCCACTCTGCGGCGATCGCCGGCGCCGATTCGCGCAGGGCCGGCACCACGGCGTGGGTCATCGACACCGGGCACATCACGCCGCCGTTGGCGTGCGACCACAGCATGAACAACGCCGCGCGCACCACGTGTGCGCCGTCGCGCTCCTCGCGCCAGGGGAGCGAGTGGATCTCCCGCTCCACGGCGCCGCGCAGCAGCACGTGCCAGGACGGATCGAGCTCGACCTGATCGATCCGGTTGCCGTAGCGATCGTGGGTGCGCAGGACCGGCTCGTTGCGCTCGGCGCGACGGGAATGCTCGAGCGTCTCGACCGTGCCGGCCTCGGCGCCGGCCTCGCGGGCGCGGTCCACGCCCCACGCTCCGCCCTCGCGCTCGAGTCCCTCGCGCAGAGCGAGGTCGACCTCGAACAGATTGATCGGCTGCAGCGGCGGCGGCTGGTTGAGCACCTCGCGCGCCGGATTGACCTGCTGGACGGTCGCCATCGCTCTCCTCCACGCGTTCGCGGGACCCGGCGGTGCGGGTCAGAAGGGCCGCGGGCCGCCGGAGTGAATTAAGGTTCACGTCAGCGTAGTGAATCCGGATTCACGTTGCAAGGGCGGGGGCCGGAGGCGTGGGGGTGGCAAGGGGGTGGGAGCCGTGGGGCTGCCGGCGGTCGCGGTGACCGAGATTGCCGGACTTTGGCGTAACGGCGCTGGGGAAGGGGATCCCGTCCGTTGGCGGCGTCGGTGCGGATCGAGGCACCGGTTCCCCGGGGGGTGCTTATGTCGACAAACCGCCTGTAGCTGAGCGACTTTGCGCGCCTAAGCGCCTCCACGACGCTTAGACGGCCGAGGAGCGTTCCGGGGCGCCTGATTTGTCGACATCAGCACGCGCCGGCGCCGTCCCCGGACCCCCTCGGGGCCGCCGGCCAACCCGAGCGCCCTCCTTCCCAGCCGCGTTCGAGCTACCGACTCGGGACGCGCACCAGGGTCCAACCACCGCTCAACCATGACCGCCCGACAATCCCCCTACGGCAGTGGCCCACCCGCCAGCGCCACCACCACGCCGACCAACGCCGAGCCCAGCAGAGTCGGCACCACCGGCGCGCGAAGCGCGAGCAGCGCCACCGCGGCGACGCCGAGCAGGATCAACTGCCAGGTCTCGTGCAGGGCTCCCGCGAGCGGGATCGCGGCGCCGAGGATGGCGCCGATCGCCGCGGGGCCGGAGCCGTCAAGGAAGGCTCGCGCGCGGGTGTCGGAGCGCAGGCGCTCGAAGCGAGCCGCCCCGAGCAGGATGAAGGTGAACGAGGGCACGAAGGCGACGACCGCGGCGAACACGCCGCCGGCGATGCCGTGGGCGGCGTAGCCGACCGCGGCCACGGTGGCGACCACGGGGCCGGGGGTGATCTGGCCGAGCGCCACGGCGTTGAGGAACTGAGAGGCGGTCATCCAGTGGTAGACGTGGACCGCGTCACCCTGTATCAGCGGGATGATCACGAAGCCGCCGCCGTAGGACAGCGCGCCGACCTTGAACGCGACCCAGGCCAGCGCGCCGAAGCCGCCGGCGGTCACGAGCGCGAGCAGCGGTGCCACGATAACGCCGGCGTGCAGGTGCGCCGCGTCGACCCGGGTGCGGACCCCGAGCTCGACAAGGCCGCAGGCGATCAGGACCAGGACCAGGTACGGCCCGGCCAGCGCGGCCGATGCGCCGCCGAGCAGGGCGTAGGCGAGCCAGCGCATCCGCCGCCCGCGCGCGCCCGCGACCCGCTTCCAGCTCGGGCCGAGCAGGCCGAGGCCGGCGTTGACGGCCACGGCGGCCACCGCCGCTCCGGCGCCGGCGCCGGCACCGAGGGCCCACCTGGGCGGCGACGGGCCCAGGAACAGCACCGACAGGGCGAGGATCATCACGACCCCGGGCACGATGAAGCCGAGGCCGCCGGCGATCGCGCCGACCGGACCCGCCACGCGTCCGGCGCAGAAGATCGCCAGCTGTGTGGAGGCCGGCCCGGGGAGCAGGTTGGTGGCCGAGATCGCATCCTCGAGCTCTGCTGCGGTGAGCCAGCCCCGGCGCTGCACGACCAGCTGCCTGAGCAGGACGATGTGGGCCGGGGGTCCGCCGAAGCCGGTCACCCCGATGCGGGTCCACTCGCGTGCGACTGTGCCCAACGACGCCCGACGAGCGCCGTCGGGGACCGTGCTCACCTGACCGGTTGCGAGTCGCCGCCCACGCGCTGCAGGGCGTGATCGTCGAGCCGGAGCATCCGCCACTCGTCCAGCGTCGTCGCGCCGAACGAGGCGTAGAAGCGCAGCGCCGACTCGTTCCACTCCAGCGCCGACCACTCCATGCGGGGATAGTCGCGCTCGACGGCGATCCGCGCGACGTGGGTCAGCAGCGCCGATCCGACGCCGCCTCGGCGGTGCGCGGGAGAGACGAACAGATCCTCGAGCCACAGTCCCGGCCGGCAGCGCCAGGTCGAGAAGGTGGTGTAGAAGAGCGCGAAGCCGGCCGCCTCGCTGTCGAGAACCGCGATCACCGCCTCGGCGGCCGGGTCGGGACCGAACAGCGACTGCTCGAGCATCGCCGCGGTGCCGAGTACCAGCTCCGGCGCGCGCTCGTACTCGGCCAGCGCCTGCACCATCGAGTAGAGCAGGCCGACATCGTCACGCGTGGCGTCGCGGATGGCGATCGGCGCGCTCAACCGGTCTGCGGCGGCTCGATCTCGCGCTTGAGGATCTTGCCCGTCGGGCCCTTGGGCAGCTCGTCGACGAACCAGATCTCGCGCGGGTACTTGTACGCCGCAACCTGGCTCTTGACGAAGTCGCGCAGCTCGTCTGCGCTCGCCTCCGAGCCCTCCTTGAGCGAGACGGCCGCACCGACCTCCTCGCCGAACTCGTCGTGCGGCATTCCGAGGACCGCCGCTTCGCGTACCGCGGGGTGCTCGTAGAGGACCTCCTCGATCTCCCGCGGGTACACGTTGTAGCCGCCGCGGATGATCATGTCCTTCTTGCGGTCGACGATGAAGAAATACCCGTCCTCGTCGACCGTGGCCATGTCCCCGCTGTGGAACCAGCCGTCCTTGATCGTCTCGGCCGTGGCATCGGGGCGGTTCCAGTACCTGGTCATCACGTTGTGGCCCTTGATCACGATCTCGCCGACCTCGCCCTGGGCGACTTCGTTGTCGTCCTCGTCGACGACCTTCATCTCGACGCCGGCGATCGGGGTGCCGATCGAGCCCGGTTTGCGCTCCCGGTCGGGATGGTTGAACGAGGCCACCGGTGAGGTCTCCGAGAGGCCGTAACCCTCGAGCACCTTGGTGTCGAACGCCTCCTCGAAGCCGCGCATCAGCTCGACCGGCATGGCCGAGCCGCCGGAGGCGCAGACCTCCAGGCTCGAGGTGTCGAACTGCTCGCGGTCAGGGCAGTGCAGGATCGCTCCGTACATCGTGGGCACGCCCTCGAACACCGTCACCTTGTCCCGCTGGATGATCTCGAGCGCATGGCGCGGATCGAAGCGCGGGATCAGCGTGAGCGTGCCGCCGCCGCCGATCGTCGCGTTCAAGCCACAGGTCTGGCCGAAGGAGTGGAACAGCGGCAGCGCGCCGAGCGTCACCGCGTCGGCACCGAGGTTGAACAGCCCGCGTGCCGCCTCGCAGTTGCGCTTGAGGTTGGCGTGGCTGAGCTCGGCGCCCTTCGGCGTTCCGGTGGTGCCCGACGTATACAGAATGACCGCGGTGTCCGAGTCGTCGGCCTCTGTGACCTCGGGCGCCGGCTCGACGTCGCCGAGCAGCTGCTCGAACTCGCCCGGGGTCACGAGGATGCACTCCGCGCCGGCCTCCGCGGCACCGGCCTCGGCGTCCTCCGCGAACCCATGCCAGGCGAACAGCAGCCTCGCACCGGGGTCGCGCAGGTAGAAGCACACCTCGCGCTGCTTGAGCAGCACATTCATCGGCACGACGATGCCGCCGGCCCGCAGGACGCCGTAGTAGCAGACGGCGAAGTACGGGACGTTGGGGAGCATGATCCCGACCCGGTCGCCGGGGGAGAAGCCGCGCGAGCGCAGCAGGCCCGCGACGCGGGCCGAGGCGGCGTCGAGCATCGCGTAGGAGACCTCGACGTCGTCGAGCTTGAGGGCCACGTGCTCGGGTGTGCTCGCGGCCGAATCGGTGAGGATGGTGGACAGGTTCATGGTGCGACGTACCCTATACCGCGTCACGTGATGGCGTCTCAGGCTCCGTTTCGGAGAAGATGTGGGGCGCGAGATGGACCTACTCCCAAAGACGATCACACGACCGGCGGGGCGGATCGGTGCCGTCGCCCCAGAACGCCCTCCTGGCGCGCTTCGGCGGCCTCGCGACGGACGAGGAGCCCTCGCCGTACGTGGTCGAGAGCGAGCAGGGCTCGAGCGCACGCTCGCCGACCACGACCGTAGCTCGGAGCCATGGACTGCAGCCGAGGTGCGGAAAGAAGCCAAACCTGGGCGCTTAATTCCCGCCGCTCGGCTGCCGATAATGCGGTCAAGGAAAGGGGACACATGACCGCACGAGCGAAGGTACTCCAGCAGCTGATTCGGGAGTCGCTGTACGTCATTGACGAGCATCTGATCGCGGACGCGATCGTGCTCCGCATGCACGCGCATCAGACACTTCCCGAGCTCGGCCTGCGCACTGACGCTCGCGGACCGCAGATCCGCTCGTTCCGGCGTCACGACGACGCACGCTCGTTCCGCCTCACCGGCGCGGCGCGGCTCCGTTCGGTCTCCCACTGACGGGCGCGCCCGCAGCCGCCGTGCGGGCGGATCATCCTGCGGGCGGACGCGCTAGCTCTCGCGCAGCGCCGGCACGACGTCCTCGGCGAAGCGACGAACCTGCGTGTCGGGATCGCCGTCACCCCAGAAGATGAAGTCCTGAAAGCCGTAGTCCTCGCGCAGCCGGCGCAGGTCCTCGACCCACTGTCCGGCCGGGCCGCGGAGGAACCCGCTGCGCGCGCCGTCGGTGATCTCGCCGTTGACGTTGGCGATCCGGCGGATCTCCGATGGGTCGCGGCCGGCCGAACGGGCGGCCTCGTCGATTGCCTTCTGGCGCTCGGGGATGTCGTCGAGTGGGAGGCGGGGCACGCTTGGCAGCCAGCCGTCGGCCAGGCGGCCGGTCACGCGCATCATCCGCGGACCGTAGGCGCCGAGCCAGATCCCGATCGGGTGCGCGGGCGGCGGTCCGGGCTTGATCCCGTGGATGCGGTAGTGCTCGCCCTGGAAGGAGACAGAGGGCTCGCCGCTCCACATCAGCCGGATGACCGCGATCGCCTCCTCCAGCGCGTCGACGGATTCCTTGCCGCTCCGCCGCGGGCCGCCCATCGCCGCGATCGCGTCCCAGAAGCCGCCGGCGCCCAGCCCGAGCTCGAAGCGCCCACCGGAGAGGACGTCGATCGTCGCTGCCGCCGTCGCG
>Ga0208714_1000454_pt1 | contig 11757 bp, 6 predicted proteins | sample NGESurshal072012_3_FD_184461 | JGI IMG/M metagenome (GOLD analysis project Ga0208714, IMG submission 184461) | Arctic peat soil microbial communities from Barrow, Alaska - NGEE Surface sample 415-1 shallow-072012 (SPAdes) | ecosystem: Environmental > Terrestrial > Soil > Wetlands > Peat ... | reverse complement strand
ACCCTTGGGCTGCTTGATCTCCACGGCGATCGCGACGATCGACTTGGTCGCCGTTTCCCGACCGTGCACGGCACCCTCGACACCCCCGACGTACGCCTCCTCGACCTCCACCCAGCCACTCAGACGCTGCCGACCTGAACGCACCATCGCCAAACGAAACCGGTGCAGCATCCACGCCGTCTGGTAGGACCCGAGCCCAGCGCCCGCTGAAGCCCAAGCGCGGAGACTCCCCGCTTCTGGCAGGTCATCAGCCACGCCCGCCGCGAACCACGTCAGCAGCGGCGTGCGCGTGCGCGTGCGCTGAAAGATCGTCCCCGCGATCACTGACGTCTGACGCCCACAGACGGTGCCCTCCCGCGGACCGCAGCTCAATCGCCACCCAGCTCGGCTGACACAACGCGGGCAGCGGAACCCGTCGGGCCAGCGCAACCACTCCAGGTACTCGATGCACGCGTGATCATCAGGGAACCACGCCACCAGCGCGCCGTAACAGCCCGGATAGTCCCGGCCCGCTGTCGGCACGAGCCCCAGACTACCTGACTCAAATGGATAGCCCTTTCCGGGGATACGATCTGAGAAGCGTCGTCGCCGTCCGAGCTGAGTACCGCAATAACGACGAAGCAGGTCTCACTGGTGGGAGACCCGAGGGCCCTGCTCCTCGCCATACGCGGGGAACCGGGACTCCGACCGCGCGGACCTGCTCGCACACGAACGCAGGGCTGTCGGCGTCGCACGCTGAGCGTGGACTTGTCAGAAGATGCCAAGCGGCGCGTCCGCGCGATCCTGCTGCACCTGCGGCTCGGCCAGGGCGAGCAGCAGTCGCCGGGTGCTTGCGGGCGGGCCAGTCCGCGGCGACCAGCAAGCGGACCGGGCTGTCGCTCTCGTGGCGGAGCAGCCACCAGCGTCCATACCCTTCTCGCTGCTGGAAGGGACGACAACCGGGCATCTCAGCGCTGAGGCCGGACTGCTGCATCAACGTGGAGTTCCGCAAGTCGACGGAGCTCGTGGCGGGCGCGCCTGCGCCGCGCTGCCGCTCGGCGAGACGAACCAGCAGCAGCACCCGTATGCGAGCGGCTTGCTGGGGCACGCAGTGGCCGGCCTCGAGCAAGCGCACAGGCCGCGTAGCACGTCATCAAAGCGACAGTCAGCGGAGCTGACGTCCCGCTGATGCTCCCGCCCAAACGCGGAAGCGAGCTGCGCGCTGTCGATGTTGAGCAACAGCCGCCATGAGCCGCGCGAGCGGTCCCGCTGCCGCAATACGCGGGAGCAGCAGCTCGGTCGCTGCGGCGCCTCGGCGCACGGCCGATGGCGAGATCGGCCTCGGAACCGATAGAGCGCTCGGGTCAACCATCTGCCCTCGAAGGGAGGGAGCGATGTCCTCTGAGTTGTTGCTCGACGCCGCCGGCCGGCGGCGCTCACCCGCGGCGATGCCCGGCCATCACGCCGGGCATGCCCCGAAGAACAAGGGCCAGTTGTATCCGGCCGATCCACCTACGGTCGACGAGATCGTCGCGGTGATGCGCCAGACCCCGCCTGACCGGCACGGCCTCAGGCTGAGGGCGCTGATCGTCGTGCTCTGGCGCGGCGGGCTTCGAATCCAAGAAGCGCTGTCACTGACCGAGTCCGACCTCGACCCGCGACGCGGCTCAATTCTCATTCGCCGCGGGAAGGGCAACCGGCGTCGCGAGGTCGGGATGGACGCGTGGGCATGGAGCGATCATCTCGCGCCATGGCTCGCGTGTCGGGTCGAGCTGCCGGTCGGCGCGTTGTTGTGCGTGATCGACGGACCGACGCGCGGTCGGCCGTGGTCGGCGACCGCCGCTCGCGGGGAGCTACGCCGCTACGCCCTCGCGGCCGGCGTCAGACGTCGGTTCGCGCCACATCAGCTCCGCCACGCCCACGCGGTCGAACTCGCGCGCGAGGGGGTGCCGCTCCCGGTTATCCAAAGGCAACTCGGGCATTCGTACGTCTCGACGACCAGCGTCTACCTCCAGGGGATCGACGTTGAGGAGATCATCGGCACGATCCACGCGCGCCGTGCACCGATGATGCACGCCAGCGCAGGCCTCGAGCTCTAGACCGACCGGCGCGCCGAGATATCGGGGGAGCGCCGCCCGGCGCTCCCCCGCAAGCGGGCGACCGAGAGTGCTGCTCCCTCGAACTGCAGCAGTACGACCCGACCTGGGGGCCGTGGCCGCTGTTGCTCAGAAGCAGCAACGATCTCGTCCAGGTTGGTCATTGTTGCTTTGCACCGGCGAGGTGCTTGCACCTTTCGTGAGCTGCGGACGTGGTCGGCCGATCGGACTCTGCTGCTCTCGGCGGATACGGAGAGTAACGAGGCCCTGGTCGACGACCGCTCCTGCTCTCATCCAGAGTGGCACCGTCCAGCGGTGCCCGCGAAGACTTCTGCGATGCTCTGCCGGAGCAGCACCGAGAGGGGCGGGGGGTCGGGGGCTCTCGGTGTTCCGATACGCAGCGAGATTGGGGTTGGTTTGCGTCGGCGCTGGCTAAAGATGGGCGTCAGCGGTCGACTGTGTGCACGATCCAGACGTTCGGTTCCCAGTAGGAGCCGAGGTCTTGTTGGTGGTCGATCCGTAGCGTGGCGAGCCCGCTGCGGAACGTGTAGTCCCATCATCGGGAATGCGCATGCTGGTCCATTGCTCCCACTCGGCGATCGTCCCCGTGATGATCATCGACTGGGGGGACTGGGTTGGTGATGACGCCTCCCCGGCCGGTGTGGCTCCGGATCCACCGGTCAAACGGTTGGCCGTCCTCGCGCGTCCAGACGACGTACCGCTCGATCGGAGCCAACGGGTAGCGGTCTTTCGAACATGGGCGGACAGGGGCGATCAGGTGCGGCAGACCGGCGCCGCGTGCGAGCTTGCTCATCGCGTCAAGAATCCTGTTCGCGAGCCCGGCGCCTTGAAACCGAGGGTTTATCTCCGCCGCCAGAGCGTGCAGCGCCGTCGGTCGCAGGCCGTGCTCGAGCGAGGTGAAGGCCAGGCTGATCGTCGCGTCGATCCCGAGACCTTATCGTGCTCCACCGACAAGGGGCCGTGTCGCCTTCAGGGGACAAGTAAGCAGGAGCCGCCCGAGTTTGCTCGCGCTTCTATTCGAAATTCGAGCAAGCAAGGACATCGCCGTGGGTATGCACGTCGAGTGCGGCTGCCGGCGAGCATCCGCCGGCGGTGGACCCTGCCTGTGGCCCTGCGAGGTCGCCAGCGGCGGTGCGTCGCCGTCGAGCGGTTGGCGTCTCAGCCGTTTGCCCGGAGTCCAGCCGTCCGCCACGTGGTCGATGCTCTGCTTCTGTTGCGGCGGCTCGCCAGGGGTTTGAGTTTTGGGTATGCCGGGGGGCGTCATCTCTGACAGGAGCTGCCGAACCCTGACTTGTGTCCGTGGGAACTGCGGATCTTGGCGTTCTCCGAATAGGGGTAAATCCCGGTTTAGCTTTTGCGCGCCAAGTCGACAGATGTTCGTATGAGGGGTTTGGCAGCGAGGAGAAGGCGCAACCCGGTCGGCTGTGCGCCGCGTGACGGGCCGAGGCAGGATTCGTTGGGCTCGGTGCTGGGTCGTGCGTCGCTGGGGTGCGCGGTTGTCGCTGCGGGGTTGTCGGTGCTGGTGTTGGCGGGTTGGACGCTGAAGATCGCGATCTTCAAGCAGTTGCTGCCGGGCCTGCCGCCGATGAAGGTAAACGCGGCCGTGTGCTGTCTCCTCGTAAGCCTCTCACTGGTCGTCTACACCCGCTTCGCCGCTGGGTCGGGGGTGCGGCGGATCGCCGCGGCAGCGGCTGTGGTGGTGGTGCTGATGACCGGGGCGACGCTGGCGGAGTATGTGTTTGGGTTGAGACTCGGGATCGATCAGTTGCTGTTCCGCGACCACGTCGCCCGGCATCTCCCGTACCCGGGCCGGCCGTCCGCGAACGCGGCGCTGGGGTTCGGGCTGTTGGGTATGGGTGTGCTGTGCTGGGAGGTGCGGCTCGGGAGGTTGTGGGTGACGAACGGGCTGGCGTGGCTGGCGGCGGCGCTGGGGGTATTGGCCGTGATCGGCTACACGACCGGAGTGCAGTCGTTGATCACGTTCACGGCGGGCCAGCACATCGCGCTGAACTCGGCGGTCGCGCTCGCGGTCCTGTCGCTGGGCTTCTTGCTGGCGCGCTCGGATCGAGGCGAGATCGCGCTGCTGGCCAGCAGCGGCCAGGGGGGGATCGTGCTGCGGCGGCTGTTGGCGGTCGCGATCGCGCTGCCGGTCGTGCTTGGGACGCTGACGCTGGCAGGCCGTCAGCTGGGGCTGTTCACGGCAGCTGTCGGCGAGTGGCTCTTCGCCAGCGCCGTGATGATCGTGTTGGCCGTGACCGGCTGGATGATCGCGCGTGCTGTCGATCGCGCAGATGCGCAGCGCAGCCGCGTCGAGCTGATGATGCGCTCGATCGCTGAGACCGCGTCGGACGCGATCGTGACGGTCAACGCGACTGGCGTGATCACTTACGCCAACCGAGCGCTGAAGAGCATGTTCGGCTACGACAGCGGCGCGGTCGTCGGGCAGCCAGCCTCGATCTTGTTTCACGACACCGACGAAGAAGCTCAGCGGCTCCGACTCGCGAACCTGTTGCAACTCGGCCCGGAAGCGCTCGGACCGATCGGGCAGCTCACGGGTTTGCGCAGCGATGGTCGGGAGTTCCCGGTCGAGCTCTCGAGAGGGGCCTGGGAGGCGGATGGCGAGCCGGTCGCGGCAGCGATCATCCGGGATGTCTCGGAGCGTCACCGCGCCGAGCAGAAGCTGCGCGGGTTGCTGGAGTCCGCGCCGGACGCGATCGTCGTGGTCAACGCCGACGGCGAGATCGTGGTGGCCAACGCTCGCGCGGAAGCCGTGTTCGGGTATGCGCGCGAGGAGCTCGTCGGGCAGCCGGCCGAGTTGCTCGTGGCGGATTGCCAGCGCGATGCGCACCGGGCACAGTGGAACTCGGGCTTGGCCAGCCCGCGCCCCGGTCAGGTCGGCAATGATCCTCACGGGCGGCGCAAGGACGGCAGCGAGTTCCCGGTCGAGATCACCCTGAACCCGATCCAGACCGACGACGGCCCGCTGGTCGCAAGCGCGATCCGCGACGTAACTGATCGCCGAGCAGCCGAGGAAGCGACCGCCAGGCTTGCCGCGATCGTCCAATCGTCCGACGACGCGATCATCGGCGAGACGCTCGATGGTCAGATCACGAGCTGGAACGCCGCGGCCGAGCGAATCTACGGCTACAGCGCCGCGGAAGCCGTCGGCAATCAGATCGCGATGCTGGTCGCGCCAGGACAGGAAGACGACGTCAGCGGACTGCTGGCCAGCGTCGCGGACGGCGAGCGCGTCAGCCACGTCGAGAGCGCGGGCCGGCGGAAGGACGGGCGAACGATCGAGGTGTCGCTGACGGTGTCGCCGATCCGAGGACGGGGCGGCCGGGTGATCGGCGCCTCCACGATCGCGCGAGACATCACCGAGCGCAAGCGGACCGAGCGCGAGCTCGCGCGCCTGGCGGACGCCGCCGAGCACGGCACCGACGCGGTCATCTCGATCGATCTCGACGCTCGGGTGCGCCACTGGAATCGAGGCGCCGAGCGGCTCTACGGCTGGAGTTCGGAGGAAGCGATCGGAAAGAGCCTGTTCGAGCTGATCGCGTTCACCGACGAGCCAGATCGTGAGATTGCCGAGATGCTGGCCGGGAAGGATGCCTACCAGGTGGAAACGCGTCGCCGACGCAAGGACGGCGTGATCGTCGACGTGCTGCTGACGATTTCACCGTGGCATGCCGACGGGCAGGTCGTCGGCGTGACCGGAATCGCGATCGACGTCAGCGAGCGCAAGCGGGTCGAGCAGCTCCGCGAGCGGGCGCTCGCGGACCTCGAGGAAGCCCAGAGCATCGCCAGGCTGGGATCGTGGTCGTGGGATCCGAGCACGGACCGGGCGAGCTGGTCCAGGCAGATGTACGAGATCTTCGGCCGCGACCTGCGAGACGGCCCGGCGACCGACGAAGATTTCTTTGATTACGTGCACCCCGACGATCGGGAGCGACTCGCGGACGGATACGGGCGCGTGTTCGGTGGCGGCCCATCGTTCGAGCTCGACTACCGGATCGTCGCCGACGACGGAGAGCTGCGCGTGCTGCACGCCAATGGTCGCAGGGACCCTGTCCACGCCGGCTGCTATCAGGGCACGGTGCAGGACGTCACCGAGGCGCGCAAGGCTGAGTTCGCGCTCAGGGATGCGGAGGAGCGCTTCCGCCGCGCCTTTGAGGACGCTCCGATCGGGATGGCGGTGATCTCCCCGAATGGGTCGCTGGAGCATGCAAACCTGGCGCTGGGCGCGATCTGCGGCCGCCTACGCGACGAGCTGGAAGGGTTGCGGTTGCGTGAATTGCTTCATCCTGCCGACGCTGACAGCCTCGGCGAGGCGCTCCGGGCGCTCGCGTGCGGTGATATCGATCAGCTCGCTTCCGAGTTGAGGATCATTCCGGCGGCCGGATCGCCGGTCACCGTCTCGATTCACGGAACGGTTGTGCGCTACGGTGATGGTCAGCCGGACCGGCTGCTGTGCCAGTTCCAGGACATCACCGAGCGCAAGCGGTTTGAGTCACAGCTGCAATTCATGGCCGGCCATGACCCGCTCACCGGCCTCTTGAACCGGCGCAAGTTCGAAGCCGAGCTCGACCGCCACGTCGCGCATGTCAAGCGCTACGGGTCAGAAGGCGCACTGTTGATGCTCGACATCGACCACTTCAAGGCGGTCAACGACACGCTCGGGCACAACGCCGGCGACGAGCTGATCGTCTCGATCGCAAGCCTCCTGCGCCAACGCCTACGCGCCTCAGACGTCCTCGCCCGGCTCGGCGGCGACGAGTTCGCGGTCCTGCTACCCAAAGCCGACCACGCCGAGGCAACCCAGGTCGCCCGCGCACTCGTCGATGCCGTAGGCACCAGCACCGCCCTGCTCGGCGGCGAGCGCAAGAAGGTAACCACCTCAATCGGCGTCGCGATGTTCGACGCCACCAACGAGACGCTCTCCAGCGAGGCAGCCCTGATCGAGGCGGACCTCGCGATGTACGACGCCAAGGAAGCCGGCCGCGACGGCTACGCGTTCTTCACCACCTCCGAGCATCGCATCAGCCGCACGAAAGCACGGCTAACCTGGATCGCACGGATCGAACAGGCACTCGAGCGGGACCGCTTCGCGCTCGTCGCCCAGCCGATCCTCAACCTACACACAGGGCAGCTGAGCCAGCACGAGCTGCTGCTGCGCATGCTCGACGAGCACGACGACATGATCCCGCCCGCGGCGTTTCTCTACATCGCCGAGCGCTTCGGGCTCATCGCCCGGCTCGACGAGTGGGTCGTGAACCACGCGATCGAGCTGATCGACCAACTTCCCGACCTACGGCTGCACGTCAACATCTCCGGCAATCGCTCGGCGACCAGCGGCTCCTCCAGGTGATCGATGATCGCCTGCGAGCGAGTCGGATCGATCCGGGGCACCTGATCTTCGAAGTGACCGAAACCGCCGCCGTCGCCAACATCATTCACGCTCAGTCGTTCGCTCAGCGCCTGCGCGACCACGGCTGCCGGTTCGCGCTGGACGACTTCGGCGCCGGCTTCGGTTCTTTCTACTACCTCAAGCACCTCCCGTTCGACTACGTCAAGATCGACGGAGAATTCGTCCAACACGCAATCACTGGCCACATCGACCAGCTCGTGATCGAAGCGGTCGTCCAGATCGCCCAGGGGCTCGGCAAAGAAACGATCGCCGAGTTCGTCACCAGCGAAAGGACCCAACGGATGGTCGCCCGCCTCGGCGTCGACTATGCCCAGGGCTACCACATCAGCAGGCCGGTTCCGATCTCCGAGCTCCTCAACGACACGGGCGCTCGGATCAGTTAGCCGCAACATACCGGCCCTCCTCGCACCGCGCTTCATTGCCGGCGGTGCCGCCGAACTCGGTGGCGCCACGAGTCGGGCGCGATCCTGATCGCGCGCAGTGCCGCAGCCAGGACGCCCACGGCGGCGCTCTCACCGGCGTGCATGGGCACTGCGATCGTACTTGCTCGCTCAAGGCATAAGAGCGAGCAAACGCGGCCCGCTCCTTCGCCGAAACAGGAAGCGAGCCGCGCGCTGCCGGTCCTGAGCACGAGCAGGCACGCTGGGAGCCCCGTCGGCGAGACACCTTGCATTCGGTTGGGAGCAGCATCGTGCCGTGCTTGCACGTTTGCTGGCTCTGGTCGGCCGGCAAGCGGCGACACTCTCGATTCGATCGCTGAGCAGAAGCCAGGAGCGGGGCTGCGATTGCTTCTGGATCGGAACGCAGCCAGCCGCGCCGACCGACACGGCCACGGCTACCCGTCCGCCCCGGCGATGCAGCACTCTGGCGGCGCCGACTGACCGCCGCGCTGCACCGTTAGCCACGACCGCCCGAGATGCAAGCACAAGAGCGGCAGCCTCGCCGGCATCGCCCGGACTGCTGCAGCCGGACAGATGCAGCCAGGCGGGCACGGTCGCCACGAAGCACCCGCGCGGACACGAAGGCAGGGCCGGTCGTCCCGCCAGCGAGGAGACCTGAGATTCGCCACCAGCGAGGCTCAGCACGCCGTCCACTGGGCGGTCGTTGGCGTCGATCAGCCTGGAGTACCGCGTTCTTACGAATGCGGGGCTCGCAACTTCGCACGTGGTCGCCCGATCCGGAGACCCGCAAATTTCGAGTGCAGGTCCACGACCGTGCCGCGGCTCAGACCAGCCTTGCGCGGCAAGCGCGGCTGGCGTGTCAACTGCCGTCGGGGCGGACGGCGAGTGTCAGTCCTTCGATGAGGCGCTGGACGTCGTCGTCTGTGGTATGCAGGTGGGGCGAAATCCGCAGCGCCGTGCCACGTACGGCTGCGAAGCAGTTGACGCTGGTCAGTGCGGGAATCACTCCGGCGAGGACTCGGTCTGGGAGGCGCACTCCGAGCATGTGGGGGCCGCGCTGCTCGTCGGGTGTGGCATCCAGTCCGAGCCCGGCCGCTCCGCGGGCGATGGCAGAGGTTCGCTCAGCGAGCGTGGCGGCCACGCGGGACACCCGCCAATCGACGATCTGCTCCATCGCAGCGATTGCCATCGGGAGCAGCTCGAATTTCGTGCGCTGACCGACGTCGAAGCGTCGTGCGCCTGGCTGGTACTCGTCACGGTAATCAACCCGGCGCGCGAAGTCCTCGGATCCCGCCCGCAGAATCCAGTTCTCCTCCAGCGGCTCGCCGTGACGGTGCTCCTCGGCCACGTAGAGATAGCCGACGCTGAACGGTCCCAGCAGCCACTTGTACCCGACGGTGACAAGGAAGTCGGGGCGCAGCTCCTCCACGTCGATCGGCATGGCGCCCACCGACTGGCTGCCGTCGATCACAAGCCGCGCCCCCACCTGTCGGGTCCGCCGCGCGATCGGCGGCAAGTCGATCAAAGCGCCGTCGGTCCAGTGCACGTTCGGCACACTCACGATCGCGACCGTCTCGTCCAGAGCGGCGAGCACGGCCTCGGTCCAGGTCTGCCCGGGCTCGCGGGCCACGGTGCGGATCTCAGCGCCCGATCGGCGCGCGGCCCAGCGCCACGTATAGATACCGGACGGGTATTCCTCTTCGAGCACAAGCACGCGCTGGCCGTGATGGAGCGGCAGGTTGCGGGCGGCGACCGCAAAGCCGTAGCTCGTCGCCGGCACGATCGCCACGCCTTCACCGCTGGTGCCGATGAGGTTGCCGAACAGCGACCGCAGACGCTCGACATCGTCGAACCATTCCGCAGCTGAGATCGTCCACGGCCGCCCACGCCGCTCAAGCGCGGCCTCACCAGCTACTCGAACCGCGCGCAGCTGGGGAGCGAGGTTCGCCGTGTTGAAGTACGCAATCTCAGCGGGAACGTTGAACGCTGCGCGTTGATCACCGATCGGGCCAGCTCCTCCCAGCATCTGGAGAATTCTCTCCTCAAGCCCGGCTCCCCGCATTCCTCGCGATAGCACTCATCGCTGTTCCGGGGTCAGAGCCCTACCCCGCGCGGAGCGGAGGGCTCGCAACCGAGCTTGGATGCTGTCATTTGAGCATTGCGCAAGTGGGGTCGGGTTGGCTGACCGCTGATCGATCCGCGGCTTTGACCTTGACTCGATCAGGCGAGCGGTAGAGACTGCGTTGCACAGGCCCAGGATCGCTGGCACCGGCGACGACCTGCCAGGTCGCGTCGGGCCGAGTGATCGGGGTCGCGGTCGTCGGATCAGACCTGAAGGGCTATCTTTCGGGAAGGAGGTCGCGATAGTTGGTAGGCGCGCAAATAGCCTTCTTCGCGACCCGATGCAGCGTTGCGCAGACCATGACGGGACCGCCAGATGACTGATGCTGAGGATCCCCTAGCGGGCCCTCCGGCCGCGGGCGAAACCCCGTCCCCGCCGTCGGGAGCTGGCGACCAACCAGCCCCACCCCCGGCGTCAGCAGGCGCGGGCGGATCACCTCCGCTCAGCGCCCCCGGAGGTGGCGGCAGCCCACCTCCGCCCCCGGCACCAGCAGCTGGCGGTGGGTCTACCGGGCTCAAGGTCGGCGGATGGATCCTCGTGGGCCTCGGGGCGCTGTTCCTGGTGGCGGGCATCGCGCTGGTCGTTGTTCACCTGACCCAGCGCGACAAGGACGGCTACTACACGTCATCCACCAAACAGGTGTCGTCGACCGGGTATGCGATCACCGCCGAGGGGCTGCATCTCGGCGACCTCCCAAGCGAGGCGAGTGACGTGATCGGGCGGTTACGGGTCACCGCCACCAGCAGCAACGGGAGGGCCCTATTCGTGGGGATCGCGCGTCAGAACGCCGTGAACGGGTACCTGGCCGGAGTTGCTCGCAGCGAGGTGACTGACGTCAGCGGCAGCGCGGTCACGTACAAAACGCACGCTGGCGGGGCGCCGGTTGGCCCGCCCGGGCGCGAAGGCTTCTGGCAGTCGGACAACAGCGGCGGCGGCCGCGTGACCGCGACCTGGAATGTCAAGCAGGGCAACTGGACGGTCGTCCTGATGAACAGCAGCGCTGCTCCTAATGTCAGCGCGGCTGTGACCGTAGGTGCGAAGACCAACTTGGTGCTCTGGGTGGGCCTCGGCGTCCTGCTTATTGGGCTGATCTTTGGCGGGGCGGGCGGCGGAATGCTCTGGAGCAGCCGCTCACGATGACCCACACCAGCTCCCTCGATCGAAGCCCGGTCCACGGTACGAGCGGGCGCGTAGCGCGAGCTCGACGGTCAGCAGCGTCGATACCCGGTTCGCCACAGCCGTGCATGACCGCTGGGCTAGGGCGGGCCCACTCGCAACTAGCCCCGGCAGCAGGGCGGTCCCGCTTTCTTCATGCTGCGGCACTCCGCTGACGGAGCTCGCGGTCCCGCTCCGGGCGGATTTCGCGCATGTCGCAGCGACGGCGTCTACCGCGAGCGGGGCGCCGGCCGCTGAGGCGCGCTTGCCGCGCATCTCAGGGAAGTCGCCGCGCGCGAGATGCACGTGGCGTCGCAAAGAGCAGGTCTGCGCGCGAGACGCTCCAGGCGCGCTGCCGCTCGCGCGGGAGCGGTGGCTGACGAGCGACGCGGGGACGCGCCTTCGCCCGCTCACGAGCGGCACAGCGAAGCCGACTTCTACGGACCAGGTCGAACTAGCGTGACCGAGCTATCCGAGCGGATCGCCGGACGGCTCGGCGGGCGCGAGCGGGCCGGCAGCTGGTGTGCTCACGCAGGCTGCTCGCTCGCAGGCGCC
>Ga0208714_1000453_pt1 | contig 11761 bp, 9 predicted proteins | sample NGESurshal072012_3_FD_184461 | JGI IMG/M metagenome (GOLD analysis project Ga0208714, IMG submission 184461) | Arctic peat soil microbial communities from Barrow, Alaska - NGEE Surface sample 415-1 shallow-072012 (SPAdes) | ecosystem: Environmental > Terrestrial > Soil > Wetlands > Peat ... | reverse complement strand
GACCGCGAGCGTGCCGAGGCTCGCCTGGTTGGCCCAGCCGCCCAGCGCACCGACGGTCCCCACCGGATCGAGCATCACCCAGATGCCGCCGGCCATCATCGCGAGCGTCAGCAGCGCCTGACCGACCGTCTCTGCGACGCGACGGCGGATCAACCCGTTGTACGCCGCGAGCACTGAGCCGATCGCGAGCACCGTCGCCAGCCAAGGATCGGTGAACGTGCCTTGCACCTGGCGCAGAGCGCGAGCCACGCCGACGCTCACCGAGGCGCTGTCGAGCAGGTCGATGGTGAAGCACCACTCGAGCATCACCACGAGCGCGTGCACCGCCCACACGAGCGCCATCCACACCGGGGTCACGAACAGCTCCTGGACCGTGAACAGCAGTCCTCCCATGCTCAGCCCGAGTACACCCGTGTCGATGTGCACGTCGATCGCGTAGTCCCCGGTTGGCGCGGCGGCCGCAACGAACCCCGAGGTTTCACAGTCGCGCCTGCTCGCGCTCGAAAGCTGCGAGCCTCCCGGCGCCCCTCTGCAGAGCGGGCTCCCCAGGCCGTTGGCGACTAGCGGATCGACTTCCCCAGGCGTATCCGGGCCATTGGCTGGCGCTTCTTCGCCTGCGCCGGTCGATGTCGGCTTTGCGGTGAGCGGGGGACTGTCCGGCGCCCTGCGCGTGCTCGCGGCCGCGGGTGCCGTCGGCGGCGCGTCGGCGCGCCGGGCGCCTGCGTTCGGCGTGGCAGCGGCACGATGCGTGAGCCGCGGCGCCGCGCCCGCAGCCGGCTGGCGTTCATCGGCGTCCGCGGTCGCACACCTGGCCACGTTCACTGCAAGCGCCGTGAGCGTCAGAAGCCCGACGAGCACCGTCCGCGCGATCCGAAGCGTGCGGCGGCCACTCCGCCACGTCTTCCTCGGATCGGCCGCAACTGCCCTCAAGCGCGCGCCGGCGTGGTCGAGAAGGCGCGCAGCAACGATGGCACGACCACGTCGACCTGGAGCGCCTCTATTCGCCCGTGGTGGTCGCGAAACAGACATCTGCCCGCCTCGAGCTCGAGCAGGCTCTGACGCATCCTTCGGTCCTCGGGATCGAGTCCGAGCAAGGCCAACGCTCGGCCGGCCTCGGCCTCGGAGCGCATCCCGAACACGAACGTCGCGCCGATCAGGTTGTCCAGCGACTCGCGGTCTCCCATCAGTGTGTCGCTGACGAGCTGCGTGCTGATGATCGGCACCGCGAGCTCGGAGCGACCCATGCGCTGCAGCGACTGCAGCAGCGCCCGCCCGGCCGGATCTCCGAGCAGGCGCCAGCCCTCGTCGAAGGAGAACAGCTTCAACCGCTCGCGCTCGGTCCCCATCAGATGCATCGCGAACATCGCAATCAGCCGCACGATCTGCTCGCCGATCCGCTCCGACTGCGAATACTCGGCGCGAGGCATCCCCGGCTCTGGCCCCGGCAGGTCGCGTATCGGCAGGTAGGTGACCTGCCGGTGGCCGACGGCCGGCAGGCTCACCTGCGAGTCGGCGAAGCCGAGCTGCGTCAAGCCCGAGCGTGCGTATACCTCGAGCGTCTCGCCGACCTGCGCATCGACCTCGTCGCCCGCCTTCAGGGCGCGCACGATCTCCAGGCACGTCGGTGTTCGCGAGCGCGTGATCACTCGGTCAACGGCCCGCACCACCGCGGTCTCCCAGGCCGGCTCCGCCCTACCGGGAAGAAGGTCGCGCAGAAACGAGACGGCGGCGTCCTGGCGCAGATGCTGCGGCGCGACCCGCAGCGGGTCCAGAACGCCCCGCAGCGCCGGATCGGGACGCAGCGTCACGCACTCGGTGTGCGGCGCCACGTCGTCGAGCAGGTGGAAGCGATGGTCGCCCTTCGGATCGCAGTCGATCACCCGGGCTCCCAGCAGGAAGCCCTCGTACTTGAGCTTCTGATCCAGCGTCGTCTTGCCCGAGCCGAGCGCGCCGACGCTGAGGATCGTCGTGTTGCGATCGCTGTCCGAGCCCTCCCTCAGATTGAACCTGACGGGACGCCGCGAGCCGGACAGCGTCCAGCCGAGGTAGAAGCCGTCCTGGGACCCCGCCTCGTGCGCAGCCGTCGGCATCATCGCGGCGACCTGCTCGGTCGTCAGCGTGTCGTCGTAGCCGGCGACGCGAGTGCGCTGCGCGGGCAGGTGTTGGAGGAACAGCTCCAGCTGGTCTCCCACCGGTCGATGCAGTCGAATCTCTCCATACGCGCGGCGGCACATCTCCACGCGCTCCTCCAGCTCCTCCGGATCGGCCGCCCCGATCGCGATCGCCAACGTCGCCCGCAGCAGCGGCGGCCGGCTCGATGCCTGCAGGTACGCGAGCAGGTCGCGCGCTTCCTGCGTGCGCGCGTAGCCGAGATCTGAAACACCCTGCTCGCCGTCGGACTCCGCGCGGAGTATCTGATCGGCATCCTGGATCCGCTTGCGCGCGACCCGCAGCGCGAGCTCGTTGGGAAGGAAGCGGGCGTTCAGCGAGAGGTCGATCGGGAACGGCAGGCTCTCGGCCGGGGCGAACATCAGCTCGGCGCGGGCGCCGGGGAACTGCGACCGCTCGGGCACAGCTCCGAGCACGAGCTGGGCCTGCCAACTCGTGCCGGTCTCCGCATCGACCCGCAGACAGCGGCCGCGATGCTCGACGTAGGAGTCCGTCCAGCGCATCACGTCTCCCTCGAGCGGCGCGAGCACGGCCTCACCGTTGCGCTCGAAGACCAGCGCCCGCGGCTCGTGCAGTCCATCGATCTGGGGTTCGCCCAGGCCGCGACAGAACGTGCGGCGAACCAACCACTGCAACTCGACGCCGCGAACCTCGCGAACGGGGAGGAAGTCGGCCAGTCGCGCGTGGGCCTGGTCGGCACGAACACGTACGCGCTCCAGCTCGGACACCTTGAGCATGCGTCTCTCGCGTACCGAGAAGACTCCACGCAGCGCTCGCCACAAGTCTCCGGCACCCTGCTCGGCAACCCTCGAGACGTAGGTGGCGACGTCGCGCTCGGGATCGCGCAGGCTCACAACGATGAACACGGCCGGCCGGGGGCTGCCAAGCTCCGACAGGCGATTGACGTGCTGCTCGACATAGCGAGCTCGCGCGCGCATGTGCTGGCGACCGGACGCGTCGGGCGCCACGTCGAGCTGGCGCGCGTATCTCAGGACGTCCTGGCGGGCCTCCACCCGCAGGATCTGCACGTCCGCCTCGATCGCCTCGAGCGCGCCCAGGATGGCAAGGAACCGGCTGCGCTTGCCATCCTCGCTCAGCCATTGATAGGACGACACCTCGACGGCGAATGCAGCCCAAGCGTCCGCCATTCCATCGGCGAAGACGCAGTTGCCGTACGTGAAGGCGATCGGCGCGCGCATCTCACTGCACGCGCAGCCGCGCGCCAGGGTCCAGCAGGATCACGGCTGCGCTCGAGGGCCGCGCAGCACGAGGCGTGTGGCGCACGTGCACGTCCGGGCGCAGACCGATCCGCACCAGAGGGCCGCTTGCGCCCTTGCGTTCGTGTGCGACCGTGACCAGCAGCGCGCCGGGTCCCGTGTAGCGCAAGCGCCGCGCGGCGTCAGAACCGTCCGGGAGGATCAAGATCGGTGGCGGAGACCACCCCGCGCCGCGAGTCGATCCAAGGGGCCCTCGTCCTACCCGCAAGCCACCAGGATTGCCACCGCCTGCGCGATAGCGAAAGAGCGCCCGCGCTGCAAGATGAAACGGCCGACCCTCGATCCGCACGACGGTGAGCAACGCCGCCGTCAAGCCCGGGAGCATCAGGTAGCGCAGAAACCACGGCACACTGCGAACCGCGAGCCCGGCAAGCGGCAGTCGCGCGGCGAGCAGCGTCGCGGCGAGCAGCGCCAGTAGATAGACGATGCCCCTCACCGGTATCCCGCCCGGGTTCAGACGCAATCGATCCACGCGGTAGATCCTTCGCTCGAGGTCAAATACCCGGCGATAGGAGCGCACCTCCATCACTGCGCTCCGAACAACGAGCTGACCGTGTCGCGCAACAGGCTGACGCCGGCGGGGGTCGCGAGCAGCACCGACACGATGCCCACGGCGAACACTCCCGCCGCCTCCTTGAAGTCCCGCCGAAACGCCAGCACGGTCGCCGCGACCGCAAACGCGAGCCCGATCAGGCTCATCGCGACCGCCCGCCCCGTGTCGCCTGCCTTCGACGCAGCTGCTTCCAGAGAGCTTCCTCCTTTACCAGTCGCAGCCGCGCGTTCGGCGGTTTCGCCACGTGCCGATGAGACCGCCGCGCTCGCGACGGGGGTTGACGGCGCGAGAGCGCTGGCGGCCAGCAGCGCAGTCCACACCGCCACGAAGACAACCCACGCATTGAGGCCACGAGCGAACGCGCATCGCCGCGAGCCACCGTTCAGAACGTCTTGCATTACCACTCCTTTGCTGTTGACATCGTCTTGAGCGGCCGCTCATGAGTCGGGGTCCATCTGGATTGCCGAGACCTCCCAGCGACCGCCGTCCACCCGAGCCACGTCGAGTTCGTAGGCGAGCGCGTACCGGGTACCACGGGCGTCTTGCGCTTCCACGACCGCAAGCACGGAGCGCTTGTCCGGCGCCGCCCAGCTGAGCCGCTGCATCGAATCCAGCGTCAGTGCCGCGTTCGGTACGGAGACACGCGCACTGCTCGAAAGATCCGCCGCCAACTCGCCGGGGGCCGCCGCGAGGTAGTTGCGCATGGCGCGCTCGACGACTGTGGCCAGAGCCGTGTCCGTGACTTCGGGGGGATGTGCCAGCGTCTGTGCCGGCCCTGCTGCAGGCGCGCCGACGAATGCCGGATAGCCCATCAAAGCGAGCGCGCCATCGGCCCTGCGCACCACCCCCACCGTCAGGTACAACAGGCCCGCCGTGTCCGTCTGCGCCGCCACCGTGTACACGTGCCTGCCTGGACCCTGTCCCCGGACCTGCACCACTTCAGCCCACAGCACGTGCTGCTCTCCCGTCGCCGGCAGGCTCAGTCCGGCATCCGGCTCGATCGCCGACCCGGTCATCGGCGTGAGCAGCTGCTCGCTCATCTGTGGGCGGGCGGCATCCCACGTCAGATATCGGCGTGCGAACAGCGACGCATAGCCTTCGGCCGCCAGATCGGGAGCCGGCGCTGACGGCGCCGGCGCAGGCAGCGACCGCACGCGCGGAGGCGCGATCGCAAAACGTGCGCTCGCCAACAGGCCGGCGGTGCACGCGGCGTAGAGGAGGTAGCGGGCAAGCGCGCGTACGAGACGCAGCTGCCAGAGGGGCCGAGTCACGATCTTCACCGCCGGTACGCGCCGCTCGACAGGTGTCATAGGTGGCTCAGCGCTCAAATCCGAACTCCGCTTGGCGCGCGTGAGGCGCGCGAGCGCTGGAAGCCGCGGCGAGCACCGGGCGCGCGGCTTCACGCGCCGGCGCCACTCGCTGCAAGTCGCTCGTTGCGAGCTGTGCGCTGCCACGCGCGCGCCGGACTTCCCTCAGGCGCCCTGACACGACAGCGTGCTGCCCGGTGCCGGGATGCCCTTTCGAGCCATCTGACCCACGCGCACGACGCGCGGCGTGATGGGCGTGCTCGCGCAGTTCGACGCTCGCGAGCAGACTGTGCGCGATGACCGGGCTCGCGTGTCGCCGCGGCTGCGTCGCAGCACCGACTGCGTCCGGTCGCCGCGAATGTCCCGTCGGAAGCGAGAGGCTGACGGCGGTCACGGCGCCGACCGCACCCACGGCGCCGGCGACCAGCGCGGCACCCGCCACCCGCCGCCTCCACCGATCCTCGTGCGGCGGGCGTGCCGACGCAGCCGACCAGTCCATAGAAGCGCCTTGCCAGAACTCGTCCTCGGAGACGACGCGAAAGCGCTCTGACAAGACGGCCCCCATTTCGATCACGAGCATCCGAGCGTCGAGTGCCTCGGTATGTGCTGGCCGCCCGACGAGCTCCCATCCGACAACTGCCAAGGACGCTTCACCACGCGAGCGGCCGGGAACCAAGCGGGGAGATACCCAGCCCCCGGCCGCCTGCGCGCGGAAGGGCATCGCCGTGTCGTCGTCCGTTCAACCGACGGTCGGCGTCCCTGCGGGACAGACCTATGAGTGGGGGAGGTGATGTCCATAGGCCGTCCTGACTCCCCCTCCGACGATCACCCGTTGAAGGGGACACGCGAGTCGTGCGATGTGATCAGCGCGCGCAGTCGCGCCCGAGCCCGCTGAGCGACCTTGCGGTACTTCTCGCGCGTCCACCCGAACCGCGTGCAGAAGTCCTCGCAGTCGACATCCGCCAGCTGCGAGCCGAGGACCAGACGCTGATCGCGCGTCAGTTGCTGGGCTGCCCGTTTGATGCTGCGAAGGTCATCGCGCGCGATGACCAGCGTCTCCACCGAGGCCCTCGCGTCGATGACCTCCAGCCCTGCTTCGCCGCCATGCGAGAACGACGTGGCCTCCTCCATCGCCGCCTGCATCGGACTGCGTCCGCCGACGGCCCGCCTGCGGTCGCGCACGCGAGAGAGGAAGCGCAGCTCGATGGCGTTTGCGATGTGCAGGCGGTTCGCGAACACAGCTCCGCTCTGTGCGCTTGCGACCAGCTCGAGCGTCGCCTGGCTGTAGCAATCCTCGAGATCCTCGGGCCGCAGCCGATGCCGGTGCAAACGAAGCAACAGGTCGCGCTTGGCGCACGCGACGATCGCGACCTCCTCCGCCGGATCCAGCGCGCGGCCGCTCCGCCGCTGCGGAGATTCGCCGCCCGCCGCTCGTTTTTCGCAGCGACATCGGGTAGACACATGAGGGTGTCGCTCGCGATCGCCTGCAGACCCCCCTCCCAATTGCGTCGGCCATGCGACGGTCGCAGCCGCTCAAACCCGCTCGGGCACGGCTGATGGGCATCACCGACACCCTCCACGCGCTCGACCACCGCCAGCAGCAGAGCCCGCGGATCGGCTTCGTCGCGGCCGTCGTCAAGAAGTTCGGCGACGACCAGGCCGGCCAGCTCGCCGCGCTGATCGCCTACTACGGCTTCGTCTCGCTGTTCCCGCTGCTGCTCGTGCTCGTGACGATCCTCGGCTTCGTGCTGCAGGGCGAACCCGGCCAGCAGAAGAAAATCCTCGACGGTGCCCTCGGGCAGTTCCCGATCGTCAGCGATCAGCTGAAACTGCACTCGCTGACCGGCAGCGGCATCGGCCTGGCGATCGGCGTCGTCGGCTCGCTGCTCGCCGGCATGGGCATCACCGGGGCCACGCAGAACGCGTTCAACCGCATCTGGAGCGTGCCCTTCAAGCACAGGCCCAATTTCGTCTTTGCCCACCTGCGTGGCCTCGGCATGCTGGCGATCCTCGGCACGCTCAGCGTGGTCTCGACGACCGCCGCCGGCTTCGTCGGCGCGAGCTCGCACGGCGCGCCCGCTGTCATCGCCGGGGTCCTCGTCGCGTTCATCCTCAACCTGGCGCTGTTCATGACGGCCTTCAAACTGCTCACAGCCGTCGATGTCGGCTGGCGCGACCTGCTGCCCGGCGTGATCGTCGCGGCTGTCTGCTGGCAGCTGCTGCAGCACCTCGGCGGGTTCTACATCGATCACGAGCTAAAGCACACCGGACCGCTGTACGGCGTCTTCGCGCTGGTGCTCGGCCTGCTCGCCTGGCTCTACCTCGGCGCCCAGCTGACGATCTTCGCCGCCGAGATCAACGTCGTGCGCCTGCACAGGCTGTGGCCGCGAAGCTTCTTCTCCGAGCCGCTGCTGGAGGCCGACAGGCGCGCGCTGACATCCTCGGCTGAGGTCGAGGAGCGCGTCGAGCAGGAGAACGTAGAGGTCAGCTTCGAAGATCCGGCCGGCTGAGCGCCGGACGGATCCTGCCAGGCGCGGCTCCCCGCCGGCCGCAGCCGTTGACATCCGGCCACAGGGCCGGATACGTTCGACGCAGAGTGTTTAGCGGGGGTGGTGCCGGGCGATCCGCCGCGAGGCGCCGCCGCCGGACGCCAAACGAAGCAAGAAACGGGGAATCGATGCCGAAGATCAGATCGATGCTGCTCGCCGCGCTGACGGCCGCCGTCGTCGTGGGCGCGGGTAGCGCCAGCGCGAGCGCAAGCCTGTCGGTGCCGTACGGAAGCGAAGCCGTCGTCGACGCGGCCTGGAACGAGACGTGGACGCCGAGCAGCGTCGCCGGGGCCAACAACAACTGCAAACCGAGCGCCGCCCATCCCTATCCCGTAGTGCTCGTCCACGCGACGTTCGCCGACGAGGGATCCAACTGGGTGACGCTTGCGCCGCTGCTCTACAACAGCGGCTATTGCGTGTACGCGTTCAACTACGGCGAGACGATCCTCTCGGGGCTGTTCGGGAACATCGACGGCCTCGCCAACATCGAACACTCCGCCGAAGAACTGAGCAGCTTCGTCAACAAAGTGCTCAGCAAGACGGGCGCCACGCAGGTCGACATGGTCGGCCACTCCCAGGGCGGCATGATGCCCAACTACTACATCAAGCTGCTGGGCGGCGCGAGCAAGGTCCACACGCTCATCGGGCTCTCGCCGAGCAACCACGGGACGACGGTCAGCGGTCTCACGACGCTGATCGAAGAATTCCCGTTCGCATCGCTGCTGGTGCCCGTGTTCCTCGAAGTCATCGGCGCTCCGGCGCTGCCCCAGCAGGAGGCGGGCTCGGCCTTCCAGAAAAAGCTGTTCGGCAGCGGTGACACGGTCTCCGGGCCGCGCTACGTCGTGATCCAGACGACGCACGACGAGGTCGTGACGCCCTACACCAACGCGTTCCTCAGCGGCTCCGCCGTCAGCAACGTCACCGTGCAGAACCAGTGCCCGAAAGATCCCGTCGCGCACATCGGCATGTTCGAGGACTCCCCTGCGCTGCAGAACGTGCTCAACCAGCTCAGCTCGAGTCCCAGCGGCTCGTTCGCAGCGACGTGCACGAAATATGGCCTCGGCCTGTAGGCCGATTCGCGGCTGAGCGCCGCGAGCAGCCGACTGCGGCGGCCTCGCCCGAAGCCTCGGGTGGGGCCGCCCGGCGGTTTCGAGTCTGGCACGTCGCTCGTTTACGTCCCGCTTGGGACGCCGCTCGCCGATTCGCTTTCATCGCCGTTCGCATTCGCCCTCCGTCGGCGGCCGGGGACACCGGCAACTTCGCCCTCACGACGAGCTGTGGCATCCCAATATTTGGCTCTACCAAGCCATCTGCGGGGTCACCGGCAAAGTACTTGCGCGCGCAACGACAGCGCGCTATACTAACTAAACTTTCGTAAGCTCATATGGAGCGATAACTGATGACCTCACCCGCCGACAGTCCCCACCCAGAGCCCTTGCAGCCGAAGAAGCTGCTGCGGCTGATTCCGCTCGACGACACCGTCGTCTTCCCCAACATGGGCATCACGCTCACGATCGACGTCGGCGAGGACGAGCGCGTGATCCTCGTTCCGCGCCACGAGAACGAGTTTCTCGAGGTCGGCACCATCGCCGAGGTCACCGAGCAGATCCGTCTGCCCGGCGGCGGCCGCGCGGTCGCCATCTCCGGCGAGCACCGCGGACTGATCGGCGCCGCGCAGACCGGCCCCGAAGGCGAGCTTCGCGTCGAGGTGGAGGAGCGCCACGACGATGTGCCAGTCGACAAGCGCACGCGCGAGCTCGAGCGCGAATACCGCGCTGTCGTAGAGGAGATCCTCGAGCTGCGCGGCGACGACGGCCGCATCGCCGCCTTCCTGCGCGCGATCGCCGAGCCTGGCAGCCTGGCCGATTCGGCCGGCTACTCGCCAAACCTGTCATACGAGCAGAAGGTCGAGCTGCTGCGCACGCTCGATGTCACCGACCGTCTGCAGCTGGCCGTCACGCTCCAGCGCGAGAGCCTGGCCGAGCTGCAGGTGCGCAAGCGCATCCGCGAGGACGTACAGGACGGCGCTGAGAAGCAGCAGCGCGAGTACTTCCTGCGCAAGCAGATGGACTCGATCCGCAAGGAGCTCGGCGACGACGACGCATCCGTCGCCGAGGAGTACCGCGCGAAGATCGACGAGGCCGACATGCCCGACGAGGTCTCCGAGCAGGCTCTGAAGGAGCTTGCTCGCCTGGAGCGCATGGGCGAGCAGACCGGCGAGTCGAGCATGATCCGCACCTACCTCGACTGGCTGATCGCCGTACCGTGGGGCAAGCGCTCGGACGAGCACCTCGACCCCGTCGCCGCGCGTGCCGTGCTCGACGCCGATCACGCCGGCCTGGAGGACGTCAAGGACCGCGTGACCGAGTACCTCGCCGTGCGCAAGCTGCGCGAGGACCGCGGCATCGAGGCCGACCCCAAGTCCGGGGCCATCCTCACGCTGATCGGCCCCCCGGGCACCGGCAAGACATCGATCGGCGAGTCGATCGCCCGCGCGACCGGCCGTGAGTTCGTGCGCATGTCCCTTGGCGGCGTGCGCGACGAGGCCGAGATCCGCGGCCACCGGCGCACCTACATCGGCGCGCTCCCCGGCCGCTTGGTCAGGGCGCTGCGCGACGCCGGCACGATGAATCCCGTGATCCTGCTCGACGAGGTCGACAAGGTCGGCGCCGACTGGCGCGGAGACCCCTCCGCGGCGCTGCTCGAGGTCCTCGACCCCGCGCAGAACCACTCCTTCCGCGACCACTACCTCGACGTCGAGCTCGACCTCAGCCAGGTGATGTTCCTGGCCACCGCCAACGTCGCCGACACGATCCCCGGCCCGCTGCTGGACCGCATGGAGGTGATCCGTTTCGACGGCTACACCTCCGAGGAGAAGCTCGCCATCGCCAAGGGCTACCTGTGGCCGCGCCAGCGCGACCGCAACGGCCTGCGCGAGAACGAGGTGCAGATCTCAGACGACGTGCTGCGCACGATCATCTCCGAGTACACGCGCGAGGCCGGAGTGCGCAACCTCGAGCGCGAGCTCGGCACGGTGCTGCGTAAGACCGCAACCAAGATCGCCTCGGCACAGAGCCAGACCGACAAGCCGACCGACGAGCAGCCCCAAGCCGCCGGCGAGGACGCCGAGAAGTCCGCTGCCAAGAGCAACGGCAAGGTTCCCGGCGCCGACGTCAAGAAGGCCGCCAAGAAGGCCAAGGCCACGAAGGCCGCAAAGAAGCAGACGCCCGTGAAGATCGACCTGGAGACCGTGCGCGACGCGCTCGGGCGCCAGAAGTTCTTCCAGGAGTCCGCCGCGCGGACCGCGACGCCCGGAGTCGCCACCGGACTCGCCGTCACAGGCGCCGGCGGAGACGTGCTGTTCGTCGAGGCCACCGCCATGAAGAGCGGCAGCTCCGGCGGCAGCAACCTGGTGCTCACCGGCCAGCTCGGCGACGTCATGAAGGAGTCGGCCAAGATTGCCCTCTCCTACGTGCGCGGACACGCCGAGGAGCTCGGCATCGACGAGCACGCCTTCGAGAACAAGGAGTTCCATGTGCACGTGCCCGCCGGCGCGATCCCCAAGGACGGGCCGAGCGCAGGCGTGACGATGGTCACGGCGCTCGCCTCGCTGCTGTCCGGACGCCCCGTCAAGCACACCGTCGGCATGACCGGAGAGGTCACGCTGCAGGGCCGCGTGCTGCCGATCGGCGGCTTCAAGCAGAAGGCGCTCGCCGCCAACGCCGCCGGCCTGACCGACGTGATCCTGCCGGAGCGCAACCGCGGCGATCTGGACGAGATCCCCGAGGAGGTGCGCGAGCAGATGAGCTTCCACCCGGTCATGACCGTGCAGGAGGTGCTCGACCGCGCACTGGAGCCCGCACGCGATGTCGCGCACGTCTCCTAGCCGCTGCAAGCCCGTTCCCG
>Ga0208714_1000452_pt1 | contig 11780 bp, 12 predicted proteins | sample NGESurshal072012_3_FD_184461 | JGI IMG/M metagenome (GOLD analysis project Ga0208714, IMG submission 184461) | Arctic peat soil microbial communities from Barrow, Alaska - NGEE Surface sample 415-1 shallow-072012 (SPAdes) | ecosystem: Environmental > Terrestrial > Soil > Wetlands > Peat ... | reverse complement strand
TTAATGGCGCCTTAATCAAACCTGAAAGAAGTCTTAATTTCTGATCTCCAGGCTCACGCAGCCGTGATCGACAGCTGTCGAATCAGCGATGCTATCGCTGCATCTGCATCAGCTGATCCATCGGCATCATGTTGTGATTGAGGTTCGCCATGATCCAGAGCGAGCCGCCGATCACGAGCATGACGATCAATACGCCGAACGCCAGCGCCAGAATGTTATTGGTATTGTCGGCGCCGGTGGTGATGTGCAGGGAAGAACACCAGGTGCACGCCCATCTGCGCGATCGCCAGCACCACCGGCGCGACCGGAATGCTCGGCTGCCAGACGAGATCGGTGCCCGCGACAAAGAATGAGGTCGCCGTGACCATCGAGACCGGCATCGACGTGACGGCCCGGGTCGTGCTGGAGGTCAAGACCGATCCTGATGTCGTGCCGTTGCCGCCGCACGTGACCTTGAAGGAGGCGCGCGGCTTCCTGTCCTCGATTGCAAAGGGCGATGCGGGTGGCGGAAGCGTAATCAGGGAAACCGCCTCGCAGGTCTAGAATGCGTTGATCGGCAAGAAGGAATGACGCGTCGCTAGACTAGATCGACCGCCTGAAGCTGCCGTCCGGCTGAATCACACCCGCACGCTGTGAAAACCCCCCGTTGGACCCGGCCCCTTTCGTTCGCTGCTTTTTCGTTCACTGCCGGGTTGTTGCTCATGCAATGAGCATATACTCTCACGGAGAGCTGAATTTGCGTAGGCCGACCTGCGATGACCGAGCCCGATCTCATCATTTTCGACTGCGACGGCGTCCTGGTCGACAGCGAGGTGCTGAGTTGCCGCTGCCTCTCGCAGGTGCTGGCGGGTCACGGCATCGATCTTGGTCTCGATCAGGCGCTCGATCTGTTCCTTGGACGAAGCGTGACCGCGGTTCTCGATCACTATCAAACGTCAGGGCGACTGAATCCGGAGCAGTTCTCGGCCGAACTCAGGGCAGGGGTTCGCGCGGCATTTCTCACCGCGCTTTGCCCGATCGAGGGCGTGGGCTCCGTGCTCGAGGGCTTGCAGGTCCCGCACTGCGTGGCTTCTTCCAGCGATATCGATCGGGTATCCTTCTCCCTTTCCCTGACCGGTCTGGCGCCGCATTTCGACAAGTGCCTCTACACCTCGCAGATGGTGGCGCGCGGCAAGCCCGCACCTGATCTCTTCCTGCATGCGGCCGACAGGATGCGCGCAGATCCACGCCGCACGTTGGTGGTCGAGGACAGCGTCAGCGGCGTGATGGCAGGCAAGGCGGCCGGCATGACCGTTTGGGGATTTGTCGGAGGCAGCCACTATCAATCGCGTGACGGCAAGGCCATCCTCCATCAGGCGGGGGCCGATCGCGTGTTCGGCCGGATGGCGGATTTTTGGCGAACGGACCGGTCGAGCTAGATGGCAGCATCCGATAACGAGAAATCGCGCCTCGACGAAGCCGCGCGTGCCGGCTGGCTGTATTTCATCGCCGGTCACACCCAGGACGAAATCGCCAGGATGCTGCAGGTCTCGCGGGCCTCGGCCCAGCGTCTCGTCTCGCTGTGTCTCGCCGAGCGCCTGATCACTTTCCGGCTCGAACATCCGATTGCGGCATGTATGGAGCTAGCCGCGCGCCTGAAGGAGTCGTTTCATCTCGTTTACTGCGAGGTGGTTCCGACCGATCCGGCGGCGCCGCTTTCGGCTGCAGGGATCGCGGAGCGCGCCGCCAACATCCTGGAATCGATGTTGCGCACCGAGAAGCCAACCATCGTGGCGTTGGGTACCGGGCGAGCCGTGCGCGCCGCGGTCGAGCGGGTTTCGCCAATCGACTGCCCCAACCACCAGATCGTGTCGCTGGTCGGAAACATCTCCGCTGACGGCTCGGCGAGCTTTTTCGATACCGTCGGCCGCCTCGCCGACCGGACCAAGGCGCGCCACTATCCAATGCCGCTGCCGTTTCTGATGTCGTCGCCGGGCGAACGCGACCAGATGCTGAAGATCGATTCGATCGCGAGGGTGAGAGCGGTCGCGGCCAAGGCGGACCTGCGGCTTGTCGGCATCGGACAGATGGATCAGCGCGCGCAAGTGGTCGTCGATGGCTTCGTCACGCGCGAGGAACTGCTCGAAATGATGCGGCTGGGCGCCGTTGGCGAGTTGACCGGTTGGGCGTTCGATGCCGAGGGCCGCATCATCGACGGCGGGACAAACCGCCGCCTTACCAGCATCCCGCCACAGGTCCCCGCCGAGGCCCTGACCATCGGAGCCGCCGTCGGTTCAGCCAAGGTTTCGGCGATCCGCGCGGCGCTGAAGGGCCGTCTGATCAACGGGCTGATCACCGACGAGGCGACGGCAAGCGCCATCCTGAAGCAATAACGCAGTCGATCGCACACCAGGCCGTGGCCGGCCCCGGAGACCGGGTGCCGGTCATTGGACCTCGGTGCTGTCGCCACTCCCCAAAACCGGGGCATCCGCCTCATCTCGGCCTTGACAAGGCCATTTCGCGGAGTGAACATAATTTCAAGGCGTGGGCATATGCTCAACGTCAAAATAGGGAGGTTACTGTGAAACACGTCCTCGGCGCCCTGCTGGGCGCGGCTACCCTGTTGGCTTCTGCTCCCTCGATTGCCCAGACAACGCTGACGATCGCCACCGTGAACAACGGCGACATGATCCGGATGCAGGGGCTGACGAGCGAATTCACCGCCAAGAACCCCGACATCACCGTCAAATGGGTGACGCTCGAAGAGAACGTCCTGCGCCAGCGCGTCACCACCGATATCGCGACCAAGGGCGGTCAGTTCGACGTGCTGACCATCGGCACCTACGAAGTCCCGATCTGGGCCAAGAAGGACTGGCTCGTTCCGCTCGACAATCTCGGATCCGACTACGACACCGCCGATCTGCTTCCCAAGATCCGCGACGCGGTCTCGGTGTCGGGCAAGCTCTATGCGGCGCCGTTCTATGGCGAGAGTTCGATGGTGATGTATCGCACCGACCTGTTCCAGAAGGCCGGATTGACGATGCCGGAAAATCCGACCTGGGACTTCGTGATCGATGCGGCCAAGAAACTCACCGACAAGGCCGACGGCGTCTACGGCATCTGCCTGCGGGGCAAGGCGGGCTGGGGCGAGAACATGGCGTTCCTGACCGCGATGTCAAATTCGTTCGGCGCGCGCTGGTTCGACGAGAAATGGCAGCCGCAATTCGACAAGCCGGAATGGAAGAAGACCCTGACGACCTATGTCGACCTGATGAAGGTGGCGGGCCCTCCCGGGGCAAGCTCGAACGGCTTCAACGAGAATCTGGCGCTGTTCAATGCCGGCAAATGCGCGATGTGGATCGACGCCACGGTGGCGGCGTCCTTTGTCACCGATCCGAAGGCCTCCACGGTGGCCGACAAGGTCGGCTTTGCGCTGGCGCCGAATGCGGGGCTCGGCAAGAACGCCAACTGGCTGTGGGCGTGGAATCTGGCCATTCCGGCAGGTTCGAAGAAGATTGAAGCGGCCGAGAAGTTCATCGCCTGGGCAACGAGCAAGGATTACACCAAGCTCGTGGCCTTGAAGGAGGGCTGGGCCAACGTGCCCCCCGGCACCAGGACCTCGCTCTATCAGAACCCCGAATATCTGAAGGTTGCGCCGTTCGCGAAGCTGACGATTGCATCGATCGACGCCGCCGATCCGAACCATCCGACGGTTCAGCCGGTGCCCTACGTTGGCGTGCAATACGCGGCGATCCCTGAATTCCAGGGCATCGGCACCACCGTGGGCCAGCAGTTTTCTGCAGCGCTGGCCGGCTCATCCACCGTCGACGCTGCGCTTGCCGCCGCCCAGGCGGCCACCGAACGCGAGATGAAGCGCGCCGGCTACATCAAATAGCGCGGGTCGCGCCGATCGCTCACGGCGTCTCCTCCCGACGGGCCGCAAGCTGGCTGCCGTCCGATCCGATCACGGTCGGACGGCAGCCCTCATCGAGTTTCTCCGGCTAACAGGAAGCGACGATGGCAACGCAACAAACGCAGGTGCTGGGACGGGCCTTGCTTACTCCGGCCGTCGCATTGTTGTTCGTCTGGATGATCGTCCCGCTGGCGATGACCATCTATTTTTCGACGCTGCACTACAGCCTGCTGGATCCCGGCACGGAGCGCTTCGTCGGGCTGGAGAATTTTCGATATTTCCTGACCGATCCGGCCTTTCTGACCTCGCTGCAGAATACCCTGGTGCTGGTCGGTTCCGTCCTGGCCATCACGATTCTCCTCGGCACGCCGCTCGCGCTGCTTCTCGACCAGCCGGTGATCGGGCGCACCATCGTTCGGTTGATGGTGATCGCGCCGTTTTTCGTGATGCCGACCGTCAGCGCGCTGGTCTGGAAAAACCTCCTGATGCATCCGGTTTCGGGATTGTTTGCCTGGATCGCCAAGCTCGTCGGCGCAACCCCGATCGACTGGTTCACCGACGCGCCCCTGCTCGCCGTGATCCTGATCGTCGCCTGGCAATGGCTGCCGTTTGCGACCCTCATCCTGCTCACGGCGCTGCAATCCCAGGACGAGGAGCAGAAGGAAGCGGCCGAAATGGACGGCGCCGGCGCGCTTTCGACATTCATCTACCTCACGCTGCCGCATCTGGCGCGCCCGATCACGGTGGTGATCCTGATCGAAACCATCTTCCTGTTGACCGTGTTCGCCGAGATCTTCGTCACCACGGGCGGCGGCCCCGGCCTGCAGACCACCAACATCGCGTTCCTGATCTACTCGCAGGCGCTGATCCAGTTCGACGTCGGCAACGCGTCCGCCGGCGGATTGGTGGCGGTCGTGATCGCCAATATCGTGGCCTTCTTCCTGGTGCGGATCATCGGTCGGAACCTGGAGGCGTAGGCGATGGCTCGCAAGGTGACGTCAAGGCGCTTGATGGTGTCCACGGGGCTGGCGTGGTTCTTCGGGTTTTTGATGTTCCTGCCGATCCTGTGGATGGTGCTGACGAGTTTCAAGACAGAGCTCGACGCATTCGCGATGCCGCCCAAGTTTCTGTTTTTTCACTGGACGACGGAAAACTACGCAACCGTGCAAGGCCGCAGCGACTACGTTCATCACGCGCTCAATTCGATCATGGCTGCGGGCGGCTCGACGCTGATTGCCATGATCATCGCGGTTCCGGCGGCCTGGTCGATGGCGTTTGCGCCGACCAAGCGGACCAAGGACGTCCTGCTCTGGATGCTCTCGACCAAGATGATGCCGCCGGTCGGCGTTCTGGTTCCGATTTATCTGATCTATCGGGATTTCGGTCTGCTCGATACGAGGGCTGGGCTCATCCTGATTCTCTGTCTTGGCAATTTGCCGATCGTGATCTGGATGCTCTTCACCTATTTCAAGGAAATCCCGAAGGACATCCTCGAGGCGGCGCGGATGGATGGCGCAACGATCGGACGCGAACTCGTATATGTGCTGGCGCCGATGGCCGTTCCGGGCCTCGCCTCGACGATGCTCCTCAACTTCATTCTGGCGTGGAACGAGGCGTTCTGGACCCTGAACCTTTCGACGCTCGACGCCGCGCCGCTCACGGTTTTCATCGCCTCCTATTCAAGTCCGGAGGGCCTGTTCTGGGCGAAACTGTCGGCGGCGTCGACGCTCGCGATTGCTCCGATCATCATCCTGGGATGGTTCACCCAGCGTCAGCTCGTTCGCGGGCTGACGTTCGGCGCCGTCAAGTAGATCAGCGAAGGGGACCAGTCATCATGGGCCAGATCACGCTCCAGGGAGTCCGCAAGTCGTTCGGGCCGGTCAACATCATCAGGGATGCCAACCTTGATATCGAGGACGGCTCCTTCGTGGTTTTCGTGGGGCCATCCGGTTGCGGCAAGACCACGCTGTTGCGCCTGATCGCCGGACTTGAGGACGTCACCGGCGGACAGATCCTGATCGACGGCCGCAATGTGGTCGACGTGCCGCCGGCCAAGCGCGGGCTGTCGATGGTGTTCCAGTCCTACGCGCTTTACCCGCATATGAGCGTCCGCGGCAACATCGCGTTCGGCCTGAAAATGGCCGGGCTGCCACGCGCCGAGATCGAGCGCAAGGTGGCCGCCGCCGCGGCGACGCTGAACCTGACGCCCTATCTCGACCGCAAGCCGCGCGAACTGTCGGGCGGACAGCGCCAGCGCGTCGCGATCGGCCGCGCCATCGTGCGCGAGCCGAAGGCATTCCTGTTCGACGAGCCGCTGTCAAATCTGGACGCGGCATTGCGCGTGCAGATGCGCATGGAGGTGACAAGACTGCAGAAGCAGCTAGGGACCACCGCGATCTACGTGACGCACGACCAGGTCGAGGCCATGACCATGGCCGACAAGATCGTGGTGCTGAATGCGGGCCAGATCGAACAATATGGCTCGCCCATCGAACTCTACGAACATCCCGCGAACATCTTCGTCGCCGGCTTCATCGGATCGCCCAAGATGAACTTCATATCCGTAGACCCGGTCGGCCGGGACGGCGCCGCCACCATCGGCGTCAGGCCCGAACACCTGCGGATCGGCAAGGAGGGCGAAGGCTGGCCGGGTACCGTGTCGGTCGCCGAGCATCTCGGCAGCGATACCTTCCTTTATGTCGACGCCGGAAAACAGGGAATGCTTACCGCGCGCTGCATCGGCGAATTCAATCTGAAGGCCGGCGACCGCGTCTGGCTGTCGCCGGATCCGGCGCGCCTGCACCGCTTCGACAAGGACGGCTTGACCATCAGGACGTGAGCGACGTCCAACGACACCGTCCACAGATAAGGATAAAGAAGATGTATCTGGAGAAATTTAGACTGGGCGGCCGGATCGCCGTCATCACGGGAGCCGGACAGGGCATCGGCCTTGCCTGCGCGGAAGCGCTCGGGGAAGCAGGCGCAACGGTCATCATCGCCGATCTCGATCCCAAAGCGGCCGAGACCGCCCGCGCCGGTCTCACGGCAAAGGGTTTCGACGCCGAGGTCGCCGTGATGGACGTGACGAATTCGAAGCGCGTCTCCGAGGTCGCGGATCAGCTCGCGGCGAAGTACGGAAAGATCGATATTCTCGTCAATAATGCGGGGATCGCGCGGAGCGAAACTCCGGCGGAGAAGGTCACCGATGAGCACTGGCTGAACGTCATCGACGTTAATCTCAACGGCACCTTCTGGTGCTGCCGCGCCTTCGGCAGGCACATGCTGGATGCCAAATCGGGTGCCATCGTCAACATCGGCTCGATGTCCGGCTTCATCGTCAACAAGCCGCAGGAGCAGAGCTACTACAACGCTTCGAAGGCCGCGGTGCACCATCTCACCAAATCGCTCGCCGCCGAATGGGGCGCCCGCGGCGTCCGCGTCAATGCGGTCGCGCCAACCTATATTGCCACGCCGCTCAATGCCTTCGTCAAGAACAGCCCGAAAATGTATGATGCCTGGATCGGCGGTACGCCGATGGCCCGGATGGGAGAAGTCGACGAGGTCGCCTCCGTCGTGCTGTTTCTCGCCTCCGATGCGGCGAGCCTGATGACGGGAAGCATCGTTCTCGTCGACGGCGGCTATACGTGCTGGTAGGCTTGACCTATCGGGCTGGCGCGGATCTCGAACGGGATTGGTATGAGGCAGGCTTTCATCGGTGTCGACGTCGGGACGTCGAGCGCGCGCGCCGGCGTGTTCGACGAAAAGGGAACCCTGCTGGCGACCGCTCGCCATCCGATCACGGTCTGGCATGAAGCGGGCAGCGTCGTCGAACAATCGTCGTCCGACATCTGGGCGGCGTGCGCAGCCTCGGTCCGCGCCGCGATGGCGGAAGCAGCCCTGCCGCCATCCGCCGTCAAGGGCCTGGGCTTCGATGCGACGTGTTCGCTCGTGGTGCTCGATGCCGCCGGCGGGCCGCTGACGGTCAGCGCGTCGGGCGACGCACGACGCAATGTCATTGTCTGGATGGATCATCGCGCGTTGGCTGAAGCGCGTCAGGTCAACGAAACGCAGGACGACGTGCTGCGTTATGTCGGCGGCTCGATCTCGCCCGAAATGGAGATTCCAAAGCTGCTTTGGCTGAAGCGGCATTTGCCGTCGACCTACCGGACGGCCGGGCATTTCTTCGATCTTGCCGATTATCTTTCGTTCCGGGCCACCGGATCGACCTCGCGTTCGATCTGCACGCTGGCTTGCAAATGGAATTTTCTCGCGCACGAACATCGCTGGAGCCAAAGCTATTTCGACAGGATCGGCCTTGGCGATCTCGCCTCGAATAATTATGCGAGAATCGGCAGTGAGATCGTCGCGCCCGGTACGCCGCTCGGCACCGGCCTGACCGGATCCGCCGCGCGGGATTTAGGGCTGCTCGAGGGCACGCCGGTCGGGGCGTCGCTGATCGACGCTCATGCCGGAGGCGTCGGCACGATCGGCGGTCGCGTACAGTCGGGCGAGGCCGTCGATGTGTGCCGCCGGCTGGCCTACATCATGGGAACCTCGGCCTGCATCATGGCGACCACATCGGAGCCGCGCTTCGTCCCCGGAGTCTGGGGTCCCTATTATTCGGGGATGGTTCCTGAATTCTGGCTCAACGAAGGCGGGCAGTCCGCGGCGGGCGCGGCCGTCGATCATCTCATCAGGTCCCATCCGGCGTATGACGAGGCTCTCGCGGCTGCGCAGGCTGCCGGCATCGAGATTCTGGAATTTCTCGAACGGCGCATCGTCGCGCGCTCGAAAAATCCCGGCGAGGCGGCGCGGTTTGCCCGCGATGTTCACGTTCTGCCGGAATTTCTCGGCAACCGTTCGCCGTTTGCCGATCCGGATTCGCGTGCGATCGTCGCCGGGATGGATCTAGACATCGACATCGGTTCAATGGAGCGGCTGTTCGTGGCGGGATTGTGCGGTTTGGCCTACGGCCTTGCCGATGTCGTCGATGCCTTCCGGTCGCACGGTGTCGACAGCGACTTGATGGTGATCAGCGGCGGCGCGGGAAGAAGTGCGCTGGTGCGCCAGATCATGGCGGATACCACCGGCCTGACCGTTGCGGTTCCGGAAACGCAGGAACCGGTCCTGCTGGGCGCTGCCATGCTGGGTGCCGTCGCCGGCAGTTGTTACGGATCGATTGGAGAGGCCATGGCCTCGATGTCGGCGATCGGCTGTTTGAGCGAACCGACGGCCCCGGGAATGGCGGACTTCCACCGGACCAAGCGACGGGTCCATGGGCTGATGCGAAAACTGGATCGCGAGAGCCGCGATACGATGCGTGGATCGCATTGATCGCCGGCGCCAATGTGAAGAACGCAAGCAATGCTGCTTAGTTGCGGAGATGCCCTGATCGATTTCCTGCCCGTCAAATCCGTGGACGGGCGCGACGCGGCCGTGCCGGTTGCCGGCGGATCCTGCCTCAACGTCGCCGTCGGCATGGCGCGTCTCGGCGCGCCGGCAGGGTTTGTCGGCGGCATTTCCACCGATCTGTTCGGCCGCATGATTGCCGACCATGCGCTGGCCTCGCAGGTTGATCTGCGGCATGCCGCTCGCAGCGAACAGCAGACCACGCTCGCGTTCGTGCGCACCGTCGCGGGTGAGCCGCAATATGCCTTCTATGACGAGGCGACGGCATCGCGAAACTGGATCTATCGGCGCGGATCCATTCCCTTCGGTGAAATCGAAGCCATTCATGTGGGATCGACGACGCTCGTCAACGATGAGGGGGCCGCCCAGGCGCTTGCCATGGTCGATGAGGCGGGTGCATCGGTCACGATCTCCTTTGATCCGAATTGCAGGCCTGCTCTGGTGAGCCACAAGGTCCGCTACGTCGATCGAATGGATGCGTTTGCCGCCGCCGCGGATATCGTGCGGATGTCGGATGTCGATTTTGAATTTCTGTACGGCGGCAGCGATTATGCGGGAAGGGCGAAGGCGTTCCTCGCGGCGGGCGCGAGCCTCGTCGTCATCACGCGCGGGATCGATGGCGCCCAGGCATGGCATGGCGAAACGGGTTTGGTGGAGGTCCGGGCGCCGACGATCGACGTCGTGGATACCATCGGTGCGGGCGACAGCTTTCAAGCCGCGCTGCTGTTCGCTTTGCGCGCCCTGGGACGGATCAGCGCGGAAGCGCTGATCGAGATGAACCCGGACGAGCTTCGTCGCGCGCTCTCGTTTGCATCGATCTGCGCGGCCTTCACATGTGGGCGCGCCGGCGCTGATCCGCCGCGCGCTCGCGACATCGGCATGGAATTGTCGCGTCTCTTTCCAAACCGGCTTTAGCGAATTGAGACGCCGTAGACTTCCATCAACTTCAGTTGCTCCGCCGATTTGAAGCCCTCGCGCCTTGACAAACAACGCGGGTTGGTTTGCTGTCTCCCTGTTTGGGATGTTGGTCATGTTGACCGGCAAAGGGAATTCGGTGCGGCTTGCTTTCGTTGATGGCAGGCCAAATCCGAAGCTGCGCCCGCAACTGTAGGCGGTGAGTCCTTCTTCGATATGCCACTGGGCTTTTCAGACAAGGCCCGGGAAGGCGATGAGGGATTATGACCCGCGAGCCAGGAGACCGGCCTGAACACGTCATCCTTCCGGCGTGCGGTGCGCGCGCATGGGGCGGTCTTTCGCTGCGGTGACATGAATGGAATGTCTCGCGGAGGGAGGGCCGGCTGGCCGTGCTTGTGAAATCGATTTTCCCGGACGACTCTGCAAGACCCGAATGGCTCGGCTTTCGCGGCCGGATCGTTGCGATCTATGCCTTTCTCATTGTCGCTAACTTGGCAGCCTGGATCTGGGCGCTCGTTGCGTTCGCCAACCAGCCAGTCCTGATCGGAACCGCGGTGCTGGCGTACAGCCTCGGGCTGCGCCATGCGATCGACGCGGACCATATTGCCGCGATCGACAATGTGACGCGCAAGTTGATGCAGGAGGGAAAGCGGCCGGTCGCGGTCGGCTTCTTCTTTGCGCTGGGGCATTCGAGCGTGGTTGTTGTCGCTTCGGTCGCCGTCGGCCTGACGGCGAATGCCCTGAGCCACGAACTGGCTTCTTACCGCGAGATCGGAGGAATCATCGGGACATCGGCGTCGGCGCTATTCCTCTTCATCATCGCCATCGCAAATCTGATCGTGTTGCGCGGCGTGTACCGGGCCTTTCGGATCGCCGAACGCGGCGATCACGTAACGGAGGAGGAGATCGATGCGCTGCTGCATCAGCGCGGCTGGCTCGCGCGAATGTTCAGGCCGCTGTTCCGCTTTGTTTCGCACAGCTGGCAACTCTTTCCGATCGGCCTGCTGTTTGCGCTCGGCTTCGAGACCGCCAGCGAAATCAGCCTGTTCGGTCTCTCGGCGCAGGCGTCGAACGCGGTATCCAGCGGCTCGCTCCTGATCTTTCCCGCGCTGTTCGCCGCCGCCATGACGCTGGTCGACACCACCGACGGTGTATTGATGCTGGGCGCCTATGGCTGGGCTTATCGCAACCCGATGCGCAAACTGTTCTACAATCTGACCATTACGTCGGTGTCGGTGCTGGTGGCGCTGGTGGTCGGCGGCATCGAAACGCTCGGCCTGATCGCGGGGCAATTTCAACTTCACGGCGCGTTCTGGAATGCGATTTCAAACCTCAATGAAAATTTCGGCACGCTGGGCTACGGCATTGTCGCGCTGTTCATCGTGAGTTGGGGGGTCTCGTTCCTCGTCTATCGCTTCAAGCGATACGACCTCAACCCGCGAACGAATCCATCCTGACCCGCAATATTTGGCGGCGCTTCAATCGGCTGGTTTCGGTCCACGCTCGATTCCGTCATGAGCAGCGCCCGCGAGCGCAGTGCCGTAAAGGATCAGGCACGGCCCGG
>Ga0208714_1000451_pt1 | contig 11804 bp, 8 predicted proteins | sample NGESurshal072012_3_FD_184461 | JGI IMG/M metagenome (GOLD analysis project Ga0208714, IMG submission 184461) | Arctic peat soil microbial communities from Barrow, Alaska - NGEE Surface sample 415-1 shallow-072012 (SPAdes) | ecosystem: Environmental > Terrestrial > Soil > Wetlands > Peat ... | reverse complement strand
GCTGGCCAGCGGCCGGCGGCGGCACGGCGCCTGCGAGCACAGGCTCGCCCGCAGGCTGAGCGTAACCGGGTGGCTTCTCGACGCCGCCGAACCCGCGGCCATCGTCGGGGGGCGCGGCGGCGGACGGGACAAAAGTCGGCGGTGCCCCGAAAGTCGGCGGTGCCCCGTGGGACTCTCCGGCCGCGGGTGAGGTGCCCGAGACTTGGCCGACGGCCGGGGGGAGCGGCATCGAGCGCGGGGCGCTCTCGCCGCTCAGCACGGTCTGCGAGCTCGTGGCCGCGCCCTCTTCGGATGACGCCGCGCCCGTGCTCTGCGGGACCGACTCCAGGGCGGCGCGCGCCGCGCCGATGAACTCGCGGGCCGTCGGATAGCGGTCGTTGGGATCCTTGGCGAGAGCGCGAGCGATCACGTCATCGATGCCGCGCGGCAGCTCGGCCCTGACCACGCTCGGCGCCGTCGGCAGCTCCTCGACATGGGCCCAGATGACCGCGGCGTCGAGATCCTTCAGAAACGGGACCCGGCCGGTGAGACACTCATAGAGCACGCAGCCGAGCGAGTAGATGTCAGCACGGCCGTCGACGGACTTGCCCTGAATCTGCTCCGGGGCAATGTAGTCGATCGTTCCCACGAGCTGGCCTGTCGCCGTGAGCCCGCTGCGCGACAGCGCGTGCTTGGTGATGCCGAAGTCGGCGAGATAGACATGGTCGGGGTCGTCGTCGGCCCCGCGCTCGATCAGGATGTTGGCGGGCTTGACGTCCCTGTGCACGAGCCCGTGGCGGTGCGCGGCGTCGAGCGCCCGCCCCGCCTGACCGACCAGCATCAGCGCCCGGGCCGGGGAGATGTGCTCGTGCGTCTTTAGCACGGCACTCAGGTCGCGGCCGGCGATGCAGCGCATCGCTATGTACAGCAGGCCATCGCATGCGCCAGCGTCGTAGATCGGGATCACGTTCGGGTGGTTCAGGGAGGCGGCAACGCGCGACTCCTGGAGGAACCGCGTGCGGAACATGTCGTCGGTCGCGAGCTCGGGGGCGAGCACCTTGAGCGCGACCACACTGCCAAGGCGCGGGTTCTCGGCCTCGAAGACGACGCCCATCCCACCGCGGCCAAGGACGGATCGCAGTCGGTAGCCCGCAAAATCCTCTCCAACCAGCGGTAGCGAGGGGCTCATGACTCTCCTGAGTCGCTTGAGCGCGCGGGGGCGCTAGCGACGACCGGCTCGGCATGCGACGACCAGCTGAAGGGGGTCATCGTCGCGCGTCCCGAGAAAAGGTCCCAGTGCGCCGCAAATGCGTGTGTGTTGCTCGCAACATACCGCCTCGCCTTCCATGCCCGGAATGCAATTCATTGTATGCCCATGGAGCCGTCATTGCGCGCAGCTCAGGGACCGCTACCGAGCCGGTCGAGCTCAGGTTCGCGCTCGCGTGCGTGCAGCTCGAGTTGCTCCTCGGCGTAGATGATGTGCATGACGGCGTTGATCAGTGCCAGGTGCGTGAACGCTTGCGGGAAGTTACCGAGGTGGCGGCCGGTGACAGCGTCGAGCTGCTCGGCGTACAGAGCTAGTGGACTCGCATGGGAAAGCAGCTTCTCGCAGAGTCCACGCGCGCGTGCCAGCTCGCCGATCTCCGCCAGCGCCGACACCAGCCAGAACGAGCAGATCGTAAACGTGCCCTCGCTGCTGGCGAAACCATCGTCGGTCTGGTCGACGCGATAGCGCAAGACGAGACCGTTCTCCGTCAGCTCGTCGGCGATCGCCAGCACGGTGGCGCTGATCCGGGGATCGTCGGGCGACAGGAAGCGCACCAGCGGCATCAGCAGCAACGAGGCATCCAGGGCGTCGGTGTCGTAGTGCTGCACGAACACGCCGCGATCGTCGATCCCGTGCGCACAGATGTCGGCGTGGATCTCTTCGGCCGCAGCCTCCCAGCGAGCAGCCATCGGGTGGTCGTTGCGGATGGTCGCAAGCCGTGCTCCGCGGTCAGCGGCGACCCAGCACATCAGCTTCGAGAAGGTGAAGTGCTTCGGCTCGCCGCGCACCTCCCAGATGCCACGGTCGGGTTGACGCCAGTGCGCGAGCGCGGCCTCGACCTGGCGCTTGATGATCGGCCAGAGACGGTCGGGCAGCTGATCGCGTGACTTGGTGTGCAGGTAGATCGAATCGAGCACCGCACCCCACACATCGTGTTGATCCTGGTCGTAGGCACCGTTGCCGATGCGCACCGGACGAGCGTTTTCGTAGCCGGACAGATGCTCGAGCACCTGCTCTTGGAGCTTGCTCTCGCCCCCGATCCCGTACATGATTTGCAGTTGCCCCTCCTCGGCATCGGCGACGTCGGCGACGAAGTAGAAGAAGTCGTTCGCCTCCTCGTCGAAGCCAAGCGTGTACAGCGCCCACAGCATGAAGGTCGAGTCGCGAATCCAGCTGTAGCGGTAGTCCCAGTTGCGATCTCCTTGCGGCGTCTCGGGCAACGACGTCGTGGGCGCCGCAACCATCGCTCCGGACGGTCCGTAGGTGAGGCCCTTGAGCGTCAGCGCGCTGCGCTGCAGGTGAGAGCGCCACGGGTGGTCCGGGAACGTGCCGTGCTTGAGCCACTCCTGCCAGAAGCGACGCGTGGCCGCCAGCCGCTCCTCAGCCTCCTCGTAGCTTGTCGGCAGGGAATGAGTCGCCCAGCCGAGGGCGACGAAGGAGACGTCGCCCTCGTGCAGCGTCGTCCGCGCCCGTGCTCGTGGCCCCTCGAAGCCCAGCCGCAGGTCGGTCACGAGCCGCAGCTCGAGGTCCATGCCCTCCGAGCTCGCCACCGCCTCGTTGTACCCGGAGCCGATGTAGGACCAGTCGGCGGCCAGTCCGCCGTAGTCGAAGGCCGGCTCGCAATCGAGCTTGATCTCCGCCGACCCTTGCACGCACTTGATCAGCCGCAACAGCAGATGGTCGGCGTCGTGGTCGGTCGGCGAGCGCCGGTGGCTGTGTGACCGTTCGTCCTGGTGCCGCCAGGGTCCGATGCTGAGAGCGTCGCGCACGATCACCCAACCCATGCGTGTCTCCCAACTCGTCTCCAGCACCATTGTCCCAGGGATGTAGCGCCTCGCCGCGGGAACTCTGACGTCAGACGGACCGACGCGAAAGCCGCCCGCATCGCGGTCCAGAATCGAGCCGAACACGCTGGGTGAGTCCATGCGCGGCAGGCACAACCATTCGACGTTGCCGCTCGGCGCGATCAGCGCCGTCGTCTCGCAGTCGGACAGAAACGCGTAGTCGCCGATCGGCGGAAACGGGCTGCTCCGGATCTCGCGCTCGGAGCGACCGTGGAGTGCGTCCTCAGGGGCCCCGTTCATGAGCGCGCGATTCTGCTGGCATCGATGACTGGTGTCAAGGTATTATTGGCTGATCGCGGTGAACTGACTCGACTTGGAACCTCAGATACAGCGCTCTTCGATCGACGTGATCGCCTCGGCGCTCGAGCCATTGATACCCGATCTCGGTCGTATCAGCTCGCCCGACGGGGCCGTCACCCTGTTGCTGAGCGACATCGCCAACGCGAGCATCGCAGCCGACCGGCTGGGTCCTGAGCGCTGGGAGCAACTGCTGCGCGACCACAGCGCGCTCGTCGAGCAGGTCGTCGCGCATCATGACGGAGAACTCCTCAAGTCTGAGCGCGACGGTTTCCTGGCGTCTTTCAGCAGTGCCCACGCGGGCCTGCACGCGGCGGTCGAGCTGCAACGGGCCTTTACCGGCCCCGCCGATGGCGCCGAGGATCACGCCTTGGCCGTGCGCATTGGCGTGCACTCGGGATTCGTGATCGCCAACCCCGACCAGCTGCTCGGCCGCAACGTCGTGCTCGCCAGCCGCATCGCAGCTCAGGCGAAGGGGGGCGAGATCCTGGTTTCCTCGACGCTCAAGCAGTACACCGAACAGGATCCCAGTTTCCGTTTCGAACCCCACGGCGAGTACCACTTCAAGGGCGTCCTGGGCGAGCACGTCGTTTATCTGGTCGACTGGCGCTAGCGCAGACCTGCCCCAGCCGAGCCGGGTTAGCCGGGGCGCAGCTGGTTCGAGCGAGGCGCCGCCGCTGCGGCGAGCATGCGGGCGTATTCCCCGGCGCTCGCAGGCCGCCTGTGAGGATCCTTCTCCAGCGCGAGCAGCAGCGTTTGCGCGAATTGCGGCGGCAGGTCGCCGCGCAGGCGGCGCGGGTCGGGCGGGTCGTCCTGCAGATGAGCCCAGAGGGTCCGCATACCCTGAGCTTCGGCGAACGGCGGTCGACCGCAAATGCACTCGTTCATGACGCAGCCAAGCGAGTAGATGTCGGCAGCCGCGCTCAGGGACTGGCCGCGGATCTGCTCAGGCGCCATGTATTCCATTGATCCAAGCGCCTGACCGGGGAGCGTCAGCAGGCTTGCCTGGGTGTCCTTGGCGAGGCCGAAGTCGGTTATGTACGATTCGCCGCGCTCGTCGAGCAGGATGTTGGCCGGCTTGACGTCGCGGTGAACCATGCCCGCGGCCCACAACGCCTCCAGCCCGGCCGCGACACCGGCACAGATGCGTACCGCGCATGCCACGTCGAGTGGCCCGTCCCGCTTGAGCTTTTCCTCGAGTGACAGGCCGTCGATGAACTTCTGCGCCATGTATGGAATGCCCTCGTGCTCTCCGGTTGCGAGCACCGGTACGACATTCGGATGCTTGACCATCTGGGCGATTTGCGCCTCGCGATGGAAACGGCGCCTGAACGTCTCGTCGCGCGCGTAGTCGGCCTTTACGAGCTTGAGCGCTACTCGAGTGCCATCGGGACCGCTCGCCTCGTAGACCTTTCCCATCGCGCCTTCGCCGAGCAGGCGGCCAATGACGTAATCGCCGATGCGCGTGCGACTGAGGGGATCGTCGGAGAACTGGTCGCTCATCGGCAGGTCATGATCCGAAGACGGGACGTGCATCGCGCTTCGTCAGGGTCGGAGAGGGCGGACGCGCGCGCCAAGTCGGCTTTCGCCTGGCGGCGATCTATCTATCGAGACCGCTGGTGTGTGGAGAATAGGGGACCCGGGTCGGTGACTGAAGCTCCATCCGTGGATCGCCTCGGGCGCGATACTCGCGAGCGCCCGACCTCGGTTAGAGTGGCCCGAGCACTCAGTCGCGTCGAGAGGGCACCGATCCTGTGCACACGGTCAAGCCGCTTGAAGAGAACTCATTGCGAATGCTCTCTCGACGCCTGCGAGGTGCTCGCGAGGCTGAGCTCTTCGGTCCGCGTGGCCGCCTCCCGCGACGAAGCGAACCGGACACGAGCCGCAAGACCGCCGTGCTCGTCCTCGCCGGCCTCATGCTCGCGGGACTGGCGTTGCGCTTGGCCGTGCCGCGGGGGATCTGGCTCGACGAGGCGATCACCATCCATCAGGCGCACCTTTCGCTGCACGACCTGTTGCGCAACCTGTACTACGGCGACCGCCAGCCGCCCCTCTATCACCTGACGCTGTGGTTGACGATCCGCGCGTTCGGCGACGGCGAATTTGCCGTCCGGCTCCCTTCGCTGATCGCCGGGGCGCTCGTGATCGGTGTGCTCTACGAGCTGGGAAGGGAGCTGTACGACCGCCGTACCGGCCTGTTCGCAGCTGCGTTCGCGGCCGCCTCCCCGCTGCTCGTCTGGTATTCGCAAGAAGTGCGGATGTACACGTTCGTGACCCTCTTCGGGCTGCTCGCGCTGTTGACACAGCTGCGAGTGATACGCAACGGGACGATGGGCAACTGGGCGGCCTACATCCTTGCCACCGCCGCTCTGCTTTGGTCGCATTACTTCGGCCTGCTGTTGATCGGTCTGCAGCAGCTCGTCTTCGTCGGGGTCCTCGTCTACCGGAAACGCAACGATCAACCCGTCAAGCCGCTGGCGTTGGGCTTTGCCTATTCAGTCGCGGTGCTCGTCATGCAGCTCATCCCCCTCGTGGTGTTTGCCCACCATCAGTACCAGTCCACCTCCGCTGCGGCCGGCTCGCCGAGCGGGACCTATGACCCGCTGTCCTTCTACGCCGTCCTCGCGAACATGGCCTGGGCGCTATGGGGCTATCAGCCGAATGGGACGACCGAACTCATGGCCGCGATGTGGCCGTTGTTCCTGCTTGTCTCGCTGGTCTTGCTTGGCCGCGGCGGATCGCGTCAGACCTTGCTCCTCGCCACAGCCGCGATCGCCCCGGTTGTGCTTCTGATCGTCGTGTCCGCGTTCGACACCTCGCTGTTTGAGATACGGAACTTCCTGATCATCGTTCCTCTGTTGCTGCTCCTAGCCGCGCGGCTCGTGACCGGCTGGATACGAAGTCCGAGGGCGCGCTTACTCGTTGCCGGCGGCGTCCTCGTGACATTGCTCCTCGGCCTGGCCGATCAGCAGACGAACAAGGGCAATCCGCGGCTGTTCGACTTCCGCGGCGCGATCCAGGACATCAAGGCGGACGCCAGCCCGAACAGCCTCGTGCTTTTTGAGCCGCCCGACATGCGCTACGTACTCCAGTACTACGCGCCCGACCTGCGCAGCCAGCCGCTCGGCCTCGCAGTGTCCGCACGGAAGGAGGGGAGTCCTGTGTTCGTCCTCGCCTCGTTCCAGGGCAATAAGCTCTTCTTCAATCAAACCAACAAAGTGGTTGGACAACTCACATTCTTCCGAACGCTCGTGCGGCGTTTCAAGACAGCCCAAACACTCGTCTGGGAGTTTCAATGAGCAGTCGGCCCTGGGACGTCCGTCTTCGCCGGGTGACGTGGGAGCCGGTACCGAGCACGTTCAGCGTGCGCCGGCGGGTGCGCATGCTGATCTTCCTAGGGATTCCCGCCGCGGTGTGGTACTTCGGCTGGCTGCTGAACCCGGACCGCGTCGGTACCCCCTACCTCTACGGCATCCTGATCGCCGCCGAGCTGTTCAACCTCACTCAGGCGCTGGGCTTCTGGTGGACCTGCGCCAACGAGCGCGTGCGAGAGAAGCGAGCGCCGAGCCAGCGCGTGGCCGTCGACGTGTTCATCCCCGTCTACAAGGAGCCGCCGGAGATCGTTGACCTGACGGTCGCCGCCGCGGTGGGCCTGCGGAGCGCGGAGGTGAGGGTCTGGGTGCTGGACGACGGCAACGACGACGCCATGCGCGACCTCGCTGCCCGCTACGAAGTGGGCTAAATCCGGCGCCCTCAGCACACCGGCGCAAAGGCGGGCAACATCAACCACGCCCTCCCGCTGACATCGGCCCCGTTCATTGCCGTCTTCGACTCCGACCACGTGGCGGACCCCGGCTTCCTCGAAGCCACCCTCGGGCACATGGAGGACCCCGGCATCGCGTTCGTTCAGACGCCGCAGTACTACGCCAATGCTGACGACAATCGCATCGCAGCGGCGTCCTGGGCGCAGCAGGCACTGTTCTTCGGCGCGATCGCTCGCGGCAAGGACGGGCTCGGCGCCGTCTTCTGCTGTGGCACCAACGTGTTGTTCCGCCGGGAGGCATTCGAGAGCGTCGGCGGGTTCCCGGAGAACTCGCTCACCGAGGACTTCGAGCTCTCGATCGTCCTCCACGAGAAGGGCTGGCGCTCGGCGTACGTGCCTGACGTGCTGGCGCGCGGGCTCGGCCCCGAGGACACCGCTGCCTACGTCTCCCAGCAACAGCGCTGGGCCAGAGGTTGTCTATCGGGCATCCCGCGCGCGCTGCGAGCGCGGCTCCCGTGGCGCCTGAAGGCGCAGTACCTGCTCTCAGGCATGTACTTCCTGTCCGGGTGGACAGTGCTCATCTACATGAGCTTCCCGGTGGTTCGTCTGCTCGGCGGCGGCCAGCCCCTCGGCGGCATCGACGCCCCCGTGTTCCTGCTTCACTTCGTGCCCTATTTCGCCGTGGCGCTGACGGTGGCAGCGGTTGCCGGCGCGGGCTCCTACACCTTCGCGGCGTTTGCGCTGTCGGCCGCCAACTTCTGGATCCACGTGCTGTCGACCGTCTACACGGTGCTGCGCCGTAAGGGCTCCTTCGTCGTGACCCCGAAGAAGGGCGCGGGGGCCCGCCAGCCCGCGGCGGTGATGCCCGCGCTCGTGGCCGTCGGGGTGTTGGTCGGAGCTAGCATCTACGGCCTCGTTCACAACCCGGATGCCGCCACGATCAACAACGTCTCCTTCGCCGCCGTCCACGCTTCGATACTCATGACCGGGTGCTGGGCGGCGCTTCAGAAGCCGCCCGCTGCGGCGGCCGAGTCACTCGAGCCCGTCGAGGTCCCCGCGTGAGCCGGCCGGTACGAGATGTGGTCGTCCTGGCGCTGGCGCTGGCGCTGGGAGGGATCGTCCCCGTCCTGCTCACCGGCTGCGGTGGGACAAGCTCCCCTGCGACGAGCTCCGCCCGGGGCGCGGGTCCCCCGGAGGGTGGCACCCGACCGCAAGAGCTGGCCGCCGGCGCCGCCCGACGCTTCCTGAACCGTTACGTCACCGCGGACGGGCGCGTCCGACGGATCGACCAGGGGGGCGATACCGTCGGCGAGGGGCAGGCCTACGGCATGTTGCTGGCGGCCGCCATCGGCGACTCGCAGCGCTTCGACGCTATCTGGGGATGGACGAAGAACAACCTCCGGCGCCCTGACGGGCTGATCTCGTTCCTATGGCGCAGCGGCCGCGTGCAAGACCCCGAAGCGGCCTCAGACGCCGACCTGGACGCCAGCCGCGCGCTACTGCTCGCCGGTTGCCGCTTCAACCGCCCCACCATGCGACAGGAGGCGCTTCAGTTGGGGAACGCCATTCTGCGCTTGGAGGTTGCTTCGTTCCACGGCGCCCCGGTGCTGACGGCAGGTCCCTGGGCAGTCAAGGCGCCGGTCACGGTCAACCCCAGCTACTTCTCGCCCGCCACGTTCGCGGCGCTGCGCGCCGCGTCGGGGGACCCTCGCTGGAGCGGCCTGGCGGCGAGTTCGCGCTCGATCACGAGCACATTGATGCAACCCCCCTCGCGGCTGCCGCCGGACTGGGCGAGGCTCGAGGGTGGCAAGCCCGTGCCAATCGGCTTGCCGGGCAAGCCGCAGGCGCCTGCGCAGTTCGGCTTTGACGCCGTGCGCACGCTTGTCCGGATGGCCGAGGATCCGGACCCGGCCGGCCGACGGATCGCTGCCAGGGCATGGCCCGTCTTTGCTGGGCAGGACCCCACCAAGCTGCCCGTCGAACACCACCTCTCCGGTCGACCGATCGGTGACACCCTGAATCCCGTGGTGCTAGTGGCCGCGGCCGGGGCGGCCGATGCCGCCGGAGAACCGGCTGCCCGAGACGGGCTGCTCGCCACCGCCGAAACCCTCGATCAGCGGTTCCCGACCTACTACGGGACCGCCTGGGTGGCACTTGGACGGATCATGCTCACCACGAAATTCCTTGCCTGCTCGTAGGCGCTAACAGCTCACGGCGCCTCGCCAACAGCTGCGAGCGCGGTCGTCCGGAATGCCGCCGCCGTGGGCCGTGTCTCGGGCGCCTTGGCCATCGCGCGCCGAACCACGTCCTCGAGCGCCGGGGGCACGTCGGGCCGCCGCTCGCGCACCGAGGGCACCTCGGCGTTGACTTGAGCCCACATCTTCGCCATCCCGCCACCCTGGCCCGCGAAGGGGGGCTCGCCCGTGAGCATCTCAAAGAGCAGGCATCCGAGGCTGTAGACATCGCCTCGCGCGTCGGGCTCGCTTCCCTCGATCTGCTCCGGCGCCACGTAGTCGACGGTTCCCAGCATCTGCTCCACCCCGGTCAGCCCCGCTGCCGTTCCAGCCCGCTTGGCCAGTCCGAAGTCCGTGAGGTAGACGTGATCTTCGGAGGTGAGGATCACGTTGGAGGGCTTGACGTCCCGGTGAACGAGCCCCTTCTCGTGGGCCATCTCGAGCGCCGCGGCGATCTGAGCGGCGGTCCGCGCCGCCCGTCCAGGCTCCAAGGTGCCGTGGCGCCGGATCAGAGTGCCGAGCTCGGTGCCCTCCACCCACCGCGTGACGATGTAGACGGTTCCGCCCTCTTCGCCTGCGGCATATAGCGGGACGACATTGGGGTGGTCGAGCGCGGCCACCATTCTGGCCTCGCGGCGCAGACGCTCGCGTATCACGGGATCGCGTGCAACATCGGGCTCGACCAACTTAAGCGCGACTGGCCGGTCGAGTCGCACCTGGCGGGCGCGGTAGAGGATCCCGATCCCACCGGCGCCGACGACGCTCTCGACCTCGTATCCGGCAAATGTGGACCCGGGAGCAAGCATCCTGGCTAGAGGTCGCGCTCGGAGATGAGGCCGGCCGAGAAAGCCTGCTCGACCAGACGGACTCGCGTCTCGTTCCGGGGCAGCTCATCCACGCGGAGCTTTGCGTACAGCACCCTGAGATGGGTCCTCACCGCACCGACGGACAGGAACAGCTCATCGGCGATCTGCTGGTCGGTGGCTGGACTGGCGAAGCCGCTGCGACCTTTGTACGGACGGCACAGTGCCACCAGGACGCGGCGCTGGCTGCTTGAGAGGCTCACTGCGGCCGGGTCCTCGGCTGCGTCCGCCGTACCCGATTGCTGGCGCCCGGGCGAGCGGAATGTGCTCATCGTGGTCCCGAATCGCAGGGTGTCGCCATCGTTGACACGGCACCTGCCGCTCAGGCGCTTCCCATTGACGAACGTCCCGTTGCTCGAGAGGCCATCGTCGACGACCTCCCAAGCGTCCTGCACCCGCTCGAACCGTGCGTGCAGCCGCGAGACCTGATCGTCCCAGTCGAGCAGGAGGTCCGCCGGCGCTCGGCGCCCGACCGTGGCGTGGGCGAAGCCGGGCTCGAAGAAGAAGAGCTGTTGCCTGTCATCGCCGTCCCTGTAGAGAAGGAATGGCCGGCCCGCGCGCTCGGCCTCGGCGCGAGCCTTCAGGTCGGAGACGGACTGGGCGTCGGCGGCAGGGTTCGCGGACACACCGCGCATTATCTCCCGAGAAACCCACTGGCGTCGAGCCGACGCGTGACCAGGGTGCGCCGAGACGCCGGCCGGCCCGGTCTCCTCTGCCGACGAGGACTCAGTCGGGACCGCAACGCCATGGCAGATATCGCAGGAGCAGCGTAGGGTAGCTATATGGCCGCCGAGCAGCTGTGGGTCACCGAAGGTAAGGAACGCGGTAAGCGCTTGAGCGTGGAGGCCGGTCTGCTGATCGGCCGCGCAGCCCCCGAGGCCGACGGAAGGCTCGGCGGTGATCCCGAGATCTCCCGCGGCCACGCCCGGGTCTCGCGCGACGCAGGCGGCCAGCTGACGATCGAGGATCTCGGGTCGGCGAACGGGACATTCGTCAACGACGAGCGCATCGACGCCCCGCGGACGCTCGACCTCGGTGACGTCGTCAGGGTGGGCAAGACGGTCCTGCAGGTGCGCGACCGCTCCGGTGCCGTGCCGGAGAAACTGGCGCCCCCGACGAGAGCCCCTGTGGGCGGGCTCCCAAACGTGCGCGCCGATGCGGGTGAGGAGCTGGTGATCACCGCCGGGGCAGCCGCGGGCCGCCGGCTCACCCTGAGCGACGAGCTCGTCATCGGGCGGGCGGTGAGCGGAGAGGGGAGGCTGGACGACGATCACGAGCTTTCCCGCCGCCATGCCCGCCTTGCCCGCGACGCAGGCGGCCAGCTCACGATCGAGGATCTTGGCTCGGCGAACGGGACGTTCGTGAACGGCGAGCGCGTGGGCGGACGCCAGCTGCTCAAAATGGGCGATTCGATACAGATTGGCTCGACCACGCTGCAGTTGACCCATGTCGGCCAAGCACCCGCCCCCGCCGCCCCGGCCACCCCGGCCACCCCGCTCGCCGCCCCGGCCACCCCGCTCGCCGCCCCGGCCACCCCGCTCGCCGCCCCCGCAGCCC
>Ga0208714_1000450_pt1 | contig 11835 bp, 10 predicted proteins | sample NGESurshal072012_3_FD_184461 | JGI IMG/M metagenome (GOLD analysis project Ga0208714, IMG submission 184461) | Arctic peat soil microbial communities from Barrow, Alaska - NGEE Surface sample 415-1 shallow-072012 (SPAdes) | ecosystem: Environmental > Terrestrial > Soil > Wetlands > Peat ... | reverse complement strand
GGCCGGATGGGGGAAAATCTTCGTACTGGAAGAGATCCGTGCGGCACTGGGGATCAGCCACGATCATATTATCTATATGGGAGATGGCAGCTCGGATTTACCGGTGATGATGCACGTCAATCAGCACGATGGACTGACGATCGCGGTATCCGAGGCGCAATTTATTACTAAGGTGGCGCGCCGGACGGTGCTGAGCGATAACGCCATGAGCGTACTGATTCCGGTGCTCGAGGAAGTATTGCGCTGGGATTCCGCCAAGATTCGGCGCTTCTTTACGGCGCGCGGATTGACGGTGCGCGAATGGGACAAAATGCGGACGGACATGCTGACGATTGGAGACGCCACGGAATCAATGGCGGTTTCCACGCAGGCTCAGTAGTTCTTCCAAAAATTGCGAGCGAATGCGGCTCGTCGAACTATTCCTCTGAACTGGGTTTAGTTCGATGAGCCGAAGTGGAATTCGAGAATTTGCGTGGTTTCTTTAGGGCCGGGCTCGAATTCCGTCATTTAGGCCGCTTTTTCCGCATCTACTGCCAACACCGGATGCCCTCCCAGGACATGAGCTTTTTTTACTTTGCCGTCCGGCGCCACTTGTACTTCGACCCTCACCGCGCCGTTCAAATTTAAGCGCTTTGCTAATGCCGAATATTCTGGCTTCACAGTTACTTTCACTTGGCGTGCCGGGCTCTGGGCGCTCGCTTGCGCGCTTGTAGGACTTGGGAAAGTGATGAAAAGTATTTCTAGGACTAAAAGAGCTAGGGAACGAAGAGCGGGTTTACGATCGATGCGAACTTTCATGATTTCATCTAAAAAACAACTCCCGAGGAGAGAGTACACGCCGAATGCCATAGCAACCACCGACACGGAAATCGGAACTGAGTGAAATAAAACCGATTAGCAGGTCGTCGCAAGACGGATTGCGACCACTGGAGACTTTCATGTCTCATCTCTCGATCAAGACTGCAGAATCGTCTCGACTTGAGATGAAAGGAATGATTCAGGTGTGATCGGTATATTGAGAACGCTGCTTTTGTTATTCTTAATTTCAGTTTCCGGAGGACCAATGGCAAGCAAGAAGATTCTGATGTTGGTTGGTGATTACGTGGAGGACTACGAAGTCATGGTGCCGTTTCAGGCGCTGCTGATGGTTGGCCACGCAGTGCATACGGTGTGCCCGGGCAAAAAATCGGGGGAGGCGGTGCGCACCGCAATTCATGATTTTGAGGGAGATCAGACGTACTCCGAAAAGCGCGGACATGATTTTGCGCTCAACGCCACATTCGAGGACGTCAAAGCGGAATCCTATGATGCGCTCGTCATTCCAGGTGGCCGCGCGCCGGAATATCTGCGGCTGAATGCGCGTGTGCTGGAAATCGTTCGCCATTTTGCCGCGGCGAAGAAACCCATCGCGGCGATCTGCCACGGGGCGCAAATTCTTGCCACCGCTGGCGTGCTGCAAGGCAAACGATGCAGTTGCTATCCGGCGGTCGGGCCGGAAGTAACGCAATCAGGCGGGACGTTCGCCGATGTGGGGATGACCGAGGCTGTCGTGGATGGCAATCTGGTGACCGGGCCGGCTTGGCCTGCTCATCCTGCGTGGCTGGCAAATTTTTTGGTGCTCTTGGGCACGCGCATCGAACTCTAGAGGGCGCTTTAAGCCAGATCGTTGAGGAATACTAGGACACCCATCACACTGCATTTTGGCGCCAGCAAACATCTCATTTTTGCCTTTCTAAAAATTGCACGCGGATAGATAATCACCTGTTTACTACTCCACTCGGAAAGCGACCCATCGAACATGGCTAATATCAACGTGAAAAAAGGCGTAATCGGAATTTTGACGGGAGGAGGAGACGTCCCCGGATTAAACCCGGCGATTCGTGCCGTGACCTTCCGTGCGCTGCGTGAAGGCTACGAAGTGATTGGCTTCCGTCGCGGCTGGGGCGGCATGGTCGACATTGTGCGCGATGAAAAGCACGACAACTCCAACAATTTTCAGCGACTCACCGAGGACGTGGTGAATCGCGCCGGGCGGACCGGTGGTACTTTTCTACATTCTTCGCGTACCAATCCCGGGCGGGTGAGCAAGAACAATGTCCCCGAACATCTCAAGGACACTTACACTGCGGAGAAAAACGATCTGACACCGGAAGTGTTGAAAAATCTGGCGTGGCTGGGCATCGAATACATGATTCCGATCGGCGGTGACGATACCCTGAGCTATGGGGTGCGACTGTTTAAAGAAGGCGTGCGGGTGGTCGCCATCCCGAAGACCATGGACAACGATGTGCCGGGCACAGATTACTGCATCGGCTTCAGCACCTGTATCAGCCGCACGATTCAGATGACCAACGCATTGCGCACCTCGGCCGGATCGCATGAGCGATTCATGGTTCTGGAAGTCTTTGGGCGGTACGCTGGTTTCACAGCGATGTTGCCGACGATGGCAGGCGCGGCCAATCGCTGCGTCATTCCGGAGCACAAATTTAACATCGAGAACCTGGCGGAATTGATGGTGCATGACCGCAACCGCAATCCCAGCCGTTATTCCATCGTGCTAGTTTCCGAAGGAGCCATGTTTGAAGGTGGCGAAATGGTTTTCCAGAAGGAAGCTGCAGATGCATTTGGCCATAAGAAACTTGGCGGAATCGGTGAGCTAGTGTCAGAAGAACTGACAGAGCGTTCGGCGAAGTACAACAAAGGCAAGAAAATCGAATGCATCACCCAGAAGTTGGGCTACCTGGTGCGCTGCGGCGATCCGGATGCCATCGATTCCATTGCACCAATGGCATATGGAAACCTGGCACTGGACTTGATCATGAACCGCATTCACGGGCGTTTAGTGGTGTTGAAGAATGGCCGCTATGACAACGTACCCATTGACACCGTAACGGCTACAAAGAAAGTCGTCAATCTGAAGGAGCATTACAGCATCGAGCGGCTTCGCCCCGTATATCAGAGTTTTGAAATGAAGCCTATGTTTCTGATGACCAGCGATCCCGGGTAATATCCGGGTCGAAGTGCCTCTTGCACGGGTGGCCCGATATCTTGCAAGCTAGGTGTGCTCCGCCCTGTAGCTTCCGCAAGTACAGTGACTTTTTGAGGCGACATGGAAACACCGACACCGAACCTTCCAGGTCCTGCGAACTTGTCTTCCCAGGAGCAGCACCGGGCGCTGATCGTCGATTCCAGTCCGGAGTTGAATCAGCTCCTTACCAACTTGTTTGACCATGCGGACTGGTCCATTCATTTCGCCGCCGATAACAAGCAAGCGCTTGCGATGGTCAAGGATCATTCTTTCGATCTGATCCTGACGGGCGAGAAAACGACGGGTAAAGAAGACATCGACCTGCTTCGCCGGCTACGCATGGTCCGGCCGCATACTCGCCTGATTATTCTCACCGACGAATTTATTCCCGGCGATGTTCTTGCTTCGATTCGAGAGCGAGCGTTCAGCTATTTCACGCGGCCTTTTTCCACCGAGAAACTTGCTGAGATGATTCGCATTGCCATGGCGGAGCCGCTGTGGGATGACGGAATCGAAATTACCTCCGCGACGCCGGATTGGGTGCGCTTGTCGGTCCGCTGCGACGTTCTGACCGCCAACCGGCTGATTCAGTTTTTCCGTGAAGCTTCCGACCTGCCGGACGTTGAGAAGGAAGAAGTGGCAACCGCGTTCCGGGAAATGTTGTTGAACGCGATGGAGCACGGTGGACACTTCGATCCCTCGCAATACGTGGAAATCTGGTACGTACGGACGCGGCGGATGATTCTTTGCAAGGTAAAAGATCCCGGCGAAGGGTTTTCCATGGATGAAATCAGGCACGCCGCAGTGGGTAATCCACCCGACGACCCTTTCCGGCACATGGCGGAGCGCGAGAGTCGTGGAATTCGCCCAGGTGGGTTCGGTATCTTGATGGCTAAGAAACTCGTGGACGAGCTTCTTTACAACGAAAAAGGCAATGAAGTGCTGCTGGTGAAGTATCTGGACAAGAGGGAGACGCCCGAAACCTCATAGATGTGGGGCGGACAGCTTAGGCGAAATCCTGCGGAATGTATCGATGGAATCCGAGGCATCATCTCATCGTTATACAAGCTCTTGAGATACAAAAGCGCCGAGGTGCTTCATGCAATTGCGCCAACTGGGGAAGAATGGTCCGCGGATTTCCGCGATGGGACTTGGATGCATGGGTATGTCCGAGTTTTATGGTACACGCGACGACTCCGAATCGATCGCCACGATTCATCGCGCCATTGAGCTCGGGATTAATTTCCTCGATACCGCGGATGTCTATGGATACGGCGATAATGAAGCGCTGGTTGGGCAGGCGATTCGCAACCGCCGCGAGAGAGTTTTTCTGGCAACGAAGTTTGCCATTGTCCGCGACAAAGCCAATCCGTCGGTGCGCGGCGTCAGCGGCAAACCAGAGTATGTGCGCGCCAGTTGCGATGCCAGCTTGAGAAGGCTTGGCGTGGATACCATCGATTTGTACTACCAGCACCGCGTCGACCCCGCTACGCCGATTGAAGACACAGTGGGAGCAATGGCGGAGTTGGTGCGCGCGGGCAAAGTGCGCTATCTCGGGCTTTCCGAGGCTTCACCGGCCACCATTCGCCGCGCAAACGCCGTGCATCCGATCACGGCGCTGCAGACGGAGTATTCTCTGTGGACGCGCGATCCGGAAGATGAAGTGTTGAAGACCACGCGCGAACTGGGAATTGCGTTCGTCGCCTACAGCCCGCTGGGCCGCGGATTCCTGACCGGGCAATTCAAAAAATTTGAGGATCTGGCGGCGGACGATTACCGGCGCTTTTCGCCGCGTTTCCAGGGTGAAAATTTTCAGAAGAATCTCGATCTGGTTGCGCGTGTCGAACAGCTTGCTACGGAAAAGCATTGCACACCGGGGCAGCTTGCACTCGCCTGGTTGCTGGCGCAAGGCGACGACATCATCCCCATTCCCGGCACCAAGCGCAGGAAATACCTGGAAGAAAACGCGGGGGCGTTGCAAAGCAAATTGACGCCGGAGGATCTGCGCCGGGTTGAAGAAGTTGCGCCAAGAGGAGCGGCTTCTGGGCAGCGCTATCCCGAAGCGATGATGAGTTTGGTTAACGGCTGACGGATTTTTGCGGTACTTCGTGCGCTTCTTGCGGGCAAGCGACGGACCGCCTCAGAAGGTGGCCCTTACAGGTGAAGGTGGAGTGAGGTTATTTTCCGCCAGTTTTCAGTGCGGGCAGCGTAAATGTGGGGAGTACTTCTTTGCGCTTCGACCAGTCGTGATAGGTGTGGCATTCGAAGCAGCGCGATTCGGCGTGCGCTGGGCCGGGTGCGTGGCACGTCTGGCAGTTGGCGATGCCGGGAATCAAAATGTCGCTGCTTTCCTTGCTGCTGATCGCTTGCGCATGGCAGCTCACGCAAGAAAATCCACGATGCGCATCGTGATCGAACTTAGCGTGGGGCAACCAGCGCTGGGTGCTGCGGCCCGCGGCTACTTGAGGTAGGACGGCGCCCGCGATTGGTTCAAGTACGTGGCACTGTTTACAGGTCTTGCGCCAGAGGAGTTCTTCTGCGTCGGCAGTTCGCTCCGTCACCCACTGCGCTGGAGTTAACATGCGCACTTCCGGCTGCAGAGGTTTGCCCGTCAAATCGCGACTTGGATCTCGCACCACGCGAACAGCGGAGGGATGCGTGGCGATGTACTCCTGAAGTTTTTTGACGACAAACGCGTGGACCACTTCCGGTTTGTCGTGCGGCACCTGCTCCTCGATCAGTTTGTCGAACGCCAGGGAGTGGCAACCTGCACACGCGTTGGCGAATTTCACCGGCGCCATGTACTCACGGCCGTCTAATCCGCGGCGCGCTGGCAAAGTCTCCGCGTGTTTGGGCAGGAATTCATCTTCATCTTTGTATGTGACGCTGGTCATCGCGAATTTCGCATCGCCGTAAGTCCACTGCGCCGTAAGTGCTGCCGCGCGATGGCAATCCGCGCATTCCAGCTGAACGATGGGGCCGTTGGGGCCGCGCCGTATCGGCTTCATGTGGATCGCGTGGTTCAGCTGAATCGTGCTGGGATCTTTTGCGCCGGAACGCAGCGCGGCGAATTGCGGGTGCCCATCTTCGAAGGACTGAATATGCGCGGAGTAGCGAGCTGTTCCGTTTATTGTGTGCAGATCGGCGTGGCACTTTGCGCAAGATTGGTTGCTGGCGGCGCGGATGTTGACGCGGCCACGGTGTTCTGCATGGCATGTGGCGCATTCGGGAACGGCGGCACTCAATTGGGCATCGTGGTGAAGCGGGCCGTCGTGGCAGGCCAGGCACGCTTTGTCGGCCGCTTTTGCCGAAAATTCACCGGCTTGTTGCACGTGACAGATGGCACACTGTTTTTCGAGCACGGCGTGCGCGCCGCTCATACGGCCGTTGGAGTAAACGCGGGAATCACGAGAGAATCCACGCCAGGCGATCCAGCCGAGCGCGAGCAGTGGCACCAATAGCGTGAGGGCTAACTTGACGCGCTTGTACGGCGTCGGCCTCTTGAAATAGTTGAGGTCGATCCGCTGCGCCAGACTTTTCGTTGTTCTAGTTCTCGCCACTCTTCACTCGCGACTATTTTTTATTAATAACGCAGAGCCATATACGCATGCACCACGCCTAAAACCATCAGTGCCAAGGAAAGCGGAATGTGCACCAGCAACCAGCCGTGCAACCAGTGATGCAATCGCTCTTGCCGGACAAACTGACGCGATTCATCACAAATCTCTTCCAGATCTGCCAGCGTGGTTTGTGCGGCGACAGGAAGCAGCGTTCGCAATCCCGCAAACGCGCTTCGTGCCTTGCTGGCATCGGCGAGGCGCTGACCGCGCTTGCGCGGGTCTTCCAGATAGGCGCGCATCTCCGACAGATAAAATCGTTTGAGTGGTGCGCTCTCCTCCGGGGTCAGCAAAATTCGCTCTGGGGGCGCCGCGACCGCCGCGCTCGCTCCAGCGCTCACAGCGGCAGAAGTGCGGAGGGGCGCGGCACCAGCCGCAATGGGGCGAAGAGCGGAGAAACCGCCAGCGCGCTGGGGTTCCTCACTGGCGTTGCTCGCTAATCCAATCGCACCACAGAGTGTTTCGACGGAGTGGTCCGCTTCGCCCCGCAAAGATTTCCGAACATTGCCAATTTCATCGTAGATCGTCTCGAGAGGAACATCTTCAGTCATCAGACGCGGCACGTAATTTTGCAGGGCAGCGCCAAACAGGCCGCTGGCCACGGTAATGATCAACAGCCACATCAGCACGTGCGTGAGCGTGCCACCAAAGTGGAATCCTCCATGGAAGAAAATCAGCGGCAGGCTGAGCAAGCCCAGCCAGAGATGGCCGCGCATCCAGGCTTGTGCTCGTCCTAAACGCCACGTAGGTACCCGTTTGCGCGCGCCGAGCAAAGCCGCGAACAGCATGAAGGCAAATCCGACGATCCCGAAAATAAGTCCGACAGTGCTGCCGCCGCGCGGCCCGGAAGGCGCGTTCATGGCGTAGAGGACGTAGCCCGCCGTGCTTAGCAGGAATAATCCTAGCGAGCCAATCGCCCAGCCGCGTTGTGTCGGGTCCATGATCATTGGTTCGAACCCTGACCCATCAGGCCGGCGAAAAAGTTGCGCGGGTCCACGCGATGCGCGGCGTCGTGCGGGCAGGCATAAACACAGCTCGGCTCTTTCAGGTGCGTGCAAAGATCACACGACGTCGCTTTCTGTTGCACGACGGCTTTTTGCCGACCTGCGTGATCGGGATCGGAGGCCATCACTTCAAACGGATGTAGGTTGATATTTCCGTAAGGGCAGTTGCGCGCACACAGGCCGCAACCGATACACCAATCTTCAATGATGACTTCCAGCGAATTGCGCCGCCGAATCGAACCCACTGGGCAGCCCACCATACAGAGCGGATCACGGCACTGGCGACAGGACGTGGCGACGAGGAAATTTTCAAAGCGCAGGCCTTCACGGACCAGTCGGGTGACTCCATCGTGCGCATCGGCGCAGGCATTCACACAGGCATCGCAACGCGTGCACTTTTGCAGGTCGAGGATCAGCAAGCTCTGTGCTTCCATCAAGCCCTGCGAAAGGAACTGGTCGATGGGGACGCTTTGCACCATTTGCAAACGCTGAGCGTTCGCGGCACCGCGTTCCGCGGCTACTGCCTCAAGCCCGGAGCGGACACCGGGGAACCGAGCCACCATATCGCGAAAATCATCGCCAGAGACGCGCACGAGTTCGACGTGATCCAGCGCGGTACAAGTAGCGGTGCGAGCGCCGCCGCCGAGCAAGCCGGTTTCGCCAAAATAATCTCCCCGAGAGAGATAGGCCAGCACCAGTTCGCCGCCGGGATACTCTTCGGAAATTTTCACGAAGCCTATGCGTACAAGATAGAAACAGTCCGCCGCTTCTCCCTGTCTGGCAATCACTTGCCCCGGGGCGTAGCGCACCAGTTCCACGCTCTGTTTCAAGTGCTCGATGAAATCAGGGGAAAGCTGCGCGAACATGGGTACGCCGCGCAAATGGGTTTCCAGGGCGCGTCGGCGGTAGTTTTCGTCGAGTTGCGCGCGAAACGTCTTGTTCTTCATCATGATGTCGAGCACGTTTCGCAACATTTCGTAGGCCACGACATCGGTTTCCGCGCGGACGGTCGCCGAGCGCGGATAGAAGTTCATACAAGTCATTTCACCGAAGAGATCGCCGGGGCCAAGTTCGGCGACGGGGTTGCCGTAAGCCAGATCGACGGAGGCATCAATCGGGATGGTACGATCGCGGACTTCTTCGTCGCGCTTGTCCTCTTCGCGGCCAACGAGAACGCTGGTGAGGCGTTTGAAGAAACCCTGCGCACCGCCTTGGGTTTTAACGTGAGCGATGGGAGTGGAGATGGCGACTTTGGCTTTGCCTTCGAGAATGTAAAAGGCGGTCGAACCAAACTCGCCTTCGCGGCAGATGACCTCGCCCTTGCGGAAACGCCGCTGCACGATGGCGCCGCGATTCAGTTCGAGGAAAGTTCCTGACACTCCGGCGAAAACCGGCAATTTGTGCAATTCTTCCGCGCTCAAGGTTTGCGCGGAATCGCCGGCCTCCATGGCGGTTCCGGTGACGCCTTTGTTGGTGAGCGCGCCCGTGGGACAGGAAACCATACACTCACCGCAAGAGATGCAGGTGGAATCACCCATGGGTGAATTGAGATCGAAGGCGATTCCCGCGGAATAGCCCTTGCCCATGCGGCCGAGCACAAAATTATTTTTGATTTCGTCGCAACCGCGGATACAGCGGTCGCACAATATGCAGGCATCATGATCTACGGCGATGGCTAGCGAGGAATCATCGCCACCACGCGAAACGGTGCGGCGGGCGAATCGTGGCGTGCCGACGCCCGCAGCTTTTGCCAATGTTTCGAGTTCGCAGTCGCCGGAATGTGTCTGTCGAGTGCAAGGCGAAGGATGATCGGCCATCAAAAGTTCGAGAAGAGTCTTCCGGACAGCCAAGACTTTTTCCGAATTGGTCGCGACCTTCATGCCCGGCTCGACCGGGCGAACGCAGGATGCGCTCAAGACTCGCGCTCCGGTGTCCACTACGCACAAGCGGCATACACCCACCGGCGTCTGATTTTGCAAATGGCATAACGTGGGGATGGTGATGCCATTCAGGCGCGCCGCATCGTAGACGGTTGTGCCCGCAGGCACTTGCAGCAGTCTGCCATCGATGGTCAGTTCAACGAGTGGAATTGTCGTCTCCGAGCTCATCCGTTAGCAATCATCCTCATGGCGATCATGGCGTGATGCCTACTCTTGGTAACTCCGCTATTCTTCCCGCCGTTGAAAAGCATATCCCGCTAGGGCACTCTCCCTTTAGCACATGTGCATCGATTTCCGGGCGAAAATGTTTCAGCACCGATTGAATCGGCGCCGGAACGATCTGCCCGAGGCCACAAATGGAAGTCAGCGCCATGGCTTGCGATAATTCGTCCAACAACGCCAAATCCGCGCGATATTGTGCCTCGCTAAGATTTCCCTGGGTCCAGCGCGAGAGGAGATCCACCATCTTTTGAGAGCCCATCCGGCATGGGACGCACTTTCCGCAAGACTCATTGCGGTAGAAACGTACAGCGGTCAGAGCCATATCCAACATGCAAGTGCTGTCGTCGCAAACCACGATGGCGCCGGAGCCTAACATCGAGCCAGCTTCGGCAAGGGCTTTGAAATCCAAGCGCACATCCACCATGGAGGCGGGGAGATATCCCGAAGACGGACCGGAAGGGGCAAAGGCTTTCAAGGCACGCCCGCCGCGAATTCCCCTGGCGCGGCCAAAGATGACTTCGCTCATCGGCGTGCCCATAGGAACCTCAAAAACGCCCGGTTGTTTCACGTGACCGCTGACGCCAACAAATTTCAAGCCGCGTGAACCGTTGGCCCCAGCAGTTTTGTACCATTCGACGCCCCGCGCCAGAATCTGCGGCACGTTCGCAAACGTTTCGACGTTGTTGATGACCGTAGGCTTCTGCCAGAGACCCAACTGCCCCGGAAAGGGAGGTTTGTTGCGTGGCTCCGCACGGTGCCCCTCGATGGCCTCTATCAACGCGCTTTCTTCACCGCAAATGTATCCACCGGGACTGACAAAAACCTCCAAATCGAAATCCAGGTCGGTGCCGAGAATTTTCTTGCCAATCAATCCGGCCTTGGTGCAGCGTCGCAGCTCTTCGCCAAATATTTCTTCCTGCAAAGGATATTCGTGACGGATGTAGAGGATTCCGCGCTTGGCGCCAGTAATGAGGCCGGCAATCATCATTCCTTCGGCGACCAAATGAGGCAGGTGGCTGAGAATGAAGCGATCTTTGATCGTCCCCGGTTCGCTTTCATCCGCGTTGCAGACGATATACTTCACCGGATCGGCTTGCTTGCGCACCAGATCCCATTTCATCGAAGTGGGAAATCCCGCGCCGCCCAAACCGCGCAGCTCGGCTTCTTTTAGAGTGGCCAGCACGCCATCATAATCTCGGCTCGAGACTAGTCGACGTAGCACGCCATATTTTTCGCCCTCGCCATAGGGGTCTGAAGCGCATGCCACGCGAGCCTGCTGCGGATGATCGGCGTGCAGCGTTTCCCCGCGAATGGCTCGTCGGCCTAGTTCTTCCGCTTTTTCCGAAGTGAGTCCGGTAAAAATTTCGCCGTTCACGGCAATGGCTGGCGGCTGATCGCAACGACCGAGGCAGCTTACGTCCTTGATCTGCACATCTTGCGCACTTGTACCCGCAAATCGCCGAACGACCTCCGCGCGTAGTTGGCACGATCCATTCAGGTGGCAACTCATGTCCGCGCAAACGTGAATCTCGGCTTTGGCGGGCGGCACTAAATGAAAGTGGGGATAAAAACTCGCGACGCTGTGAAGCTGGTAGAGAGGGGTTTGCGTGCGATGAGACAGGGCCTGCAACTCCGCGGCAGGCAGATAGCCGAAGCGCAGTTGGATGGCTCGCAGATCGTCGAAGATCACGTTGGCAATTCTCGGGAAACCGTGCCGTGTTGAAAGCCCAGCCTCGGCGCGGTTAATCGTCCCCGCTATTTCCGCACAAACAGGGACGGAGTGCTCTGCTTAATTCATGTCCCGTTGTCTTTTCGCGCAATGGCCCCCAAAAGTAGACGCCTTTTGGTTGACTTGCTCTGCGATTGGACGATATAAGCAAACTGAACTTTCAGCCCCGAACCGCATGACGAACCAATACAAGCTCACTTTCTCGCGCTCCATATTATTGGTGGCGGCAGTACTCCTGTGCTTTGTGCCTGGCGATCTGTCTGCAATTGACACGCCCGAGCCGGTCAAATACATC
>Ga0208714_1000449_pt1 | contig 11862 bp, 12 predicted proteins | sample NGESurshal072012_3_FD_184461 | JGI IMG/M metagenome (GOLD analysis project Ga0208714, IMG submission 184461) | Arctic peat soil microbial communities from Barrow, Alaska - NGEE Surface sample 415-1 shallow-072012 (SPAdes) | ecosystem: Environmental > Terrestrial > Soil > Wetlands > Peat ... | reverse complement strand
CCGCCGGGAGCGCCCGTTCCGACCAGCGAGGACGGAAGCTCGCGTCCGGCCATCTCCAACAGCAGCTCGAGCCAAGCACCGAGGGTCGGCAGGATGAGGGCCTCGTGCCACGGCTGCAGCTCGACGTAGACAAGGAACGCCAGCGCGACAACGTAGAACGGCACCTGCGCCAGCAATGCTCGCCGCACGGGCTGCCGTCCACGAGCGAAGCAAGCCCAGATCATCGTGATAGTCGCCGGTACCACCAGCGCCGTCTCCCAAGAACAGACGGCCAACGCCGTCGCGACGAGACCCAGCGCATATGTCCACCAGCGCCCGGTCGACAGCCAACAAACGAAGCCCAGGCAGGCGCCCGCGGCGAAGTCAAACCGCGACCGTCGACGTCGCCGCGGTAGCAACCCACTGCGAGGCAGCGATCAACACCAAGGAGGTCCCGAACAGGAAACCGACCAACAGATGGAACCCGCGCGGCCCCCACACGGCATCCAGCAGCCGAATCAGCCAATACGTTCCGAACCCGTGGATCACCACGTACACAACCACGGCGGCGGCGTAGCTCGTGTGCAGCGGCGCGGCCGTCAGCCACTCCAGAAACCTATTGACGGGCTGAAGCCGGTAGCCGCCGATCGGCGTGAACAAGAGCCGCAGGCTCAGACCCGCCCTGGCCGCGCCGATATTGCGAAAGTCGTCGAGGAAAAACCCGCCCTTATCCAGAATGTGCAGCTCGACTAACGCCGAGAGGACGGCGACCACCGCCACCGGGCCACGACGCGCGACGGCTGCCCAGGACCCATGCCTGTGCAGCCAACCGAAGTCTGCAAACCGTGGCGGACGGGGCATCGTCGTCGCGGTCATCCGACGGCGAACGTACCAGGAGTACAGCCAAGATAAGCCGAAAAGGCGTAATAGGCGGGTTCGAGCCCCGGGAAACCTGATCTCCAGGGTCGCTCGGCACCAGATCGCCCCTCGGAGGCGCTCCGGAGGGCAGTCGAGTCAGCCGCAAGGGCCGGCTCCGGCTGCTGAGAGGCTCTCAGCAGCGCTGATGCACCTTTTGCCCTTATGTTGCCTGGACCCCTATCGCAGAACCCTGCGACCCAGGGTCGGCGGGTTGGGGCCAGTTTCGAGGCCCTTCTCTGCTATCCCCGGACGATCGACGCCACCACGGCGCCGTCCCGAGCCGCAAAGGCCAGAACCACTGCCAGAGGGGTCCGGGTCGGCAGTGCCCTCGGCCCGTCAGCGAGCCCTATCCGCGCTAGTCCGTCCGGGTTGGGGCCAGTTTCGAGGCCCTTCTCTGCTATCCCCGTTCATGGCTCACCGGCGCGTACTCCGCGTCCAGATACTTGTGCATGGTTCGGGTCGCCGGCTGGGGCCCCTATCTACCATCCCGTGAACCTGTAGGCGGGAGCGGCGCTCAGCAGCGCAATTACGTCAGCGGAGAATCTCGACCAGCAGCACCCAGCTGTCGGCCAAGCCGGCGATGGATGAGGGCGAACAGGATGGCCGGGGCGATCCAGTAGAGACCGCCCCCGGACGCGGCGATCAGGCTGATCCCGGCCACCGCCACCAGCACCGGGATCACGATGCTGGGCAGGAGTCTCGTCGCGAGCCACCCCACGCGCGGTTGCTTGTCCGTGCGCTGAGACGGCCGGTTGAGCGTCGACAGAATCCCGCCGATGACCACGCCGATCACGATCAGCTCGCTGCCCAGGAGAGTCCTCGACTGGCTGGGGATGAGCATCACGATGCCGAGCACCATCGGCACGACGAACAGGACCAGCGTCTGGCCGGCCCGGGCCGGCAGCGTCGGGTCTCTCAGGATCCGCTCGATGTTGATCGAGACCGCAACGACCAGCAGTCCGCTCAGAGCAGCGGCGGCGCCGACAACGGCAACGCAGAAGTCGATCCACTCGTGAGCGACATATCCGGTCAGCGGTGAACCTTCGCCCGGCCGCGGGGAACACCTGCCTCGCGTCTCAGGCGCGCCGCGTGGGGCGCGGCGGTCCCTTCACCCGAGCATTGTCGCCAGGCCCGCCGCCGCCGTCGTCGCGATCGCATCGCCGCGCTGATCGCCGACCAGGCCGCCCTCCATGCGGTTCATGACGTAGGCGATCGTGACCCGGGCGTCGAGGTCGTTGAACACGAGCGAGCCGCCGTATCCGCCCCAGGCGCAGGAGTGGGGTCCCAACGGCATGGTGGCGAGCGGGCGTTGCCGTGGCCACTGGCGGCCGGGATCTCGGCCCGACGCCACCACTCCTCGGCGGTCGTCTCGCCGGTAACGACGGGGTTGCTGAGCGTGCGCACACCGAGCTCAGTACGCCGGTGGTGCCTGCGCCGCCAGTCGCGCCAGCGCCGCACGAACCCGGCCGTCGCGCTCCGCGCCGGCGGGGTCGGTCCAGCGCCAGCCGACCCCGGACTCGATCACGAACGCATCCCGGCGGTGGCTCTGGACCCGCTCGACGGCGATCTCCACGGCCACGACCCCGTCGACCAGCTCCTCCGCGAGCACGCGGGCGCTGCCGTGGGCGGTGACCGCGACATCGTCTGCCGACAGGATCACCAGCGCGACCACAGGATCGGCGCGCAGGCGGGCGAGCGAGGTGCGTCCCGCGCCGAGCGCCAGCAGCACCCGCTGCGGCCCGGCCCGGAGCGCAGTCGAGACGGGAATCGCATGGGGCGCGTCGCCCTGCGTCGAGAGGATCGTGACGGTCCCGGGTGGCCACTCGGGCAGCATCACGACGGACGCTAGCGGTACGGGCTCGGGACCAGCGGGCGGGAGCGCCGCCGCGGACCCGGAAGGCGCGTGAGCCCGGTACGCAGATTCGGCCCTCGGCGCCGCAGGGCGAGGCTACCGCGCCCTCCCCGTCGACCCTCGCGCCGGGGCGCGACCCCCTGTACCCTCAAGTCGAACGCATCGCGTACGCTGAGCAGAGCCCAAGGATGAGGGGGCCGATCAACGAGCATGCCTCCGCTCTCGCCGATGAATGGCGGTCGCTGACCCGGGTCGCGACGGCAGTGGCGCTGCTCACCGCGCCCGCGTTGTTCATCGTCCTGTACGGCTCCGATCACCTCGGGCTGATCGGGTCGCTGGCGATCACGGCGATCGGGGTGCTCCTGTTCCGCGGCGCGGTCGAGGTGATCGCGCGCAAGCTGATTCCCTCCCCCAGCCTGTACGGCGCCGACTCCGAGCTGCGCGAGGAGGACATCGTCGCGCGCCGGCGCTTCTGGTACTGGCGCGGGCGATTCAGGCTGCTGTTCGTGCTGCTCCTGATCGGGCTCGTGCTGCTGTTCCTGTGCCAGGTCCTGTTCTGGTTCGCCGGGGTCCCGTCGTCGTTCTTCAACCCGATCCCGGCGCTGCGCCAGCTCTACCCCACCTCCGAGCTGCCCCAGCTCGCGCTCGTGTTCGTGCAGCTGCCGCTGTTCTTCCTGATCAACTTCGCGATCTTCTTCGGTCCGTTCCTGCTGATGGCGGTGCGCCAGATCCGCAGCTACGAGCCGGGCGACGCCAGCTGGGGCGTCAAGATCGATGACGTCCGCGGCCAGGCCGAGGCCAAGGAGGAGATCACTCGCGTGATCACTCTGTGGCAGTCGGGCGAGGAGTTCGAGAAGGCGGGGGGCAAACGCGAGCGCGGCCTGCTGTTTCTCGGCGCTCCGGGGACGGGCAAGACGATGATCTCGAAGGCGATCGCGACGAACTTCAACTGCCCGTTCGTGACGATCCCGGGCTCCGGCTTCGCCGGCATGTTCATGGGGATGGACGCGATCACGGTGTCGTTGCTGGCGCGGCGCGCGCGGCGCTTGGCGACCAAGTGGGGCGGCCAGTGCATCGTCTTCATCGACGAGATCGATGCTGTCGGCATGCGCCGTCAGGCGCTGGGCGCCGGCTCCCCGGCCGGCGCCGTGACGCCGACGAGCCCGGGCTCGCTGCACGACTTCTGCTTCTTCGGCCCCAACGGCGCGCTGACCTCGACCGGGGATCTGGTGGTGGAGACGCGCGAGTGGCGCGAGCGGCTGTTCGCGCAACGGGCCGAGGCGTCGCGGGCTGGCTACTCGACGTTCGGCGGCCGGGTGAGCGACCGGATCCGCCGCTACTACCCCGGGTTTGGGATGGCGGCGGCAGCGGCATGGCGCTCAACCAGCTGCTCGTGGTGATGGACGGCATGGACGAGCCGCCGATGATGAAGAAGTGGCTCACCAACCGCTTCAACACGTTCCTCGACGCGATGTTCGTGGTCCCGCGCCGAATCGGCAAGGTCTCGCTGCGCATGAAGCCCGCGAAGGCGAGGACGGAGCAGATCTACTTCATCGGCGCCTGCAACGTGCCGATCGAGGTGCTCGACCCGGCGCTGACCCGGCCGGGACGCATGGGCCGTCACATCTGGTTCCGCACGCCGACCAAGGACGACCGGATCGACGTCTTCGACCTGTACCTCAACAAGGTCGCCCCCGAGCCCGACCTCGACACCGGCCGCCGCCGCGACGAGCTGGCCCGGATCACGAACGGCTATTCGCCGGCGATGATCGAGCAGGCCTGCTCGATGGCGCTGACCGTCGCCCATGCCGAGGGCCGCAAGGTGTTTGGGTTCCAGGACATCGTGCAGGCGATGACGACGGTCGAGTCGGGGACGGCAGTCGGGATCCAGTACGTCGAGTCCGAGACGCGCGCGGTCGCCCTGCACGAGGCCGGCCACGCCGTCGCCAGTCACGTCTACGCCAAGGACGTGCTGTCGACGCGGCTGTCGATCCGGATGCGCGGCGGCTCGCTCGGACACCATCAGGTGATGGAGCGCGAGGAGCGCTTCTCCAAGTTCCGCAGCGAGGAGATCGGGAACCTGATCTGGACGCTGGGCGCGATGGCGGCCGAGCACGTCTTCTACCGGGAGAACTCGATCGGCGTCGGCGGCGACGTGCAGAGCGCGACCGCTCGGGCGGCCTGGATGGTCGGGATGTGCGGGATGGGGCCGCTGCCGGTCGAGCTTTCGCGGGAGTACGCGACAGAAGAGGACGAGCAGGCGGCCCGCGAGCAGGTCGAGAAGCGGCTGCAGCGGATCGGCGTGACGATCATGAACCGCTCGCAGTCGGGCGGCCCGATGACCAGCGGGGGGCGGAGCGTGAGGTGGCGAGGGCGGCCCGCGCCGCGCAGTGGTCGGAGTGGTCGCCGCCCGACGGCGGCTCGTTGGGCGCGCGGGAGATCGCCGACCACATCGCCCCTCTGTACCGGATCTCGTCCGTCGACCAGCTCGCGGTGGTCACCGTGGTCAACCTCAGCGATCCCAACAACCCGTTGAAGGTGGCGGTGCGCCCGGACCCGACCTCGAGCTCGGTGTCGGTGCTGAGCGGCAGCACGATCGCCTACAACCTGTGCGGGATCGGCGCCAGCAACTGCGCGATCGGCGTCGGGCAGCCCTCGGTCGACCGCCTGCTGCTGCTGCGCCGCGAGGCGCTGGAGCTGGCGATGTACAGCTTCAAGTACATCCCCGGCACCGAGAACGTGGTCGCGATCCTGCCGCCCGGCCACACGACGACCACGAGCACGCTGACCAGCCGCCCCCCCACCGCCAACTCGAGCGCGACGACCAAGCCGCTCAACGTGGCGCTGCTGTTCGTCAAGCCTGAGCTGCAGCCGTTCCTGAGCCAGCCCCTGGCGGCGATCCTGCCCGAGCAGTTCCCGCCCACGGTGGCCCGGATGCGCGCCGCGCCCGAGGCCGGCCTCGTCAACCAGATCACCGCCCGCGGCCTGTTCTCCCAGAGCCTCGTGCAGGCTCAGGACGGCAGCACGCTGATCATGCTCGACCCGCTGCCGCCGCAGTGACCCCGCCGGCGCGGTGAGGCGGGCGCCGGCGCGGGCGGCGCTGGCGCGGGCGAAGGCCCGGCTCGATCCGCTCGCGCTCTACCCGCGTCCGGTGGCCGTCGATCACGTGCACGTGCTGACCATCCCGTGGCTGTTCCGCGCGCCGTGGTTCCGGCGCTTCGACGGCTACGCGATGTGGAACCTGATCCTGTTGCGCTCCGCTGCGCTCGAGCACGACGACGAGCTGATCCGCCACGAGCTCTGCCACGTGTGGCAGATGCAGCACCGGCCGCTGCGGATGCCGCTGTCCTACCTTCGGGTCGGGTACGCGGCCAATCCCTACGAGGAGGAGGCGCGCCGCGCCGCCTCGTCGGGCTCGTCCGGCTCGCCGCGCTCATAGCCCGGGCAGGCGAGCACGGGCAGGCGCGGGTAGCGCGCGAAGCGGTCGGGCTCCGTTCGTGAGCGACGGCACAGTGAGAACACCGAGCCGCGCGTGGTGCGCACGATCTGCTGGTGGCGGCAGGAGCTGCACAGGCCGGCGGAGGGGCTCCTCATCGGAAGGCCGCCTCCGAGGTCGCGGCCCAGGCGGCCAGGGCGACGCAGCCGCCGGTCGCCGCGGACAGAAGGCGAGCGCGCGCCCTCACCGTCGTGTGAGCTCCTCCAGCAGCAGGACGTGCGAGGTGTACGGGCGGCCGGTCACCTGCTCGAGTCCGAGCTCGCAGGTGCGGTTGCTGCTCAGGCAGGCGTCGAAGTGGCGGCCGTCGAGCTCTCGGGCGACGTCGCCGACGGCCGACTGCGGCAGCTCGGGATGGAGCAGGCCGCGGTCGCCGGCCATGCCGCAGCAGGTGGTGGACACGGGCACGGTCACCTCATCGGCGAGCCGCTCGGCGATCGCCACGAGCCGGCCGTCGAGGCCGAGGTGGCCGGCCGAGCAGGTCGGATGCACGGCCACGGTGCCGACCCGGGAGCGGATCTCGAGCCGATCGAGCAGGCGGTCGTGGACCCAGGCGATCGAGTCGAGGATCTCGATCTGATCGAAGCGCTCGCGGGCCGGCGGCTCGAGCGCCGCGGCCATATCGCCGAGCAGACCGTGGGCGCACGAGCTGGCGTCGATCACGACCGGCAGCGCGCCGCCGTCACTCCAGCGCCACAGCGCGCCGGCGGTCCGGCGGGCCATGAACGCGTGCCCGCGGGCGTAGCCCTTCGAGCTCCAGGGCGTCGCGCAGCAATGGCCGGCGGCGTCCTCGGGGATCCACAGCGGCAGCCCGGCGCGGTCGGAGACGGCGAGGAGTGCCTCGGGCAGAGTCGGGTGAGCGGCCAGCCGGTCGGGGTTGCCGAAGATGCGGTTGATGCAGGCGGGCAGGTACACGGCCGCCGCGCCGGTACGCGCGGTGGGGGGCAACGTGGCGGGCGCCGCCGGCGGCATGCTCGCGGGCCAGGTTGGCACGAGCTCGGTGCTGATCCGGCGCCGGAGCGCGTCCGGGATCGCCGCCACGGTCCGGTCGCCGAGCACGCGGGCGGTGGCGTGGCCGCCGCGCACACCGGCGCGGGCGACCTGCTCGACGGCGCCGTAGCGCTGGGCGATCCGCAGGGCGACGGTCTCCGCGCGCGGGGTGCGCTCGGCGCGCCGGAGCTCTTTGATCAGCGCGCCGGTGTCAATCCCCACCGGACACGCGGTGCTGCACGTCCCGTCGGCGGCGCAGGTCTGGATGCCGTCGTGCTCGTACTGTTCGAGCAGCGCGGCGAGCACGGGCGAGGGGGCGGGCTGGCGCGCCATCTCGCGGCGGATCACGATCCGCTGTCGCGGCGTCGTGGTCGTGTTGCGGCTCGGGCACACCGGTTCGCAGAACCCGCATTCGATGCACTTGGTGACCGCGGGCTCGATCTCCGGGATCGACTTGAGGTTGCGCAGGTGCGCGCCGGCGTCGCGGCTCAGGACGACGCCGGGGGCGAGGATCCCGTCCGGATCGGCGAGCTGCTTCACGCGCCACATCAGCTCGATGGCCTTCGGGCCCCACTCCCGCTCGACGTAGGGCGCCATGTTGACGCCGGTGCCGTGCTCGGCCTTGAGCGAGCCGTCGTACTTGTCGACGATCAGCTCGACCAGGGCGTGCATGAACGCCTCGTAGCGCTCGAGGTCGGCCGGCTCGCCGAAGTTCGGGGTGAGCAGGAAGTGAAGGTTGCCGGCCGAGACGTGGCCGGCCACGCCCTGCAGGAACCCGTGCTCGCCGAGCAGCGCGTGCAGGTCCTTGGCCCCCTCGGCGATCCGGTCGGGCGGGAAGCAGACGTCCTCGATGATCAGCGAGATCCCGGGCGGAAGCATCGCGGCGAGGAGCCCCTGCATGCCCTCGCGCACGCGCCAGAGCATCCCGACCTCCTCGGCCGCTCGGGTGAAGCGGGGCGGATCGACGAGCTCGCGGGCGCCGAGGATCTCAAGTCCGCGCTGCTCGAGCGCGTCGAGCCCGACCTCCTCCGTGGCGCTGAACTCGACCAGCAGCGCGGCCGCGGTGGGCGGGAGCTCCTTCCAGCGCTCGGGGGTGCCGGGCATGTTCCAGGCCGCGGCGATCAGCGTCGGGGCGACCATCAGCTCGGTCGCGGTGGCCCCCGCCGCGACCAGCTCCGGCACGACCTCGGCGGCGGCGCCGACATCTGAGAAGAAGGTGAGCGACACCGTCGTGTGTGCGCGCAGCGGGAACGTCTCGAGCACGGCCTCGCCGATCAGCGCCAGCGTGCCCTCGGAGCCCACGACCAGGCGGCGGAAGATCTCGAGCGGGGTGTCGGCGTCGAGGAAGGCACAGAGGCGGTAGCCGGTCGTATTCTTGATCGCGAACTTGCGAGCGATCCGCTCGCTCAGCTCGGGGTCGGCCCGGATCTCGTCGCGGATCTGCTCGAGGCCGCGGGCGAGCTCGGGCGCCACCTGCGCGAACCGCGGCTCGGCATCGGGGGCGGCGGTGTCGATCACGGCGCCGTTGGCCAGGACCAGCGTCATCGCTTGCACGGTTCGGTAGGAGTCGGCGGTCACGCCGCAGCGCATGCCCCCGGAGTTGTTGGCGATCACGCCGCCGATGCAGGCGATGTCGGAGCTGGCCGGATCGGGGCCGAGCCGACGACCGTGCCGGGCGAGCAGGCCGTTGACGCGGCCGAGGACCATCCCCGGCGAGACGCGGACGCTCCGCCCGTCCTCCTCGATCCGGGCGCGCTGCCAGTGCCGGCGGACGTCGACGAGGATCGAGTCCGTCTGTGACTGACCGTTGAGGCTCGTGCCCCCGGCGCGGAACACCAGCGGTCGTCCCGAGCGGCGCGCATAGCCGAGCAGCTTCACGACGTCGGCGGTGTCGCGCGGGGCCACGACGGCCTGCGGCATCAGGCGGTACGGGCTCGCGTCGGAGGCGTAGCGGACGAGGTCGATCGCGCGCGCGTATACGCGCGCCGCGCCGAGCAGCTCGGTCAGCTCGCGCCGCAGGGGCTCGGGGGTCCCGCCCGCGACCCAGTCGGGAGCGCGGTCGGGCGCCGTCTCCGAGGCCGGGGGCGCGATCCGCCTGTAGTCCGGGGTCAGCAGCGCCATCGGGTCAGTCGAGCCACATGCCGGACGCGACCGGGACCTGGATCAGACGCGGGCCGTCGTCAGCGGGGATCGCGGTGCGGAGCGCCTCGGTCAGCTCGTCGCGTCCGCTCACCTGCTGCGCCGGCACCCCGTAGCCGGTGGCCACGGCGGCAACGTCGAGACCGGGCAGGTCGAGCCCGGGCGCGCCCTGCACCTGCTCGAATTGGGCGAACCATTTGAGGATCATGTACTCCTGGTTGCGCAGCACGAGGAAGGTGACCGGGGCCTTGTACGCCAGCGCGCTCCACAGGGCGGTGATGCCGTACTGAGCCGAACCCTCGCCGAGCACGCACACCACGGGACGCTCGGGCTCCGCGAGCTGCACCCCAACCGCGGCCGAGATGCCGAAGCCGAGACCGCCGCTGGCGCCGAAGTAATACGACCCGGGCCGCGAGAGCCGCAGCCGGTTGCGGAACGCCATCGTGCTCGATGGCGCCTCGAGCACGGCGATCCCGTCCTCGGGCCAGACGTCGGCCAGCGCGGCCATCGCGGTGGTGCCGCTGATCGGGTCCGCCTCCGCGGGGTCGCCCGGCGCGGGGCGCGGCTCGGGCGGCGTCCGGTCCGAGGTGCCCGTGAGCGCGACCAGGCGCTCGAGAGCGAGCGCCACGTCGCCGACGATCGCGTCGCCCATCGGCGCGCGCGCCGCCTCGCCCGGATCGCTGGTGATCGCCACCAGCGCGGTGTCCTGCGTCAGCAGCGGACCAGGGATGTATGGGTAGTACGGAAAGACCGAGGAGCCGACGACGAGCACGAGGTCGTGCGCTCGCAGCGTCTCGGCCACCGCGCCGATCGCGGGTGGGAGCACGCCGACGAACTGCGGGTGATTCTCAGGAAAGCCGATCCGGCCGCCGCCGGGCGCGGGAGTCGCCCACACGGGCAGACGCTGCTGCTCGGCCAGCGCAATCGCTGCGGTCCAGCCGCCGGAGGCGTCGATGTCGGGGCCGGCGATGAGCACCGGGTTGCGGGCGGCCTCGAGGCGTGCGGCCAGCTCGGCCAGGGTCGACTCGGCGGGCGCAGCGCGGCCGGTGACCGTGCGGCCGATCGCGTGCCGGGCCCGGTCCTCGTCGGCCTCGGCGTGCCAGTCGTCCATCGGGATCGAGACGAACGCGGGTCCGCGTGGGGGCAGGCCGGCATGGTGGATCGCGCGGGCGATCGCGCCGGGGACGTCCTGCGCGCGGGGCGGCTCGTGGCTCCACTTCACGTACGGCTGGGGGCCGTAGGTGGCGTCGCGGTTGGTGAGGTTGGCCTCGATCGTGACCTGGGCGCGGTGCTGCTGGCCGGCGGTGATGACCAGCGGCGCCTTGTTGGCCTGGGCGTTGAAGATCCCGCCGACGGCGTTGCCGACGCCGGGCGCGGTGTGCAGGTTCACGTTCGTCGGGCGCCCGGTCGCCTGCGCGTAGCCGTCGGCCATGCCGACGACGACGAGCTCCTGCAGGCCGAGCACGTAGCGGAAGTCGGCGGGGAAGTCGGCCAGCATCGGCAGCTCGGTCGAGCCCGGGTTGCCGAAGATCGTGGTCATCCCGTGAGCACGGAACAGGTCGAAGGTGGCTTCACGGACGGTCGGCATCAGGCGGGGTCTCCCTCGATTGCGTGAGTCTGGTGGCCTACCGTATTCGGCGGGCGACGCTCGTGCCACCGTTCGGCGTCCTCGAGCGCGGCGGCGAGCGAGATCAGCTCGGGCTCGCTGGCCGCAGGCCCGAGCAGCTGGGCACCGAGCGGCAGGCCGTCGTCGGTCAGTCCCGCCGGCACGTTGACGACGGGCCAGCCGAGCGCGTTCCAGGGCCAGGTGTACGGGCACGAGGCGACCGTCAGCTTGTCGGTCTCCCAGTCCGAGAGGCGGTCGATCGCGCCGACGGGCAGCGGCGGCTGCGCGGTGGTCGGGGTGAGCACCACGTCGAAGCGCGTGAAGAGGTGGGCCATCTGCCACCGAGTGCGCGGGCGGCGCGCAGCACCGGGCCGCCGAGCAGCCGGCCGACGCGGGCGTTGTGGCGCGTGCGGGGATCGAGCGCCGCCGGCTCGGGCACCCGGCGGGCCCAGACGCTGACGCCGGCGACCGAGCGCGGCAACACTCCGACGCCGAACACGCCGTAGGGCAGCTCGGCGTCCTCCACGTGGTGGCCGAGGCCGGCAAGCACATCGGCGAGGCGGTGGATCTCGCGTCGGAGGACCGGGTTCAGCGGCGCGGGGGCGAATGGCGATGTCGACATCGTCCTTGATGCCACCGGGACCCCGAGCAGCGGGGCCCGCTCGCCGGCGGCGAGGCGGCGGTCGATCTCGGACCGCTTGAGATGCTGACATGTGTTACAAGCCCTTGCCATGCCGGCGATCAAACACCGGAATCCTTGGGCAAAAGTAAATAACTCATTAACCATACGCAGATCGGAAAGGCCCAAGAACAAAAGCCAATTCGAGATCGAAAAATTCCGCTATTTGCGGCCATTCGCTTCCCAACATCGGTTGGCCCCGCCAA
>Ga0208714_1000448_pt1 | contig 11867 bp, 15 predicted proteins | sample NGESurshal072012_3_FD_184461 | JGI IMG/M metagenome (GOLD analysis project Ga0208714, IMG submission 184461) | Arctic peat soil microbial communities from Barrow, Alaska - NGEE Surface sample 415-1 shallow-072012 (SPAdes) | ecosystem: Environmental > Terrestrial > Soil > Wetlands > Peat ... | reverse complement strand
TAATTTCTTCTTGCGTATAGCCGGTCATGTTTTCGAACGCCTTGTTGGCATAGACGATCGGCGCATCATCGAGATCCGGATCCGCCAGCGTTACGCCATTGACGCAATTGTCCAGGATTTGCGTGAGGATCTGAGGAATGAGCCCGGAATCTTTTTGAACTGTGAACATCTTTATTCTCCGCTGGTCTTCGAAAGCGGTGATGCATCGAAAGACCCTAAACTGCTACGAAAGCCTGGCTGGCGCAGATGATCGGGAACTCTGCTAAACCGAAACCCGCTAGGGCGATCCTCTTGGTGCAGGTATCTAAAATATTCGAGACTTGCGGACTGAGCATTTTCGCAGAACGTCGGCGGCTGTTGCTGATTAAGGGCCGGTCCGAGTAATTCATGGTCTCCGGGCCATTTGCACTGCTTTCGAAGCTACGCCCTTCTCTATCAGGTTCTTGACGTTTTTAACGGTGTGCTCGGCGCCTTCCTGAACCGCGACCCGGATCAGCTTTTCGAAAGGACGCATGAACAACTCAAGCTCCGGAACCTCGAAAGTGAACGTTACCCGGGTGCAAGGCTGGGTCAACCGGGGATCATCCAGATCATAGGCGCATCGGTAGGCGCTCGATCGCGGCGCATCTGCCGCTTGGCCCATTCCGCTAAAAGCGATACGCTGGTTCGCTTGAAAATCTACCACCGTGAAAATGGATTCGGACCGCCGCCCGTAATCGACCCGGACCTGCTTTGCCCGGGTACCGACCCTAACCGGGCCGTCGGACATCGACTTCAATTCCACCACCTCGGTAGACCATCTTGGATAATTTTTGAAGAAATCTTCTCCGATGAATTGAAACACCTCTTCCACGGGCTTGACGACGACGGCGCTCGCCTTGCCTTCCAATGGCTTGGTTGAGCCAAAAAACATCGTTTTTCCTCCTCATCCAGTTCTGTTGAGGCGCTCAGCGTTCTATTCTCCCGACGAAAAAATCACTGCGAATCGGAAGTGTGCACTACAAAAAACCGGACGACAATCGTCAGGACGCGACCACGGGCGGCCTACAACAGGGTGTCGATGCCGTCCAGCAGCAGGTCGTATTGGGCCTCGACCAAGTCCTTCACCACGTCGGCGGCAAACCCGGCGACGACATTGCGCTGAAGGGCGATCCATCCTACCGCGTCCCGCGGTCCCATGCTGATCACATAGCCGAGGTCGCGGTGCAGATATGGCTCCGGGACTTTGAGCGGGCCCGAAGCCCTGAGGATATTGCGAGCTACCAGCCTGCCCTTTCGCACAGCGCTCTGAGCCGTGGCGGCATTGGAGCCGGGTCCGCGGTAGTGCGAACAATCGCCGGCAGTGAATACGGCGTCGAGGGTTTTTGCGTTAACCACGATATGGCCAAACAAATCCGCTTGAAAGCGCGGTGTTGGGCTCTTGCCGGTGAACAGCAGGGACAGATCGGAGGGCAGCTCGATCAGTTCGCCAGTCTCCCGTCCTTCGAGCACGACCTGCCCGGATGCCTGCGAGCGGAAAAAACAATTTGGCCGGTAGTCGATTTCGAGATCGCTGATGCGCGACTCCACATAGCGGCCGAGCTTCAAAGGAAATTGGCTAAGGGGCGCAGGCTCCGCATCCACGAGCCGGATACGGCACGATGTCCTGCGCTCCCGCAGGAAATGGGCGATCTCGAACAGGTACTGGACACCTGTGGCGCCGCCGCCCACCACTGTCAGGCAACGCTCGCCAGAGTTGTCAAGGTGCTTCTCTAGGAGTTCGGGTCCTGATTGGGCAGCGAAATCATCCAAATCCATCATCCCATCGGTCTTCTCAGTCGCACGGCGCTCTGCCCCCGTGGCCATGAGCAGGTAATCGAACTCCAATACTTGCTCACCAACGGTTAGTTTCCGGTTTGTATTCCATTGTTTGAGGAGGTTATCGTTCACGGGCAGTTCAGCCTGGATGTGGCGAAAGTTGAAGCGCCTTGCCAATGCCTGGAATGGCACAAAGAAATCAGCGAGCGGCTGCCGAAAACTTTTGTGCAAATGCGTGATCTTGCAGTGGTGGGCGCGGGGATCCACCAACACAATCTCCGCGTCAGGCCGGTGCTCGCGCAAGGCGATTAGAGCCGCCAGCCCAGAATAACCTCCTCCGACGATCACCACGCTTAGCCGGTCGCGGCCAGGCGCATAAAACGGCATTAACATTATGCCTCTATCCTACAATGCTCGTTCATGACTCGGTCAGCTATCCATCGAAGTAGAATAATGATCGCGATCAATATCTCATACATCTGGAAGCTGGACGGGATAGATCTGGAAGGGCCCGAGTCTCGACAAAATTAGCCCCGCGGGTTGAGTTCAATTGGTTAGCCGGAATTCCGGCCTCTTCGCGGCAGAAAGTGCAGTAATCTGGCTAAGCGGCGCTCCGTTATGAAGGCGAGACAGAAGAGTTGCACGAAATTTTCTGCTTCGATCAGCTCCAAGCCAATTTTTTCCGGCACCAGCTCCTTTCGGGTCTTGAAAATTAGGTCCCAGATCGCGAGGACGATCCCGTAATTGCTATCGTGCTCGCTGCGTAGCGTCGAATGGTGCGCTCGGTGAAGATAGGGCGTGATGATTACGTAGGAGAGCCACTTCTCCCCGGGAATCGTGAGGTTGGAATGGTGAAAGAGTACGAAGGCCATGCGGATGACCTCGCAAACGACTACCACGCTGGCGTCGGCCCCGATTGCCACGACGCACAGGCTTTTGACGACAACTTCCATAAGTTCATCAAAAACATGGAAGCGAAAGCCAGTTGTGACATGGTAGCTTTTGTCGCTGTGATGAATTTTATGAAAACGCCAGATATATTCTGAGTGGTGGCCAATGAAATGCCAAACATAAACCGAAAAATCAAAAAGGATGAAGGTGAGAAGCCATTTAACCGGGCCCGATTCAAGATGGCTGAGAAGCCCGTAGTGCGAGTATCGGCCGGCGACGACCAGCAACGTCGACACCGATAGGAGGCTCATGATGACATTGTTGAATATGAACGCTGACGTATTTGTCGTGAGCGACTGCTGCAGAGTACGACCAGCAAATTTCCTGTATGGCCGGATGGCTTCCATCGTCAATAGAAGAAAAAATAACCCAAAGACAAAGAGTAAGAGATAGTTTGCGACGTGCGTTCCTGCGTCCATTTCCAAATTCCCGATGCTGCCTAGCGATCTCGGTTATTCATAGGCCTCTTGCTTCGGCGATAGCCAGCATCTCTCTGGCTGGGCGCTGGGAGCCCAGGATGAGGTTGGCTTTGGCTTTCCAAATTATCCTCGTGCGTGCCTGGGAATTTTGTCCAGCCGTGTTTTGCGCTTTATTGGAACTCAATACGTGGCTTCCGGTGGAATGGATTTGCGATTGTCTCACGATCGTGTTGCAGATTGGGCATATTCGCCCCAGATCCGAATCAAATGTTTGTGTTGGAACCCTTTAGGACCAATCGATCGAAGTGGCTACGTTGTCGAAATCTGGCGTCTTTCCGATATCTGGCTATTGGAGTATTGTGAACTTGAGCGAAGTGTGAGGGACGTTGGTGAGGCTTGGACTCGGATGGCGGCTCCCAGACTGCAAAGCCACGCCTGAAGCAGTCTTTTGGGGTCGCCGGCAATTCCTTGAGATGACGGTCGCTGCAAGCGTGTCAGTGATGCCGATGCCAGCTATGGCGGAGCTAGTGGCCGGAGCATCACCGCCGCCTGCCCCGCGCAATTCGCGCTATCATCTTGACCAGCCGCTGACGGAAGAGAAGCACGTTACGAGCTACAACAATTTTTACGAATTCAACTCCGGCAGGGAGCACGACCCGGATGCCTCGTCGCTCAAAATCCGGCCATGGACAGTAGTGATAGATGGCCTAGTGGAAAGGGAAGAATGCTTGGGGATTGATGATCTCCTGGGAAAGGTCCACGTGGAGGAGCGTCTCTACCGTCATCGCTGTGTCGAGGGCTGGACGATGGCGGTGCCGTGGATCGGCTTTCCGCTGAAGTCGCTGGTCGAAATTGCGCAGCCGCTTGGATCTGCGAAATTCCTTCGCATGGAAAGCTTTCTTGATCCGCAAATGGCTCCCGGACAAAGGCAGTTCTGGTACCCTTGGCCTTATGTGGAAGCCCTGTCGATTTCCGAGGCGGTCAACGAACTCGCCTTCCTGGTTACAGGAGCTTATGGCAAGCCCCTTCCATTCCAAAATGGGGCGCCACTTCGTCTCGCGCTCCCGTGGAAATATGGTTTCAAATCGATCAAATCGATCGTACGTTTCACGTTCACCGATAAGCGCCCTGTTACGTTCTGGGAGCGGCAGGAGCCGCAAGCATACGGCTTCTGGGCGAATGTCAATCCGGATGTACCGCATCCACGCTGGAGCCAGGCCTTTGAGCGCGTGCTCGGCACCGATGAGCGGCGTCCGACTCGAATTTGGAATGGTTATGGTGAGTTTGTCGCCGATCTCTATGCCAATCTGGAAGGGAAGCATCTGTTCAGGTGACGCCTTGCCTCATGCGCAAGGCGATGCCATGCGTGTGCACTGAAAGTAATAACAAGATACGGCGGCGCGGTAGACTCTCAGGAGGATAAGCGACGATGCTGGGCTTAGGAGCGGCAACAGCGGTGATTGGCAAAGCCAGCACCGTGGTAGACTGTCCGATCCAGAGTGCGTTTGATTATGTCGGCTACGGCCTGTTCCAGCATTATCGCGTCTGGTGTCCTCAGGTCGTGGAGTTGGACGTGATTTCGGAGGGTCCTCACGGCGTCGGCACAATGGCAAGACAGGTCACGCTCGACCGCGGCATAAAAACTGAATCAACTTTCAGGATCGCCGAATTTAACCCGCCTACAATTGTCGAGCTGGAGGGCATATCGGATCCGTTCCGTTCGATCTATGCGCTAGAGGAGGCAGGTGCGGCGTCAATTATGCTAAACTTCAGCTTTGAGATACGCGAACTCGAGCTGTTCATGCGCCCCTTCAAGAAGCTCGTTCGCTCAGCGCTTCAAGAGGGTGCCCAGCAAACGGTCGAAAACCTCAAGCAATCGCTTGAAGAGCACATGGCAAGTTAAGACGGCTGATCATTGACAAGGCGGTTCTGGAAAGTTCGGACAGATCAGGGGAAGTGGCAATGTTCACAGTTCAAAAAGATTCCGGGATCATTCCTCAGATCCTCACGCAAATTTTGGATAGTTGCGTCAATGGTGTAACGCTGGCGGATCCGGATCTCGAGGATGCGCCGATCGTCTATGCCAACAAGGCGTTTGAAAACATGACGGGCTATACGCAAGAAGAAATTATTGGCCACAATTGCCGCTTTTTACAGGGCAAGGATCGGGATCAAGAGGGACTGCCTAAATTACGCGAAGCGATCAAGAACCATCAACACATCGAGGTGACATTAAGAAATTACCGCAAGAACGGAGACCTGTTTTATAACAAGCTCAACATCACACCGCTTTTCGACAATCATGGTCAAATAATCTACTTTCTTGGCGTTCAATACGACGTAACCGAGCAAGTCCGCGCCGAGGACGAAATCAATAAGCTGAATGCAAAACTCCAGACCTTGAAATCGGATCAAAAACCCTTGTAGTTCAGGGGGGTGACCGCGTATTGGCCAGATTGTGAACAAGCGAAGAAGCGTGACTCGTCTAATTTTGGGTGCATCAATAGCTTATCGTGCCGATCGATTTTAGGATGCGGCGCCGAATTGCAGTCAGGCCGTAAAAGGTGAATACCAACTTCTGCCTCAAATCTTCCGACTATCGTAGGCCCAATGCAGCAGGGCCTGCCTTTGGCGAGGACGGCAAAAGGGATCGCCGGGCTCACAATTCATTCGTACCTGTGCGGCATGTCGCCGAAAGGCCTTCCAGCGGTTGATCTGCCGCTTGTCTTCTTCCGGCATGCGGCGACCGAGGTAATAACGGCAATACCATTGGAACCAGCCGCGTGGATCGTCTTGGTGTATCCATCCTTTCTTTTGCCACTCTGATAGTGGTTGGCTGGCATCGACACCAAAATAGTTAAGCGAGCAATCGCGGCCGGTGGGTGAAAGTTTGGCATGCTTGAACCAACGCTCGGGAAACTCCTTCTGTGTGTCCGTCATGTATTTGCCGCAAAACACCCCGAGTTCCAGCATTTGTTGCGGCGTCAATTCCGGTTTGAAGTCTGAATCGAAGTTGCGACCCTCTGGCGCTGACAATTCGTAGCGATATCCCTTTTGCATACTATCATTCACAATGACGTACTTTAGGTCATCGTTTCGCACAGAGTTCCCCCTAAGTTCTTCGGCTACGTTCTAAGCCTGATCGCGAAACGAAGTCACCCTTACTCAGATGTAGAGATGCAAACGCCTCAAAGTAACATGCACGTGCAGATATCAAGGAGAGTTCGAATCTGTCGTTCCGGGCGAGAAATGGCTGTTCTACATCATCATCACGACGTATCTCCCTCGTGCCCACCACTCGAGTCTGCGTGAGGAACCTGACAGCAATTACGGCATCATCTCGCCCTTGTGGGACCTGATGTTTGGCACGCGCAAGGGACTGGGAGGCGGACAAGCTCGTTCAACTTTTCTGTCTTTCCGTTGTGACCGAAACGAGGCTCGTGCGGCGATTGCATAAGCTCCCGCGTCGCCACAGGCGGATTTCTGAATGACCTATCGAGCATTTTGACGTTGAAACTTGGCACTTGGCTCCGTGTCAAAGCGCGGCTGCGGCCCCGATCTCGACACTCTTGTCGCGGCCCGAGACGCGAGTCCAGAATCTGTGCATGTAGGCGTCGTCGAACCGGCTGATCGAAAAGGCCCGCGCTTCTTCGGCGTAGTCCGTCCCGCCGAAAATCGACTCGGCGATGATTTCACCGAAGACCGGAGTGTATTTGAAAGACTGGCCCGCACCTAGGCAATGCGCGAGATTGGGGATTCTGTGGTCGCGTCCAAGAATGAAGCGCAAGTCTGGCGTGATATCGAAAAATGACCGATAGCCAGAGCCATACACGGTCCGGTCGATGTTGTTGAAGCGGCGTCGCGCGATCTGCTCATAGACGTGAATCTGCGCATAATCGAGCCCTTGATTGGCGGGGTCATTGATGAAATCGGCACCAACCAAGCCCAGAGGATTTCCGGCAAAGACGCGGGCGGTCTCCCGGAGCGACCGCTTGCGTGGCTGGTGCATGTGGATTTCTCCGTTACGCCATAGCCGGAAATAGGCGAGATTGACATAGTCAGCGATGATAGGCATCGCCTTTTCGAACTCCCTGAGGCTTGTGATCCAGTTGGCCACATGAACAGGCTCCGCGCTGACAGGTATCGCGATTCCAAGGCTCCCGAACACAGCCGGGCTCCAAGCGCCCGCAGCATTGACGACAAATTCGCAGCCAAGACGTCCTTGGCTCGTCAGGACACCGGTGATGCGCCCGTCCTCGCCGCATTCGAATCCCGTCACAGCGGTTTTTTCGCGCACCTCGATCGCATTGATGTCAAGAGCTTCATAGATCATCTTTCGCATGGCGGATGGATCCATCTGGATCGCGCCGGGCTCGTAAAAGAAAACTTCGTCATCATGGAAATCGATGATGCCGGGAGTGAGTTCGTCCGCGCGCGAGCGGGGGATGCGCCCGAATTCAATCCCGGCTGATTTCAATCGCGACTCAAGCCCGTCCCAACTCGAATTTTCGCCTGGTCCGGCGTCCTTGGCGATCCAGATCGCTCCGCAGGCCTCGAAAGGCGCCGCGACCCCCCAAAGCGATTCAAGATTCCGCCATTGAGCGATCGCTTTTTGGGCGAGCACTGCGGCCTCTGGCACAGCGTTGGCCGCTCGCACAATGCCGGAGTGGCGGGCGGTGACGCCAGACCCGACGACTGATCTTTCGATCACGCAGACCGACGAATGTCCCCCCTCCGAACCGCCGCCGAGACGACGTTGTACAGAGATCGCCGACGCGCATCCAAGGCAGCCGCCACCGACGACAATAGTATGGAATTTGTCTTGAGCCACAGCCCCTCCTATGACGGACGTCGCATTGACGCTGGAGAATGCACTCCTTTAGTGCTTTGAAAGTCGGACTTGTGGTAGCGCTTGGGCCAGGCGCCGCCCTGGCTCACCATGGTACCCGCTCCCCGCGATAATCGAAAAAGCCGCCGGAATCGTGCGGGCCCAGGTCAGCGATGACGGCGAGCAGGCGCTCTGCCGCAACGTCCGGGGATTGCACGTCGAGCCCGGCCTTCCCGAAGGGGGACGACAGGCGCGTGGCGACCGTGCCGGGATGAAGCGCCACGCAGATCGCCTCGGGCTGCCGGCGCGTGAGCTCGATCGAGGCCGTGCGCACCAACTGGTTGAGCGCGGCCTTGGAGGCCCGGTAGCTGTACCAGCCGCCCAGGTGGTTGTCGCCGATGCTGCCCACCCTGGCCGACAAGGTCGCGAAAACTGCCTTTCCCTCGAACGGCAGCAGGGGAAGGACATGTTTCATGATCAGGGCGGGGCCGATGGCGTTCAATGCGAAGGAACGCGCCATTTGCGCAGGATCGAGTTCGCGCCAGCTCTTTTCCGGGCGCTGAATCTCATCATGGAGAAAGCCGGTCGCGTCGACAACGAGGCGCATATCTCCTTCGCCAGCCGCAAAGGCCGCCGCGTCTCTAAGGCTCGTCTCGGTCAAGAGGTCAATTGCCGGCGTACTGCTCCGGCTGAAGCTGATCACCCGCTCAAAGCACTGGGCGGCGCTCAGGCGGCATGCCAGGGCGCTGCCGATGCCCCCGCTAGCACCGAACACGACGGCAATGCCTCCGGCAGGGAACGAGGTACAAGCACTGAGGGCCATGTTAGCCGCCGCCGTTGATGACCTGCCAGGCCTCCATAAAGGCCGGGCGCCTCTATGTCCTAGATCTCAAGCCTTGCCCGCATCATGGGCTTCCAGGAACCAGAGCGCTTTGTCGAGCGAACGCGAGAAGGCCGTGAAAATATCGGCCGTGTCAGCGTCTCCAGCCTCGTCCGCAGCGTCGATCGACGCACGGGTAGCATTGGCGAGATCGCCATAGCGTTCTCCCAGTGCGGCGATATGGTCTTCCACGCTGACGAGATCGGTCGGATAGGCCTTGAGCGTGGAACAGTGCGCGACCGTCTGTGTCGTCCCGAGCACAACCCCACCAAGCTGCACCACGCGCTCGGCCATGGTGTCGACATGCCCATCAACCTCTGTTCGGAAGCCGTCGAGCATCTCATGCACGGCGATGAATTGGCGTCCCCTCAGATTCCAATGCGCCTGCTTCGTCATCAAAGCGAGATCGATTGCGTCGGCCACGCGTGCGTTCAGAAGCGCGGCGACGGTGGTCTTGGTGTTGGATGTCAGATCGTTGCGGGTTTTGTGAAGCGTCATCGGGCAACTCCTAATAATTACGAGCCACGGCGGCCGAGCCGTTTGGTCGGGCGCGGCCGGAGCTAGATGTCGCCTCGGTCTGCGACAGGCCGGCGTCTTTGTCGCGCCAGCCTTAAACCTTTCCTGGATCAAGGTTTGCGCACCTAGGAAGAGTCAATAGCTGCATCCAAGAAGCGCCATCATGCCGGGATTGCATCCATCCGGGCCGCCCGGCCCGAGCGCGGCAGAACGGCTTCGACGTTCTTCCCAAGGCCGGCCGGTCCGTATCCACCGTCGCGATCTTAAAAGCTATCATGATCTGGCGGACCAATGACAATATGACGCCAAGCGATGGACTGAAAATGTTCCGTCGCCCGGCCACCTTCACGGTCTTAGAGAGAGGTTGGACACTCCGCTCACATCTTCGGCAGGAGCACCTCGTCGATGACATGAATAACGCCATTGTCGGCTGGTATGTCCGCTTTCACAACATGAGCCATATTGATCTTGACGCCGTGACGCCCATCGATGTGGACCCTCTGTCCCTCGACTGTCGCAGCCGACAGCCGCTTACCCGCGATCGCGCTCGATGGTATATCACCGGATAGCACATGGTAGGTCAGAACTTTGACGAGCTCATCCTTGTTTTCCGGCCTCAGCAGATGAGCGACCGTTCCCTTTGGCAGCTTCTTGAATGCAGCATCTGTCGGCGCAAATACTGTAAAGGGGCCTGGACCTTTCAACGTACCGACGAGGTCTGCGGCCTTGACCGCTGCAACAAGTGTATTGAACGAGCCAGCAGCAACGGCAGTATCGACGATATCAGCCGCCTTCGCGACCGAAATGGACATCCCGAGGGCAACAGCACCAACTGTGAATGTTTTCACGGCGTTCATACAACTTCTCCATCGGATGGTTTTGATACAAGTTCGATCTCTTTTGATTACGGAGATGGTGCTCGATTGGATCATAGGATTACCTGGATAAACATGGTGTGCGCCTTCGCTGGAGCGACAGCGAAGCAAATGAAAGGCGCCCGCGGCGCGATGATCCCTCAACGCAGTTAGGTGCCGGCACCCGAGATCGCGCCGGGTCGAAGCGACACCCTTTCACCGCTGTTGCATTTTGAATTCCGTTAGCCTTCGATATGGTCGTCAAAGGCGGCGCCCTGTTGCGGCGCCCAGCGCTAAGGCTCACGTCAGGAGTGGGAATGCCGGCTAATTGCTCCGTTCCTGAAGGGTGGTGCAGGTCTCTGCCACAAGAAATTTCGCGGCGCCGGGCGCTGTACACCAGGCCACCCGGCGCCGCCCGCCGCCGGTAAGGGAGAAAATTCGGCGGCGAGATCCGCCATGGAGGACCGGCACAGCGGTTTCCGTTATACGACATTCAAGCGCCGTTGGATTAGCTATCCGGAGCGGCTGGGAACCGCAGCAAGTATTGGTTCGGAAGGTCCCACGGCTAGCGGCAAGGGGCGCGACGCGGCGTGCGGGGCCGGGGCTCGAGCCGGAACTAGCGAACGGCGCAACACGGAGCGGGCGCTCGCGTAAAGAAAAAAACGATTCACAAGCAAAGCCGGGAGACGCATTCTATTCGTTCAATTCGACGTGATAGTTTTCGTCCAAGTCGCCTCCGAAGCCGTAGATTACATAGCAAAGGAGTCGACGCCATGTTTTCTCGCCGCAGACTATTGTCCCTGTCCACCGCCGTCTTCGCGGGGGCACCGATCCTTCAAGCGGGCGCGTTCGAGTCGCTGCCCTATGAAAAGGCGGCGGTGGACAAAGCGATCCGGTCAGGTGCCCCGGTCGTTGTTCATGTTTACGCCCCATGGTGCCTGCAATGCCGGGCGCAAGGCTTGATCTTGGACCAATTATCCGGCGAAAAACAGTTCAATCGCATCAGCTTTTTCCGGGTTGACTACGATGGACAAAAAAGCGTGGTCGATGCGCTTGGCGTCCCGCGCTCGACCTTGATCGCGTACAAGGGCGGCAAGGAAGCGGCACGCATGTCGTGGGGCACCGCGCAGGAAGATGTCGTGCGCGTTCTTCGAACGGCTCTCTGACCGGACGTGACCATCCTGTTTCTCGCCTTTGTCGCGGGATTGCTCGCAATCCTGAGCCCTTGCGTGCTTCCGCTGGCGCCGATCATCGTGGCGGGAGCCCGGACACAAGACCCACGCGGTCCTTTGGCGCTGGCCCTTGGGCTTGCAATTGCCTTCGGTTTGGGTGGCGGCCTGCTCGCTTCTCTTGGCGTCGAACTTGGCTACGCCCCAGCGCTGCGTGCGATCGCCGCCGCTTTTCTACTTGTCGCCGGACTGGTCATTCTCATTCCTTGGCTTAGTGCGACATCTGAGCATCTGCTGTCGCCGCTCGCGGGTTGGGGAGATGCGATCTCACGGCGTTTGCCGTCAGCAGGTCTTGCCGGCCAGGCGGCGGCCGGCGCTGCGCTCGCGTTCGCTTGGGCACCCTGCGCCGGACCATCTCTTGGCGCGGCTTTCGCACTCGCGGCGAGCGGCGGA
>Ga0208714_1000445_pt1 | contig 11896 bp, 12 predicted proteins | sample NGESurshal072012_3_FD_184461 | JGI IMG/M metagenome (GOLD analysis project Ga0208714, IMG submission 184461) | Arctic peat soil microbial communities from Barrow, Alaska - NGEE Surface sample 415-1 shallow-072012 (SPAdes) | ecosystem: Environmental > Terrestrial > Soil > Wetlands > Peat ... | reverse complement strand
CCTTTGCTAGGACCCCCCCTCGTTTGCTGAGAAACGGAAGTTCGTGAACTTCCAATCCCAGTCCGTGGCCTGTTGTGTGAATGAACCCACTGCCCTTTTCGAGGTCAGTGTGAAAGCCGCTCTCTTCGAAGTGATCCGCGACCGCCAAGTGGACTTCGGCTCCGCTGATCCCCGGCCGAACGATTCGAATCTTGTCGGGCCGCGCGCGGCCCCAGAATCCCATTCATCATGGCGATCGCGATCCCCGCGCCCCGGCTCAAGGTCCTCGCTGTCGAGGCGTTCGAGCAGCCCTTTCGCCTGCGCATGCCGTTTCGCTTCGGCGTGATCACCCTCACCGAAGGCCTGCAGGCGATCGTTCGCGTCCTGGTCCGCCTCGACGACGGGCGCGAGGGCTGCGGCTACGCCGCCGAGGCGCTCGCCGCGAAGTGGTTCGACAAGAACCCGCTTCTTTCCGACGCGCAGAACCAGCACCAGCTGCGCAAGTCGATCGAGATCGCCGCCGAGGCGTACCTGGCAGCGCCGGCGTGCACCGCGTTCGATCTCTTTGCCGACAACTACCGGCACCAGATCCGCGCCGGCCGCGAGCTCGAGCTGCCACCGCTGGTCGCCAGCTACGGCACGGCACTGCTCGACCGCGCCGTGATGGACGCGATCTGCCGGGTCGTCGGCGCGAGCTTCTGGACGGCGATGCGCAGCAACCTCGGCGGCATGGCGCCGCATCCGATCATTGCAGACCTGGGGCCCTTCGATTTCACGACCTTCCTCGCCGGGCTCGAGCCGGTCCGCAGCATCGAGGCGCGGCACACGGTCGGCCTCCTCGACCCGATCGTCGCCGCCGACCAGGCGGCGGGAACGCGCGTCGGCGACGGCCTGCCCGAGACGCTCGAGGAAGTCGTCGCCACGTACGGACAGCGTGCCTTCAAGCTCAAGGTGAGCGGCGACCGTGCCGCCGACCTCGAGCGGCTCGCCAGGATCGCCGGCGTCATCGATACGATCGCCGGCCCGCTGCACGTCACCCTCGACGGCAACGAGCAGTTCGAAGACGTCGACGCCGTCGTCGAGCTGTGGAACGCGATGGAGGCCGCGCCCGCCCTGCAGAAGCTGTGCGCGGCGACGCTCTTCATCGAGCAGCCGATCAAGCGCCAGGTGGCGCTCTCGCGCAGCATCGCGCCGCTGGCGCGACACCGTCCGGTCATCATCGACGAGTCCGATGGCGACCTCGATTCCTTCGTGCGCGCCCGCTCGCTCGGCTATGCCGGCGTCTCGTCGAAGGACTGCAAGGGCTTCTACAAGTCGATCGTCAACCTGGCGCGCTGCCGCCTCTGGAACGCCGAAGGCGACGGTTCCTACTTCCTGTCCGGCGAGGACCTGACGACGCAGGCGGGCCTGGCGGTGCAGCAGGATCTGGCCCTCGTCGCTCTGCTCGGCCTGGCCGACGTGGAGAGAAACGGGCATCACTTCATCGACGGATTCGCCGGCCGACCCGAAGCCGAGGCCGAGGCGTACCTTCAGGCGCATCCCGACCTCTACGCCAGGCACGACGGGCATGTCCGCCTGACGATCCGCGCCGGCCGGCTGGCGCTCGACTCGCTCGACTGCAAGGGCTTCGGCAGCGCCGTCGTTCCTGACCTCTCCTCGACGGCGCCGATGCTGCCTGCTGCGTGGCCGGCAGCGGCCGGCGGCGGCGCGGAGTCGGAGCATTCCGACATTGGTGCGCGAAGGCAAGGGTGAGGCCGGCCGCCGCGCGGCCTACGCGACGCCGCCCCCAACCGGCGAGAATCGGCTGCAGAGAAGCCCACCCGCCATGAAACGCCTGCGCACCTATGTCGTCGAGGACAGCTCGGTCATCCGCGACAACCTCCAGGAAGCGCTGGAGGAAAACGCGCCGGTCGAGATCGTCGGCGCGGCCGAGGACGAGAACGCGGCGGTCGCCTGGCTGTCCGATCCGCGGAACCGCTGCGACCTCGTCATCGTCGACATCTTCCTGAAGGCGGGCTCGGGGCTCGGCGTGCTGAAGCGGACCACCCCGCTTCAGGCGAGAACCGAGCGCATCGTGCTGAGCAACCATGCGACGGCCGAGATGCGCGCCAAGTGTGTCGAGCTCGGTGCCGCGGCGGTGTTCGACAAGTCGAACGAGATCGACGAGATGCTCGGCTACGTCAACCGCCTCGCGCACGCCGGCGCCGTCGCCTCACTCCATCCCGAGTAGCCGGTAGATGCGCCGCGTGTAGACGCCGAAGGCTTCGTGCGTCTTCATGTCGAGCGTACGGGGATGCGGCAGGTCGATCCGGAAGTCGTCGGCCATGCGCGCCGGCCCGGCCGTGAAGACGACGACCCGGGTGCCGAGAAAGACCGCCTCCGAGATGCCGTGCGTGACGAAGAGAATCGTCTTTCCCGACTGTTTCCAGATGCGCAGCAGCTCGAGGTTCATCTTCTCTCGCGTCAGCGCGTCGAGCGCGCCGAACGGCTCGTCCATCAGCACCAGCCTGGGGTCGTGGACGAGGGCGCGCGCGATCGCGGCGCGTTGCTGCATGCCGCCGGAAAGCTCGTAGGGGCGCTTGTCCTCGGCGCCGGCGAGGCCGACGAGCGCGAGCAGGTCGCGGCCGCGCTCGCGGCTTTCCTTGGCCGGCAAGCCGAGGATCTCGGCCGGCAGCAGCACATTGTCGAGGACGCTGCGCCACTTCAGCAGGAGCGGCTGCTGGAACACCATGCCGATGTCGCGCGCCGGATCGAAAGGGTTGAGCGCCGATCCGATCGTCACCGTTCCCGCGTCGGGCGCGTGCAGGCCGGCGAGGATTTTCAGCAGCGTGCTCTTGCCGCAGCCCGATGGGCCGACCAGGCAGGCGAGCTCGCCCGGCATGACGTCGAAGCTGGCGTCGGAGATCGCCAGGTGCGCCTTGGGACCGCGGCCGTAGCTCTTGGCGACTCCGGCGAGATGGATGAAGGGCGCGATGGCGGCCAACGTAGGCGCCTTCAGGAGACACGTGCGTCGGGGACGACGAGGACGCGTTCGAGCGCCAGCACGCTGCCGTAGAGCAGCATGCCGAGCAGCGTGATCAGAAGCACCGCCATGAACATCGCCGCGGTGTCGAGCGTGACCTGCACCTGCAGCATCAGGTAGCCGAGGCCCTTGTCGGAGCCGAGGAACTCGCCGACGATGGCGCCGGCGACGGCCAGGATCGCCGCGACCTTCATCCCCGAGAAGACGTAGGGCAACGCACCCGGCAGCTGGATCTTGGTGAAGGTCTGCCAGCGAGAGGCGCGCAGGCTCTTCACGAGGTCGAGCAGGTCGGGCTCGACTTCGCGCAGCCCCCGCACCGTGGTGAGCAGGATCGGGAAGACGCAGATCGAGAACGCGATCAGCATGTTCGGGACGATCCCGTACTTGAACCAGACGATGATCAGCGGGCCGAGCGCGACCTTCGGGATCATGTTGAGGCTCACCAGGAGCGGCATCATCAGCGCTTCGAGCGGCTTCGACCACGTGAAGGCGAGGGCGAGCAGCACGCCGGTGACGAGCGCCACGAGGTAGCCGCCGTAGATCTCGGTCGCCGTCACCAGCGCGTTGCCCCACCACTGGTAGTTGCCCATGGCCAGCGTCTTCGCCGTGTCGAACGGCGACGGCATGACGAACTTCGGCACGTCGCCGAACTTCACGAACAAGTACCAGACGAGGAGCAGCGCGAGGTGCGAAGCCACCGCCATCAGCGTTCGGGTCGAGCGGTCGTGGTTCACGGCGAAAAAGGGCGATCGGCCTCCGCGGCGAACCGATCATAGGGGCCAGACGTGCGTATCGGGGTCAATGCTCTGGCACCGGCGCGGGCGCCATGGCTAGACTGAAAGTCGCTCGCAGCTCGAGAGACCCGACATGAAGCTCCTTCACCGACTCGCCCTCTTCGTCGTCGCCGCCGCCGGCTTCGCAGCGCCGCCGGCGCTGGCCCAGCAAAAGCTCGACTTCATCCTCAACTGGGTTCCCGGCGGCGATCACGCGCCGTACTACTACGCCAAGCAGATGGGCTGGTACAGGGACGCCGGAATCGAGCTGAACCTCGAGCCCGGCAAGGGTTCGGCGGTCGCGGTGCAGAAAGTTGGCGCCGGCGCCAACCAGATCGGCCTGGCCGACATGGCGAACGCGCTGACCTTGCGCGGCAAGGGAGCCGACACGGTCGGCGTTTTCAACGTCTACGCCAATTCGCCGCAGGGCCTGTACTGGCTGAAGAGCTCGGGGATCAAGTCGGTCAAGGACCTCGCCGGCAAGAAGATCGGCAACCCGGCCGGCGACGGCGCGCGAACGATCTGGCCGGCCCTGGCCAAGGCGAACGGCATCGACCCGAACTCCGTGACCTGGGTCAACATCGACGCGAACTCGAAGCTCGCGGCGCTGAAGGCGAAGTCGATCGACGCGACGACCTCGTTCTACAACATCCACCACATCTTCCAGCGAGAGCTCGGCGACGACATGGGCTTCGTCGCCTGGAAGGACGCCGGCCTCAATCCCTACGGCAACACGGTCATCGTCAACGCCGCCTTCCTGGCGAAGAACAAGCCGCTGATCGCCGCCTTCGTCAAGGTGACGCAGAAGGCCTTCGCCGCCTGCGTCGCGACACCCAAGCCCTGCGTCCAGGCGCTCATCGACGCCAACGGGGCGCTGCAGTTCGACAACGAGATGCAGAACTGGGCGCTCGTCGAGGTGCTGATGAGCGACAAGTACTCGAAGAGCGTCGCCCTGGGCATCCTCGACGATGCGCGAATGGCCGCCGACTACGAGCTGGTCAAGACCTACATCGGCCTCGACGCCCCGTTCGACGTGAAGACGGCCTACACGAACGAGTTCCTCGACCGCTCGATCAAGATGACGAAGTGAGGGGCAAGCCGTGAGCGCCGCGCTGCGCATCCGGACGACGGTCGTCGGCTCGTACCCGGTGCCCGAGTGGCTGCTCGCCGCGCCTTCGGAACAGGCACTGATCGACGCGACGCGCGTCGTCATCGCGACGCAGGAGGCGGCCGGCGTCGACGTCGTCTGCGACGGCGAGCTCTACCGCTTCGACCTGAACCATCCCGAGACAAACGGGATGATCGAGTACTTCGTGCGGCCGATGCAGGGCGTGCGCTATGCGATGACCTTCGACGAGGTGATGGCGTATCGCGCCCTGCCCGGCATGCGCTTTCGCACCCGGCCGCCTGGCGTCGTCGACTCGGCGGTCGGCAGCGGCACGCTCGACCTGCCGCTCGCCTGCCAGCGTGCTTCGGCGCTGGCGAGCAAGCCCTTCAAGTTCACCGTCACCGGCCCGCACATGCTCGCCAAGACGCTGCTCGATCGCTACTACGGCGACACGGCCGAGCTGGCCCACGCGATCGCCGATGTGCTCGCCGAGCAGGTGCGCCACCTCGACGCCGACGTCGTGCAGCTCGACGAGGCGAACCTGCCCGGCCACCCCGAGGAATGGGAGTGGGCGGCGTCGGCGATGAATCTCGTCCTCGACGCCGTGCCGTCGGTGCCGGCCGTGCACCTGTGCTTCGGCAACTACGGCGGGCAGACGGTGCAGAGCGGCAGCTGGGACAAGCTCCTGCAATATCTCAACGCTCTGCACGCCGACCACGTGATCCTCGAATGCGCGCATCGGCCGGTCGAGGAGCTCGAGGTCTTCAAGGAGCTCAAGCCCGAGATCGGCTTCGGCCTCGGCGTCGTCGACATCAAGGCGACCGAGGTCGAATCGGCCGACGCGGTGGCGCGCGCCATCGAGCGCGCCGAGCGCGTGCTGGGAGCCGGGCGCGTGCGCTACATCCACCCCGACTGCGGCTTCTGGATGCTGAAGCGCCCGATCGCCGACGCGAAGATCCGCGCCCTCGCCAAGGGCCGCGATCTGTTCGAGGCGCGCCGCACACAGTAACGGGCCCGATGTCGCCTCACTTCGTTCGCTACCCCCGAGGGGGCGCGGCCGGTCTTGGGAGCGGCCCGGCGACCGGCCGGCCGACCGCGCTCGTCAGGTGCTCTTCATGTAGCGGTCGCGCAAGGCCTGCGTGCCGCCGCGCAGCACGCCGAGGTCGCTGCCGACGGCGACGAAGCGGGCGCCCATCTGCAGGTAGCGCCGCGCGTCGGCCTCGATCGGCGCGAGGATGCCGAGCGCCTTGCCGACTGATTTGACGGCTTCGAAGATCGTGCCGATGGCGGCCTGCGCTTCGGGGTGATTCGGGTTGTCGAGGTGGCCGATCGCCGCAGAAAGGTCGGCCGGGCCGACGAAGACGCCGTCCACGCCGTCGACTGCGGCGATCTCGGCGGCGGCGGCCAGGCCCTTGCGGCTCTCGATCTGCACGAGCACGCAGATCTGCTCGTCGATGCCTTCGAAGTAGCCGTCGACGGTGCCGTAGCGGTTGCTGCGCTGCGAGGTCGAGACGCCGCGGATTCCGGCGGGCGGATAGCGCGTCGCGGCGACGGCGCGGCGCGCCTCGTCGGCGCTTTCGACCATCGGGATCAGGACGTTGTAGAAGCCGGCGTCGAGCAGGCGCTTGAGCTCGACCGCGTTGTTCGACGCCGGTCGCGCGATCGGTGCGCTGGCGCTGTCCTTGAGCGCCATCAGCTGCGGGATGAAGGTCGTCACGTCGTTCGGCGAGTGCTCGCCGTCGAGCAGGATCCAGTCGAAGCCGGCGACGCCGAGCACCTCGGTCGTGATCGGGTTGGCGAGCGAGCACCAGCAGCCGAACAGCGTCTCGCCGTCGAGCAGGCGCTGGCGAAACGAGTTCGGGAACGCGCGGTACGAGGCAGCAGGGGTCGGCATCGCAGGGCTTTCGTTGCTAGGGAATTTCGTTCATCGCCCAGTTGTCGTACAACAACCGCGTCGCACCTTCAGCGCTCAGCCAGGCGCGCGGCGCGGCGGCGCCGCTCGCGGCTGTTCGCGAGGTGGGTGCGCATCGCTGCGCGCGCCGCTTCGCTGTCCTTGGCTGCGATGGCGTCGAGGATCGATCCGTGTTCGGCGTTGACGCGGCGCAGGTACGCCTGGCGTTCATCGGCCGAAGCGGCCGAGGGGTCGAGGCGAGCCCGCGGAATGATCGCCGTGCCGAGCGTCTGCACCAGGCTTTCGAAGTGCGCGTTCTGGGTCGCGCGCGTGATCTCGAGATGAAAGCGGAAGTCGGGGCCGACCGCATCGTGCCCGGCCTCGACGGCGTGCGTGAAGGCGCCGAGCGCCTGCCGCATCGTCTCGAGGTTGGCAGAGGTGCGGCGCTGCGCCGCGAGGCCGGCCGCCTCGGTCTCGACGCCGATGCGCAGTTCGAGCATGGCGACGACGTCGCGCAGCGTCGCCAGCTGGTCGGCGCGGATGCGAAAGACGGCCGAGTCGGCGTGCCCGGTCACGAAGGTGCCGACGCCGTGCCGCGTCTCGACCAGCGACGAGGCCTGCATCTTCGAGAGCGCCTCGCGGATGACGGTGCGGCTGACGCCGAACTCGCCCATCAGGGCCGCTTCGGTCGCCAGCTTGGCGCCGGGCGCCAGGCGACCGTCGCGGATCCGGTCCGACAGTTCGTCGACGACGCCCAGGGCGAGACTCTTCGGGCGGCGACGTTCGAGCACGGCGAAATCGTTCATGGCTGGCGCAGGATTCGCTCGGTTGTACGACATCGGACAACCGAGCGCAAGAGCATTTGCGCCGATTGGCGCTCGCCGCATGTGCGCCGAACATCGCGACCATGGCGACCGCCCCGTCGACGACTCCGGTTGCGCCCCCGCGCTTCGAGCGACTGCTCCTGACCGGCGCGGCCGGCGGCCTCGGCCGCGTGCTGCGGCCGCGCCTGAAGCGGCTCTGTCGCGTCCTGCGCGCCAGCGACATCTCGGCGATGGACGCGGCCGGCGCCGGCGAGGAAGTCGTCGTCGCGCCCTTGCAGGACGGTGCCGCCGTCGACGCACTCGTCGCAGGCTGCGACGGGATCGTCCACCTCGGCGGCGTCTCGGTCGAAGGGCCGTTCGAGCCGATCCTGCAGGCGAACATCGTCGGCGTCTGGAACCTATACGAAGCGGCGCGCCGGCACGGAACCAAGCGCATCGTCTTCGCGAGCTCGAACCACGTGACGGGCTTCTACCGCCAGGACGAGGTCGTCTCGCCGCTCGATCCGGTGCGGCCGGACGGCCACTACGGCCTCAGCAAGGCCTTCGGCGAGAACCTTTCGCGCCTCTATTTCGACCGCTACGGGCTGGAGACCGTGTGCCTGCGCATCGGCTCGTCGTTCCCCGAGCCGAAGGACCGGCGCATGCTCGCCACCTGGCTCAGCTACGACGACCTCGAGCGCCTGGTCGCAGCAGGCCTGAGCGCTCCCGTCGTCGGCCACAGCATCGTCTACGGCATGTCCGACAACTGCACGACGTGGTGGGACAACACGAGCGCGCGCCACCTCGGCTTTCGCGCCGAGGACAGCTCCGAGCCTTTTCGCGCCGTGCTCGAGGCAAAGCAGCCGGCGCTCGACCAGCAGGACCCGACCGTTCGCTTCCAGGGCGGTGCGTTCGTCGCCAAGGGCCCGTACGACTGAACACGACAGGAGACCTCCGATGAAGCTCAGCAGAATTCTCTCGACCCTCGGCGCCGGCCTCGCCGCGACGGCCGCGCTGCTCGCCCTGCCCGGCAGCGCGAGCGCCCAGGCGACGCTGAGCCTGCGCGCCGCCGACGTCCATCCGCCCGGCTACCCGAACGTCGTCGCCATCGAGCACCTCGGGCAAAAGCTCGAAGCCGCGACGAACGGACGCATCAAGCTGAAGATGTTTCCCGGCGGCGTGCTCGGCAGCGAGAAGGAGATGATCGAGCAGACGCAGGTCGGCGCGATCGACATCCTGCGCACCTCGCTCGGCCCGGTCGGGCCGGTCGTTCCCGACGTCAACGTCTTCAACATGCCCTTCGTCTTTCGCAGCGAGGCGCACATGCGCGCCGTGATCGACGGGCCGATCGGCGACGAGATGCTCGCCAAGATCACGGCGTCGCCGGCCAAGCTCGTCGCGCTCGGCTGGATGGACGGCGGCTCGCGCAGCCTCTACACCAAGAAGCCCGTGCGCACCATGGCCGACCTGAAGGGGCAGAAGATCCGCATGATCGGCAACCCGCTCTTCGTCGACACGATGAACGCGATGGGCGGCAACGGCATCTCGATGGGCTACGGCGAAGTCTTCAGCGCCCTGCAGACGGGGGTCATCGACGGCGCCGAGAACAACCCGCCGAGCTACTTCACGGCGAATCATTTCGCGACCGGGGCGAAGTACTACACGCAGACGAACCACCTGATCATCCCCGAGATCTTCGTCATGTCGAAGGTGACGTGGGACAAGCTCGGGCCGGCCGACCAGGCGCTGGTGAAGAAGTTCTCGCGCGAGGCGCAGTTCGAGCAGCGCCAGCTCTGGGACGCCAGCGTCGGCGACTACGTCGCCAAGCTGAAGGCGGCCGGCGTCGAGTTCATCGCCATCGACAACAAGCCTTTCTACGACGCGACGGCGCCGGTCCGCGCCAAGTACGGCGCGCCCTACGCGGAGCTGATCAAGCGGATCGAAGCGACGAAATGAAGAAGTGGGTCCCGGCGGCGCTCGACGCGCTGTACCTGGCCAGCATCTGGATCGCCGGAGCGGCGATCCTCGTCATGTCGCTGATCATCCCGTGGGGCGTCTTCACGCGCTACGTGCTCGGCTCGGGCTCGCAGTGGCCCGAGCCGATCGCCATCCTGCTGATGATGGTTTTCACCTTCATCGGTGCCGCCGCCGCCTACCGCGCCGGCTCGCACATCGCCGTGACCTTGCTGACCGATGCGCTGCCTTCCCTGCTGCGGCGCATGGCCGCCTTCGTCAGCGACGTCCTCATGCTGCTCGTCTGCTTCTTCGTCCTCTGGTACGGCGCGCGCCTGTGCGCTGGCACCTGGGGCCAGTCGATCGCCGAGCTGCCATGGCTCCCGGTCGGCGCGACCTATCTGCCGCTGCCGATCGGTGCCGCGCTGACGCTCGTCTTCGTCGTCGAGCGAATGGTCTTCGGTCCGCAGTTCGAACGGCCGATCGTCCGCTACGAGGCAGCGCCGGGCCGCCACTGACGTGGACGCGCTCGTCCTCATCGGCAGCTTCTTCGCGTTGATGGTGATCGGCGTGCCGATCGCCTACTCGCTCGGCCTCGCTTCGCTCTTCGCAGCGCTGTGGATCGGCCTGCCGCTCGACGCCGTGATGATCCAGATCTCGTCGGGAGTCGCCAAGTTCTCGCTCCTGGCCATTCCCTTCTTCGTCCTCGCCGGAGCGATCATGGCCGAGGGCGGCATGGCGCGGCGCCTCGTCGCCTTCGCGAGCGTGCTGGTCGGTTTCGTTCGCGGCGGGCTGTCGCTCGTCAACATCCTCGCTTCGACCTTCTTCGCCGGCATCTCGGGATCGGCCGTCGCCGACACGGCGTCGATCGGCTCGGCGCTCATCCCGGAGATGGAGAGGAAGGGCTACCCGCGCGACTTCTCGACCGCAGTCACGGTGAGCGGATCGGTGCAGGCGATCGTCCTGCCGCCCAGCCACAACTCGGTGATCTATTCGCTCGCGGCCGGGGGCAGCGTCTCGATCGCCGCGCTCTTCATGGCCGGCGTCGTTCCCGGCCTGCTGCTCGGCCTGACGCTGTCGGTGCTCTGCCTCATCAAGGCGAGGCAGAACAACTACCCGGCCGGCGAGCGCATTCCGCTGCGCCAGGCCCTGCGCATCTGCGGTGAGGCGATGTGGGGCGTGGTGACGATGGTCATCATCCTCGGCGGGATCCTTTCCGGAGTCTTCACGGCCAACGAGTCGGCGTCGATCGCCGTCGTCTGGGCCTTCTTCGTCACGATGTTCATCTATCGCGACTACAAGTGGCGCGACCTGCCGCGCCTGATCCACCGCACCGTCAAGACCGTGACCATCGTCATGATCCTGATCGGCTTCGCGGCGAGCTTCGGCTATCTGATGACGCTGATGCAGATCCCGCTCAAGGTGACGGAGTTCTTCGCCACCGTGTCGAGCAACAAGGCGGTGATCCTGATGCTCATCAATATCATGCTGCTCGTGCTCGGCTGCCTGATGGACATGTCGCCGCTGATCCTCATCTGCACGCCGGTGCTGCTGCCGGTCGTCAAGTCGCTGGGCGTCGACCCGATCCACTTCGGCATGATCATGCTGCTCAACCTGGGCATCGGCCTGATCACGCCTCCCGTGGGCACCGTGCTCTTCGTCGGCAGCGCCATCGGCGGCGTGAAGATCGGCGTCCTCGTCCAGGCGATGGTTCCGTTCTTCGTCGCGATGTTCGTCGTGCTGATGATGGTCACCTACATCCCGTGGCTTTCGCTCTGGCTGCCGCGGCTGCTCCACCTGTGATGCCGTGACGACGATCGTCTACGTCGCCAACGCCGACAGCCACGACATCTCGGTGCTGCGCCTCGACGCGGCGAGCGGCGCGCTGGCGCTGCTGCTGGAGGTGCAGGTCGGCGGCACGGTGATGCCGCTCGCCGTCAGCCCGGATCGGCGCTTCCTCTACGCGTCGATCCGGTCGGACCCGGTTCGCGTCCTGAGCTTCGCGATCGATCCGCTCGACGGTCGCATCACGGTCATCGGCGAGAGCCCCTTGCCGGCCAGCATGTGCTGGATCAGCACCGACCGGAGCGGTCGCTACCTGCTGAGCGCCTCCTACGGCGACAGCAGGATCGCGGTGAGTCCGATCGACGCGGGCGGGGTCGCGCTATCGGCGCAGCAGACGGCGGCGACGGCGCAGAACGCGCACTCCGTGCAGGCCGATCCGGCGAATCGCTTCCTCTTCGCCGCCTGTCTCGGCGGCGGTGTCGTCCTGGGCTACCGCTTCGAGGCGGCGAGCGGCCGTTTCGCGGTGCTCGATGCGCCCGCGTATCGTGGCCGCACGGGTGCCGGCCCGCGCCACTTCGCGTT
>Ga0208714_1000443_pt1 | contig 11908 bp, 12 predicted proteins | sample NGESurshal072012_3_FD_184461 | JGI IMG/M metagenome (GOLD analysis project Ga0208714, IMG submission 184461) | Arctic peat soil microbial communities from Barrow, Alaska - NGEE Surface sample 415-1 shallow-072012 (SPAdes) | ecosystem: Environmental > Terrestrial > Soil > Wetlands > Peat ... | reverse complement strand
GACGGGCCTCCCGGTGCCGTGGTCGTTGTAGTGGATCTCAATGTCTGCCTGGTTCTCAGTTCCGACTTTGACGAATGGCATGGTCCGATCCATGTCCGACGCCTCCGCCTGCCCGTAGTGGAGGAGCAGGACGAATTCGTCGCCGCCGAACCGGGTGACCGTGTCGGCGGCGCGCAGGTTGGCGGCCAGCGTGGTGGCGACCATGCGCAGGACGGCGTCGCCCGTCTCGTGACCGTGGGTGTCGTTGATCTGCTTGAAGTGGTCGATGTCGGCGAACGCGACGATGAAGGGCGCGCCGTGGCGGCACAGCTCGGCCAACCGGCCGGACAGCGTATGCCCGAGGAAGCGGCGGTTGGGGATCTCGGTCAGCGGGTCGACCATGGCCAGCTGCTCGAGCGCCTCGACGCGCTCCTGCGTGGCGGCCAGCGAGGAATCGTCGCGGAACGTCTCGATCGCTCCGATGACCCGTCCCTCGCGATCGCGGACCGGGTTCACGCCGACCTGCACCGGGACGCGATGGCCACGCTTGTGGTGCAGCCAGACGCGCGTCCGCCGTGGGGTGCCGTCACGCATCGTGTGCGAGAGCGGACACAGCCCGACGCACAGCGGCTTCCCGTGCTCATCGACGTGTCGCAGGATGTCCTCGAAGCAGCGATGTCCGACGACCTCGGCGGCGCTGTAACCGGTGAGATCCTCGCATGCCCGGTTCCAGAACTGGATCGTGCGCCGCCGGTCGACCAAGTACACGGCCTCGCTCAGGCCGTCGAGGACGTCGCGGTAGAAGCCCGGCTCGCCGAGCGCCGTGGCGAAGGCGGAAAACGGCGCACGCTCGCGAGTACCGGTTGTCATACAGACGGCATCGGCAGTTCGGACCCCCGATCGTGCGTAGTTCTCCGCACGGCTGGTCCGTAGTCTGCCGCACAGCGGTGCGGCAGACGACCGCGCACGGTGTGGCGGACCACGGCGCCAGAAGCACCGGCGGGGACCGAGTACCGCGGCATGGCGCCAGTCAGAGCGAAGCTCGCGCGCGCCGGGGCACCTCGGCCGCGCGGCCCCCGGACCTCCCGGCTCGTCGTCGACCTCGCGGTCGCCGTCGCGGCCGTTGGTGCCTTCGCGCTGTGGATCGGGCTGCGGATCGGCGGCACCCGCTGCGTCCTGATTGTGGACGACATCGGAACGGCAGCGGCGGCGCTGGCCGCGACGGCATTGTGCGCTCGCGCCGCCATCCGGCAGGGCGGCCGCCTGCGGATGACCTGGTGGTTGCTCGCCGCCGCATGTGGCTGCTGGGCCCTGGCCGAGATCACGTGGGCCGTGTACGACCTCGTGCTGGACCAGGCCGTGCCGGTCCCGTCCTGGGCCGATGTGGGCTACCTCGGTGCGATCCCGCTCGCGGTCGGAGCGCTGTGGTGCCATCCGGCCCTCCATGGCACCCAGACGCGCAGGCTCCGCACGTTCTTCGACGGCCTCGTGATCGCCACGGCGGTGCTGCTCACGAGCTGGACCCTGGTGATCGGGCCGCTGTGGCGGAGCACCGACCTCTCCACCACGGGGGGCGTGGTGGCGCTTGCCTACCCGTTCGGCGACGTGGTGATCATCTTCTTCGTCCTGCTGGCCATCCGCCGGGTCCGCAGCGGGAACCGGACCGCCCTCGTGTGCCTGCTCGGTGGCCTGCTGGCGATGGCGCTGTCGGACAGCGGCTACATGTACCTGTCCGAGACGCACACCTATGCCACGAGCAGCCTGATCGACACCGGCTGGTTCGCGGCGTATCTCGGGATTGGGCTGGCCGCGTTGTGGTCAGGGTCCGGCCTGGAACGCATGACGCCGACCGAGGGACGCGCGGCCACGACGCGCATCTCGTTCCTGACTCCATTCGTGCCGGCGCTGCTCGCGCTCGGCGTGGTCGCCGTCGAGCTCACGCTCGGGCACACGCTCGACGGCCCCGCCACGCTCATGGCCCTGGCCCTCGTGATTCTCGTGCTCGCGCGCCAGGGGCTGCTGGCGCTCGAGTTGGCCACAGCCCGTCCGCACGCGGAGGCGACGTGGCTCAACGACCTCGTGCGTGTCGCCCTCGGACGCACCACACCGAGTCCCGATCCGAAAGCCGGCCGGCACTCCGGGGAGCACGTATGAGTGCCTACCGCTACCCGAAACCCCACGCCGGCCCGACCGGCGAGCGCATCGTCGCGTGGCTGGTGATCGCGTTGCTGTTCGCATGCGCGGGGCTTGCCCTGTACGACGCGTACCTCCTGCTCGCGGGTCTTCAGCGCGGCTGAGGACTCTCGGGGATGAGGCGGACCCGAGCCTCGCTGCTGCTCAGCGGTATAGGTCGTCGAAGCGCTCGGCGTACTTCTCCTGAATGACGTTGCGCTTGACCTTCAGCGTCGGGGTCAGCTCCCCCGTCTCCTGGGAGAAGTCATGGTCGAGGATGAAGAACCGCTTCACCTGCTCGGGCGACGCGTACTTGGCGTTGGCGCGATCGAGCTCGGCCTGGATCATGGCCGTGACGTCGGGGTGCCGGGCCAGCCCCGGGATCGCGGTGTCCTCGATGCCCCGGTCCTGCGCCCACGGGACGATCTCCTCCTCGTCCAGCGTGATCAGCATGGTCGGGAACGGCCGGCGATCGCCGTGCATCACGGCCTGGGAGATGAAGCGCGTCTGCTTGAGGTCGTTCTCGAGGTTGGCCGGCGTCAGGTTCTTGCCGCCCGCGGTGATGATGATGTCCTTCTTGCGACCGGTGATGAACAGGAACCCGTCCTCATCGAGCCGGCCGACATCTCCGGTCTGCAGCCAGCCGTCCACCACGGTGCCGAACGACGCGTCGTCGTTGCGGTAGTAGCCGCGGAAGATGTTGGCGCCCTTGAGCAGGATCTCGCCGTCCTCGGCGATCCGGATCTCCACGCCCGGGTGCGCTTGGCCCACGGAGCCGAACCGGTGCTCGCCCGGCCGCATCCCGGTTGCCGTGGTCGAGGTCTCGGTCATCCCGTAGCCCTCCATCACCGGTACGCCCGCGGCGTAAAAGAACTCGAGGATCTCCTTCGCGATCGGTGCAGCGCCGGTCACCGCCTCCCGCAGACGACCGCCGAACGCGCCGCGCACCAACCGGAACAGCCGCTCGTCGGCCTGGTCGTAGGCCGCCTGGAGCTCGGCCGAGATGGGCGCTCCGGTCGCTTCGAGCTCGCGGACCGCGAGTCCGATCTGCGTCGCCTTGGCCACGAGCTCCGGATCGGCACGCGAGGTCACCAGGGTGTAGAGCTTCTCGAAGATCCGAGGCACCGACGGCAGGTAGGTGGGGCGGACCTCCGACAGCTCGGGAATGATCTTCGTCGTGTCCCCGCCCCAGTAGGCGATCGTCACGCCGCGGTCGGCTCCGATCAGCATCAGCAACAGCCCGAACGCGTGGGCGAGCGGCAGGAACAGGTAGATCAGGTCGTCGGGATTGGAGACGATGCCGCGCTCGGCCACCATGTCCAGCACCGCGCGGTAGTTGCCGTGCGAGAGCACGCAGCCCTTCGGGGGCCCGGTCGTGCCCGACGTGTAGATGAACGTGTAGGCGTCGGATCGCGTAACGGCGGCGGTCCGCGCCTCGAGCTCGCTCACCTCACGCTCGCGACCGAGCGCGCGGAGCTGCTCAAGGCCGATCGTGCCGTCACCGGCGGACGTGCCCTCGATCATCACGATGTGGCGCAGGCTGGGCAGCTGATCGCGGACGGCCTCGATCTTGGCCAGCTGCGTGGGGTCCTCGCAGACGATCGCCACCGACTCGGAGTTCCCGGCCACCCACGCGCACTCGTCGGGCGAGTTGGTCGGGTAGATCGGCACCACGACGGCTCCGGCCGCACTGATCGCATAGCTGCACCAGGCCCACTCGATCCGCGTTGTGCACAGCATGCTGACCCGCTCGCCCGGCTCGACGCCGAGATCGATCAAACCGCGACCGATCTCCGACACGATCGCGCCGACCTCGGCGAACGTGATATCGCGCCACGCTCCATCGACCTTGTGCTTCTGGGCCACGCGATCGGCGAACTGCTCGACCGCGCGCGGAAGCAGGTCGGCGATCGTCACCGACCCAGTCGTGCTCACTGCCCCTGCGATCTCCATGAGCTCTCTCCGTGCCTCTCCTCGACAGTGCGTGATTCGACGACATCATAAGTTGCGGGCCAAGGCTCCCCGGGGCGGTGGGCCCGGGTCAGGCGTCACTCGAGTCCGTGATCGCCGGCGGCCAGTCGCCGAGCGGTCTGCCGATCTCCCAGCGGTGGCCGAACGGGTCATCGATCCGTCCCAGCAGCCAACCGTGCTCCTCGCCCACGGGACTGATCGCCGTCGCTCCGGCGGCCAGCGCCCGCGCGAACGCGGCCTCGGGGTCATCGACGATCAGCAGCATCCGCACCGTCGCTCCGCCGACGGTCTCGGGGCTGAAGTTCCCGTGCTGCGGTGACTCGTCCTCGACCCAGAACAGCGCATTCCCCACCTCCAGTTGCGCCACCACCTCTTCGAGCTCGTCCGTTCCGCCGAACCGGTACACCTCGACGGCGCCGAAGGCGGCCCGGTAGAACTGCACGGCGGCCCGGCCGTTCCTCACCGCCAACTGAGCCTGAGCATTCGGCTGCGCGGAGCCGTTCGGAACCATCGACGGATTGTCGCATCCGTCCCCTGGCTCGGAGCTACCGCACCGGCTGCGGACCGGTTGAGCTGTTGGCGAGGTACTCGCGTAACTGGCTCCCCGACGTCTCGAAGTACTCCACGCGATTGCCCTGGCGCGGACCTGCGCGGGTTCCTCGGACCGTAGGACATGCCGAACCCGAACGCGTCGATGCCACCGTGGCTGCTGCCGCACATGCACGCGCCCTACCGGTTCATCGACGGGCTCGCCGAGGACATGCTCGGGTACATCCTCCCGAGCGGAGACGCGGTCGGCGTCCCGACGGCGAGCAACTCGAATCCGTCGTCCACCGATCGCTTCGGCTGCAGGCATTCCGATGACAGCGAAGCGACCTCGGCGCAGTCGGCCAACATCATCGGCGCCGCCCTGGTGCGGGTGCTCGACGCCCACGGCGGCCCGGCCGAGCGGATCGTCCGTGGCCGCTATGTCCTGCCCGGGCACACGCTTTCACGCGACGCGCTCGGCGGACCCGAGATCAAGTGCTCGACCGATCAGCACTTCGTCTCCACCTCGTCTGCGTTCGCCGTCGAGCTCGCCAACGGACAGGTGATCCGGCCGAGTGCGTGGATGTCGCTGAGCGGTCTTCCGCAGCGCACGCCAGACCGCGACACGCGCGGTTACTTCGACGCCGGGGGCCGCCGGGTGTGGCTCGACGTGTTCCCGGCCGCTCGGTGATCACGCCGCGCTGACTGGATCGGTCGGATACGTCAGTGAACGGACCGGGTCCTGCAAACGCAGGATTGTGGGCGGCGGATAACGGCCATAGGCTGTGTGTGCACAATCAACCACCTCAACCGAGAAAGGGTTCGCTGCAGTATGCGTTCACCTTGCCTGGTGTGGAGGCACTAACCAACCTGGTCACCTGTCGGGGGTGAATTCGGGAGAATCCCAGCGATGGGTGGTTGGCGCCTCACCCAGCGCAAAGCATGAACACCGGGCATCGCGTCCGGCGTGGCAGTGGCCGCGCCGGACGCATCGTTTCAGCGTCACCCCTCGGTCGAGCCCGGGGCGTCAGCGCGGATCGTGGTGTCGAGCTCGAGTTGGAGCGGCGACGGCTCCATCGGCTCAGCGGTCGCTCGCGGCCGGCCCCGCTTCGCCCAGTGCGCGACCACGTCGTGTGCGCGGCACGAGCGGTAGGTGATGCGCCGGTCCAGCGGCTGGATGCCGAGCCCGTCGGATGCGTTGCCGAGCACGAGCGCGTGGAAGCGCCGGCCGAGCCGATCAACTTCGACGATGTCGCCGGACTGGATGCCTTCGAGGCGCACGCAGGAAGCGTACGCCGCGCCGAGGTCGGGTCCAGCGCCCGTCAGTGCGGAATGAGCGATACGAAGTCGAGGACCGCGGACAGCAGGCGGTAGGCATTGGCGGTCGTCCGTGTGGACGCGGGAGCAGAACCGCGTCATCGGTCCACGAGAACCACGGCCCGGCCAGAATCTGCCCGGGCTCCTTGCTCGCGACCTGCACCCAGCCATGCCGGCCACGCCGGGCCGGTTCGGTTGTGCCTCCGAGCGCGACGGCGGGCGCGTGGGCGCCGGAGCCGATGCCGAGAAGCGCGACGCCGGCGTCGTGGGCACGGCGAAGCCAGTCGATCTCGGTCGTGGCCCGAGTCGGCTGAGCGTCCGCCGTGGGCTCGAGTCCGCCGAGCGACACGGCAACCGAGATCGTTTGCACGGCAGAGATCACCGGCAGCGGGTCTCGGGTACTACCGGCCGAACGTTCCCCGGACGCTCGGCGGAGCGGCGAAGTACTACGAAGAGCCGGTCCGCGTCGGCGACGGCCGGCGCACCGGTCGCGACGCGCGCCGGCTCCGACCCGCGCCGCTACTTGACGAGCGGCAGGACCACGCGGATCGCCGAGAACGTGACGGAGCCGAGGGCGCTCTGGGTCACGTACGCGACCGTGCTCGGCGTGAGCTGGAGCGTGAAGTGCTCGCCGGGCCGGTCGGTGGCGGAGAGGATCTCGAGGCGCACGGTGAGCGTGTGGGTGGCGCCGTCGAGCGTGATCGGCACCGGCGTCACCTGGTTGCCGAGCACCTTCCCGGTCGCGTCGTCGAGGATCTGCGCGTACAGGCTCGTGGTGGCGTGATGGTTCGTCGAGCGCCCGTGGTAGGTGGTCGTCAGTTGCGGGGCGCCGACGACGAGCGCCGGCCGATTGGGTGAGCCCACCCGGATGTCGACGGCGTTGCTCGCCCTGGCCGGCGTGACCTTGGCCGCGAACGTGCCGAGCGTGCCGGCGCCGGGGGCGGGAATCGCCGGGCCCGAGCCGCCGGTCGCGTTGACCGGCAGGGTGCCGGCGCCGTGGGCGCTCAGCGTGCCGGCGCCGGGGAGCGGGTAACCGGTCCCGGTGTGCTCGCCGCCGTTCTGGTCGACCCACTGCATGGTCGGGCCGGTATTGACCTTGGGCTCGCGCTTGAGATAGCGGTCGAGCCACGCGAGCGTGTCGCGCTGGATCAGTGCCGTGTTGCCGGGATTGGTCAGGCAGATGCCGTGCCCGCCGCAGAACCACAGCATCTTCAGCGGGACGCCGTCACGGTGCAGGATCGTGTAGTTGTCGACGGCCTCCTGCAGCGTGAACAGGTCATCGACGGTGCCCTGGACGAGCAGCGTCGGGGCGCGGATCTTGCCCACCAGCGCCGCGGGCCCGGAGGCGGCGTAGAAGTTGCGCTCGGCCGCGGTGAGCGGGTTCCCGGCCACCTCGGTCTCGTAGGAGTCCCCGATCAGCGGATCGAGACGGGCGCTCCCGAGCGAGGCGACGTCGTAGAGCAGCGTCCCCCAGCCCAGCTTGGGCGTGTTGTACTTGTCAAGGCTGGTCAGCAGCGAGTGCCATGCGATGTCGGGCACGATCGCGTCGATGCGATGGTCGCCCGCCGCGGCGACGAGTTGGATGCCGCCGCCATAGGAGCCTCCCGCCATGCCCACCCGGGGATCTCCCGGCCGCTCGAGCAGCGCCTCGGGCCGGTGCGCCAGCCACGAGATCAGCGCCGAGACGTCGCGCCCCTCGTAGCCCGGCTTGTCGACCTCGGCCTTGCCGCCCGAGACGCCGAAGCCGCGCGGATCCCACGTGAGCACGTTGAAGCCCGCGCGGCGCAGTGTGCCGACCCCGGGACTGCCGCCGGCGACGGAGGTCGTGTCGTTGGGGTTGGTGTCCCCGGGTGATCCCCAGCCGGGACCCAGCAGCACCGTGGGCACGCGCTTGCCCGGCGCGAGCCCGACCGCGGTGAAGAAGTTGACGTGGATCGCGGTGCCGTCGAACGACCGCACCGAAGCGGTCCGGGCGGATGCGGCCGAAACCGGCAGCAGCGCGCACAGCGCACCTACGAGTCCAGCGATGACACGACGGCACATTCCTGTCCTCCTCTCCGGCTGTGAGCATCCCATACGGCGATTGGAGAGCCCGCTCCGGCGGCGTGCTGAGGTGACCGAGCGGGTCTTGACGGGAGATGGTCGTGCCCGGACCGAGTGCGGTGCAGGGCGTGTTCGACGCGGTCGAGGGACCGTTCGACTACGTCGATCTGCTGGGACGCTAGGACGCGCAGGCCGTCCCGAGTGAGCCGACGCCGGCGGCGCTGCAGGGCTGGATCGGAGGCGGCTGCCAGCCGGATCCGTCCAGCACGCCGGCGACCGCGTTGTCGAGGTCGTACAGGCGCCAGATCAAGCGGAAGCCGGCGCCCGTCTGCGGCGCGGGCAGCCAGTTGCTCACCTGCGCCGGGCTGGACGGACGGTTGTTCTGGACATACATGTCGATCGAGCCGTCGGCATTCCTGCGCAGGAGGGAGCGGTTGTTGATCACCCAGCGGTTCAGCGGGTTCGGCACGAAGTACGAGCTGGAGTCGTACAGCGTCAGCGACCAGAACGCCTTGACCGGGATCGGCAGGCTCGTCTTGGGGATATGGAGCACGTAGCGTCGGGATCCGGTCAGCGGTGCCTTCGTGTCATCCAGCAGTGCGAACGGATACGTCGCGATGCTCGCGCGCTGGCCGCCGACGCCGACCTTGTCGCCGATCGCTCGCAGCGTGTAGTTCGTCCCCCAATCGCCCAGATCGCCGACGAGATAGCCGTTGTGGGCGGCGAATTCCTGCGAGTAGAGCGCGAGCAGCTTCACGGTCAGCTTGGCCGGCCCCTGGGTGACGGCATCGCGCAGGCCCTGCAACGTGGCGGCGCTGAGGTGGGCGGTGGCCGGCGAGAGCCCGGGGCCGACGCCGATCGCGCGGATCCGGTTCAGCAGCGGCCGGTCCCGGGCCGGAGCGGGAAACCTCAGCATCTCCCGGCCGAGCGCGGCGTAGCACGTGAGCGGGTCCTCGCCGGGCTGTGTCCCGGGGATCGTCGTATCGGTCGAGCCGGTGACGACGTGCTTGGGGCGCGGGCCGTGTAGCCGGTGCCGAATCTCGACAGCGGGGTGATCGCGTACTTGGCCTGGATCCGGTGCACGCCGGCGAGGTCCGAGGGGCCCCTGATGTAGGTGCGGCCGATCACCCAGACGCGGCTGTAGGGCGCGTTCACGCGGATGGCGCCGCGTGGGAGCCTGCCCGTGAACCCGGGTCCGACGACGGCCCAATTGCCGCCCCCCGTGACGTCGAAGTCCCCCTTGCCGAGCTGCTTGTGGGCCGAGGTCATGTTGAAGAAGTTGTTGGTCCACGGGTCGACGAGCTCGAACTCCCAGAAGCGGTGCTTGATTGCGGGCGCGTGGAGTACCTGCGGCTGCTTGCTCAGGTCGAGCCAGGCGAGCGAATAGAGCGTGTCGTTGTTGAGAGGCGCGAAGTGAGTGTGTGCATGGTGAGGAGAAACCGCCCTGGGCTGGAGAGTTGCTCGACCGCAGTAGAGCGCCGGCCGCTCAGTCCGCGGCCGGGGACTCGCGAGACCGCAGGCTGCCGATACCGAGGGAAGCATCGCCGGCCTCGGGTGCCGCGGGCTCATCGGAGGATGTCCCCGGCGGATCCGGAAGCTCGTCGAGCAGGTCGGCGCTCGGTACGAAGAACAGGGTCCCGGTCACTGCGGTCGAGAAGTCGAGGATCCGGTCGTGGTTGCCAGGCGGGTTCCCGATGAACATGTTCCGGAGCATCTGCTCGGTCACGTCGGGGTCTGCGGCGTAGCCGATGAAGTAGGTGCCGAACTCGCCCGTGCCGACCCGGCCGAACGGCATGTTGTCGCGCACGATCTGGCGCTCCTCGCCGTTCTCGTCGGTGATCGTATTCAGGGCGACGTGGGAGTTCGACGGCTTGACATCGTCGGCCAGCTCGATGTCGTCGAGCTTCGTGCGCCCGATGATCCGTTCCTGCTCCTCGACGGGCAGGGCATTCCACGCGGTCAGGTCGTGCAGGTACTTCTGCACGATCACATAGCTGCCGCCGGCGAAGTCGGAATCCTCGTCGCCGATCAGGGCGGCCGCGGTCGCCGGCCGCCCGACCGGGTTCTCGGTGCCGTCGACGAAGCCCATCAGATCGCGCTCATCGAAGTACTTGAAGCCGTGGACCTCGTCGACAACCTGGCCGAGTCCGCTCAGCCGGTTCATCACCTGTCCGGCCAGCTCGAAGCACAGGTCCATGCGGCGGGCGCGGATGTGGAACAGCAGATCGCCCGGCGTCGAGACGGCGGCATGGTCGGCGCCGCCGATCTCCGGCAGGACATGGAGCCCCGCCGGCCGCGGCCCGGCGAACAGACGGTCCCACAGCGCCGACCCGAGGCCGACGACGCAGCTCAACGTGCCGTCCGGGATGCGGAAGCCGACCGAACGGGTGAGGCCGGGGATGTCGCCCAACAGCTCCCGAACATCCCCCTCGGCGCCGGCATTCGCGGTCACGACCAGGAAGATCGCCGCTTCGGTCAGCGGTGTCAGCACCGGCTGCGGTTCGGGACCGTCCGACGTCGTGTCCGGTCTTGGGCTCAACGTATCCGCATCCTGCTAGAGCGTCGGCTCTGGGGCTCAGGCGAGCGGTGACGGGGGTCGGTCGAGCCGAGCAGGTCCATGTGCCGCCACCGCAACTGCACGCGGAGGCTGTGCTCGATCGGGCGGGTCACGAGGCGTTCTGAATCGCGAACTCTCGAGCGCGGGTCGCCGTCGTCAGCAGCAGCCCGAGAAAGCGATCGAGCGTGTCGCCGTCCAGCGCGGCCAACGGAACCTCGCCGCACACGAGCACCTCGCCCAGCTTGTTCTCGGCAAAGCACACGAGCGGCGCCTGTCGATTCCAGAAGAGCAGCTGGTGCGGCTCGATCAGGCCTGGAGGGAGCACAGCGGCCTCGGCCCGCAGCAGCATTCCGCGAACGGCCACGTCAACGTCCAGCACGTAGCCCGCGGCGTCGAGCACCAGACCCCATTCCCCGGGTGCGACATCGCGAACCTCGCTCTCGAGCGACGACATGAAGCGGCTGACGAACTCGGCAGCGGAATCCATGGACAGGGGAGGATAGTTGCGACTGCGGTGCTCGTCAGCGAGCGGCGTGGCCCGTGAACTCGATCACCTGCTGGAACGTCGAGCGGTTGGTCCAGCGCATCGTGAACGGGATCAGCCCCGGAGCGAAGTGGATCCGCTCGGCGGTGGCGCTCGAGGACCACGCCGACGGGTTCGGTCCTTGCGTGGACGCGAGCTTCACCGCGCGGCTCCAATCGCGGCCCACAACGAGGCTCGGCACGCCGCGAGAGCGGCCCGGAGAAGTCGACCCGCGCTGCGGCCGGGGACACCATGAGCAGGACGCCGACAAGCGTCGACGTGACGCCACCGGCGATTGCACGCACCACGACGCTCTCCTCCGTCTCCGCCCGCACGTGGCAGCAACCGAGCAACTGTCCGTCGGCCTCTCAGCCCAAGGCGGGATGAGCTGTGAGTGGACCGAGGCCGGGCTGCGACTGCGCCAGCCCGCCCTGGCGGTGCGGACGCATCCGCGCACAGGCGAGAAGCTGTTCTTCAACCAGGTGCAGCTGCATCACGTCTCCCGCCTCGATGAGGAGACGCTGACCGCGACGAAGAACGAGTTGATCGCCGCCAGGCGCCGCAGGTCGGGCAGCTCGCCGCGGCCGAGCTCGCCGCGCAGCGGGCGGAACGCCAGCTGGCCGACGCGGCCGAGGAAGAGGAACACGCCAGGCAGGTGCTCGCGCAGACGCAGGCCGGGATGCAGGAGGTCGACGCCGCGGCGGCGGAGATCTCGGGCCGGCTCGGGGCGCTCGCCGGGGCGGCTAGGGCAGCGCAGGACGAGGCTGGCCGACTGGTCGCCGCGATCGCCGCCGCGGACCGTTCGGCCGAGAAGAGCA
>Ga0208714_1000442_pt1 | contig 11913 bp, 11 predicted proteins | sample NGESurshal072012_3_FD_184461 | JGI IMG/M metagenome (GOLD analysis project Ga0208714, IMG submission 184461) | Arctic peat soil microbial communities from Barrow, Alaska - NGEE Surface sample 415-1 shallow-072012 (SPAdes) | ecosystem: Environmental > Terrestrial > Soil > Wetlands > Peat ... | reverse complement strand
TGCCGCCAGCGGCTTCGACGGCGTCCGCCGTATTCTTCTCGAGGTCCTTCCCGAAGGCATAATCCGCCGTGATGAAGAACCAGGTCTTGCCGCCCTCCTCGGTCAAGGCGCGGCCGAGGCTGTGGCCGAGCGACCAGGTGTCGTAGGTCCAGTGAATGAAGTTCGGCGAGCATTGCGGCCCGGTCAGCACCGACGATCCGGCGCCCGATCCGATCAGAACCTTGTTCTTTTCCCGCGTCAGTCCCGAGACGGCCAGCGCTACGGCGGAATTCGGAACGTCGAGGATGACATCGACGCCGTCATTGTCATACCAGTTGCGCGCGATGTTGAGGCCGATGTCGGATTTGTTCTGATGGTCCGCAAAGACGATTTCCACCGGCACGCCGGCTTTGGCGGCAAAATCGTCGGCAGCCATCTGGGCGCAGAGAACCGAACCGATGCCCTGGTGATCGGCGTAGGGGCCGGACATGTCATTCATGACGCCGATCTTCAGCGGCTTCATGGCGTCCGCCCGCGCAAGCCGCGGCAGCGCCGATACCGCAGCACCCGTGATCAAGAAGCGCCGTCGATCAAGCATGGTTTCTTCCCCCTCGTTCGTGTCCGGCAGCTTCTGTGAGCTGCATTTGGACGGAAAACAGCCGGACCTTCGACGCGAAAGCCCCGCTTATTTGTAGATCTCCCTGGCAAGCGCCATCATGGCGTCCTGCGTATCGACGTTGGTGGTGCCGAGCAGCTTCGCGCTTGTCAGCGCGCGCATCTCCTCCTTGATGGCGCCGCCGAGATCGGGGACCACGGGAATGAGACCGGCATTGGCATAGATCAGCTGCACTTCGTCGCTGAGATAATGATTGATGAACAGGCGCGCGGCGTTCGGATGCGGCGCGTTCCTGAGCAGCGCCATGTCGAAGCGGATATACGGCACCCCCTCCACCGGAATGATCAGCTTCACCGGCAGGCCCTTGAGGATGGTCGTATTCGAGAACAGTTGCGGAATGCGCAGCGGATACTCGCCGCGCGCGACGCGTCGCTCGTCATTGCCGACGTCCCGGCTGAAGATCGGCTGCTGCGCGGCGAGCTTTTCATGGAACGGCCGGCCGAATGCATCTTCCAGCACCGAGAACATCACCTGCCCGCCGCCGAGCGCGCGCATGTCGTCCGATAAAATCTTGTCCTTCCAGGCCGGATCGAGCAGATCCTTCCAGCTTTTCGGCTCGTCTTCGCCCTTGACCTTGGCGGTGTTGACCAGAATTCCGTAGGCGAGGATGTAGCTCGGCACCAGCACGTCGGTGGCCTTCTGCTCCCCGGACAGGCGTTTTGCATTGGCGATGCCGCCATGCGGCTCGAGCTCCCCGTCGCGCTGCGAACGGATCATGGTCGCGGCACCGTTCTGGATGACGTCGCCGATGAAGCGCCCGGCGGCCTGCTCCGTTCGTATGCGTTCGCGCAGCTCGCTGGCCCTTACGTCGAGCAGCTCGACGGAGATGCCGTATTTCTTTTCGAAACTCTTGATCGCGGCGATATGGAACGGCGCGCCGAGAAACGAGGTGTAGAACGCGAGCTTGCCTTCCTTCTTCGCCGCGGCGACCAGCTCGGGATCGTCAGCCTGCTGCGCGGCCGCGCCCAACGACGTCGCGCCCAGCACCATCATCGCTGCGATCAGGCGCAAACCGATACGGATCATCTCGCTCCCTTTGCTACCCATTCTTCCGACCTCCCTGGCCCGAGGACGGTTCACGATTTCAAGGCGCAGACCTGCAAACACGTTCAGACCGCTCGCTTGGTGATCTCGACGACGCCACGGTCGCCATCGACCTTGACCCAGTCTCCGGTTTCGATGATCTCGAGCGGATCGCGGTCGAAGTCGGTGACGGCGGGCACCCGCATCACCACGGCGCCGAGCGCAACCTTTGTCGTCGTCCGGTTGTAGAGAATGGCCTTCGGCGCCGTGCCGGCGAGGCGCGCCAGATGGAAGTATTGCGACCACCCGGACGAGCCCTTGGCACCGGGAAAAACCAGAATCTTGTCCTTCAGGGAGACGCCGCACAGTTCGTGCCGGGTCTCGACCACCTTGCCGGTTCTCGGATCGAAGCCGCCCCAGCCTGACACGGTATCGTGGGTTACCAGCGCCTCGCCTTCCGAAATACCGCCGACCACCTTGCGTCCGTGCAGAACGATCGTCGTCATGCGAGCCTCCCGTTCCAGCGCCCGCTCACCGCCGCCTCGACGCAGTCGGCGACCGAGCCGAACCATGCCTGCACGCCCGTGATGGCCGGCAGGTAATGCGCCTGCTTGGCGGAATCCGTGGCGACCACTTTGGTATCCTTGGGCATGATGCGCGAGATCGCCGGGCAGGTGTCGGTAAGGACGTGGCCGCCCGCCGCCTGAATGATGTCGGTGTAGCCGGAGCGATCGGCGACTTCCTTCAGCGCCCGCGGCGTGAACACCCACAGCGAGGTGTTGGGGCTGAGGCGCTTGCCTTCCAGCAGCCGGGCAGCAAGCCCGACCTGCTCGATCGAATTGTGCGGGCATCCGAGCATGATGAAGTCGACATCATGCGACTTCGCGGTTGAGTTCAGCTTCTCGTAGGCAACCCTTCGCTCGGCCTCGCCATAGACAAAAGTCGCCCGCGGCGCACGACCTCCGAACGCAAACTCCTCCGAGCGGGTTTCCGGCGTCACGCCCGGCATGTGGTACATTTCCACGCCGCCGGAGGAAGCCGCCGCCGCGCCAAAATGCTTCAGCTTGATCATGTTGGGCTGCGCCGACAGGCCGCGGAACGCGGGAATGTCCTCCTCGACCATTTCGCCGATGGCATAGCCCAGCAGGCCCCAGTCCATCATGTCGTCGACCGGCACCTGCACGTCGATCAGATGGGTGGCGAGGCGGTTCTCCGGGATATGCAGTCCGAAATAGGGAATGCGGCCGGTGATGCTGGCGGCGCCGGTGCTCTCGCGGCCTTCCGTGTTGGTGCGCGCGCCGAGCACGGCGTTGCAGTAGATCACCGCCGAGGATTCCATCCATGCGCAGTGCTCGCCCATCACGGGCACGTTGCCGACCTGGTAGGGCGTGCAGGTCGCGAGCATGTTGACGCCCTTGGCGCCGAAGAATTTCTCGCCTTCCTTCTGGATCCGCACCGTTTCTTCCAGGCCCGCGTTCATCTCCGGGTGCTTGCTGTCGATGCCCATCACGAGATGACAGGTGTAAGCCTTCACCGGCGGCATTGCGACGCGCTCGGAACTGTCGAGATTGAACTCGGAGAAGATCGCGTCGTTACCCTGTTTGGCAAATTCGCGGATCATCGGGCCGGCGGCAACGAAGGTGCCGCAGACATTGTTGGTCGGCACCAGGCGCTCGGCGCCCAGCGCCTCGCCGTAGCGCACCAAGAGGTCCATCGCCTTCTGCACGGCGGGACCTTCGCCGCCGTCCGCCATCTTCTTTTCGTCGTCGGTGAGTTTCATGGTCAGGCGTTCGCTTCTGCAAAGGGGCGGATGCTGCGGGCGATCTCGTGGCCGCTGACATTGCGTTCGAGATTGTCGCGCAGGCGGAGCTTCAGCGCCGCCATGTCGATCTGGTGCACGCTGCCGGTCCCCGCAAGATCGAGCGCATGCGCGGCCGCAGCACCCATCGCGATGCAGGGGCCCATCACGCGGATGCTGGAAAGCGCCGCATTGTCGGCATCGACGCAGCGGCCGGCGGCGATGACGTTGTCGGCGTCGGCGGGCGTGAGACAGCCGAACGGCACGTAATGCATGTGGTCGTCGCCGAACGGCCGCCAGACATGATCGTTGCCGGAATCGTGCAGTTCGATCGGCCACGCCGTGCGCGCGATCGCATCGTCGAACTTGCGCCCCGAGACGACGTCGTCGACCGTGAGCTGCTGACGGCCGCGGATCCAGCGGGTCTGCCGGATGCCCGGAAAGCCGTAGGCCCGCACCCGCGCCTTGCCGAACGCCTTGGGAAATTCACTCTTGAGGAATTTGACCGCGCGATCGGCCTGCTCGCGCCCTTCCAGCGTCCTGTCGGACATTTCGAACGGATCGAGCGGGGTTTCGATATGGGTCATGTTCATGGCGGCGATGCCGCGGCCGGGAATGATGAAGCTCAGCCCCTCGCGCCGAACCAGGCCATAGGCGTCGCCCTTGTCGCGCATCCGCACCGGCAGTTCTTCGCGGCTCGGCACATGGGCCTCGTCGATGCCTTCAAGCACCACCATCTGGGTGCCGAACACCGGACCGTCTGCCGCCTCCTGGCAGGGAAATCCCGCCTGCCAGACCAGCGCGGCGTCGCCGCTGGCATCGACGAAGCCGGTCGCACCGACGCGGACATCGCCGTAACGCGTCGACAGGCCGAGCGATTTGATCCGGCGATCCTTGACCTCGACTTCGCGCACGATGGCACCGAGCAGCACCTTGACGCCGGCCTCGCGGATGGCGTTCTCGATCCACCTGCCGAGCGCGACTTCGTCGTAGATGATGATGTTGTTGACGCCCTGCCGGTAATGGATCGCCCCGGTCTTGGAGAGATCGCGGATGATGTCCTCCGCGATGCCATAGGTCACCTGGTGACCATCCTTGCCATTGGAAAACATGCCGCAAATGGTGCCGACGATCGAATTGACCGCCTGTCCGCCGAGCACGGGCAGACCGTCGATCAGCAGTACATTCTTGCCAAGCCTGGCCGCCTCGATCGCCGCCGAGACGCCGGAAATACCGGAGCCGACGACACAGACATCGGTTTCCCGGGACAGCGGCTCGCTGCGAGTCCGCACGACCGTGCGCGTCGCCGTCGATGCCTTGGTGCGGAAGGAAAAAGGACTGCTGCTCATGAGGGCTCTGCGCGTTTCCTGAGTTTTTTGCCCCCTCGACGACGGGGCACGACGATTTCGCGCAATTTGCTCTTTTGCAACGCGGAAATTAATCCACGTATATGACCAATCAGTTTTCTCGTTTTGGAAAAACTGATAGTGTGCCTCTCGCCACCGCCGGGTGGTTTCAGGGTCCACAGGAAACAGGCGCAATGGACACGATCCAGAATATCAAAGCCTTCCTGCTGGTCGCGCGGACCGGCAGCATTACCACGGCGGCACGGCAACTCGGCGTGGTGCCGTCGGTCATGACCAAGCGCATCGACCGGCTGGAAGACCAGATGCGGGTGAAGTTGCTGCAGCGCTCGACCCGGCGGATCGCGCTGACGGAAGCGGGCGAGGCGCGGTTGCCGCGCCTGCAGGCCGCGGTCACCGAGCTCGAGAGCATCTTTCAGGAATCGAAGGTCTCGACGTCCGAAATGGAAGGGCATTTGCGGATCAAATGTCCGACCACGATCGCGATTCTGAGCCTCGGCGAGATGTTGACCCGCTTCCAGATTGCCCACCCGAGGATCAGTATCGAACTCGTCATGCTCGATCGTTCGGTGAATCCGATCGAGGAGGGTTTCGATCTCGCCATCGGCGCGCTGCCGACCTCGTATCCCGGCGTCATCGACGAACCCTTATGCCCCTACCCCCGCATCATCTGCGCGTCGCCGGCTTATCTGGAGCGCTGCGGCGTCCCAAGCCATCCGCGCGATCTCGTGCAACACGACTGCCTGACCTTCGCGACGACAGGACAGAGTTGGGCGTTCGAAAGCCGGCGCGGTCTGATCAATGTCGACGTCAAGCCAAAACTGAGCGCCAATGACAGCCAGCTTCTGCTGCGCGCCGCGGTGGCGGGCATGGGCATCGCGCGGATCGCGCGTCATGTCGTCACGCCGAGCCTGGAACGCGGCGAGCTCGTGACCCTGCTGCCGGACTACCCCGTGCCGGAGTTCTGGGTGAAGGCGCTGATCCCGAAAAACCGGATCGAGCGACCGGCCGTGCGCCATCTGCTGACCGTGCTGAAGCAGGGTTTTGCGGACCCTTCCATCGCCAACGGTCTGGCGGCGGCCTAACCCTTGATGGGTTCTTTGGTGGCACGGGCTGCCGACTTGGCTTCCTGGATTCCCCGGTAGATCCGGGTGCGCAACTCAGCGAATTGAGGTTCGATCCGCGTCGTGGCCTGGTTGCGCGGCGCGGGTATGTCGACCCGGACGTCGTCAAGGATGCGCGTCGGAGACGATGACAGCACCAGAACGCGATGACCGAGATAGACCGCCTCGTCGATATCATGGGTCACGAAAATCACCGTGAGATCGAGCTCGCTCCAGAGCCGGAGCATCAGGTCTTCGAGGTCGGCGCGCGTCTGCGCGTCGACCGCGGCAAAGGGCTCGTCGAGTACCATCACCTTGGGCTGATACGCCACCGCGCGCGCGATCGCCACCCGCTGCTGCATGCCGCCCGACAGTTGCCACGGATAGGAATCCCCGGCCCCCGCGAGAGCGACCGCGGCCAGCGCATCATCAACCAGCCGCGTCCGTTCGGCCTTGGCGATCTTCTTTTCGCGCAGCGGCAATTCGATATTCTCGCGCACGGTCTTCCACGGGAACAGGCTGCGGCCATATTCCTGAAACACCACCGCCATCTCCGCCGGCGGTCCGGCCACCGCATGCCCGTTGACCAGGATCGCGCCGCTGGTGGGAGCCAGCAGTCCGGAGAGGCACTTGAGCAAGGTGGTCTTGCCCGCGCCGGACGGGCCGACGATGCAGGTGAAGTCGCCGGCTTCGACGTCGAAATTCAGGTCCCCGATCGCCTCGACCCGGCGCGTTCCCGATTGGTAGACCTTGTTGAGGTGTTGGACCGATACGACCGCATTCCCAGCCATTCAGCTTCGCCTTTCCAGATCGCGCATGCCGTAATACCATTTGAGGGTTCGCCGCTCGAACAGGCGGAACGCGAGCGAGAGCGCGAACCCGAACAGGCCGAGCATCAGCACGCCGCTCCACATCTCCGGAATTTCAAAACTGCGTTGAAACACGATGATGGCGGCGCCGAGCCCGTTGGTGGCGGCGAACATTTCGCTGATCACCATCAGGATGATGCCGATCGACAGGCCGACCCGCATGCCGACGACGATCTGCGGGCTCGCGCTCGGCAGCACGAAGTGCCACAGCCGGCTCGCGCCCCTGATCTGGTAGGTGCGGCAGGTCTCGTCGAGCACGAGGTCGACGCTCCTGACGCCCTCGACCGTGTTCAGCAGGATCGGCCAGATCGAGCCGGTGACGATGACCGCAACCTTCATGGTGTCGCCGAAACCCGCGAGCATCACCAGCACCGGGATCAGCGCGGGCGGCGGGATGGCGCGAAAAAATTCGAGCACCGGCTCGGCCGCCTGGCGAAGCGGGCGAAACATCCCGATGGGAACGCCGATGGCGACGCCGGCGAGGCAGGCGATGAGATAGCCCCCGATCAGACGCCCGAGGCTCGGCAGCACGTCGCCGACAAAGCGCTGACCAAGCCACAGCGCATCGAACCGCTCCAGTACTTTTGCGAGCGGCGGAAAGTAGAAATTCGACGAGTTCGCGCTCGCTACGAACAGCAGCACAAACAGCGCGAGCGGAAGCGCGAACTCGACCGCGGCGCCGCGCAGGATCATTGCGGCGACGCGCCCCATGGTTCTGCCGCTTGTTGGATCAGGCTGCGATGGCATTGCGTACCGACGGATGCCAGCGCAGCACCCGCTTCTCGATCGCCCGCGCGGCGATATTGATCGCGACACCCATCAAACCGGTCACGATCACCAGCGCGTACATCGTCGGGATCGCATCGGAACTCTGCGCGACGACGATACCCCGCCCGATGCCGAAACTGCCGATCACCATTTCCGCGGTGACGGCAAGCACCAGCGCGATCGACGCCGCCAGGCGAATGCCGGTGAAAAGAAACGGCAGCAAGGTCGGCCACGCGACATGCACGATAAAGCCGGTCGTGCTGAAGCGGAACGAGCGGGCGGTGTCGCGCGCCACCGCATCGACATCGCCGAGCCCATACAGCATCTGCAGCAGCACCTGCCAGAACGCCGCATAGGTAATCAGCACCACGCCGGACTGATACCTTGAACCGAAGATCAGGATGACGCCGGGGATCAGCGCCACCGAGGGGATCGGGCGCAGGAACTCGATGGTTGAGTGGGTATATTTCCGCGCGCCGGGCACCAGCCCGATCACCAGCCCGGCGACGACGCCGGCCGCCGTCGCGACGGTGAGACCGATGGCCCAGGTGCGTATGGTGCTGGCGAGATAGGCCCAGAACTCCTCGGTGCCGGCCAGTTTGAACAGCTCGACGACCAGCGCGCTGAACGGCGGGAAGAAACGCGGATCGGCAAGTCCGAGCCGCGGCGCGGCCTCCCAGACAATCCCGAGAAGCAGAAAGCCGCTGATGCTATTCAAGCGCCGCGCCACTTACCGGGCCTCGCTCCAGACGATATCGTCATACACGGTCGGCTTCGAGATCATGCCGAACTCCCTGGCGTAATTCGAAAAAATCTCGATCGAGTCCTTCGGCACCGCCGTGAGGTAGGTCGGAAGGATCAATTTCGCGGCGACGTCGGGGCCGAGCTTGGTGAATTTCGGCAGTTGCTTGCGCACGCCGTCCGGATTTTTCTGGGCGTATTCGAGCGATTCATTGATCGCGGCACGGATGTTCTTGAACAGTTCCGGATTTTTCGCGAGTTGGTCTTCGAAGGTGAAATACGCCGACGTCAGCATGCTTTTTGGCGACATGGTGATGTAGGGCGAGTTGATCGCCGGGTATCCCGCGGCAATCGCGGCCGTGCCGAACGGCTCGGCGCCGACCATGGCGTCGATCTTGCCGGACTGCAGCGCGGCGAGCGCATCGGCAAAGCCGAGCTCGATGAAGCGTACCTTTTTCGGATCGCCGCCGTCGGCCTTCACCGCGATGCTGCCGAGCAGTTGCAGGAGGCCGTTGAGCGCGTTGACGCTGACGGTCTTGCCTTCCAGGTCCTTTGCCGACTTGATGCCGCTGTTGGGACCGGCGTGAATCATGGTCACGTCGGCGCCGGCGGTGCCGGTCGAACTCGAGCCGGCCGCGATGATCTTGACAGGCAGCCCCTTGTCGCGCGCCTGCAGCAGCGACACCAGCGAGCTGAATGCGAAATTGTACTCGCCGCTCATCACCGCCGGCACCAGCGCCGCACCGGTCGTGCCCATGTTAACTTTCAGATCGATGCCGTGCTTCTTGAAGATGCCGACCTCGTCGCCGAGATAAAGCGCCGCCACGTCGGTCACCGGAATGAAACCGGCCTGAACCGTGACGGGCGTCTTCGGCGTTTCGGCCGCCGAAGCGGCGCCCGCGCTCAGCACGGATGCCATGAGAAGACCAAGCGCGATGCCTTGGTTTCTGAAGAATGAATTCATAACCGTTCCCCCCGTTTCTCGTTCCCTATGGCCCATAGCCGCAAACGGTCGCTCGCGGCAAGGGGCGAAATGAATACAAATTGAAAATCGCGACGCAACCCTCCCGACCGAATTTGCAGGCGCGGCCAACAAAATCCGCGAGATCGCGCCGATGTCGGAACGGCTCGAGGCGCTGCGGAGCGCTCGCCATCGGACTGAACGTTCGCCCGCTCACCTCCATCTCCATCAGCCGCCCGGCGGCGAAAACCGATCATGGTTCGCAGCATATCCGCGCCGGAGGTCTTCTCCACAAGCGTCTGAAGGTGCATCATGTCGTCGGTCATCGCGGGTTGCTCGGTTGCGTTGATCGTCGCAAACCGATCCTCCCGGAGAATTCTCAACGACCGCCCCGCGTTGGGACACAACCCCTTGTCAATCCGAAGCCGGATTTTCTTGTCTCTCAATCAGAATGGACAGACGATGCGTCTCTATTGTCACCCACTCTCTTCAAATTCACGGCGCGTGTTGCTGACGGCGCACCACCTCGGGCTCAATTTGGAATTGGTTGTCGTCGATCTTTCAGGAGGCGAACACAAGACGCCGGAATATCTGCGTCTGAATCCGAATGGAAGGATTCCCCTCCTGGTCGATGGAGCGTTCCATTTGTGGGAGTCCCACGCGATCATGCAATATTTGGCGGATAAATCGCTTGAACAGGACATTTACCCGCAGGATGTTTCGGCACGTGCCGATGTAAATCGCTGGCTCTTTTGGTCGGCGAATCATTTCGCCCCAGCCGCCGCTCTCATCATTCGGGAACGGGTATCGAAGAGAATTATAGGCGGTTCGGGCGCACCCGATCCGCTCGAGATCGCGCGTGGCGAGGCGCTGCTCCCGGCAGCGGCGCTCATTCTCGATCGCCACCTTGCGGGGAAACAATGGATTGCGCAGGATCGGCTCACGCTCGCCGATTTCGCGATCGCCTCGCCGCTGATGCACACGTCGGCAGCGCACTTGCCCGTCACGGAATTCGAAAATCTCCAAGCCTGGTTCGCGCGCGTTCAATCACTGGATGCGTGGACAAAATCGAGTGTCTGAACACCTCATCGATGTACCGCGTGACAAAAAACACCCAACGAAGGATTTTCTCGTCGGCTCCGCATCACGCCAGATGGCAGGCGACGAAATGCCCGTCGCTGCCCTGCTTCAGTTCCGGCGCGGTTTGCTGGCAGCGCGGCTCTGCGATGGGGCAGCGCGTGTGGAAATGGCAGCCTTTCGGCGGGTTCATCGGGCTCGGCACGTCGCCTTGCAGGCGGATCCGCTTGCGCTTCACCTTCGGGTCCGGCACCGGCACGGCGGAGAGCAAGGCCTGCGTGTAGGGGTGCTGGGGGTTGCGGTAGAGATCGCTTGCCTTGGCCAGTTCGACGATGCGGCCGAGATACATCACCGCCACGCGGTCGGAAATATGCTCGACCACGGAGAGATCGTGCGCCACGAACAGATAGGTGAGGTTCAACTCGCTCTGCAGATCTTCCAGCAGATTGATCACCTGCGCCTGGATCGACACATCGAGCGCCGAAACCGGTTCGTCGCATACGATCAGCTCGGGCTCCACCGCGAGCGCGCGCGCGATCACGATGCGCTGGCGCTGGCCTCCGGAAAATTCGTGCGGATAGCGGCGCATGTGCTCGCCCTTCAGCCCGACCTTGACCAGCAGGCTCGCGACGCGGTCGTCCCGTTCGGTTGCCGAGGCGGCGAGCTTGTGGATCGTCAGCGCTTCACCGAGGATCGCGCCGATGGTCATGCGGGGATTGAGCGAGGCGAAAGGATCCTGGAACACGATCTGCATCTTGCGCCGCAGGGCGCGCAAGCCGTTGCCGCCGAGGCCCAGCACGTCCTGCCCGTCAAAGGTGACCTCGCCCGAGGTGGGCTCGATGAGGCGCAGGATGCAGCGGCCGGTGGTGGACTTGCCGCAGCCGGATTCGCCGACCAGTCCCAGCGTCTCGCCACGATGCACCGTAAAGGACACGCCATCCACCGCATAGACGCTTGCGACCTTGCGCGACAACAGCCCGCCGAGCACGGGAAAATGCTTCTTGAGATTGCTGACGCGCAGCAACGGCTCGCTCGTCAGGGGTTCGCGCGCCGGTTCGCGGGTCAAAGGCATGCTCATGGCGCCGCTCCCAGATGGCAGGCCATGCGATGGCCAGGTGCGATCTCGCGCAACAGCGGCTCCCGTTCGGTGCAGACCGCCATGACGTGGCGGCAGCGCGGCGCGAACCGGCAGCCCGCCGGGAGCCTGGCCAGGTCAGGCGGATTGCCGGGGATCCCGGTCAGCGGGACCCGCGGACCCTTGATCGACGGGAACGCCTCCATCAGGCCGACGCTGTAGGGGTGCAACGGCGCGTCGAACACCTGCCGGGTGGCGCCGAACTCGGCGACCTGGCCCGCGTACATCACCATCAGCCGGTCGGAGAAGTGGCTGACCAGCGACATGTCGTGGGTGACGAAGATGATCGCGAAACCGAACTGCTCCTGCAGCTCCTTGATCTGGATGATCAGCGAGCGCTGGGCGACGACGTCCAGGGCCGAGGTGGGCTCGTCCATGATCACCAGGTCCGGGGTGAAGAGCATCGCCATCGCGATCAT
>Ga0208714_1000441_pt1 | contig 11913 bp, 13 predicted proteins | sample NGESurshal072012_3_FD_184461 | JGI IMG/M metagenome (GOLD analysis project Ga0208714, IMG submission 184461) | Arctic peat soil microbial communities from Barrow, Alaska - NGEE Surface sample 415-1 shallow-072012 (SPAdes) | ecosystem: Environmental > Terrestrial > Soil > Wetlands > Peat ... | reverse complement strand
CCCGCGCCGTCCACCGGGCCGGGTCGGGCCCTGCCGTCATCGTGATCAGCGAGATGCCGGGCATCACCCCCAGCGTGGCCCGCTTCGCCCGTTTCGTGGCCGAAGCGGGCTTCACCGCGGTGCTGCCCCACGTGTTCGGCGACGACGGGCGCGACGTCTCCAACGCCTACGTGGCCGGGACGATCGCCCGGGCGTGCATCTCCCGCGAGTTCACCGTCCTGGCCCTGGGCCGGACCAGCCCCATCACCACCTGGCTGCGCGCCCTGGCTGCCCACGAGCACGACCGGTGCGGCGGCCCGGGGGTCGGTGCGGTAGGGATGTGCTTCACCGGGGGGTTCGCCCTGGCCATGATGGTGGACGAAGTGGTGGTGGCCCCGGTGCTCAGCCAACCGTCGCTCCCCTTTCCGGTCGGCAAGGCCCATCGGCGCGCCATCGGCATCTCCGACGCCGACACCAAGCGGGTCCAGGAGCGGGCACTGGCGGGCACCTGTGTCCTCGGGCTCCGATTCACCGGGGACAAGCTGAGCCCGCCGGAGCGGTTCGAACACCTCCGCGAGCTGATCGGCGACGCCTTCGTGGCCATCGAGCTCGACTCGTCGCCCGGCAATCCCCACGGACATCGGGCCGCCGCCCACTCGGTCCTCACCGAGGACCTCGACGACCGGCCCGGCACACCGACCCGCGCCGCCCTCGACCAGGTGCTCGAGTTCTTCGCGCACCGCCTGGGCGGATGAACCCGCTGGCCGAGGCGTGGCGGGCGCGCGGCCAGGTGGTCAGGCTGTGCAACCGGAAGATCTTCACCGTCGACATCCCGGCGCAGGGCACCGAGGACCTCCCGCCGTTGCTGGTCCTCCACGGCTTCCCCACCTCGTCCTTCGACTTCCACCGGGTGGCGGACGGGTTGGCCGCCCACCGCAGGGTGCTCCTGTTCGACATGCTCGGCTACGGACTGTCCGAGAAACCGGACGTTCCCTACCGGCTGGCCGCACAGGCGGACCTCGCCATCGCCCTCACCGCCTCCCTCGGGATCGACCGCCTGGGCCTGCTCACCCATGACATCGGCGACACGGTGGGCGGCGAGCTCCTGGCCCGTCAGATGGAGGGCGGCTGGGGGGTGGAGATCACCGACCGCACGTTGGCCAACGGCAGCATCTACATCGAGCTCGCCCACCTGAGCGCCGGCCAGCTGTTCCTGCTCGACCTGCCCGACCGGCGCCTCGACGACGATACCCTGGTCGACCGGTCGACAGTGCTGGCCGGGTTGGCCGCCACCCTCGGACCCGGGGGCGCGGCCGACGACGAGGCCGGTGCCCAGTGGGAGATGATCGCCCACCTCGAGGGGCATCGCCTTCTCCCCCGGACCATCCGCTACATCGAGGAGCGCAGGCGCAACGAGGGCCGGTTCACGACACCGATCGAGGAACATCCCTCCCCCCTCACGGTGGTGTGGGGGGGCGGCGACCCGATCGCCGTGGTGGCCATGACCGACCGCCTGCTCCGGGCCCGGCCCGACGCCCGGCTCCACTTGTTGGACCGGGTCGGCCACTACCCGATGATCGAAGCACCCGACCGGTTCCTCGACGCCCTGGCGGCCGCACCCGGCTGAGCAGGGCCGGGCGCCCCATCGGCCGCCACTCCGCGGACCCCGGGCCTATGCGGTGGCGATGACCTCGCCGTGGAGCACGGCGAACCAGCCGTCCGGTGACGACGCCCAACGGCGCCAGGCCGCGGCGAACGACGCCAGGTCCTCGCCGGTGGCGATCCGGTGGGCGACCAGCTGCTCGGCCAGCGCCGACCGGGTGAACCGGTCGGCCCACAGACCGCCCCACCACTCGCGGTCCTCCGGCGTGGCGAAGCACCAGGCGGACGCGGACGCCGCCACCTCGGTGAACCCGGCACGGTGGGCCCAGTGGAGCAACCTGCGCCCGGCATCCCAATTCGCCCCGTTGACGCGGGTGAGTGCGCCGTAGGCGGCGAAGGCGCGCTGCAGCTCCGGGTCGTCGGGGAAGAAGGTCATCACCGGATAGTCCGAGTCGCGGGCGGCCACCTGTCCTCCCTGCCTGCACACCCGGCGCATCTCCTGGAGCGCAGCCACCGGGTCGCCCAGGTGCTGGAGCACCTGGTGGGCGTGGACCACGTCGAACGCCCCGTCCCCGAAGGGCAGATGGAAGACGTCGCCGACCTCGAACGACAGCGACGGCAGACCGGCGTCGGCCGCCGCGTCCCGGGCCAGGGCGACCACCCCTGTGGCGGCGTCGAGGCCGACCACCCGGCCCGGCGCCACCCGGCGGGCCAGATCGACGGTGATGGTGCCCGGGCCGCACCCGACGTCGAGCAGGGACCGACCCGGCTGGAGGTGGGCCAGCAAATACCCGACCGAGTTCTCCGCGGTGCGCCACCGGTGGGACCGCAGCACGCTGTCGTGGTGCCCGTGGGTGTAGTGGGCGTCGGTCATCCTCCCAGCATGCCCGCTACCCGGTCACGCCGGCGGCCGGGCGGCCGTCCTCGAGATAGACAAGGCCGGTCCCCCCGAGCACCCGGGCGACCCGGCGGCCCACCGGCCCGCTCAGCAAGCGGGAGGCCTCGTCGGGCCCGACCCACCGGCAGTCCTCGATCTCCTCGGCCTGGAGCACGATGTCCTCGTGCGCGAGGTCGTGGATCGAACCGCAGTCGAACACGAAGCGCATGCCTCCCGGCCGGTGAGACCGGGGGTGCAGGAAGTCGACGCACACCAGTCGGCCCGAGGTCACGGCGAGGCCGGTCTCCTCGCGCACCTCCCGCCGGCACGCCTCCCACGGCGACTCCCCGTCGTCCTCGACCTGCCCCCCGGGGATGGTCCACCCGGACTTGTAGTTCGGCTTCAGGATCAGGATCCGGCCCCAGTGGTCGTGGATCAGGGCGCCGGCCGAGGCGGGGATGCGCGGCAGCACGAACTCGTCCACCACTCCATCATCACCGACCCGGGGCCGGTGTGGTACCACTATCGGTGCATGTCCACCCTCTTCACCCACCACCCGCACCCCTACATCGAGGAGCGCAAGGCCCACGCGCCGGTGAAAGCCGCCGACCAGCTCCCCACGGCCAATGCGGCCAACAAGTTCAACTCGTGGCTGGCCACCAAGATCACCGGGGCGGTGGGCACCATGTGGTGCGCCTACGCCTTCGCCCTGCTGGCCCTGATCAGCCTGCCCGACGCCATCAAGGCCGGACGCCCTGCGGTCATCTCGTGGATCGCCCAGACCTTCCTCCAGCTGGTGCTGCTGTCGATCATCATCGTGGGCCAGAACATCCTGAGCGCCGCGGCCGACCAGCGCTCGGAGGCCACCTACAAGGACGCCGACGCCGTGCTCCACGAGGCCATCCAGATCCAGAAGCACCTCGAGGCCCAGGACCAGGCCATCGAGAAGATCCTGGCCACGGTGGCCACCTCCGGCACCACACCGCCGCCGGCCCCGGCCGGTTGACCGCCCCGGACCTTGGCGGTCAGGAGTCCCCGAGGTCGGGCCCGAGCCCGGCCAGGGCGGCCTCCTCGGCCCATCGGTAGTCCGGCTTGCCCGAGGGCGAACGCACCGTGGCATCCACGAACACCACGGCGCGGGGGACCTTGTAGCCGGCCAGGTGCTCGCGGCAGTGGTCCTGCAGCTGGCCCAGGTCCGGCGGATCCGCCGAGGACTCGGGACGCAGTTCGACCACCGCGGTGACCCGTGCTCCGAAGCGCTCGCTCGGCGTTCCCACCACCGTCACGTCGAAGACGGCCGGGTGGCTCTTGAGCGCACTTTCGACCTCCTCGGGGAAGATCTTCTCGCCCCCCGAGTTGATCGACACCGAGCCCCGTCCGTAGACGGCAATCGCTCCGTCCGCATCGACCGAGGCCATGTCCCCGGGCACCGACTAGCGGACGCCGTCGATCACCGGGAACGTCGCCGCCGTCTTCTCGCCGTCCTTGTGGTAGCGGAGCGGGATGAGCCCCCTGGTGGCCAGCATGCCGATCCGCCCGTCTCCGGGGCGGCAGATCGTGCCGTCCTCGGCGATGACGACGTTGCTGGCGTCCATGGCGAAGCGCGGGGCGCCGTCGGCGCCGGTGGCGATGAACCGACCCTGCCCGCCCGTCTCCGAGGCGCCGAAGGCGTCGTGGATGACGGTGGTGGGCATCACCCGAGCCAGCGCCTCCTTGACCGTGGGCGACAAGATGGCGCCCCCCGATCCGTAGATGGCCACGGACGAGAGGTCGTAGGCATCCGGACCCACCGATTCGAGGTGTTCGGCCAGCGGCCGGCCGTAGGCGTCGCCGATGGTCATGACGATGCTGACCCGTTCCTCGGCCATCACCTGCAGGGCGAAGGCGGGGTCGAAACCCAGGTCACGGATGACCACGGCGAAGGACCCCGACAGGATGGCGCTGAAGGCGAGCCACCACCCGCCGCCGTGCATCAGCGGGCACAGGACCAGGGTGCCCGGCACCGGGTTGCCGCCCGCCGCCCGGGCGGCGACGTCGTCGAGGTCGGCGATCGTCTCGATGCCGAGCCCGGGATTGCCGATGCCGCCGACGGCCGCCAGGTAGATGTCCTCGTGCCGCCACATCACGCCCTTCGGCATACCGGTCGTGCCGCCGGTCCACAGACCGTAGAGGTCGTCGGGGGACCGCTCACCGACCTCGGGCACGTGCTCGGGGTGATCGCCCAGCAGCGCCTCGTAGCGCTCGTCGGCCGTCACGACCGGGCACGGCCAGTCCAGGGTGGCGGCAGCCCGTAGGGCCCGATCCTCGAGGTGCGGCTCGGTGACCACCGCCTTGAGGTCGGCGTTGTCGAAGAGGTAGGTCAGCTCGTCGTCGACGTATCGGAAGTTCACGTTCACCGGGACGGCGCGCAACTTGAAGGCGGCCAGCGTGGCCTCCACGTACTGATTGCCGTCATGGAGGTGGCACCCCACGTGGTCGCCCCTCCCGATCCCGTGGGACGCCAGCGCATGGGCCAGCCGGTTGGCCCGGGCGTCGAGCTCGGCGAACGAGAGGCGCACCTCGTCGCCGTCGGAGGACCGGACCACAAGCGCCGGCTGGTCGGGCACCGTGGCCACGACCGTCTCGAAGATGTCCGCGAAGTTCAGCCCGCCCATGGATCCACCGCCGTTCCGCTCTCCGTGTCGCCGGAGCGTACCGCGACCGGGTGCGGGCGGGCCGGGTCACCCGTGGGCGCGACGGCGTCCCGCGGTCTCCCGTCGACCCGGCGGCTACGCCTATACCCGGGCCATGTTGTCGAAGCGGGTGTGGTGCCCGATGAAGGCCAGCCGCTGCACGCCGGTGGGTCCGTTGCGGTGCTTGGCCACGATGATCTCCGCCGTGCCCTGGCTCTCGGTCGACTCGGGGTTGTAGATCTCGTCCCGGTAGATGAACATGACCACGTCCGAGTCCTGCTCGATGGAGCCGGACTCCCTGAGGTCGGCCAGCATCGGGCGCTTGTCCTGGCGCTGCTCCAACCCACGGGAGAGCTGGGACAGTGCCACCACCGGCACCTCGAGCTCGCGGGCGAGGATCTTGAGACCTCGGCTGATCTCGGACACCTCGACCTGGCGGTTCTCCGCGCCGTGCCGTCCGGTCATCAGCTGGAGGTAGTCGACCACCACGAGACCCAGCCCCTCGCGGCTCTTGAGCCGCCGGGCGCGGGCGCGGATGTCCATGACCGTGAGGTTGGGGTTGTCGTCGATGAAGATCGGCGCCTCGCTCATCCGGCTGATTGCATTGCCCACCTTGGCCCAATCGGCCTCGCGCAGATTGCCCGTGCGCATCCGATTGGCATCGACCCGTGCCTCCGAGCCGAGGAGGCGCTGGGTGAGCTCCATGTGGCTCATCTCCAACGAGAAGAGCAGCGTCGGGACGTGCAACTTGATGCCGGCGTGGGCGACCAGGCCCAGGGCGAAGGCCGTCTTCCCCATCGACGGCCGGGCGCCGACCACGATCAGATTGGAGGGCTGCAGCCCCGAGAGCAGTTCGTCGAGGTCGGTGTACCCCGTGGCCAGTCCGGTGATCGAATCACCCTGGTCGTAGAGGCGCTGCAGGTGGTCGAGGCCGTCGCCGAGGAGGTCCTGCAGCGGGGTCATCGAGTCGACCACCCGACGCTGGGCCACGTCGAACACCAGGCTCTCCGCCCGGTCCAGCACGCCGGAGACGTCCTCGGGGACGCTGTAGCCCAGTTCGGTGATCTCGCCGGCCACCGAGACAAGCCTCCGCAACAGGGCCAACTCCTCGATGATCTTTGCGTAGTACTCGGCATTGCCGATGGACGGCGTGTTGGCCTGCAGCGAGACGAACACCGAGGGGTCACCGATGGTCTCGAGCAGCTCGCGTCGCCGGAGCTCCTCGGTCACCGTCACCCAGTCCGCCGGCTCCCCTCGGCTGAACAACGAGGTGATGGCATCGAAGATGTGGCCGTGAGACGTCTTGTAGAAGTCCTCGGGCTTGCAGACCTCCATGGCCACGGCGATGGCGTCCCGTGACAACAACATGGCGCCGAGGAGCGACTCCTCGGCTTCGAGGTTGTGCGGGGGGACCCTACCGACCAGGGTACCGGTCCCCCCTCGGGAGGAGAGCAGCGGCCGGGGTCGCGTGTCGTCAAAGGCTTGAACCATGTTCCCTCAACCCTCGTCCATCCGGCCTGTGGAGCGTAAGCCCATCTTCCTGCGGAAATGGCCGTCCGTCGCTGTGGACGGACGGTGGACAAGACCGGCTCGGCTGCGGACAGGACGGACCATTCCGCCATCATCCCAGGGGGGTGTGACGCCCGGGTGCATGCCCTGGCGGCCCGCCCTCGGCGGGCGGTCCGGCGCTCAGGCCTCGGCGACCACGTTCACGGTCAATTCGAACACCACGCCGCCCACCAGCTCGACCCGCACATTGTGCTCGCCCACCGTCTTGATCGCCTCGTCGAGGACCAGGTCCCGCCGATCGATGACGGCCCCGGACTGCTCCTCGACATGGCGCACGATGTCGGCCGCGGACACCGAGCCGAACAGCCGGTCGCCGGTGGCACGCGCCGTGATGGTGATCACGTTGCCCACCAGGGTGCGGGCCACCGTCTCGGATCCTTCGCGGTCGCGGGCGTCGCGAAGATCCCTCGACCGTCGCATGGCCGCGGCCTGGCTCTCGACGCCGGGGCTGGCCACGATGGCCTTGCCGGCCGGGAGCAGATGGTTGCGGGCGAACCCACCGGAGACATCGATGATGTCGCCGCGCTTGCCCACGCCGTCGACGTCACTGCGCAGCAGGACCTTCATCCGGCCTGTCCGTCCTCGGCGACAACGCCCTCGACCACGACGATCTCCTCGCCGTCCTCGAGCTCCACGACGTCCACGTCGATCACCTCGACCTCGTCCACCGGCTCGGCGGCCACGACATCGGGCAGCTCGGAGGAGGCCGCGTCGGCCGACAGGGTGCGCTCCTCCTCCCGGCCCCTGCGGGGCCCGGAGCCGCCGGCGCCCGCAAAGCCGCCCTCGCGACCGCCGCGACCGCCGCGACCGCCGGGGCGCTCGGTGGTGGTGCGCTGCGTGTACGGGAGCAGAACCAGCTCGCGCGCCGTCTTGATGGCGATGGCCACGTCACGCTGGTGCTGGGTGCAGTTTCCCGACACCCGACGGGCGCGGATCTTGCCGCGGTCGCTCATGTACTTCCGGAGCATGCCGACATCCTTGTAGTCGACCCACTCCACCCGGTCCTTGCACAGGGCACAGGGCTTCTTCTTGATGCGCCGGCCGGTGTCCTTGGGGGAACGCCGGGTGGTGCCTCCACGATCGTTGTTGCGCGCCATGACTAGAAAGGCTCCTCGCTGTATCCGTATCCTTGGGATTCTGCGGCTCCGCCGGAGCCGCCGCTCGACGGCGACGCGCTGCGTCCGCCGCCACCGGAGGGACCGCCGTCGCCGGGTGTACGCCGTTCGTTCTTCGTCACCTGGGCGGTCGCCCAGCGGATGCTCGGGCCGATCTCATCGGCCACCACCTCCACCTTGGACCGCTTGTCGCCGTCAGGCGTCTCCCAGCTCCGCTGCTCGAGCCGACCGGTCACGATCACCCGCGAACCCCGGGAGAGGCTCTCGGCTGCGTTCTCGGCCATCTCGCGCCAGCACACCACGTCGAAGAAGGAGGTGGCCTCCTCCCACTCCTGGGTCTGGCGGTTCTGCCAGCGGCGGTTGACGGCCAGACCGAAACTGGCCGTGGCCTGCCCGGTGTTGGTGAACCGCAGTTCGGGGTCACGGGTGATGTTGCCGACCAGGGTGACCGAGTTACCGTTGGCCATGCTCAGGCCTCCTTCGCGGACGCAGCAGCCACAGCCCGACGCCCGGCCACCTTGTCAGGGAGCCGGATGACCTTGTGGCGGAGCACCTCGTCGGCCAGGACGAAGACCCGCTCCATGTCGGCGACCGCCGGCGGCTCGGCCGTCAGCTCGATGACGACGTAGTAGCCCTCGCGCTTGTGCTGGACCTCGTAGGCGAAGGTGCGCCTGCCCCACCGCTCGACGCGGCCGGGGTTGCCCCCTTTGGCCCGGAGCGCCTCGAGGGCCCGGTCGAGGACCCCGTTGACCGCTGCCTCGTCGGCACCGGTGTCGAAAATGACCATTGTCTCGTATGGCCGCATCGGCGGCTCACCTCCCTCTGGATCGGGCGACCCTGTGCCCGAGCCCCACGGCGTGGGGCAGGTCGGAACTGGATGGGCCACCAGATCGGTGGCCGGAACAACCGCAGTACCTTAGCCGGTGCTCAGTGGTAGACCTCCGCGTCGGCGGGGAACGCCCCTGAGCGCACGTCGGCGGCGTAGGCGGCGACCGCCACCGTGGCCTCCGCCCCCAGCTCTGCATAGCGGCGCACGAACCGGGGCGTCGTCGGGTTGATCCCCAGTAGGTCGTGCAGGACCAGCACCTGCCCGTCGCAGGCCGGTCCGGCCCCGATGCCGATGGTGGGAACGTCGAGTGCCTCGGTGATCGCCGCCCCCACCTCCTCGGGCACCCCTTCGACGACCACGGCGAAGCAGCCGGCCGCGACCAGGGCCTTCGCGTCCACGGCCAGCGAGTGGGCCGCGGCGTCGGTCCGGCCCTGGACCTTGTAGCCACCCATGGTGTGGATGGATTGCGGTGTGAGCCCGAGGTGGCCCATCACCGGTATCTCGGCGGCGACCAGCCCCTCGACCATCGGCACCCGGTTCGCCCCTCCCTCCAACTTGACCGCGCCGGCGCCGGCCCGGATGAGGGTGGCCCCGTTGCGGACCGTGTCGACCACGTCGAGGTGGTAGCTCAACCAGGGGAGGTCGCCCACGACCAGGGCCTTCGGCCTGGCCCGGGCCACAGCCGCCGTGTGGTGGGCCATGTCCTCGACGGTGACCTGCAGCGTGTCCTCGTAGCCCAGCACGTTGTTGGCCACCGAGTCGCCCACCAGGATCAGGTCGACCCCGGCCGCATCGGCGATACGGGCACCGGGAGCGTCGTACGCGGTGACCATCACCAGGGGAAGGTGGCCGTCACGCCGCTTGGCGGCGCGTACGACAGGGACGGTCACCGGCGTGGACCGGGGCTCGGGCATGTGGATCCTCCTGATCGACCGTCCAGCGCCCGGGGGCTGCCGGCGGTAGTAGGGGCGGCGACCCGGGGGCTGCCACGGGGCACGACGTACTGCCGCCTCCAGCGTAGTTGGCCGCCGGGTGGTCAGCTCGTCCGGTCGCGCCGCGGCCGGCGGGCCACTGCCTCCACCCCGGCACCGGCGGGGTACATGCGGGACAGGTGGTTCCACGAGCAGTCGGTGCACACCTCGATCACGTAGCAGACCACCGGCTCCTTGCGCCGCCAGTAGCGGGTGAGCTCGGCCTCGGTCGCCACGCACCGCCCGCCCGACGGCAGGCGCGAACCGAAGACGAAGGTGACATCGACCAGGTCCCACTGCTCGCAGATGGGGCACTGTTGGCCCATGGGCCGGCCCAGGTTGCGGGCAGCCCGCAACAGCTCGGGGTGGGCATCGCAGACATCGAGCCTGGACAGGCGGCCCTTCCGGTAGTCGCGGATGACCGCGTTGCGGGCGAGAAGGTACTCGACGCGTCCCCCGGTCGGGGAGGTCTGCACGCCCTCGATCCCTCCGGGTCGCAAGCTCACCTGGCCAGGGTACCGCCTGGACCGTTCGATCAAAAGGGTCCCCGTCCCGGTGCACCGCAGCAGGAGGCGTCGGCGCACCGCCCGGGTGGGACGCCCCCGCATCGGTTCTTGACCGTTGCGATGTGTTGCATTGATATATCGAACTGATATATCGTGGACGGTATGCAGATGGTGAACACCGGCGCCGTGCCCGCCGCGGGCTTCAAGGGCCGATCGACGCGCGGGCGGTCCTGAGTGCTCGACCTGGCCATTCTCGGCCTCCTGCAAGAGCAGGAGCTACACGGCTATGAGATCCGCAGGCGCCTCCGCGACGAACTGGGGCTCTTCGCCAACATCTCCTTCGGCTCGCTCTACCCGGCGCTCTCCCGCCTCGAGGCGGCCCACGCGGTGACAGTCGCCGAGTCGGGCGGTGCCACCACGACCGCCCCCACGATGCCCTTCACCGGATCGTTGAGCGGCGAGCGGGCCGGGCTCCGGGCCCGACGGGCCCCCGCCCCGCGGGGCACCAAGCGTTCACGCAAGGTCTACCGGATCACCGACCAGGGCCGTCAACTGTTCGAGCAGCTCCTCGACGCCGACGAGCCCGCCGGGGCCGACGATGCCCGCAGCTTCGGCCTGCGCCTCGCCTTCGCCCGGCACCTGGCGCCCCAGGCCCGCCTGGCCCTCCTCGAACGTCGCCGGGCACAACTGACCCGTCGACTGGCCACCGACCAGATGCGGGTGGCCGGCGACACCCTCGACGTCTACGCCCGCTCGCTGGTCGAGCACAGCTCCGAAGCGACCGAGCACGACATCGCCTGGCTCGACCGCCTCATCGCATCCGAGCGGCAGAAGCAGACAGCACCCCGATCCGAGAATCGCGAGCCCCATGGAGGGGACGCGGTGACAGCAATGAAGGGATTCAAACCATGAGCACGATCCGAGTGGCCATCGCCGGCGTGGGGAACTGCGCCAGCTCCCTCATCCAGGGAGTCGACTACTACCGCCAGGCCGACCCGACCGAAACAGTGCCCGGCCTCATGCATGTGGTGCTCGGTGGCTATCACGTCGGCGATCTCGAGTTCGTCGCCGCCTTCGACGCCGACGCGGCCAAGGTCGGCCTCGACCTGGGCAAGGCGATCTTTGCCGGCCAGAACAACACGATCCGGTTCGCCGGCGTGGGCGAGCTGGGCATTACCGTGCAGCGCGGGCCGACCCTGGACGGCTTCGGCAAGTACTACCGCGAGACCGTCGAGGAGTCGCCGGCCGAGCCCGTCGACGTGGTGGCCGCCCTCAAGGACGCCCGCGCCGACGTGCTGGTCAGCTACCTGCCAGTGGGGTCGGAACAGGCGCAGCGCTTCTACGCGGACGCCTGCCTTCAGGCCGGTGTCGGGTTCGTCAACGCAATCCCGGTGTTCATCGCCTCGGACCCCGAGTGGGCCCGCAGGTTCCATGCCGCCGGACTTCCCATCGTCGGGGACGACATCAAGAGCCAGGTGGGCTCCACCATCATCCACCGGATCCTGACCAGGCTCTTCGAGGACCGGGGACTGGCCCTCGACCACACGTATCAGCTCAACGTGGGCGGAAACATGGACTTCAAGAACATGCTCGAGCGGGATCGCCTCGAGTCGAAGAAGGTGTCCAAGACCCAGGCGGTGACCAGCCAGATCGAGCACGGCGCCCTGTCGGCCGACGACGTCCACATCGGCCCCTCGGACCATGTCCCGTGGCTCCACGACCGGAAGTGGGCCTACATCCGGATGGAGGGCCGCAACTTCGGCGACGTGCCGCTCAACCTCGAGCTCAAGCTC
>Ga0208714_1000440_pt1 | contig 11935 bp, 10 predicted proteins | sample NGESurshal072012_3_FD_184461 | JGI IMG/M metagenome (GOLD analysis project Ga0208714, IMG submission 184461) | Arctic peat soil microbial communities from Barrow, Alaska - NGEE Surface sample 415-1 shallow-072012 (SPAdes) | ecosystem: Environmental > Terrestrial > Soil > Wetlands > Peat ... | reverse complement strand
ACCTGATGCAGCTGCGCGCCGCGGCCGGCCTGCCGAGCGTCTACGAGGCCGCCGACGTGAAGCCGCTGGGCTTCGACGGCACCCATCCCGCGCTGCACTACGTCAAGGACGGCACCGCGCACGAGCTGCGCTGCGACTTCATTGCCGGCTGCGACGGCTATCACGGCATCAGCCGGCAGAGCGTCCCCGGCAACGCGCTGCGGAACTTCGAACGCGTCTATCCCTTCGGCTGGCTCGGCGTCCTCTCGGAGACGCCGCCGGTCTCGCACGAGCTTATCTATTCGAACCACGAGCGCGGCTTCGCCCTGTGCAGCATGCGCTCGGCGACGCGCAGCCGCTACTACGTTCAGTGCGCGCTCGACGACCACGCCGAGCGCTGGAGCGACGACGCCTTCTGGGCCGAGCTGCGGGCCCGCCTCGACGGCGCGGCGGCAGCGGCGCTCGTCACCGGGCCGTCGATCGAGAAGAGCATCGCGCCCCTGCGCAGCTTCGTCGCCGAGCCGATGCGCTTCGGCCGGCTCTTTCTCGCCGGCGACGCGGCGCATATCGTCCCGCCGACAGGCGCCAAGGGACTCAACCTCGCCGCCGGAGACGTCGGCCTGCTGGCCCGCGCGCTCGCGGAGCACTACGCCGAGCTGAGCGACGCCGGGCTCGACGACTATTCGGCGCGGTGCCTGCGCCGCGTCTGGCGCGCCGAGCGCTTCTCGTGGTGGTTCACCTCGCTGATGCACAAGTTCCCGGAGACGGGCGCGTTCGGCCAGAAGATGCAGGCCGCCGAGCTCGACTACCTCGTCCACTCGGAGGCTGCGTCGACTGCGCTGGCCGAGAATTACGTCGGCCTGCCCCTGTAGCCTCGGCCCGAAGGAAACCCTGATGAAACGCACGACCCGCCGCTCCTTCCTGATCCTCGCCAGCGCCGGCGGGCTCGGCGCGGCGCTGCCCGGCCTCGTCCTGGCGCAGGCCGCGCCGGTGCGCAACCGCGCCCTGTTCCAGGTCACGGACAACGACCCGGCACGCTGGACCATGATCCTCAACAACATGCAGAACCTGCGCGAGGGGGTGGGCAGCGAGGGCGCGGAGATCGAGCTCGTCGCCTACGGCCCGGGCCTGCTCATGCTGCGGGCCGATTCGAGCGTCAAGCAGCGCATCGCCGAGGCGCTGAAGAGCGGCGTCAAGATCAACGCATACCAGAACACGATGATCGGAATGAAGCTGGTTCCTGCCGACATGCTTCCCGACATCGGCTATGTTCCTTCGGGAGTGGTCGAGGTGATGCGAAAGCAGCAGCAGGGCTGGGCCTACATCCGCTCCTGAACCGTTTCAGGCGCGCGCGACGGCGAGCCAGCGGTCGAGGCGTCCGCGGTCGGCGAGCAGCTCGGCGCTGTCGCCTTCGTGGACGATCGCACCGCGGTCGAGGACGACGGCACGCGCCGTGATCGGCAGGATCTGCTTCGGGTTCTGCTCGACGATGATCGACGAGACACCTTCGTCGCGAACGACGGCGGCAATCGAGCGGAGCAGCTCCTGGACGAGGATCGGCGCCAGGCCTTCGAGCGGCTCGTCGAGCAGGAGGAGCCTCGGATTGAGCACCAATGCGCGGGCCACCGCGAGCATCTGCTGCTCGCCGCCCGACAGCTGGTTGCCCATGTTCGCCCTGCGCTCCTCGAGGCGCGGGAACATGGCGTAGACGCGCTGTGGCGTCCACGGCCCGGGCCGCGCCACCGCCGTCAGGTTCTCCTCGACCGTGAGCGACTTGAAGATGTTGCGCTCCTGCGGCACCCAGCCGATTCCGGCGGCGGCGCGCGCGTGCGAAGGCAGCGCCTGGATCTCGCTGCCGCCGAGCACGATGCGGCCACCGTAGCGGCGCGTCACGCCGACCAGCGTGTTGAGCAGCGTCGTCTTGCCGGTGCCGTTGCGGCCGAGCAGCGCCAGCGACTCACCCTCGGCGAGCGCGAAGTCGACGCCCCGGACGACGACGGCCTCGCCGTAGCCCGACCTCAGCCCTTCGACGCGCAGCAGCTCAGCCATGCGCCAGGACCGCATCGGCGGCGGCGTCTTCGCCCAGGTAGACCGCCTTGACGCGCGGATCGTTCGAGATCGATGCGACGTCACCCTCGGCGAACACGGCGCCGCCGACGAGCACGGTCACCGTCTTCGCGAAGTTGAAGACGAGGTCCATGTCGTGCTCGATGAGAAGGATGGACACCTCTGCGGGAAGCGCGTTGATGGTCTCGAAGATCTCCTGGCGATCGCCCTCCGGAACTCCGGCGACCGGCTCGTCGAGGAGGAGCACGCGCGGCTTGCAGGCGAGCGCCGTCGCGATCTCGAGAAGCCGGCGCTTGCCGTAGGCGAGCAAGCCCACCGATAGGTCCATCACGTCGGCGAGGCGAAAGCGCTCGAGCAGCTTTTCGCATTCCACAGCGACGGCCGCATCGGTTCCGAGCGGCTTCCACCAGCCGGCGCTCTTGCCTTGCTGCGCCGAGACCGTGAGGGCCAGCGACGAGAGCGGCGTCAGGCCGTTGAAGAGCTGGTTGATCTGGAACGTGCGGACGATGCCGCGGCGCACTCGCGCGTGCATCGAGAGGTGGGTGATGTCGCTGCCGTCGAGCGCGATCGTTCCCGAGCTCGGCTCGAGGACGCCGGTCAGCAGGTTGATGAGCGTCGTCTTGCCGGCGCCGTTCGGCCCGATCAGGGCGTGGCGCGCTCCGCGCTCGACCTTGAGCGACACCTCGTTGGTCGCCGCCAGTCCGCCGAAGCGCTTGACGAGCGAGCGAGTTTCCAGCACGACGCTCATTTCTTTCTCCCGAACCAGGTCCACGGACGAACGAAACGGTCGCGGCCGACGAGGACGAGGACGACGAGGAAGAGACCGAGCCAGAAGTTCCAGTACTGCGGCGTCCACGCCGAGACGAGGTCGTGCAGCAGCTTGAAGACGATCGCGCCGAAGACGCCGCCGTACAGGTAGCCGGTGCCGCCGATGACGAGGACGAGCAGGACCTCGGCGCTGCGATGGAAGTCGAAGACGTCGAGCGAGGCGAAGCCGCTCGTCTGCGCGAGCAGCGCGCCGGCGGCGCCGGCGATCGCCGCGGCGATCGTGTAGATGGCGACCAGGCGCAGCCGCACCGACAGGCCGATGCTCGCGGCGCGCAGCCGGTTGTCGCGCAACGCCTGAAGCGACACGCCGAACGGCGAGTAGACGATGCGCCGCGCGACAAACAGCGAGACGCCGAGGACGAGCAGCGAATACGCATACGCGACCCGGCCCGAGAGGTCGAAGTCGAAGCGCCCGAACGGCGTCACGAGCGGCCCCATGACGACGCCTTGCAGCCCGTCGGCGCCGCCGGTGATCGTGTCGAGCTTGTTGGCGAGCTCGTAGAGGACCGAGGCGACGCCCAGCGTCACCATGAGGCGCGTCAGGTCGGTGCCGCGCAGGATCAGCACGCTCGTCGCCAGGCCGAGCAGCGCGCTGGCGCCGACGGCGACGGCCAGGCCGGTGAGCGGATCGGGCATCCAGTTCTTCGCGAACAGCGCCGCCGCGTACGAGCCGAAGCCGAAGAACGCGGCGTGGCCCAGCGAGACGATTCCGGCGTAGCCGAGGATGAGGTCGAGCGAGACGGCGAAGAGCGCGACGATCGCGATCTCGTTGAGCAGCAGCGCCTGCCCGGGCAGAAGCAGCCACGACAGCGGCAGCGCCGCGTACAGGGCCAGCTCCCACCAGCGCCAGCGCGCGTAGACGCGCAGCGAGCGGGCAGTCGGGGCGAGGCCTGCAGTGTCGGCGTGGTTCATCTTCCGCCTGCCCGCGCGAACAGGCCCTGCGGTCGCAAGGTCAGGATCGCGATCATCAGGCTGTAGACGATGAAGGCGCCGAGCTTGGGAACGTAGTACTTGCCGGCGACGTCGGCGATGCCCAGGAGCAACGCGGCGAGGAGCGGGCCGGTGATCGTCGTCGTCCCGCCGACCGAGACGACGATCAGGAAATAGATCATGAACTTGAGCGGAAAGCTCGGGTCGAGGCCGAGCACTTCGGCGCCGAGCGCGCCGCCCAGGCCCGCCAGTCCCGAGCCGACGGCGAAGGTGACGAGAAAGATGCGGTTGACGTCGAGGCCGAGACCGCCGGCGACGCGCGGGTCGTCGACCGAGGCACGCAGCCGGCTGCCGAAGCGAGTCCGCGAAAGCACCCACTGCAGCGCGACGGTGAGCAGCGCGCACAGGACGATGATGAAGAGCCGGTACTTGCCGATGCCGACCGCCTCGATCGGCAGCCGCCCCTGCAGCCAGTCGGGAAGCTGGATGTTCTGCTGCATCGAGCCGACGAAGTAGTCGACCGCCGTCACCGCCATGAAGACCAGGCCGATCGAGAACAGCACCTGGTCGAGGTGCGGCTTGGCGTACATCGGCCGGTACAGCGTGCGCTCGAGCAGCGCGCCGAGCAGCGCCGTGCCGACGAAGGCGATCGGCAGACAGGCGAGGAAGGGAACGCCGGCGCGGTTCATCAGCAGCACCGTGATGTAGCCGCCGGCCATCGCGAAGGCGCCGTGCGCCAGGTTGATGAAGTTCATCAGCCCGAGCGTCACCGCGAGCCCGACCGCGAGCACGAACAGCAGCATGCCGTAGGCGATGCCGTCGAAGAGCAGAGTCAGCATGTCGGTGGGCGAAACTCCGGGGCGCGCGCCGGATTCTCGGTCATCGAATCCGCTGCGCACGGGCCGGCGTAAACTGAGTCGTCTTCATCGGCGTGATCGCATTCGAGGGTCCTGATGGCCAAAGAGTCCACCGCCTCGGGCAGCCGCGTTCGCGGTCGGCGCGCACCGGCGCAAAGGAAAGCAGCAAGCGCGACGCGCTCACGCAGCGGCGTGCGGCCGGTCGAGGCCGGCGACACGCTCGCGCGACCAGGTCGCCGCGCCGCCGAAGCCGACCGGGTGGCACGCGGGACGAGCACCGCGCTGACCGTGCAGGAAATGGCGATCTCCGACCTGCTGGCGCAGAAGAACGGATCGCCGGCGAGCGAGACGTTGCGCCAGTTGCAAGCGCTGATCGCGGGCGCTTCGCCGGACGAGGTCAAGGCCCTGCGGCGCACGCTGTTCAAACGCGACGACCCGGCACGGCCCGGCGTCGATCCCGACACCGAGCTCGCCCCGGGCTGGCGTGAAGGCGCGTATCCCTACAAGAACCTCCTGTCGCGCAGGAGCTACGAGCGACAGAAGTACCGCCTCCAGGTCGAGCTCCTGAAGCTGCAGTCCTGGGTCAAGGAAAGCGGCCAGCGCGTCGTGATCCTGTTCGAGGGTCGGGACGCTGCCGGCAAGGGCGGCGCGATCAAGCGCTTCATGGAGCACCTCAACCCGCGCGGTGCCCGTGTCGTCGCGCTCGAGAAGCCGAGCGAGGTGGAACGCGGGCAGTGGTACTTCCAGCGCTACGTCGAGCACCTGCCGACGCGCGGCGAGATCGTGCTGTTCGATCGCAGCTGGTACAACCGCGCCGGCGTCGAGCGGGTCATGGGCTTTTGCACCGATGCCGAGTACGACGAGTTCCTGCGCCAGGTCCCCGAATTCGAACGCCAGCTGGTTCGTTCCGGCGTGTACCTGTTCAAGTTCTGGTTCTCGGTCAGCCGGGCCGAGCAGCGCCGCCGCTTCAAGGAGCGCAAGGCGCATCCGCTCAAGCAGTGGAAGCTGAGCCCGGTCGACATGGCCTCGCTCGACAAGTGGGACGAGTACACGCGTGCGAAGGAGGCGATGTTCATCCATTGCGACACCTCGGACGCGCAGTGGACGGTGATCAAGTCCGATTGCAAGAAGCGCGCGCGCCTCAATGCCTTGCGCTATCTGCTCAATCGCCTTCCCTATTCGAACAAGGACGCAGCCGCGGTCGGCGCCGTGGACCCGCTGATCTTCGGTCGGCCGTCGCTCGTTCCCAGCCTGGGCGACGACCAGCTCGCCACCGGCATCAGCTGACCTGACCCGAGGCCTTGCGCGTAGAGGCGTTGAAGCGCGCGCGATAGCGCCCCGGCGATTCGCCGAACCAGCGCTTGCAGGCGCGGAAGAGATTGCTCTGGTCTTCGAACCCGAGCAACTCGGCCACATGCCTGAGGGAGTTCCGGGGCTTCCTGAGGTATTTCTGCGCCAGTTCACGGCGGGTGTCGTCGAGCAGGCGCTGAAACGACGTCCCTTCGGCTTGCAGCCGACGCTGCAAGGTCCGGTCGCTGATCTTCAGCAATGCGGCGACCTGCTCGCGACGCGGCTCGGTCTGCCACGATCCCGCCGCGAGGATGTCGCTGACGTGGCGACTGATCCTTGCCCCTTCGAGCCGCTCGAGCTCTTCCTCGACCAGGCGCGAGTGCAGCGTCGCCATCGCAGGGTCTCTTGCCGACAGCGGCAACGCCAGGTCGATCTTGCGCAACAGCGCCCGGTTCGCCGCCTGGCCGAATCGCACCGGACATCCGAACACCTCCCGATGCGGCCGCGAGTCGAGCGGATCCGGGTAGACGAACTCCACTGCCGTGGCGCGCAGCTCGCGGCCGGTGATCCAGCTGCAAAAGCTCAGCATCGTGAGCATTCCGAACTCGACCCGCTGGCGCGGGACCGGACGTTCGCCGCCCATGTGGCCCAGCTCGAACCAGTAGCCGTCCCCGTCCTCGGCCAGCGCGAAGGTCGCCGCGTTGCTGACGACGTTCATGTAGCGGGCCATCTGGCGCAGGGCCGAGAGCAGGTCGGGGCTGGCCATCATCGCGTAGCCGACGACGCCGAGCTTGCCGTACGTCTCGGCCAGCTCCTTCGACAGGCCCAGCGTCGCCTTGCCCGAGCGCGCCACCGCCATCTCCCACAACACACTGACGTCGTCGATCGAGAAGCGCCCGGCCGGGTCGTTCAGGTGGGCGATGTCGAGACCCGCGTCGCGAAAGAGCGCGTCGACGTCCACGCCTTCCGCGGCGAACATTTCGACCACGCCCCGGACCCATCCGGACGAACTCGTACGCGCGATCATGTGTCTGTTCCCCTGGCGACGACTGCCGTGCACGATCCGCGTTCCCGCCTCGACGATGGCGCTGCAACGCCAGCAAACTGGCTTGCCGGGCCACTGTGCTGACATCCTCCAATTTCTAGAATAGCTCAGAACAAATCCCCGCCCTTCGCTGCGCTCGGCTCGCGACGACGATGACCCGGCAGGGAACGACGGGAGACAAGACCATGGCTCGCATCGAGCGCATTGCATCGGGGTTGTTCTTGGCGTGCGCGCTGTTGAGCGCGTGCGGCGGCAACGACTACGATCCCACGGTTCGCAACACGTCCTTCGGCCGCGTCCTGGGCGTCGACGATTCCGCCAAGTCGGGGACCTATGCGTGGAAGGGAATACCTTTCGCCAAGCCACCGGTCGGTGCGCTGCGCTGGAAGGCGCCCCTCGACCCGGACGCGTGGACCTCGCCGAAATCGACGACGCAGTTCGCCAACGCCTGTGTCCAGTACGGACGAATCTACGGTCCCGGCGCGAACAACACCTACGACGCGACGATCGCAACGACGCTGAACCAGGCCGTCGGCAACGAGGATTGCCTCTACCTGAACATCTGGCGCCCGGCCAACGGCCATGCGAATCTGCCGGTCATCCTCTTCATCCACGGCGGCAGCAACGTTTCCGGCTACACCGCCGATCCCGTGTACGACGGGGCGGCGCTGGCGAAGACGGCGAACGCCGTCGTCGTCACGGCCAACTACCGGCTCGGCATCTTCGGCTGGCTCAACCTGCCGCAGCTGAAGGAAGGCACGAACGCCCAGGACGACTCCGGCAACTTCGCCGTCCTCGACCACATCAAGGCGCTCCAGTTCATCAACAAGAACATCGCGGCGTTCGGCGGCGATGCCGGAAACGTCACGGTCATGGGCCAGTCGGCCGGGGCGATCGACGTCTACGCGCTGCTCACCTCGCCTGTGGTGGTCAGCGCGAATCCGCAGCTGATGCACCGGGCGATGCCGATGAGCGGCGGCATCTCGCTGGCGACGAACCTGCCGCCCGGCAGCTTCCCGACGCTCTACCCGGCCGCGGTCGCGCTCGCGCAAGGCAACGCCCTGCTCAACAACCTCGTGATCGCGGACGGCCTGGCCGCCGACATTCCCTCGGCGCAGGCGTACGTCGCGACGCAGAGCGCGGCGCAGATCGCCACCTACATGAGAGGCAAGGACCCGGCGACGCTGCTGACGACGCTGCTCACGAAACTGGCGGCGCTCGGCCTGGCCGGCTCCGGTCCGATTCCCGAAGGCATCGTCGTCCCGATCGATCCGATCGCCGCGATCAACGCCGGGAACTATCTCAAGGTGCCCGTGCTGGCGAGCAACACCCGCGACGAAGCCAAGCTGTTCCCCACCTACCTCGCCGTGGCGCCGGTGCTCGGCGGGATCAGCGGTCGCCTCGTCAGCGACGCGACGCTCTTCACGACCCAGTTCAACTACAACCCCGACGCGGCGCCGACGATCACGATCGACCAGTGGATCCCGGCCAAGTACTTGCCGGTGACGACGCCGGTCACAGGGTTCAACGCCGAGACCGACCTGTTGAACGCGATCTTCTTCGGCGCCAGTCGCGACAACGTCCTCAACGCCCTGAAGTCGCAGCAGGCCAATGTCTGGTACTACCGGTTCGACTGGGATCAAGAGCCCGCACCGTGGAACGACATCTACGGCGCCGCTCACGCCTTCGACCTGCCGTTCGTGTTCGGCAACTTCGGGCCGTCGCTGTTCGCCAACGTCGCCAACGGCACGGCGAACAAGGCCGGGCGGCTCGACCTGTCGGACGCGATGATGCGCAGCGTCGGCGCGTTCGCCCAGGACGGCGACCCGAACAACGCCGCGCTTGGCGTCGTCTGGCCGGCCTGGCCGAGCAAGCTGCTGTTCGACGCGAGCGCCAGCGCCAAGAGCATTTCGGTGCAATAGCCGAGACGACGTTGCCCGGGGCGTTCGCAAATCGGGACGCCTGACCCTGATGCATCCGGCACCGACGATGCTTATGCTGGCTTGTCCTCCCCCTTCAGGAGCGAGCCGTCGTTTCGCATCGTTCTCCTCTCGACCTCGCCGGCGTCGACCGGAGCCTCGCCCGCTTCGTCACCGCGACCACCGGTCCGGGTAGCAGCGCCGAAGGCCTGCGCGTGATGGAGGCGGGCCACGCCGGCCTGACCTTCGGCTTCGACTGGGTCGGGCCCGAGCCCGGCCGGCGCCGCGGCCTGGTGTTGAAGCTCGCCCCGCCCGGCGTGCGCCGCTCCGGCAACACCGACGTCTACCGGCAGGCGCCGCTGCTGCGCGCGCTCGCAGCGGCCGGCCTGCCGGTCCCCGACGTCCCGTACGCGAGTGCCGGCGAGGAAGCGTTCGGCACGCCTTTCATCATGATGGAGCGCCTCGCCGGAATGCCGTTCTTCATCTGGCAGCCCGATCCGTCGTTCGACCGCTCCGCAGCCGCCGTGGCGCCGCTGTGGGAGCAGACGATCGACGCGATGGTGGCCCTGCACCGCTTCGACTGGCAGCGCCACTTGCCCGGCTGGGAGGCGCCGCGTCCTCTTGCCGACGAGGTCGTGCGCTGGGATCCGATCCTCGCGAAATCGCCGCGGGACGACTGGATCGCGAGCGGTCGCGCCGTCCGCGAGCGCCTCCTCGCGACGCACCCGAGCGGCGCGCCGGTCGGTCTCGTGCACGGCGACTGCCAGCCCGGCAACGCCCTCTTCGACGCCGGCCGGCTGACCGGCGTGATCGACTGGGAGCTCGCCTCGATCGGCAGCCGGCGCATAGATGCGGGCTGGATGATGATGGCCGCCGACCGCGCGAGCTGGCCCGACGACTGGCGGCCGTGCTGCCCGCTGACGCCGGAACAGATCGCGGCGCGCTACGCGCAGGCGATGGACGAGGTCTGCGACGACCTGGCGTGGTACCAGGCGTACGCGGGCTATCGCCTCGGCGCGATCTCGTGCCTCAACGTCCACCTGCACCGCAGCGGCCGCCGGCCCGACGCCACCTGGGAGCGTTTCGCGTTCGCGATCGCGCCGATGTTCGAGCGCGCAGCCGCGATCCTCGAGAACCTGCCGTTCACTGCCGGAGCCCAACGATGATCGATTTTTCCCTGCCGCCCGAGCACGCGGAGCTGCGCGAACGCGTGAGCGCATTCGTGTGCGACGAAGTCATCCCGCGCGAGAGCGACCCGCGCCAGGACGCGCACGGCCCGAGCGACGCGCTGCGCCTCGAGCTCGTCGCGCGCGCCCGCGCCGCGGGGCTGCTCTCGCCGCACGCGCCTGTCGCCTGGGGCGGCCTCGGCCTCGACCACCGCGGCATGGCGGTTGTCTTCGAGGCGGCCGGCTACAGCCTGCTCGGGCCGCTCGCGCTGAACATCCAGGCGCCCGACGAAGGCAACGTGAACCTGCTCAACAAGGTCGGGAGCGTTGCGCAGAAGGAGCGGTGGCTTCGCCCGCTCGTCGCCGGCACGATCCGCACCGTCTTCTCGATGACCGAGCCCGACGACGGTGCCGGTGCCGACCCGTCGCTGCTGAAGACGGCGGCGCGCGCCGACGGCGACGACTTCGTGATCGACGGCCGCAAGTGGCTGATCACCGGCGTACCCGGCGCGGCGCTGAACATCGTCATGGCGCGCACCTTCGATTCCGCTGGCACCGACATCGGCGCCAGCATGTTCCTGGTCGACATCGACGCGCCGGGCTTTCGCATCGTGCGCCAGCTCGACACGATCGATTCGGTGTCGCCCGGCGGCCACGCGGTGGTCGAGTTCAAGGGCGTGCGCGTGCCGCGCAGCGCCGTCCTCGGCGAGCTCGGCCAGGGGCTGCGCAACGCGCAGGTGCGGCTCGGCCCGGCGCGGCTGACGCATTGCATGCGCTGGCTCGGCGCGGCGCGCCGGGCTCACGACGTCGCGGTCGCCTACGCGCGTCGCCGCCACGCGTTCGGCCGCCTGATCGGCGAGCACCAGGGCGTGGGCTTTCAGCTCGCCGACAACGAGATCGAGCTGCACTGCGCCCGGCTCGCGGTCTGGCACGCGGCGTGGCTGCTCGACCAGGGCCAGCACGCCCGCACCGAGACGAGCCAGTGCAAGGTCTACTGCTCCGAGGCGCTGAGCCGGGTCGTCGACCGCTCGCTGCAGGTGCTCGGCGGCCTCGGCATCACGACCGACACGGTCGTGCAGCGCATCTATCGCGAGATCCGGCCGTTCCGGATCTACGATGGCCCGTCTGAAGTGCACCGCCATGCGCTCGCGCGGCGCATCGTCGGGGCCTGAAACCTTCGCCCTCGCCAGGGAGACTTTCGTGCTGATCACACGCGCCGCGACCTTCGAAGAGATCCACCGCACGTTCCGCTGGAACCTGCCCGAGCGCTACAACATCGCCTGGGACGTCTGCGACCGCCACGCCAGGGGTCCCGAGCGCACCGCGCTGATCCACGAGCGCGCCGACGGCAGCGTCGAGCGCTACAGCTTCCAGCGGGTGCAGCGCCTCGCCAACCAGTGTGCGCACACGCTCCGCCATCTCGGTCTCGCGCAGGGCGACCGGGTGCTGATCTACCTCGGGCAGGATCCGGCGACCGCAGTCGCGCACGTCGCCTGCTGGAAGGCCGGTCTGGTCTCGGTGCCGACGTCGCTCCTCTTCGGCACCGACGCGCTCGCCTATCGATTGCGCGACAGCGGCGCGCGACTGCTGATCACCGACGCCGCACACGTGCCGGTCGTCGCGGCGTTCCGCGATCAGGTGCCTGGGCTCGCGCGCGTGCTGCTCGTCGACGGCCACACCGAGGGCACGCTCGATTTCTGGTCCGAGCTGGCGCGCGCCTCGGACGCGTTCGAGACGCTGCCGCTGACGCCCGACACGCCGGCCTTCATCAACTACACCTCGGGCACGACCGGCCAGGCGAAGGGCACGCTGCAGGGGCACCGCTCGATGCTCGGCCACATGCCCGGCCTCGAG
>Ga0208714_1000438_pt1 | contig 11969 bp, 13 predicted proteins | sample NGESurshal072012_3_FD_184461 | JGI IMG/M metagenome (GOLD analysis project Ga0208714, IMG submission 184461) | Arctic peat soil microbial communities from Barrow, Alaska - NGEE Surface sample 415-1 shallow-072012 (SPAdes) | ecosystem: Environmental > Terrestrial > Soil > Wetlands > Peat ... | reverse complement strand
AACCCGCCACAGCCGGGACCCGAACACGATTGGATGACTATAGAGTTCACGCCGCACGCGCGGCAGAAGGACAGCGACCTGATTAGAGAGTGGGAGGAGATCGTCCGTCGTGCGGGGTGCACTCACGAAAAATCACTTGGGCTTCACAGGCGATCGGCCGCCAGGCGTGCAGTGCGACAAGCGCGAACATCGGGTAGATAGCCAGCAGTGCCGGCAGCATGGACGTAAACAGCCCTGCTTGAACCTGCTGATAGGGCGCGACCGCCTGTTGAATCTTCTTGGTCGCATCTTCCAAAACCGCCTGCGTGGGATGGAGGTCGTCGCTGGCCGAAACCACGGGAAACAGCAAGACCAGCACGCAGGCTAAGGCGAACAACGCCTTCGCGTAGGGAGCGTTGGGAAGCTGGGAATAGGCGCAGTGTTTCCGTACAAAAACCGAGAAAGCGGCCAGCGCCATCGCAACCCACAGCAGATTGAGCAGCAATTCCATGAAATTCGTCAGCCAATAGTTTAACAGCGAACGTCCCATCCGCTCGTGTCCTGCCGCAAACGCGCATGACCATCCAAACACGAATCCCCATAGCGGCAATGTTAAGACTCTGTGAACTGTGGGTCGCTGGTTGGTCCCTGATGCGGTGGCGGCTGATTGGCACGACCGGGGCAGCTGCCGCTATGATGAAATTCCCTGCCAATTTACCCAAGGGGGGGTGCAATGATTCGAACCCGCCGTCTGTTGCCTGCAATCGCCAGCTCGCTTGCTCTTAGCGGACTGATGATGGCGCAAGCGCCACAAGTATCCTCGCAACGTACTCCCGAACAGCAGCAGTCGTACCGCAAGTCGATGGAAGAAGCTGACCAGAAGATCGCCGATGAGGTGAAAGCACACTCCGAGTTGATGAAGAACCTGGAGTACCTCACGACCCATATTGGCCCGCGGTTGACCGGTTCGCAACAGATGCAGGCAGCCAGCGACTGGACCCTGAAGCGTTTTCAGGACTACGGCGTGTCCGCCCACCTCGAGACGGCCAACATCGATCACGCCTGGACGCGTGGCGCCGAGGCCGCTGCGATCACCAGTCCCATTCAGCGGAGCATCGGCATTCGCGCCTTCGGCTGGAGCAAGGCTACCGAGGGCGATGTCGCAGGCAAGGTAGTCGCGCTCAATATTCAGAAGCCATCGGACCTGGAGGCCTACAAGGGCAAGCTGAAGGGCGCGATCGTGATGGTGGGCAAGGCCGCCGACCTCTCGAAGGCTGAACCCAATCCGGAGACTGCCTACGATGCCGTGATTCCACCTGCGCACGGAGTGAAGGCCGACGGCGTTATGTCATGGCGCGAGCGCACACAACTCATGGCCTCAATCCGCGAGGAGCAGCCGGCCCTCATCCTGATGGACAGCGGCAAGACCGACAACCTGTTCAACATGACTGGCACCCATCCGGCCTACAATCCCAGCTCCGTACCGACAGCTTTTCTCGCGCACGAAGATTACGACCTGATTTGGCGGCTGCAGCAATCCGGACCCGTAACCGTCAAAGCGAACCTGCAAAATGGCTTTAGCGCCAAGCCCGCGCCCGCCTCGATCACGGTGGCGGAAATCAAGGGTTCCGAGCTCCCCGACGAGCGCGTCATCGTCGGCGCCCATCTCGACTCCTGGGACCTTGGCCAAGGTGCGCTCGACAATGGCACCGGCGCCATGGCGGTGCTGGAAGCCGCGCGCACGCTACAAGCGCTGGGATGGAAACCTAGGCGCACCATAACGTTTGTGTTGTTCACGGGCGAGGAGCAAGGCGGGGTGGGCGCCGACACGTTCGTCAAGAACCACGCAGCGGAACTCGCCAAGGTCGATGCGGTCCTGATTCATGACACGGGCACTGGAAGGGTATTCAGCATTGCACTCGAAGACCTCTGGGAGACTGCGGCGCTGATGTCGGAGATCTATCGGCCGCTACAGGAAGTCTTCGATTTGCAGTCGCTGAGTACCCGCTACTTCGGATCGTCGGACCATGTGGAGTTCCTCGACAAGGGCATACCCGCGTATTTCGCTATGCAGCTTCCGGCGCACTACCGCGAGGCGCACCACAGCCAGACCGACACCTTTGACAAGGTCATCCCAGACCAGATCAACCAGGGAGCGGCCTTTCTCGCTGCCTGGGCGTGGAACGTCTCGGAGATGCCGCAGGCGTTGCCGCATCATGCCGCAGCAAAGGAACCATCGGAATAGAACATATCGCAACATTGCAAGAATGCCGCTCCCGTGAGCGGCATTTCTGTTTGGAATCGAGCTCCTGCGGCAAGCTACACGGTTTCTGTCTTGCCGGTTTTCGCGCTGCGGAAGATGGCATCGAGAATCAATTGGTTCTGCAATCCTTCTTCGCCCGGGATTTCGAAGGGTCTGCCTTCTTCAACGGCGGCGGCAAAGGCCTCCACTTGCGCGGTGTAAGCGCGGTCATTCAACACTTCCCGCTTCTCGACGACGTCGAAGCCGCGGCGTAACTCGAGCGTTACGGGATGCTCAACGTTCAGAGCATTGACCGCCGACAGCATGCCGTCCTCCCCAATTACTTCGAGTAGCGTTTGATAAGGCGCTCGCGCGGAAACCGACATGGTCGCCAGGGTTCCGCCAGCGAAATGAAACAAGGCCGTTCCCGACGCTTCGACCACCCACTGCGAATCGTACTGCGCCTGCGCCATCACGGTCTGCACTTCGTCTCCCAACACGTACCGTAATGTGTCGAGGCAGTGCACGCCGACGTCGGCTAGTGGCCCACCAGTCGCGAGACTTGGATCATTGATCCACGTGCGCGCGCTACCCGCCAGGGGCGCGACGAATGCCGCCCGTGCCAAAACCGGTTTGCCGATGGCTCCGGAGGCAATACGCTCGCGAAACCAGCGCACGCTCGCCTCGAAACGCATGACATGGGCGACGCCCAGCAGCACGTTTGCAGCGCGCCCGGCTTCGACCATTCGACGGGCTTCGCCGGAGTTCATCGCCATCGGCTTCTCTACCAGCACGGGCTTGCCATGGCGCACGGCTTCCAGCACATCGGAAAGGTGCAGCGCATCGGGGGTTGCTATGAACACGACATCCACGTGAGGCGACGCGCATAACTCAGCGGTTGAGGTAAATGCGTGTTCAATGCCGAACTCGCGGGCAGATTCGCGAGCGCGTTCCGGATCGCGGCGTGACAACGCCGTGACCGGGCAATTTGTGGCGTTGGCGAATCCTGGCATCAGGCGCTTGACCGCATGCAGACCAAAACCGGCTATTCCGAAGCGAACCATTTGCACTCCAATTTACGAATGGGGCCGGAAGATGCGTGCGAGTTAGGGAGCAGACCTCCGCGCTTGCGCTTCACGGCCAGTTCTAAAGATAACGTGGATTATGATGAACGTCTGCACGCTTGCAAGAGGACGCGTCTATTGCCCACCTCACATGCTGCCATTCGCTCGCTGTTTCTCGACGGCCCTTCTGGCCAGCTCGAGGCATTGCTCAACCTTGGCGACGCTCATGCCACTCATGCCGGGCTCGTTTGCCATCCTCACCCGATGTTTGGTGGAACCATGCATAACAAGGTCGTCTTTCATGCCATGAAGGCGTTGCATAGCTTCGGGTTTCCCGTGTTGCGCTTCAACTTTCGCGGCACCGGGTTGAGCGCAGGAAAACACGACGGAAGGGAGGAAACCGCAGATGTGACAGCCGCGCTGCAATGGCTCAAGCGGGCGTTTTCACTGCCCGTCATCTTCGCTGGATTTTCATTCGGAGCTGCGCGAGGTCTTCGCGCCTGTTGTCCTGAACCGCAAGTCCCACTGCTGATCTCGCTGGGGACACCGGTAGAAGCGGAAGGCCGCCTTTATTCGTACAAATTCCTACAAACCTGCAACAAGCCAAAGCTGTTCCTCAGCGGCGATCACGATCCGTTTGGACCTCACGATGCGCTGGAACAAGTAGTTGCCAGCGCGGCCGACCCCAAGGAGTTGGTCTTTATCCCCGGAGACCATTTCTTCGAGGGCCACCTCAAAGAAATGCGTCTGACCGTGGAGAGCTGGGTGCAGGAGCAACTGACCCCACAGACCTAACGCGGTTCCAACGCCATAGCGCAGCATCGCGAATATAATCGTGCCGCATGCCGCATCCATCGCCCCCGCCGCCGGAATCATCCGAATACTTGATCGCTCTGTCGATGCGGAAGTTAGCACGGGACATCTTTGACCGGGCGCTGGCGGAATGCAGCATCCCGAGGGCCTTCGTGCGATACCTGAGCTACGAAAGCGGACAACTCCACATCGGCGATCATGTTTACGACCTCGCAACATTCACCCGTGTGGCAGTGGTCTCCATCGGCAAAGCCGGACACCGCATGGCCGAGGCCTTGTCTAAAATCGTCCCGGTCGGCATCAGCGGAATCGTCGCCTGTCCCACACCACCGCCGTCGCCAGTTGCAGGATTTCGGTATTTCTACGGCGGTCACCCTCTTCCCAATGGGGACTCGCTGCGCGCTGGCAGCGCCATCCTCGAGTTCCTCCATGCACTGCCTGAGCGGTCGCTGGTGCTGTTCCTCATCAGCGGAGGAGCGTCCGCCGTCGCCGAACACCCTATCGACCCTGATCTGACCTTGTCTGACATCGTCACGACCTACCGGGCCCTGGTTCACTCCGGAGCACCGATCGCTGAGATCAATGCCATTCGCAAACATCTCTCGGCGATCAAGGGTGGACGCATGGCGCAGGCGGCGACTCCGGTTACGCAGGTGTCGTTGCTGGTGTCGGACGTGCCTGACCATGCGCTTGACGCGCTCGCTTCCGGGCCAACCATGCCCGACAGCAGCACGGTTTCGGATTGCGACGCGATCGCAGAGCGTTATGGCATGTTCTCCCACTTTCCAGAGCGCGTGCGGGCCATGTTTGAGGGGGGGAAACTGCAGGAAACTCCCAAGCCAGGCGACATGGCCTTCGGCAACAGCCGCTACGTTACGGTGCTGTCGAACCAGACCGCCGTGAGTGCGGCTGCGGATCGCGCGAAACTAGTTGGCTTCGAGGTCGTGGTGGATAACCATTGTGACGATTGGGATTATGAGCAGGCCGCCGATTATCTGCTAGCGCGATTGCGCCCGTTACGGCAAACCTCGTCGCCGGTCTGCCTGATCTCAGGCGGAGAAGTTACCGTCAAGATTGGCGATAATTCCGGAATGGGAGGCCGCAACCAGCAGTTCGCGTTGTATTGCGCGGAAAGAATCGCGGGCGAAGCCATCACCGTCTTGAGCGCGGGAACCGACGGCATCGACGGCAACAGTCCTGCAGCAGGTGCGGTAGTCGATGGAGGTACGGTGTCGCGAGCCAGGCAGCGCGGACTCCAAGCACTGGCGGCATTGTCCCAATTCGACACTTTCCCGCTACTGGAATCGATTGGCGACGCGATTGTAACTGGTCCGACTGGAAACAACGTGCGCGATCTGCGAATCCTGCTGGCCTACTGACTGGCATCGCGGGCGACTTGCGCGCTGAGCCACTCCAGGTAATCATCGCTACCGCCTTCTATCGGCAACTCCACACGTTCGGGCAGTTCGTAGGGATGGAGTTCGGCAAACGCCGCCGCTAACTCAGCCGCTCTTTCCGCTGTGGTTTTGATGAACAATAGGTATTCCTGCTCCCGTTCGATGGCCCCCTTCCAGCGATAAATCGATCGGATGGGGCCGATAATATTCACGCACGCCGCCAAGCGGCGTTCGACCAGGGTGCTGGCAAGCTGTTCCGCTATTTCCAGAAGTCCAACCGACGTGAGTACGATTCGAGCGTTGGCCATTGCAGTACCTCCTCAGAATCAAAATCCGCCGCGTCGAACTTTTCCCGACTCTAGCATGCGGGTTGACCTCATTGTCGGGCGTTGACCGCCGCTGTGGTGAGTGACTGTCAATAAGCGTAAGAGGTTTGCGAAGTTGGTTCCTCCTCAGGCTTTCGCCGTTCGTTCGCTTGACGGGTATGTGGAACCACCGTTCACTAGCAACAGTGGGCTGTGTGCGATTGCGGCAACGGTTCGAGTAGTGCTTGAACATTAGCCTGCAAACGGCCTTGGCCCGGAAGTTCCGCGGAAGGATTGTTAGCAGCGATGGCTTGGAATGCCACAACCAAAACCTTGTTCTACCGCACTCGGCGAGTGGCCGCGACTCTCTGCATCGGCGTACTTGCTTTGCTGATCGGATACAAGGTTGTGGTTGGGGCCAACGGCACCATGGAGTGGCGGGCGAAACGCACCGAATATCAGCGGCTCCAGCAGGAGATCGACAAGGCCAAGCTTGAGCATGAGGAACTTGAGAACCGCGTCAAGAAATTGCAGGCCGATCCGAACACCATTGTGAAAGAGGCCCGCGAGAAACTCGGCTTAGTCATGCCGGGTGAGGTGGTGCTGGTACAACCCCAGCCCAAAATCGATGCACGGACTAACTCTTCAGTGGCCCAAAACCTCCCTGACGCCGGCCCCAGGAAGCAGTAACTCTGAACTTTTCAGCACCTTCGATTCCATTCTAAAATCCGGTTTCGAGTATTCGGACGAGGTCTCCCTGGCTTTCTGAACGCCCACGGTCGCGCGGCCTATGTCGAAACTGTATCGTGCAACTCGCATTCCAACCGCTGCTGCAATATACTCAGGAGCGGTCCGATCAGTACGTGTGGGGTTACTCCTTCGAAGCCCCTCCACTGCGACTTCGAGGTGCAGATAACAAATCAGATTGCAGCAATCCGCGTCTCAACGCGGTGGGAGAGTCACCATGAAGAAGCTCGTATTAGTAGTTTTGGGATTGTTCTTGTGCAGCTTGATTGCCGTAGCTGCTCCCAAAGACAATAGCTGGGATGGATGGATCAGCGACTCCAAGTGTGCAGCCAAGGGCGCTAATGCGGCGCACGCTCAGTGTGCCAAGAAATGTATCGAGGGTGGCGAGAAGGCGGTCTTCGTGACGGACAAGGACCAGAAGGTTGTCGCCATTGAGAATCCAGCGGCGGTTGCCGGGCATGAAGGACAGCATGTCAAAGTGACCGGTACGATGACGGATGCCGGATCGCTTCACGTGGATACGGTTACACCGCTGACATAGGGCGCAGGAACGAGTTAAAGCGACGGGGAGACGTGCGTTGATCGCAGCAATCGTTCCGAATGGGACGTAGTGTGTGGTGAGTCAAAAATTCATTTACATATTCACGTTGCCGGCAGCGGCGGATAAGGTGCTGTCCATAAGGGGCTCAGATGTTTTTCCCACTTACCCAATGACTGAGTGCTGATGGGCTAGACTAATAGACTAAGGTCTTTCGCCCCGTCAGGGCTTGCTCCCGGGATGGCCACATCTCCTCGCTTTCGCAAACGAACTTCTGACTCGCGACACTACACTGGCTCGCGGAACCAGCAACATCCCCCACGCCCCGTGCTCGCGGGGAATGATCATCGCTCTCAGTCTGGGATTCTGCAAAGTACCCGCGAGGGCAGCCATGCAAATATCCTAAATCGCATCTCCTCGGCTCGATGTGACTTTAGTCTCAGACCACAATGGAGAACAGTCCGTCTCAGTCGTGGAGGGCGGCGACGCACCACCGTTCCTCCGACAAAGTAGTGCACTGTTCCACTTATAGTCCGAAAGCAGTTTGTCGCCCGATACAAAGCTTCAGCTGTCGAAGTTATTTCATGGTTCGAATCACAGAGAGAATTAAGTCGATGGCTTGAGGAAACTCCTGAGACGTGATGCTCGTTGTCTGGTCTGTTAATAGCCGCGGCAATCTTCGTAGCAACACGCGAATTCCTGGCATAATGCGCGGGATATCGGCACACAAGACCTCGCCCGCCGCTTTTGCCATCGCATACTCCGTGAAATCACGCGGACGCTCTTCGACGAACACAGAGGATGGGTAAAAAATCGATAACTGTTTCACCCCTTGCTCCGAAAGGCTACGACACAGGTCAAATAAGCCATGAACATAGAACGCCATAAACTGGCTGAGAAGATCAGACTCAAACGCTTCCCCCTTAGGTCGGGAAATCCGGCAGGTAGCGAAATAATAAACATGGGTTGGTACGGCTCCCGCGAGCCTAACAAGTTGCTCGGAAGCCGGCTTTGTAACGTCATAGGAGAACACGTGGGCATGTCCTCCGATGGCTCGGATCTCGTCGGCCACTCGTTCTGCATCGGATTGGCCTACCGCGTAGGTTATTAGCACCCTTCCACCTCCAGCAGCAATTACCTTAGCGGCAAGTTCTCCCAGACCGCGCGATCCGCCAACCACGAGAGCGGTTTGACCGGCGAATTCACGGGAAGCGACCATCCCGCCAATTTTTGTGATTGCCAATTGTTTGGGGGGACTGGGCGGGGAAAATGCCTCGATCCTTCCCTGCAAACCGGCTCCCGCGAACTGGATCCGAACCATTCTGAACCGTTGATCCGTTTTCACAACTTCATAGGATAGATTCGACGCTAAAGCTTCGTCCGTAAGGGCGACCGACAGGCGTGAGAAAATCGATCGCAATCCTGGGCAGTCCATGCCAACTAACCGGGAGCAGGCGGCAACCCCTCTCAGGCGTGCTGCGCCAATAAGTTTTGCGGCATCTGGAAACTCTTTGGCGAATTCCTTCGCTGGTACTGCAAAATCAACCAGCCCCACTGTACCCGGAAGCGTGTCGAAGGCAGGGTCCCTCGGCTCTCCGCCGGCGATGAGGGCTTCGAGTCCGCCTGAATCAACGATGTCCACGGTTCGCGCGTCCGACACAGGCAGAATGCCCAGACGAATGGAAGTAACAGTTCTGCGGCCAATGGTTGCTTCCAAATTCATTTCGTCTACAGTTCTGTTCTGAAGAGTAATCTTCAACTCATCCTCCAGATAAACTGCCTTGGGAAAGCGCACATCAATGAGACGAACGCCAGCCGGTTTGAGTTCGGACTTGGCCAGCACATCCAGACTCCACAATAGAGTATGGATGCCATGTACCACTACCGCCCCGACAACAGAGCGACGGGACGTTAAAGGGTCAACATGGATCGGGTTAACATCACCCGAAAGCCGTGCAAACACCTTCTGATCATCAAAGGAAAAGCGCCGATTGGAGAGCGTGAGCGGCAACTGTTTCTGCATCAGCCTAACCCCGTCATTTGTCATTGCTCAGCCTCTCTTTTTAACGTCAATAAACGCTTCCAGCAGTTTGAAGTCGGCTATGGCAAGCCGCCAAGTTGGCACGCGAGCCGCACCGTTGAGCGTGGCATCATTGTGCTATTATCACGTTTAAAGCTGCTGTTGGACAGCACCGTGAAACTGGTCGAAGCCCTCGAAGCACTGAAGCGCAATCCCGCCCCTGAATCGCCGGTCATTGAGGTTCAACTGGCCTGTGGCTTCACGCCGCTGCACTTGTCGACCTTCCTTGGCGCCCATTTGCGTGGCGTATTCCCCTCTCATCGCGTGGCAATTTCTACCGGATCATTTGGTGACATGCCTGGCAACCTTGAACGGCTGGCGAATGTGCGGAACTCCATCGTCGTGGCCGTCGTCGAGTGGCAGGACCTCGATCCCAGACTCGGGATCCGGTTGCTTGGCGGCTGGGGGTCCAGTCAACTGAGCGACTTCGGCCGGACGGTTCGGGATCAGGCCGAGAGGGTCGTAGCGGCACTAACAGCCGTCTCTCAGAGAAATACCGTCGTGGTCGCTCTTCCTACCCTCCCCATCCCACCCGCAGCGTTCACACCGGGATGGTGTTCCAGCCAACTGGAAGCCGATCTGCAAGTCGTGCGTGCGACGCTGATCTCCAAACTATCGGAAATACCGTCGATCCGAATCGTTGGATCGCAGCGTCTCGACCAAGTGTCGCCCTGTGCGGACAGGTTCGACGCTAAATCGGAGCTAAACACAGGTTTTCCGTACAGCTTGAGCCACGCAGACAAGTTGGCGAAGCTAATTGCAACACTCATCAGGAACCCAATGGCCAAGAAGGGGTTGATTACAGACCTCGATGACACCCTCTGGCAGGGCATTCTAGGTGAAGTAAACCCCGAAGGAATCAGCTGGGACCTGGACCGCCACACGCTCAAGCACGGGCTATATCAGCAGTTGTTGGCGTCACTTGCAGAATCCGGCACATTGATCGGTGTCGCCAGTAAGAATGACCCTGCACTTGTCGAGGAGGCTTTCCGCCTGAGGAAGCCAATTCTAGGACGGGAGCGGATCTTTCCTCTTGAGGCCAACTGGGGGCCGAAGTCCGAGTCTGTGCGAAAGATCCTCGAGGCGTGGAACATCGGCTCCCATAGCGTTGTATTTGTTGACGATAGTGCATTGGAACTTGCGGAGGTAAAGGCCGCATGTCCCGATGTCGAGTGTCTGCTCTTCCCTAGAGATGACGACAAGGCTGCCTATAAGCTCCTCTTCATGCTTCGTGACATGTTTGGAAAGACATCGGTTTCAGCGGAAGACGCCGTGCGTCTTCAAAGCATCCGGTCGTCTCACGCCGCAGCCGAAGCCAGACGCGCAGGCGGTTGTACGGCCGAGGGCTTTCTGCAGGGGGCGGGCGGTAGACTATTTCTTAGCTTCAGAAAGATGCCACCTGATCCTCGCGCACTTGACCTGATCAACAAGACCAACCAGTTTAATTTAAACGGCAAGCGTTATACGGAATCGGAGTGGCATCAATATCTGAGCGATCCCAGCGTGTTTCTGATGTCGGCTTCTTACGAAGACAAGTATGGCCCTTTAGGCAAAGTCGCCGTGTTGACCGGTCGCGCTGAAGGTGGCAATCTCGCAATCGATCATTGGGTGATGAGTTGCAGAGCATTTTCCCGGCGAATCGAGCACGGCTGCCTGCTTCGCGTCTTTCAAAAGTTTGGTGCGGAACGGGGAACATTCGATTTTTCAAAGACTTTGCGAAACCAACCTATCCAAAATTTTCTGTTCGAGTTGCTCGGGAGCGCTACTCCTGCAGCTTTTTCGATTACCAAACAGCAGTTATTTGACTCTTGTCCCCCCGTCTATCTCGAGATCCAGGAGTTTGAGCGTGAATAGTATCCAGACCCGGCTTACCAGATGCTTCGCAGCCGTTTTTCCCAACATTCCGGAGCAGCAGATCACCACCGCCAGTGTGGAGACAGTAGAAGGGTGGGATTCTGTGGCCGCCGCGACTCTGATCACCACGATCGAAGAAGAATTCGGTGTAGAGTTTGACATGGATGCATTGAGTAGTCTCACGTCGTTCCAGTATATATTTGACTACTTGACTGGCCTTAAGACAGCCCAATAGAAGGTCCGAGAAGGCCCATTATGGCTGCCGCACAATGACGCTCAATGAAGCACAGCCGCATGATTGCGTGTCGCTTTGGGAACGAAAGACCTCCATGCGAGCATTCGAAAACACTTCTCATGGTGCAGACCTGCGAGCGTAAATCGATGATCGAGAGACGAAACCAGGACGAGCCTCGGGTGCTATCGTTTGCGCAGGAAGCGCTTTGGTACGTGCACCAACTCGTGCCGAGCAGCCCAGTGTACAACGTCGCTTTTTTCTCCCGTTTGCGAGGGGACCTTAATGTCCCGGCGCTTGAAGAGGCACTCAGCGCGGTCGTCCATCGCCATGAGACATTGCGCACCGTATTTCTTGTCTCACAAGGGGCTCCTACTCCGTTTCCTTTGAAGAGGCGGCGTGTAGAACTGAAGCAAACGGATCTACGTGACGTGCCGGAGCCGCAGCGTGAGGCCGATCTTAAACGCCTGGTGGAGATCGAGTCAGCGCGGCCATTCGATCTCTCCCGCGACTTAATGCTCCGACCTTTCCTGTTTCGGATCGCCGAACAAGAGTACGTGTTTCTTCACGTCGCTCCGCATATTGTTTTTGAAGGCGGTTCTCTTAACGTTCTCTATCGCGACCTGGCAGCTTTCTACGATCAACTCGTCTCGGGACGCGAACCATACCTTCCCGACCTTCCTTTCGAATACAGCGACTTTGCCTTATGGCAGCGGAT
>Ga0208714_1000437_pt1 | contig 11988 bp, 11 predicted proteins | sample NGESurshal072012_3_FD_184461 | JGI IMG/M metagenome (GOLD analysis project Ga0208714, IMG submission 184461) | Arctic peat soil microbial communities from Barrow, Alaska - NGEE Surface sample 415-1 shallow-072012 (SPAdes) | ecosystem: Environmental > Terrestrial > Soil > Wetlands > Peat ... | reverse complement strand
GGACAGAGCCTCTCCTCGTTCGGCGGTGAGGAGCCCGCCCCGTTTCTCGACATCGATCCCGAGGGCGGCACGTTCACCGTCCGCCCGGAGGCCCTGGCCGAGACGTTCCTGCAGGATTGCGATCCGCAGATCCAGCGACAGGCCATGGACAAGACGGCCCGGCAGAGCCTGGCGGTCCTCGAGCAGCCGGTGCAGTCAGCGGCCTGGCAGCACGTGCCCTCGACGTACCTCGTCTGCGCAGAGGACCAGGGCACCCCCGCCGAGTTGCAGCGCGCGTTCGCCGGTCGGGCGGGCAGCGTCGTGGAACTCGACGCCGGCCACCACCCCTTCCTCTCCCAGCCCGCCGCCGTCCGCGACCTGATCCTCGCGCTGTGACGGCGACCACTGGCGCGCAGGCGGACCGTATGTAGCTTGTGGGGCTGGGCGCGTCAGGCGGCGCTCGGACTTGGCGCGCCGCGCTTGTCCCAACCATGGAAGGGCGAGGGATCGCCCGCGTTCCAGGCGTCGTGCAGCCCGGGGGCGCTGAGGTCCCAGTCGGGGCGGATCTCGCGCATCACGGCCCGCAGGTCATGGCGGAGGTCGTCTACCGAGGGGCGCCCCCAGAACCAGTATCCGTTGTAGATGCTGTGGACAATCAGGCCGGGCTTCAGAACGAGCGTGTGCGGGATCATCGGGTCGTGCTCGGGGTCGGTGTACTCCTGGATGTCCAAGTCCTTCTGCACCGTGCGGCCGGGATCTGAGAGGAAGTCCCACTGCGCGCCGACCGACGCGCGGAACTCCTGGAGCACGTGGTGCTCGTCGGTCGCGATCGTGGCCATCTGGGTGTAGCCGACGTTGACCTTCGGATAGAACGCGGCGAGTTCGAGGTGCTGCTGGTGCTCCTTCGGGCAGTAGTGGCCGCGCGATAGCGTGAGGATCAGCGGATCGTCGCCCTGCAGCTCGCTGAGCTTGCGGGGGACGTTCGTGTGATCGGGCAACTCGTAGTCCGGGAACGTGGCGCCGGGTGCGATGTCGGAGCGCATGGTTGGACCGCCTTTCATTGTGTCGTGCGAGCGACCACGAGCTGCTGGCCACCGTCGACGTCGTAGGTCGCGCGGGTGAGCGCGGTGTTGGACATGATGTCGGTTCGCCCACGAGGCTCCGGCTCGCGCTCGCTGGTCGGTGCGACCGTTCCCGTCGGTATCACCTCTCCTCCCCTCAGCTCGCCATCGGCGGTCCCGCGCCGACCGCCTTGGACCTTGCTGCGATCTCGCCGCGCAGCGCCTTCAGCGCGGCGACGTAGATCTCCGAGAACGTCGGGAACGGCTGGATCGTGTCGGCCAGAACGTCGAGTGGGATCTGAGCGCGGATCGCGAGCGTGGCCTGCTGCAGCCACTCGCCCGCCTCGGGGCCGAGCGCGTAGGCGCCAGTCAGCCGCTCGCCGTCGCTGAGCAGCGTCAGGAAGCCGTTGTCGTCGGCGTACGCGCGCGTGTAGGTGGCTGTCTTCGCCACCTCCGACAGCGCGACCATGGCGCTGAAGCGGCCGGCGGAAGCGCCCACCGCCGCGGCTTGCGGGTCCGTGTAGACGACGCGCGGAACGGCCTCGTAGTTGGCCTTGCGCGGCTCACCGAGGATGTTCGCGGCGACCACATCGCCCTGGTACTTGCCGACGTGGGTCAGCGGCCAGAGGCCGTTAACGTCGCCGATCGCCCACAGGTGCTCGGCCGCGCGCAGGTGCGCGTCGACGGGAACTCCGTGCGCGTCCGGATCGACGCCGACCGTCTCGAGGCCGAGGTCGAGCACCCGCGGACGCCGCCCGGTGGCGACGAGCAGCTTCTCGCCGCGCAGCTCGCGCCCGTCGTCTATCTCGAGGACGTAGTCCCCGCCCTCGCGCCGTGCGGCGGTCACGTTCGCCGACAGGACGAGCTCGATGCCCTCGCGGCGTAGAACCTCGCCGAGCGCATCACCCAGGGGGGCCGGCTCGCGCGCGAGCACGCGCTCGGCCATCTCGACGACCGCGACCTCGCCGCCGAGCCGGCGCACGGCCTGCGCCATCTCCACGCCGACCGGCCCGCCGCCGAGGATGAGCAGGCGGCGCGGGACGGCCTTCATCGACGTCGCCTCGCGGTTGCTCCAAACGCCGTCGAGCTCGCGCAGGCCCGGTACGGGCGGCACGACGGGGTCGGCACCGTTCGCGAGGACCACGTGGTCGGCGGTGTGGCGCACGCCGTCGACCTCGACGACGCCAGAGCCGGCGAGGCGTCCGCTGCCGCGCAGCAGGTCGATGCCGTGATCGGCCAGCCAGCGCTCCTGTGCGGCGTCGGAATGGTCGGAGACCATGAAGTCACGCCAGGCGAGCGCCGCCTCGACGTCGACCTCGGCGCTCGCCGCGGCCTCACGCGCCCCGTGGACCGCCTCGCCCGGGCGCAGCAGCGTCTTCGATGGGATGCAGGCCCAGTAGGAGCACTCGCCTCCCACGAGCTCACGCTCGACGACTGCCACGCGCAGGCCACCCTCCGCCAGAGCGCCCGCGCAGTGCTCGCCGGGGGAGCCGCCGCCGAGCACGATCACGTCGTAGTCGCTGTTCATGTCGGCAGCTCCTGGCCGGCGCGCTCGCGCACCATGTAGAGCGCGTACCAGTCCGGCCAGTCCGGGTCCGCCTGGCCCGTTCGCTCCTCGTGCTTGCCATGTGCCGCGGCCGCGCGTCTAAGCGCCTCCGCCAGGTCTTTCACGGACTCATACGCAGTTGTCATGGGCCCCTCCTTTCAGCGACCCGGAAGCCGGGCCGTGATCTCCTGGAGCAGCCAGCCGTTGGCATCCGGATCGCTGAAGGCGGCGAACGAGCCGTAGGTGCTGCGATCGGGCGCCGCCCCTGGCACACGGCCGGAGTCGTGGAATCGAGCGCCCGGCGCTCCCTCGTGGAACACCTCGCTCACTTCCACACCGCGGGCGAGCAGCTCGTCACGCGCAGCCTCGATGTCGGCGACGATCAGATACAGGGCCTGGGCCGACCCGGGCGCGGCCGACGCGATGTTCGTGCCAAATTGGATCGAGCACCCGGAGCCTGGAGGCGTGAACTGGACGATGCGGAAGTCCTCACCGTGGGCAATGTCGGCGTCGAGCCTCCAGCCGAGGCTTCCATAGAACTCCTTCGCCCGATCGACATCGGAGACCGGCAGGACCACGACCTCGAGCTTCACCTCTTCGGCCTTTACCGGCGGCGTGCCCGCCGCGCTTTCGCTGCTCACGTCGACACTGCTCATATCGGCCTCCATCCGGTTGGTGGCGCCACAACACGGCGGCGCGTTCTCGCCGACCCGCGGCGCGAGGCAGCGACGGCGGGAAGGCCGACGCTGCGGACCTGCGCTGCAGAAGGGATCAGCACGAGCCTCTTTTCCGGGTCGCCCCCCGGCCGCTCTTCGACCCAGGATACCTCCGTCGAGTCGCACACACTCTCTTTCTCATCCGAGCAAAAGTCAAGGTCCAAGAGGGGCATGTCGGCCCAACCGGAGCACTCCGGGCGCTTGGCCCGACCAGCTCGCGACAGCCGGCCACATCGCCTACGGCGCCACCTCCACGACTTCGCAGCGCAGCACCCCGCAGCCCCGCGCACACTTACCTAGGATCAGGACGATGAGCACGCCGGGCGGCAGCTCCCCCGACCCTTTCCCCGTCCTCACCCCCGCGCAGCTGGCGGAAGTCATGGCGTTCGGCAGCGAGCGGCCGATGGCGCCCGGTGAGTTCCTGTTCCAGGCCGGCGAAGCCTCCTACGACCTGTTCGTCGTCCTGGAGGGCGCAGCCGAGATCGTCAGATTCGACGACGCGGACGCAAACGTGATCGTCTCCTATGGCCCGGGTGGCTTCGTCGGCGAGCTGAACCTGCTGACCGGGCAGCGGCGCACGCTGAGTTGCCGCGTGACCGAGCCGGGGCGCGTGCTGGTGATCGCCGAGGAGCGGTTTCGCAGCCTGATGAGCGGGCGCCCGGCGCTCGCCGACACGATCTTCAACGCGCTGCTGGCGCGGCGCGAGGTGCTGCGCGCGGGCCAGGGCGCCGAGGCGATCCGCATCGTCGGCTCGCGCTACTCGCCGCAGGCGATGAGCCTGCGGGCGTTCGCCGAGCACTCGCATCTGGCTCACGCGTGGATCGACGTCGAGGACGTCGAGGATGCCGGCGCGCTGCTCGCGAGCATGGGCCTGAGCGAGCACGACATCCCGGCGGTGATCACCGCCACGGAGGTCATGCGCCGGCCCTCGCCCGCGGTCTTCGCCGAACACCTCGGGCTGACGTTCCAAGCCGCGCCGGGCTACATCTTCGACCTCGTCGTCGTCGGCAGCGGCCCGGCCGGCCTCGCCGCTGCGGTCTACGGCGCGTCGGAGGGCCTGCGCACCGTCTCGCTCGACGCCGTGGCGATCGGCGGCCAGGCCGGATCGAGCTCGCGGATCGAGAACTACGCGGGATTTCCCAACGGCATCTCCGGTGAAGCGCTCACAGGCAGAGCCGCGGTGCAGGCGATGCGCCTTGGCGCGCGCCTGAACGCCCCGTGCGAGGTCGTCGGGCTGCGAACCGAGCCGAGCTTTCACGTGATCGTGCTCGCCGACGGCAGCGAGATCCCCACGCGAGCGGTCATCGTCGCCTCCGGCGCGCGCTACCGGCGCCTGGACGTCGAGAGTCTCGACCGTTTCGAGGGCGCGGGCGTCTACTACGCCGCGACCGATCTGGAGGCGCGCGTCTGCAACGGGACTTCGGTCCTGGTGATCGGCGGCGGCAACTCCGCCGGACAGGCCGCGATCTACCTCGCCCAGAACAACTGCAAGGTGACGATCGCGATCCGCCGCGACGATCTCACGCAGAGCATGTCGCGCTACCTGATCGAGCGCATCGAAGCCGATCCGAAGATCGACCTGCTCACGGGCGTCGAGGTCAACGACCTCGCCGGCGGAACTCGTCTCGAGCACGTGACGCTTGCGCACAAAGCCACAGGCGAGCAGCAGACGATTCCCTGCTCGGGCCTGTTCTGCTTCATCGGCGCGAGCCCCGCGACCGAATGGCTCGCCGATGGCGTGACGCTCGATCGAGACGGCTTCGTCCTCACCGACCGCCAGCTGCCGACGGCGACCCCCGCGGGCGCATCAGGCGCGCTGCCGTTCGAGACCTCCGTGCCCGGCGTGTTCGCCGCCGGCGACGTGCGCCACGGCTCGATGAAGCGGGTCGCCGCCGCTGTCGGCGAGGGCTCAAACGCGGTGCGCTCGGTGCACGAGCGCCTCGCGACGGGCGCGAGCGTGCCAGACACGGCTCACCCGGATCCCGCCACCGGCTGAGACCGGGAGTCGCTCCACAGACAACCCGAGATCCGAGCCCGACGAGCAGACATAGACGCGGCGCGCAGTCCGTCGACCAACCCGTTTAGAGTGTGCCCGTGTCCCACAGGCCCCTGGCCATCGTCTCCGGGCTCACGATCGGCGACTATCTGCTGTGGAACTGGTCGCTGAACGCCAATCACGACGTGCTTGCGCTCGTGTCCGGGCTGACGCTGCCTCCGATGACGATCGCCCTCGTCTGGCTGCTCGCGCTGACCGCCGCGCGGCTGATCGCGCGCGGCTCGCACCGCAGCGCCCACGGTCGCCCGGGCGCACGCGCCGGCGCCCGGACGGCACGCCCGCGCTGGCGCAGGCGCCATGCGATCGAGCAAGCGCCTTCAACCGCGGCTGTGAGCCAAGCGCAGCAGACGCCGTCCGCCCCGACCACGTCGCCACGCAGTTCGCGCAAGATCGCCGCCTGAGGCGGTCGCCGTCGTCGTGAGCGATCGCCTCAAGCGCCTGTTCCCGCGCTCCAAGCGCGTTCGCGCGATCCTCGCGGGGCTGGTCGTGCTGATCGCCGCGCTGGCGCTCGGCGGCTACCTCTACGAGCGCCACCGCACGGGCAACATCTACCACCCGCACGCGCGCTTCGTGCCCGAGCCGACGCCGAAGCTGCCCCCGCGCGAAGACAACTTCTCGTGGCCGTTCTACGGCTATACCAAGAACCACACGCGCTTCTTCCCGGCCCCCGCGAGCCTGCACCCGCCGTTCAAGCGCCTGTGGGTCAACAACGCGCACACGCTGCTGGAGTTCCCGCCGGTGATCGGCGGCGACCACCTCTTCCAGCTCGGCGACGATGGCGTGCTGCGCGCGCTGAACAAGCTGACCGGCCACAGCTTCTGGCAGCGCAGCCTCGGCCGGCTGTCGGCGTCCTCGCCGGCGGTCGTCGGCAAGACGGTGTTCGCCGGCGTGCTCTCGCGCGGCGGCGGCGACGAAGGCGGCCGCGTGTTCGCGCTGAACTACGCAAACGGCGCGACGCGCTGGTCGCGCGATCTGCCCAGCGCGAGCGAGTCCTCGCCGCTGGTCGACCACGGCAAGCTGTTCTTCGGCTCGCAGAACGGCACCGTGTACGCGCTGAACGCGAGCAACGGCAGCGTCATCTGGACCTACCACGCCGGCGGCGCGGTCAAGGCCAGCCCGACGCTGTCCGGCGGCCTGTTGTACTTCGGCGACTACTCCGGGCACGTGCAGGCGGTCAGCGAGCGCACGGGGCGACGCGTGTGGATCAGCGGCTCTGAAGGCGCGCTACTCGGCTCCGGCACGTTCTACTCGACGCCCGCGGCGCTCTATGGCCGAATCTTTCTCGGCAACACCGACGGGCGCGTGTACGCCTACGACGCGGCGACGGGCAAGCTCGACTGGGCGGTGCAGACGGGCGCCTACGTGTACGCCTCGCCGGCCGTCACCAACGCGCCCGGCCTCGGCCCGACGATCTATCTCGGCTCCTACGACGGGACCTTCTACGCGCTCGACGCGCGCTCGGGTCACATCGACTGGCAGTTCGACGCGCACGGCAAGATCTCCGGCTCGGCAACGATCATCGGGCGGACGGTGTACTTCGCCGATCTCGGCACGCATCGCACCTACGGCCTGGGCATCTCCACCGGGCGCTCGACCTTCGAGCTGGCCACGGGCTCGTTCGATCCGGTGATCAGCGACGGTAAGAACATCTATCTGACGGGCCTTACGGGCCTGTATGCGTTCGCGCCGCGATGACCGGGTGGGCGCGGGCAGCGCTACGCCTGGCTAGCCATTGCGGCACGAGCCCGCCAGGCCCAGAGCCCGGCCGAGCGAGAAGCGCGCGCGCACGAGCAGCGGGCCGGGCGCGCGTGCGCGAACCCTCGTCCAGCCGCCGGCCGCCCGGCTGACGCAGCCGTCGCCGCGCGCGAGCGCCCAGTAGCGCGTGAAGTGCACGCGCACGAGAAAGCTCCCGGGCGAGGCCGCCAGCAGCGCAAACGATTCGTGCCCGAGCCAGGTCAGCCGTCCCGGCCCGATCGCCAGCGGCGCCGGCGCGCGCACGGCGTAGATGCGCCAGTGGCGGCTGGCGAAGACCTCGCGCAGATACGGCAGCCCGGCGCGGATCAGCCGCCCCTCGCGCGCGCTGGACGGATCGAGCTCGGCGTCGGGCAGCGCGACGTAGGTGACCGCCTGTTCGCGCAGCCAGCGCTCGTAGCCCCGGGGCGTCAGCCGCGGCGCGAGCAGCACGGCGTTGAAGCGCGTGTCCAGCTGCTTCTCCCAGCCGCGCGCCAGCGACACGCGCGGCGCGAGCTCGGCGGTCTCCCAGTGCGTGCGCGTCAGCGGCACCTCCAGGCGCACCGGCTCGCGCGCATGCGCATCGAGGAAGCGCTGCACCGGCGCGTAGTAGGCCGCGCCCGTGGACCGGTTGCCGGCCACCGCCAGCGTCTCGCGCAGCGGCCCCCAGCCCGCCCACGCCGCCCACAGGCACAGAGCGATCGCCGCCGGCGCCATGCGCCGCAGCGACGCCCGCGCGTGCGCGGCGCGGCCCGACAGCAGCGCCCCCAGCAGCAGCGGCCCGGCCAGCAGCACGCCGTAGCGCTCGACGTTGCTGCCCATCGGCGTGTGCACGAACAGCAAGACCACGCACGCGAGCACGTACAGCGCCGCGCCCAGGCGCAACTGCCCGTGCCCGCGCGGCAGGCCCCAGGCGAACGCCGCGACGACGAGCACCGTCGTGGCGAACGACACGGTCGGGTAGGGCTCAAAGCCCCCCTCTGGGAACAGCAGGGCGAGCGTCAGAGCGACGACCGCGGCCGGAACCGCGAGCACGAGCAGCGGCTGCGCCGAGCGCCGCCACAGGGCGTCGGTCAGCGCCGCCAGACCGAGCAGCACACCGGCGACCGGGCTCGCCGCCGCGCTGGCGACCGCCAGCACCAGCGCCAGGCGCGAACGTCCGCGCGAGCGCGCGAGCACGGCGGCGAGCGCGAAGGAGACCCCCAGCGCGAACGCCAGGCGACCGATCCACACGTCGCCGACCGCTGCCAGCGCGAACAGCGCCGCCGCCCAGCGCCCGGCGCGGCCGTACGCCGCCACCGCCAACGCTTCAAAGCAGGCGACCGAAGCGAGCACCGACAGCGCGCCGACGACGCGCAGCCCGAACACCCAGGCCAGCGGCCCGAACAGCACGCTGTAGCCGGGCAGGTCGTGACCGGCGTACCAGTGCTCGTCGTACACGGCCAGGCCGAAGTGCTCGAACAGGCCAAGGCGGTACGCCGCGGCCGCCAGATCCGGCGTGCGCGGCGCGACGATCAGCCAGGCGACGAGCAGCGCGACGGCGAGCATCAGCCCCAGCGGCGCCGCGCGAACGCGCTTGGTGGGAAGATCGACCGGGGTCCGGTGTGCTACCCCACCGGACCCCGGCACACCCGCCTGTGCAACGGCGGATCTGTACTGCTCTGAACCGGTGAGACGCCCCGAAGTAGCTGTGTAGGACAACCGCACGCCAAGATAATGACGGCCATGCGCATCGCGAACTCCATCGGGCGTCTCCGCGGATCGGCCCGCGCGCGGCCGCCGCGGGCTCGGCCGGCTCGGCTGGTCGCGGCATCGTGCCTGGCGCTGGCCGCCGCAACGCTGCTCGGCGGCTGCGGCACCGGGCATCCGAAGGCGATCGGCGGGGGCACGCTGGCCGAAGCGCAGACGTTCCCCTACTTCCGCGTCTACTGGGTCGGGCGCCGCTTCCTCGGCCAGCCGCTGGCCGCGGCCGACGGGCAGAAGGGCTACATCAGCTCGGTCGGCGACAGCGTCTACTACGGCGACTGCGTGAAGGGCAAAGGGATCTTCGGCGGCGGCAGCTGCATCCTGCCGCTGCAGGTGACGACGGTCGTCTACCGGCTGCACTCCAACGCCACGCTCGGGCGCCAGCGAAACATCGTCGTGCGCGGAGTCCCGGCGACCGTCTACGACGAAGGCCGCTCGATCGAGGTCTACAGCGGGCGCGTGGCGATCGACCTGTTCTCCGACACCTTCGCGCACGCCTACGCCGCCGCGCGCGCGTTGCTGCCGCTCAACGCGCCCGGCTCAGCCGCGACGGACCTGCCGCCGCCGATCTACTGCCCCGGACTGGACGGTCGGCAGAGCGCGCAGCTCAAAGGCGTGATGGCGCGACTGCCCGCTCACGTCTGCCAGCGTGGCAGCGCCGCGCTGGCCTTCGCCGCGAGCGTGTCCGCGAGCTAGCCGGTGACGCCCGGCGCGAGCGGTTTGCCGATTTCGCGGCGCAGGCTGACGAAGGCCAGCGAGCCGATCACGGCGGGAATCCACAGGGAGATCGCGCGGTAGATGACGACGGCCACGACGACGTGCGACGCGGGGCGAACGCCGAACAGCAGCAGCATGCCGACGAGTCCGCCTTCGACGGCGATCATCCCACCGGGAATCGGGATCGAGTTGGCGAGCATGCCGACGAGATAGGCCATCGCCACCACCCAGAACGACGGCGCGTCGCCGAACGCCGCCAGACACGCGTACAGCGCGACGTTGTCCAGCAGCCAATACGCCACGGCGCCGAGCAGGCGCCAGTCGTGCTCGCGGATCAGGCGCAGCGCGTCGGCGACGCCGTCGGCCAGCGCCGTCAACGCGATGGCCCGGCGCCCGCCCTGCAGCGAGTCCCGAGTCGCCGCGCGGCGCGCCCACGCGGCGAGCAGCAGGGTGCCGGCGATCGTCGCCAGCGCCGCAATGGCGGGCAGCAGCGTCAGCGCAACCTTGCGCGAGCCCGGCAGCAGCCCCAGCCACATCGGCACGCCGATCACCACGACGGCGCCGACGTTGACGGCGCTGGTCAGCACGAAGATCAGCACCGAGCGCCGCGCGATGCGGTCTGCGGAGATGCCTTTGCTGCGCAGCACCCACGCGCCGAGCGCGATGCCGGCGAGTCCGCTCACAGAGACGACCGAGTTGACCGCCAGCTCGGCCAGCGACAGGCGCGAGGTGAGCCTCCGGCCGAGCATCCCGAAGACGAGCCCGAACAGCACGGCGTAGCCGGCGCACGAGAGCAGCTCCAGGCAGGCCGCCCCGCCGAGCCACGCCGGGTCGCCGTCGGCGATGTGGTCGAGCGCCCTGCGCAGATCGGGGACCCCGAGCAGCAGCGCCGCGTCGAGCGCGAAGAAGACGAGCAGGCTGATGACGCTGTTGCGCAGCGTGCGCGACTGCGCTCGCATCACGTCGCCGGTCTCCTCGAGCGCGCCCTGCCGGCCGGGCGCGCCCGGCTCACTGGCGATGGTCGGCTCCCATGGCGATCGTTTGCATCCTCGTCGGTTGACGTTAGCCACTCGTGCGCTGCTCACGCCACGGTAGCCTCACAGGTAGCCGAACCCGCTCTCCGCCGCAGCAAAGCGACCGAAGCGGCGGGGATGGTTATGAGCCTCATGGCCGAGCAAGCCCGCATACTGGTCGTCGACGACGAGCCCGCCGTGCAGAGCGCGCTGTCGCGGGCGCTCACGCTCGAGCGCTACGAGGTTGCGCAGGCGATCGACGGACGCGAAGCGCTGGAGCGTCTCGCCGACGCCGCCTACGAGGTCGTGATCCTCGACATCTCGATGCCCTACATCGATGGGCTGGAGGTGTGCCGGCGCCTGCGCGACGGCGGCGACCGCACGCCGGTGCTGATGCTCACCGCGCGCGAGCAGGTCGACGACCGCGTCGCTGGCCTCGACGCCGGCGCCGACGACTACCTGGTCAAGCCGTTCGCGCTGCGCGAGCTGCTGGCGCGCGTGCGCGCGCTGCTGCGGCGTTCCGGCGACGAGGACGAGCAGGAGCGTGCGCTGGCCTTCGAGGATCTGCGCCTGGACCGGCTGGCGCACGAGGCGTGGCGCGGCGAGCGGCTGCTGGCGCTGACGCGAACCGAGTTCCTGCTGCTGGAGATGTTCATGCGCCACCCCCGCCAGGTGCTCACCCGCTCGGCGATCTTCGAGCACGTGTGGGGCTATGACTTCGGCTCGACCTCCAACTCACTCGGCGTCTACATAGGCTACCTGCGGCGCAAGACCGAGGTCGGCGACGAGCTGCGCCTGCTGCACACGGTGCGCGGCGTCGGCTACGTGCTGCGAGGCTCGGCATGAGCTTTCGCCGGCGCATCGCCCTGGCCTCGGCCGCCGCCGTCGCGATCGCCGTCGTGCTCGCGTCGGCGCTCACGTACCTGCTGACGTCAAACCAGCTGCACAGCCAGGTCGACGCGCAACTGCGCAACCGGGCGCGAACCGCCGGACGTCTGCAGCGCTACCTCAAACCCGGCGGCAAACCGGCGGCGATCGCGAAGAGCGACAGCGAACGGCTCGGGCTCGATCTCAACGGACTGGCCGACTCCAACAAAGACTCCGCTGAAGACGGAGCAGGCTCCGGCGAAGCCCAGGGCGGCACCAGCGCACCGCGCTACGGCCCCACCGCGAAGAACCTGTTCGGCAGGCTCCCCCCCGGTCCCGACCAGGTCCGCGGCTACCAGCAGGTCGTCAACGCGGGCGGGGTGATCGTCGTACGCTCGGCGCGCAACATCTCGCTGCCGGTCGACCCGGCGACGCGTCGGCTGGCCAGAGACGGCGGGCTGCCGTTCTTCCGTGACGCACGCGTCAGCGGGATCCACCTGCGCATCCTCGCCGAGCCGTTCGGCAAAGGGCGCGCGGTGCAGCTCGCACAGCCGCT
>Ga0208714_1000436_pt1 | contig 11993 bp, 11 predicted proteins | sample NGESurshal072012_3_FD_184461 | JGI IMG/M metagenome (GOLD analysis project Ga0208714, IMG submission 184461) | Arctic peat soil microbial communities from Barrow, Alaska - NGEE Surface sample 415-1 shallow-072012 (SPAdes) | ecosystem: Environmental > Terrestrial > Soil > Wetlands > Peat ... | reverse complement strand
TGCTCCCTCTTGCGTCCTTCCCTGCTCCTTTGTTCTAATCACACCGCGGCGGAACTAAGCACCTGCCCGGTGAGCGCTCGCCACGCCATCTTTGCCGTCCGCATCAAAACGTAAAGCGCTTAAAGGACTTCATGACCGGATTCGCAAGCTCGGTGATTCGATTGGTTGCTCTCGGCTTGCTGGTTGCCGGACCTTTAGCACTGCACGCGCAATCCCCAGCCGCGAAGCCGGGGCAAACTCCCGCGCCAAAGAGCGCCACGAAGCCCGGAACGCCTGCGGCCACGCCCGAGGTCCAAGGGCCACAGCAAACCAAGCACTATCCCATCCTGGTGATCGCGCATGGCAACGAGCCGTCATGGAGCCTGCGGCTGGGCATGAAGGGACCTGAGCGACTGGACCGGCTGAACTATCCACCCATCGTGCTGGAGCCTGTCGATGTGGCTCGAGACGATTCCGGAACGGTATGGACGTATCGCGCTCGGGACACCGGAACGGGAGCGGCTGTCTCTGTGAAGTTAACGCGCGAAGCGTGCTCCGACTCCATGGCCGACACAAAATATACGTTTCAAGTAAAGGTCGACCACGCGCAGATCGGCACATTGAACGGTTGCGGTGTGAGTTCACCGGAGAAATTCCCGGAATTTCGCAAGAAAAATCAGCTCGACCCCGACGATAACCCGGACGCCGCAGCGAACAGTGCCAAGGAGAAAGACAAAGATAAGAATCCCGCGCTGGAGCCGATCACAAAATTCGCGCCTCCGGTAGAAGTGGCGTACTTGGACGCGACAGGAAAAGTGATTTTAAGCCGCGGGGAAGTCCGGAAAGCAGCGGCACCGGCGGGCTACGAGCTTTCGGTTTCGCACGACGGCAAAAAACTGTTGTACACGCGCGATTTAGCAGGGCCTAACCGTACCATCGCTTTGTACGACGCGGCGACGGGGCGTTCGCAGGATCTGGTCACCGGACTGGTGCATCAGGGGTTCTGGTCGCCAGATGATTCGCGCATCGCGTTTTTGAAAAATGTAGATGAAAAATGGCAAGTGTGGACGTTCCCCGCCAATGCTCCTGAGAGTGCCGCGGCGTTCTCTCCGCAAACGGTGTTGGCGTTGCACGGATGGACCTCGCCAAGCAGTGTGCTGGCTTCGGACATGGAGAATGCCTACTGGCTGGGCGAAGACGGCAAAGCCCAGCAGACCGTGCCGCTGAAAGAGATCTACGGCTCAACGTTTCAGATCATGAGCAGCGACGCGATGCGCGTCCATCCGCTGAACCCGGACCTTCTACTGGTCACCGCGTTTTACACGGCGACGCCCGCGGGAGCGCCAGTGGATGCGATGGGACTGAACTCCAGTTTCTTTCTGTACGAGGTGCGCTCTAAACGCAGAGTGGCGCTTTGCCCGACGGATACGTGGGCGCGGACCGCGGAGTGGTCTCGCGACGGGCTGCAGATTTATTTTACGAAGATGGGGCCGGGAAAGACGTTTTCGACCACTCGCCTCTTTTGGGATGGCACGGGGTTGAAGCGATATATGGCGGGCAGCAGTCTGGCCATTGGGCGATAGAGGCGATTTTGGTGAGTGGTTCTGAGGTTAGTTCGATGCAAATTGCCGTAAGAGCATTTTGTTTGAGTTTGGCCGCCTGCGCTCTGTTGGCGGGCGGTTCGACAGTGGCCCAGGAAACCGCACCAACCCCGGCACCCGCGAAGCCGACTTCCAATATGCGGCGCGCGATTGAGTGGAAGCGCTTCGACTACACGTGCGAGGACGGGGCGCAGGTGACGGTCTACTTGCACGACGAAACCGTGAAGGTCCGCTTTAAGGACAATACGTATTTGATGAAGCAGACACGTTCTGCCGATGGCGGACGCTACTCGGACGGAAAAGTGGTGTGGTGGAGCGTGGGCAATGGAGGATTTTTGCAGGAAGATACCGCGCAAGGAAACGGGGCGATGATCGCGAAGGATTGCAAATTGGATCAACCCGTGGACGTCCGGGCAGCGGGCGGCATGGTCAACGGCACGGTCGGTTACCTGCAGCGCATCGCCCTGCCTCCTAACGCGCTGATTATCGTGCAACTCCAAGACGTGACCCTGGCCGACGCGGCCGCGACGGTGATTGCCGAGGATAAGATCACACTCGGGAACCGGCAGGTGCCGGTAAAATTCTCGCTCAAATTTGATGCTTCCAAGATCGACCAGAAGCATACCTATTCCGTGAGCGCCCGCATCCTGGTGGATGGGCAATTGCGCTTTATCAATGATGAGTCCTACCAAGTGCTGACGCGCGGAAATGCGAGCCATGCCGATCTGCTCCTGAAACAAGTCCCGTTCGGCGCTCCCGCCCAGCCGTAAGAAGTACCACCGTACTTTGGGACAGGTACTGTTTACGCCGCCTGTCCTCCGTGACCGTTTCCCTTGCCAACCGCCCATTTATACTCTCCTCATGGCATCCCCTTACGCTCCCTTACCCCGGCAGGTGGGCATACTTGTGCTCGAAGCCGACCCCAAGAATTCCGGCGTCTTGAAACAGATATTGGATTCGGAAGGCTGGAGGGTGCGCGTGGTGCAGGATATTGCGCTGCTGCATGCGGAGCTGAAAACCACGGAATATTCGCTGCTGATCGCCAATGTGGCGCTGCTTGGTGTGGAATCGCCGACGTTTCACGTACTTCGTGAGCTGGCAACCGTATCGGCGGAGGATGGCGGGCGCATCCGGACGCTGTTTGTGATACCGGAGACGGGCGGAAGCCAATTCATCGGCCACCTGGAAATTGCCCATCTGCCGTACGTGACGCAACCGTTCCACCTGCATGATTTTCTGGAGAAGGTCAGCGACCTGCTCGTCGAGGTCAAAGCGATTGAAGCGCCGCTGCGCATGACGCGCTATGAATTTGGCGAAGCGCGCAAGAACAAGAAGAAGAAAGAGAACAACCGGACGACTTCGATGTTTGCGTCGCGGGATTCGTACTCTTATTCGGAGGAGGAGATTGCCGAGTATGAGAAGGCCGAAGCTGAGTCATCCGCCATGCGCCGCATTAAACCCCGGACTAATTTGGGTAACCCGCGCTCCTGAAGTGGTTTAGTTCCCCTACACGACACTCGAAGGCACGTAACGCAAGCTCTAGCCGGTACGGCTTTTGCCGTGGTGCAAGATTTTACCGGTGGTTCGTTCTAACTCCTGACGATGCTCTCGCTGCACGTCCCGGAGGAAGATATGGATCGCTCGCTATTTGGAATATTCAGCAGTTTGCTCGGCTTTACCGCACTAGGCTTTGTTTGGGGAGGGGGAACTCCCCCGCCCGCGGCCGTCCCGCCAAAAACCGAAGGCGAGTGGCGCCTTCTGGAACCGATCACCTATGAAAACCTGACGGTCTTCCCGGTGGTGGCTTCTACCGGGTATGACACTTCGCACTTTCTGACGTTGGAAGAAGGGCTGGCCTCCGGCGAAGTGATTGTGCGTGAGCAAGGTGAAGAGACGATGGTGCGAAGCCGCGACTCCAACCGGCAATATGTGCCGAACTCCGGCCCTTCCGTCAATCAACTGGTTTTGCTGAACCGCAGCAAGCGGCCGTTGTTGCTTCTTTCAGGCGAATTGGTCAGCGGAGGCAAACAGGACCGCGTGATCGCCAAGGACCGCATCGTTCGGCCGGGGGCCGATCCCCTGCCACTGAATGTGTTTTGCGTGGAGCATGGGCGGTGGTCCGCAGGGTCACAATTCAGCGCCGCGAAGACCATCGTGCATCCCAGCGTGCGCGAACAGGCCGCGGTGAGGCAAAATCAGTCGCAGGTATGGGAAGCGGTCACTGCGGGGAGCACCTACGCCGCGCCACCACGCGTGGCCGCCAGCGGCGGAGCGCAAACACCTAACGCCGCGCCGCGCATGAGCCGTAGCGATGTCGCCGCCACGGTGCGCGAGGAAGCGCCTACGCAGTCCTACTCGAAAATCTACGAGTCGCGCCGAGTGGGAACTTCGGTCGACGCTTTTGTGAACGAGGTGCAACGGCGGTTCCGCAAAGAAACGTCAGGATTGAAAGGCGAACGCGTGGTCGGGGTGGTGATTGCCTACGGTGGAGAAGTGGCCTGGAGCGATATTTTCGCCTCGGGCGACCTGTTCGATCATTACTGGAATAAATTAATTCGCAGCTATGCGGTGGAAGCGGTGGCACGGCCCAGCCTGCGGGAAGTCGCTTCCTACGAAGATGCGCGGGAATTTCTGCAGCATATCAGCGGCCGGGAAGTGACGGAATCGGAGCCGGGTGTGTATCGCTGGCGGGAAACGAGCGATGGCTCGCTATCGCAAATTGAGCTGGAGGCATTTGAGCCGAAGCCGATGACCATCCACCGCTTGGTGCTGCGCAGGTCCAGCTAGCCGTCCGGCAAAACAACCAGAGGAGACCCGGTCTAGAAAGCCGGGCCTTCCTTCTCTGTAGTCTCCGTGTTCTTCTCTCTGCGAACTCTGTGTTAAAAGCGCATTCTCGTTCACGCAAACTTGCGAACTTCGCTGTGATCGGTACTCTTCGCCAAAATCTCTTTCGCGGTAGCCGGCCACGAAGGATGGCGCAGTCCAGCAGCGATCTCTACCAGCGGCACAAGCACAAATTTCCGCTCCAGCATTCGCGGGTGCGGAACTTGCAGAACTGGTGTGTCGATGGCCTGATCGCCATATAACAGGATATCCAGGTCAATCAGGCGCGGCCCCTTAGCAAAAGCCTTCTTGCTACCCATGTTCACTTCGATGCCGCGCATTGCCTGCAACAGCGGCCGTGGCCCCAAATCCGTTTCGGCTTGTAGCACGCTGTTCAGAAACCACTCCTGATCGACATAGTCGACGGGCTCGGTTTCGTAAATGCTGGAGACTTTTTTGATTTTCACACCTGCTTCGCCGAGCAGCGTGATCGCGCGCCGCAGATTTTCTTCGCGGTCGCCCACGTTCGAGCCCAGCGCCAAATACACCGTGACCATTTATTTGATGCCTGCGCGGCGGCCCAGCATCCCGAGCATCGATTGCGCTTCGGGCAGCTTGAGCGCGATAGCCATAGCAAAAAATACTACCGCGTAAGTTCCTAACACAAGAATCGCGGAGACGATGGGACCCCGGGAGCCGATGACCATGAGCACGCCGCGTGCCAGCGCTGCTCCCAGCACGGCGGCGATCCACACTTGTGCCAGAAACGTAAGTTGCACACCGACCTTGCCAACCTTCTGGCGCAATCCTCGCTGCAGCAAAGTGAACTCCACCCACGATGCGATTCCCGCCGAGATCGTTAATCCCGCTACGCCCCATCGCGGTTCAATGCCGAGTAATCGTGGCAGCGGCAGTGCGCTCAGGTACCCAAGAATGGTGGTGAGCACCACGCGAACAATTGCGAAGCGAAGAGGCGTGCGCGTGTCTCGCAGCGCGTAAAAACCCGAAGCGTAGAGACGGCCGAGCGTGGAAGCGAGCAAACCCACCGTTGAACCGGCGAGAATTCCCCAAACGTACAGTACGTCGGCATGCGTGAATTTTCCGGTTTGATAGATGGCCGCGATGATCACATCGCCTAACACCAGGAACCCCACGACCGACGGCACCACCAGAAAGGTGATCTGGCGCAGCCCGGCGTTCAATCGTCCACGCAACATCCCGGCCACTTCATCGGCTGCGCCAATCGCGCCACTCATCAACGGTAATTCCGCTGCGGAGACGGACATACCAAACAGGCTGACCGGCAACGTGTACAGAGTTTGCGCGTAGGCAAGTGCCGCGACCGCACCCGTGGGCAGCCAACTGGCTAGAAAAGCATCGATGTAGGCGCTAATTTGTACCACCCCGCGGCTGATGAATACCGGAAAGAAATTGCGAATGACAGTACGGACGTGTTCGGCTTGATGAGCCAGGCTCAAATGCAGACCGCCGAGGAGCTTCAGCACCATCGGTAATTGCACCGCCGCCTGTAGCGCGCTGCCAACAACCGAAGCCCACGCGGTGATGACCACCAGGGAATTCTGCGAGCGCCCCGGTCCGAATGCGATCATGCCCGCGATCATGGCCACGTTCCAGAGAACCGGAGCAGTATAGGAAATGAAAAATTTGCGGTGGCTGTTGAGCACCCCAAGGCACCACGCCGAACCCACCAGCAATCCCGCGCCGGGGAACAGAATGCGCACCAGCAGGATGGTCAGTTCGCGCTTTTCGCCATGAAAGCCCGGGGCAATCGCATCGATCAGCCAGGGCGCGGCCAATACGCCAAGCAAAACCAGCACGGATGTGCTGAGCGCGAGCAAGGCGGCCACGGCGCCGGCGGTCTTGCGCGCTTCCTGCTCGTCTTTTTTGGCCAGCAAACTGGCGTACACCGGAATGAACGATGCGGACAGAACGCCTTCGCCGAATAGATTTTGCAGGAAGTTGGGAATGCGGAACGCCGCCTTGAACACATCGGCGGCATCGGAGTTGCCAAAATAGTGAGCGAAGACTCGATCACGAATCAGTCCGGCTACGCGGCTGAGGAAAATTCCCGCCGCTACCAGAAACGCAAAGCGTTTCGTGCTGGAAGGCGGAGTTTTCGCGAGGGCGTGTTCCGTCAAAGGTGTTCCCAAACAAGCACTTCCTCAGGACAAAAAACTGGGTCCGTATCTCATGGTTTGAAGCGAAGCCAAATGCCTGCGCTCCGAAATTGAAGATACCTTACCAGCCTAAGGGGATTGGAAGCGAATTGACAGGATGTGCCGTGAAGTTACTTTTACCCACCGGTGATAGAATGCCCGCGCGGAATGGGAGGCACCATGAAGAAACTTGCATTGCTTGCGGGAGTGGTGGTTTTAGCCCGCATGGGTTTGTTCTCACAGCCCTGCAGCGCGCAGCAGGAAGACTACTCGAAAGTACAGATCAAGGTCACCAAAGTATCCGGAAACATCTACATGCTCGAAGGTTCGGGTGGGAACATCGCCGCGTCGGTCGGCGAAGATGGCATCGTCATTGTCGACGATCAGTTCGCCCCGCTGGCGGACAAAATTCAGGCCGCGCTGAAGGGCCTGGGAATCACGGACAAGCCAGTGCGATTTGTGATCAACACGCACTATCACGGCGACCACACCGGCGGCAACGCGCCGTTTTCCACTTCGGGCTCCACCGTAATTGCCCAGGACAACGTTCGCAAGCGTCTGGAAACCGGCGCGGTGGCCGGAACCGGTGGCTCGGTAAAAATGGATTTTCCCGCGGCGGCCAAAGCGGCCCTGCCGGTCATTACCTTTGAGCATGATGTGACCGTGCACCTGAACGGCGAAAATATCCGTGCCCTGCACTTCCCCGCGGGCCATACCGACGGCGACGCCGTGATCTTCTTTCCCAAGAACAACGTGGTGCACATGGGTGATGATTTTGTGCGCTACGGCTTTCCGTTTATCGATGTGACCAGCGGCGGCAGCGTGCAGGGCATGATCGCGGCCATGGAAAAAGTTTCTTCGCAACTTCCGCCCGATGTGAAAGTGATTCCGGGCCACGGCGAGATCTCCAACCTGGACGACGTGCGCGCGTTTGTGAAAATGCTGAAAGAAACTTCCGCCGCGGTGCAGAAAGCGATCGATGCGCACAAAACGGTCGAGCAGATGAAGCAGGAGAAAATCCTGGAGCCGTGGAAGAAGTGGTCGGGCGATTTTATCGATCAGGATAAATTTATTGAGACGCTATACAGCTCGCTCGCCGGAACGAAGGGCGAGTTCGTGAAGCACAACTAGGTTTCAGATCTATTGCCGGAAGAAAAGAAAGCGGGCAGCATAAAGCCGCCCCTAGGTGATTTTTAGAATAGGCGTGGCTGGCGCTTGGGCAATTCGCGGCCGAAATATTGGTACGCGCGCGGCGTGGCCACGCGCCCGCGCGGCGTGCGGTCCAGCATCCCGATCTGCATCAGGTAGGGCTCGTACATCTCTTCAATGGCGTCTTCCTCTTCGCTGAGAGCGGCAGCGAGCGTGCCCAGTCCCACGGGCCCACCACCGTATTTGTCGATCAGCGCGATCATCAGGTTGCGGTCGACATCGTCCAGCCCGTGTTCATCCACGCCGATCATGCGCAACGCGTCCTGAGCGACTTCGCGCGTAATGCGTCCGTCGGCGCGCACTTCCGCGAAGTCGCGCGCGCGGCGAAGCAACCGGTTGGCAACGCGCGGCGTTCCACGGCACCGGCCGGCAATTTCTTCCGCGCCCGCCTGATCCATTTGGATGTTCAGAATTTTCGCGGAGCGGTGCAGAATGATCAGCAAATCCTCCGGCTCGTAAAACTCCAGCCGGTGGACGATGCCGAAGCGCGAACGCAGCGGCGCGGTGATCAGTCCGGCCCGGGTCGTAGCTCCAATGAGCGTGAAGTGATTCAGCGGGAACGGATGAATGCGCGCTCCCGGTCCCTGGCCGATGATCAAGTCGACGCGAAAATCTTCCATCGCGGGGTACAGCACCTCTTCCACGGCAGGCTGCAGGCGATGAATTTCGTCAAGAAAGAAAACTTCCTTGGCGTCGAGCGAAGTGAGAATCGCGGTGAGGTCGCCCTTACGTTCGAGCAACGGCCCGGCGCTGGTCTTGATGGGAACGTTTAATTCGTTCGCGATGATCTGCGCAAGGGTGGTCTTGCCCAGGCCCGGGGGCCCGTAAAGCAGCACGTGATCGAGCGCTTCGCCGCGGCTGCGCGCCGCTTCAATGGCGATGGCAATATTTTCTTTTACGCGCTTCTGGCCGATGTATTCATCGAGGCGCTTGGGGCGGACGCTGGCGTCGAGGCGCACGTCGTCATCGGAAGCGGCGCCAGAAACGATGCGCGCGGCGCGCTCGCTGTTGCCGTCGGCACCGGGCGCGAATGCTTTCTTTGGTGTGAACTCGGCCATGTCGGGCTTAAGGATATCAGGTATCGGATTCGGGATATCAGGTATCAGATATCAGGAAACCGGAACACCCGGAGATTAGCGACTGGCGGTAGCGCTCAGTGCCGCCAGCGTGTGACGGAGCAACTTCTCAAAGCTGGCGGTCCCCGCTTCGCGCTTCCCTTCCGCGACCGCGCTCTCCGCGGTACGCTCGTCGTATCCAAGATTGACCAGCGCCGATTTTACGTCGGCTTCCACACCCGCGGGAGAAGCGGGAAGCGGTTTGTCGGTCTCCACGGCCACGGCATCGAGCTTGTCCTTCAACTCCAGAACCATGCGCTCGGCAGTTTTGCGGCCAACACCTGGAATTTTCGTCAGCCGCGCGATGTCGCCGCCGCGAATCGCCGGAACCAACTGTTCCACATTCATGCCGGAAAGAATCTTCAGCGAAAGGCTGGGGCCGACACCGGAAGCGCCAAGCAATAACTCAAAAACATGTTTTTCGCGCGCGGACAAAAATCCGTACAGCGTCAGCGCGTCCTCGCGCACGTGCGTGTGAATCAACAGGGTAACTTCGGCGTGCAACTCGCCCAGCGCCGCAAAGGTCGATAGCGGCACGGCCACCAAATAACCAACGCCGCCCACATCCAAGATTACTTGATTCGGCCGTTTTTCCAGCAGCCTTCCACGCAACAATCCAATCATCGTGTCAAAGTATTGCCGCCGATGCTCGCCGATGTCAACGAGCGGTGAGGAATTCCGCAACGGCGGCGTGATTGCGTCCCTGCGCGAGGGCCAGCACGGACTTGCCGTCGTTTGTTTGCGCCTGCGGGTCGGCTCCGTGAGTGATCAGCAGCTTGACGATTTCGAGCCGCCCGTTGGCCGCCGCGGTCAGCAGCGGCGAGTAACCCGGGCCATAGCGATAGTTCGCATCAGCGCCCGTTTCCAGCAGCCACTTAACGATTGCGGCGTGACCGCTGGCCACCGCACCGGTCAACGCGTTATACCCTGTGCCATTGGTAGCCGCAGCATTGATGTCCGCGCCTTTTCCCGCAAGATAGCGCACGGCATCCAGATTGCCAAACACCGCGGCCAGCGCCACCACCGGAAAGCCATCCGGCGAAAACGATTTTGCCAGCGCCGGATTGCTCTCCACGATTTCTTTCACGACATCCAGCCGGTCAACCGCCGCGGCATCCGGCAATTCCAGCCTCACGCCGCGCGCCAGCAGCAGATCGCGGATTTCATGCCGTCCGGAATACACCGCGGTCATCACCGCCGAAACGCCATTTTCGTTTTTTGCGGAAGCAAGCGCCGGATCGACGTCGAGCAAAGATTGCACGCGGTTCAGCTCGCCACCGCGAATGGCGTCGAAAAATTCCGTTGGCGTCGCACTCATGGTTTTCTTTCTTCGCACGGCGAAAAAATGGGTGGCATAAAGCCGCCCCCACCTGTTCATCGGTCGCTAACGGCGGGAACGGTCTTTACGGACGGCTTCGTCCACCAGCGCATCCAACTCCGAGCGCGAGAGCGTCACTTCGTCGGCGGTGTTCTCGCCGCTGTCGCAAGTCTCCGGCAGTTCCGCTCCACCACCGGGGGGTGGCGTGACGTGATACCGGGCGCGCGCAGCCATCAGCTTGGCCACTTCGCGCGTGGAGAGCAATTGCGGTTGGCCGGCCAGCCGCGCCGTCAGCGCAATCTTCGCGAAGTGCTCCAGCATTTCCAGACGGAAAAACGCGTTCAGCAAATCCGGGCCACAGGTGACCGCTCCGTGGTTCGCCAGCAACAAAGCATCGTAGTGCGGCACGTACGGCTCAAGGACGGCGCTCAAGTCTGGAGTTCCCGGCGTGGCGTAGCGAACCAGCGGAACTTTTCCCAAGCTCACTACGATCTCCGGGAGCAACGCTTGATCCAAACCCATGCCTGCGGCGGCAAAACCGGTGGCCGTGGGAGGATGCGCGTGGCAGACCGCCTGCACGTCGGCGCGCATGCGATAGAACAACAAGTGCATGCCGGCCTCGGAGGATATCTTGCGGTCACCCGCCAGGGATCGGCCTTCCATATCCATGACCACCAAGTCGTCGGGCGACATCATCCCTTTGTTGATACACGTCGGCGTGGTGAGGACGCGGTCGGCGTCCAGACGAATCGAGAGATTGCCCTCGCAGGCAACAATGTGGCCGCGTTCGTACATCCAGCGGCCAACCAGGCAAATATCCCGTCGATGTTGTTCTTCTGTTCTTCCTATTGAAGCGGGCACTGAGTCCGAAGGCACGGTGCGGACTCCTTCCTCGATGTAACTTTGTCTGAGGCGGTCAGACAATCAAAATAGGGGACAACTGGGAAAGAGAGTACGCTCTGCGGTCAAGAAAGCCAAGAGAAAATCAGGCGTAGATGCCGCGCAGCTTCAGTGCCGTGGCCACCCGGTCAATTGCCAGCATGTAAGCGGCAATGCGGTTGTTCACGCGATGCGTTTCCGCGTAGCGAACCACTTCGTCAAAGGCGCGGTCCATCACGTCGAACAGGCGTTCGTTGACTTCACTTTCCCGCCAGAAAAAGCCCTGGCGATCCTGCACCCATTCGAAGTAACTGACGGTGACGCCGCCGGCGTTGCCAAGAATATCCGGCACCGTGAAGATGCCCTTGGCATCGATGATGGCGTCGGCTTGCCAGGTGGTGGGGCCATTTGCACCTTCGCAAAGAATCTTGGCCTGGACCTGATGAGCGTTCTGCTCGGTGATCTGGTTCTCGATGGCGGCGGGAATCAGCACATCGCAAGGCTGGAACAAGACCTCTCGCGCGCTCATCTTGGTGCCGCCGCCGGGGAATTCCTGCAGCGGTTTTTTCTGGGTGTAGACCCATTCGATGATTTTTGGCACCTCAAAGCCCTTGTCGTTATACAAACCGCCCCCAATGTCCGCTAGCCCGACGATTTTGTAGCCGGACTTCCACATCAGTTCCGCGGCAAGAGAGCCAACGTTGCCAAAACCCTGCACCACAACGCGGGTAGTTTCTTTCTTCATGCCGAGTTTGGTCAGCGCTTTGTCGACGCAAATCATCACGCCGCGCCCGGTCGCTTCACGGCGGCCACGCGATCCACCGAGCTCGATGGGCTTGCCGGTGACCACCGCCGTGGTAGCCTGCCGAGCGTGCATGGCGTAGGTGTCCAT
>Ga0208714_1000435_pt1 | contig 11999 bp, 13 predicted proteins | sample NGESurshal072012_3_FD_184461 | JGI IMG/M metagenome (GOLD analysis project Ga0208714, IMG submission 184461) | Arctic peat soil microbial communities from Barrow, Alaska - NGEE Surface sample 415-1 shallow-072012 (SPAdes) | ecosystem: Environmental > Terrestrial > Soil > Wetlands > Peat ... | reverse complement strand
TCGCCGGCGCGGCTCTGCAGGCGGCTGCGCAGGAGGCCGGGGATGGGGATGTCGCCGAGCGGCGTGCGCACGGCCTCGCCCTCAAGCCGCCCCGGCAGGAAGTTCATCGCTGGGGACCCGATGAAGCCGGCCACGAACAGGTTGACGGGATCGTCGTACAGAACCTTGGGCGCGGCGACCTGCTGCAGGACTCCCGACCGCATGACCGCAACACGGTCGCCGAGCGTCATTGCCTCGGTCTGGTCATGGGTGACGTACACGGTCGTGGTGCCCAGCCGCTGCTGGATGCGCGACACCTCCGTGCGCATCTGTACGCGCAGCTTGGCGTCGAGGTTGGAAAGGGGCTCGTCCATGAGGAACAGCCTGGGATTGCGGACGATGGCCCGTCCCATGGCCACGCGCTGGCGCTGGCCGCCTGAGAGATTCGCCGGCTTGCGGTCGAGGTGTTGGTTGAGGTCGAGGATGGTTGCCGCCTCCTCGACCTTGCGGTTCATCTCCTCCTTGGGCGTCTTGTTCAACTTGAGCGCGAAGCCCATGTTCTCGCGCACCGTCATGTGCGGGTAAAGCGCGTAGTTCTGGAAGACCATGGCGATGTCGCGATCGCGCGGCTCGAGGTCGTTGACCCGCTCCCCGCCGATTCGCAACTCACCCTCGGTGATGTCCTCGAGTCCCGCCATCATCCGCAGGGCGGTCGATTTCCCGCACCCGGAGGGCCCAACCAAGATCATGAACTCGCCATCTCGGATGTCGAGTTCCATGTCCTGTACGGCTTCGAACCCGTCCGGGTAGCGCTTCCAGATGTGATCGAGCTCGACCTCAGCCATTTCTGCCGTCTCCTCCCTCGGTGTCGGGCGATGGCCAAGATACCACGCGATCACGGGCGCGGCGGCAATTCAGGAACCGACTCGCGGCGCACGCGGCGCGCCGATCACCACCGCGTCTACCGGCCGATGACCCTCCGCTTTGATTGCCGCGAGGTTAGGGGTTGTGCAGATCGCGGTTCACCGTTGCGCCGCGCGGGTAAATGAGTATGGTTCCGTTGCGCATGCGGCCCAAGGCCGCGGTTCACGAGGGAAAAGCTGGAGGAGGAGAGATGAGGCGTGGACTTGGTATCGCGATCGTTTCCACGATCGCGTTGACGGTGACCGCGTGCGGCAGCAGCAGCAGCGGCAGCAGCAGCAGCAGCAGCAGCAGCAGCGGAGGCGGCGGCAGCGTCTCGGGCGCGAAGACCCTGGCGGCGAGCGCGATGAATTCCCCGCCGAAGGGCACGATCACATACTGCACCGGGAAGGACACCACGGGCGACGCCGCCTACACCGTCGCCCAGTTCAACGCCAAGTACGGCGCCCAGGGCTACCACGCTAATTTGGTGCAGTTCCCGGCCTCGGCTGACCAGCAGCGGACACAGTTCATCCAGCGCCAGCAGGCGAAGTCGGGCTCCTGCGACGTGTTCTCGTCCGACGTGATCTGGACGGCGGAGTTCTCCAGCCAGAAATGGCTCTACGACCTCACCCCGTACGTGACGGCGAACGCGTCGAAATTCATCGCCGCGCCGCTCGACACCATCCACTACAGCGGCAAGTACTGGGGCGTCCCGCAGACGAGCGACGCGGCCTTCATCTACTACAAGACGGGCGAGGCCGTGCCGTCGACCTGGCAGCAGGTCTACGCCGATGCGAAGAAGACCGGCGGCATCGTCTACCAGGGGGCGCCGTACGAGGGACTCACGTGTGACTTCCTCGAGCTCGCCTTCGCGGCGGGCGGTCAGGTGCTCTCGGCCGACGGCAAGAAGTCGGTGCTCAACTCGCCGCAGAACGTCAAGGCGCTCGAGCTCATGGTCAGCGGCATCAAGCAGGGGTCGGCCCCGCAGGCCGTGACGACGTACATGGAGCCGGAGAGCGACCAGGCGTTTGACACGGGCAAGTACGGCTATCTGCGCAACTGGACCTACGCATACGCGGTCCACAACACGGGTGCGCTGAAGGGCAAGCTCCACGCTGCCGCGCTGCCGACCTTCGCCGGCGCAGGTAAGGCGAGCATCCTCGGCGGTCACAACAGCGTCATCAGCGCGTACTCGGCGGATCCGGGCCTCGCGCTCAAGTTCGCCGACTTCTTCGCCTCCCCGGCGATGCAGAAGGCGGCCATCCTCAAGTTCTCGCTCGCGGCCATCATCCCGTCGGTCTACCACGACCCGGACGTCCTGAAGGCGGTCCCGTACGCGCCGCAGCTCCTCCAGGCGCTGTCGCAGGCGAAGGCGCGGCCCGTTTCGCCGGTCTACCCGCAGATCTCGCAGGCCATCTACACGAACGTCAACGATGCCCTGGCTGGTCGGGTCAGCCCACAGGCAGCGCTCCAGAAGGCTGACTCGCAGATCAACTCGGCCCTCGCGACGTTCTAAACGATCATGGCCACGGTGGCCAATCAGGCTGGAGCGCCGGCGCCCACGCGCCGGCGCTCCAGGAGCCTTTCCGAGAAGCGACTGGCCGTGCTCATGGTCTCGCCCTCGATGATCCTCATCGCGCTCGTGGCGGCCTGGCCGATCATCTACGCGATCTGGTTGTCGCTGCACCAGTACAGCGTGCGGGTCGCGGGGCTGTCGCGCTGGGTGGGCGCAGACAACTACACGAGTGCTGTGTCGAGCCCCGACTGGCGCTCGGCGCTGTACCACACCATCATCTTCACCGTCATCTCCGTGACGCTTGAGACGATGATCGGCCTCGGGATGGCCCTGGCCATGCACCGCGCCTTCCGCGGTCAGGGCCTGCTGCGCACGGTCGTGCTCGTGCCGTGGGCGGTACTCACGGTCGTGACCGCCGTGATGTGGCGCACGATGTTCGTGTCGCCCTACGGCTTCATCAACACGATCCTGGGCACTCACACGGTGTGGCTCGGTCAGGAGCCATACGCACTGATCATCATCATCCTGGCCGACGTCTGGAAGACCTCCCCGTTCATCGCGCTTCTGCTGCTGGCGGGCCTGCAGGTGATCCCGGACGACATCTATGAGGCGGCCAAGGTCGACGGGGCCACGGCCTGGCAGCGCTTCGTGCGAATCACGCTCCCGCTGCTCAAGCCGGCCATCCTGGTGGCGCTCATCTTCCGCACGCTTGACGCGTTGCGGATCTTCGATCTGCCCTATGTGCTCACTCAGGGCACGGTGGGCACATCGACGCTGTCGACGATCGCCCAGCAGACCTTCGCCACCAATCGGCTCTACGGCCAGGGAGCGGCGATGGCGATCCTCGCCTTCATCATCGTGATGCTGGTGTCGTTTGGCTACATCCGGTTCGTTGGCGGCAACATCCGTGGAATGACGGCGGAGTAGGGAGGATGAGATAAATGGAAGCATCAGCCGCTACCTCCGCCGAAGCGGTACCGCGCGCTCGCGCCCGGACGGCCAGGAAGCCGAAAAAGGACCGCACCCCGTGGTACATGTGGATCGCCGTGGTGGCGATCGTGTTGTTCTGCCTGTTTCCGTTCTACTGGCTGATCAACATGTCGCTCAAGGCGGGCAGCGACCTCAACGGGTCGAGCGTCGTCCCGCACCACCCGACGCTGACTAACTACAGCGCGATCTTCAAGAACCCCGACTTCATCGCCTCGCTACGCAACAGCGCCATCGTGGCGCTCATCACCACGGCACTGGCGCTCATCGTCGGCTCGTTCTGCGCCTACGCTCTCGCCCGCCTCAAGCTCCGCGGCAAGGCCATCATCCTGGGCCTTGTGCTCTCGATCACGACCTTCCCGCAGATCGCGATCGCGGCGCCGCTGTTCAAGCTGTGGTCGGACATCGGGATCTTCGACACCTACATCGGCCTGATCATCCCGTACCTCACATTTGCGCTCCCGCTGGCCATCTTCATCCTCGTATCGTTCTTCCGTGAGATCCCCAAGGATCTCGAGGAAGCGGCGCTCGTGGACGGGGCCACGCGCTTCCAGGCGTTCCGCAAGGTCGTGGTGCCGCTCGCCGCTCCCGGCCTGGCCACCGCGGGGATCCTGACGTTCATCGCCGCTTGGAACGAGTTTCTGCTCGCCGTCACGCTGACCGCGACCACTGCGGCTCGGACCGTTCCGGCCAAGATCTCGTTCTTCACCGGGGCGACCGAGCATCAGGTCCCGTATGGGAGCATCGCGGCCGCTTCGGTGGTCATCTCGGTGCCGCTGATCCTGCTCGTGCTGCTGTTCCAGAAGCGGATCGTGGCCGGTCTCACCGCGGGCGCCGTCAAGGGCTAGATCGCGCGGCACCTGAGCGGCGCCTCGTCGTGTCCGAGGCGATTAGTTCCCATTTCGAAGCGTTTTTCGCGCTCGGCGGGCGGCCTGAGGTGGAGCCGTATCCTTGATGGGGTGGCGGACGGTTTGGGATCTGGCGGCGCGCCCGGGTTACGCGGACGGAGAACCTCGGTCTTCGTGCTGGTGGCTGGACCTCCCGGATCGGGTAAGAGCACCCTCGCTCGGCCGCTGGCGAAAGAGCTGTCTCTTCCCCTGTTGGCCAAAGACGCCATCAAGGACGCGCTCATTGACGCGCTCGGCTTGCCCGGCACGGTCGAGCAGAGCCGCGAGCAAGGGAGTGCGGCGGTGATGGCGATGCTCACCGTGGCCAGGACCAGTCCGGGTGCTGTACTGGACAGCACCTTCTACCCGTATACATTGCCTCACCTACGAGCTCTGCCGGGACAACTGGTCGAGATTCGCTGCGTCTGCCCGCGTGACGTCGTCGAGGCCCGTTACCGAGCCCGGTTGGGCACTCGTACCGGGGGTCACTTCGACTCTGAACGCCCAGTCGACGAGCTGTGGAACGAGCACCATCTCACTGCCACTGGACTTGGAACGCTTCTCGAGGTCGACACGACCGACACGGTGGACGCGGCCGCCGTCGCCTCCCGAGTGCGGTCGGTCGTCGCGGCGGACACGCTAAGCGCGCCGGTACAGCCCGCGCGCGGCCAGCGGCACGAGCAGGCCGACGACGTCGGCCATCGCCAAGTGGCGGGTCCCAGCACGCGCCGACCGTCCTGCGTTCATGAACGTCTTCACGGTCAGAGGCCCTCGGGCGGGGGACTGATCGGGTCGTGAACCGGGGCCCCGGCGGGTAGGACGCCTGCAACGACCGAGAGCGAGGTGTGGGATGGAGTACCGGACACTGGGACAGAGCGGCTGCGTGGTCTCGAGCATGGCGCTCGGCACGATGACGTTCGGGACCGAGAGCGACGAGCGCGTGTCGCATGAGCAGCTCGACGTGTTCATCGAGGCGGGCGGAACCCTGATCGACACCGCCGATGTCTATAGCGGTGGCGTCTCGGAGGAGATCATCGGGCGCTGGTTGGCCAAGCAGCCGCCGGAGATACGCAGTCAGGTCGTGCTGGCGACCAAGGGCCGCTTTCCGATGGGGCCGGGCACGAACGACCTGGGGCTCTCGCGCCGGCACCTGCGCGAGGCCCTGGACGCGTCGCTCACGCGCCTGGGCGTGGACCACATCGACCTCTACCAGGTGCACGCGTTCGATCCCCAGACGCCGCTCATCGAGACGCTGCAGTTTCTCGACGACGCTGTTCGCTCGGGCCGGATCGGCTACGTCGGGCTGTCGAACTACACCGGCTGGCAGATCCAGAAGATCGTCGACCTCGCCGAGTTTCGCGGGCTCGCGCGCCCGGTCACGCTGCAGCCGCAGTACAACCTGCTCGTCCGTGAGATCGAGTGGGAGATCGTGCCGGCGTGCGAGTCGACCGGTCTGGGACTGCTGCCCTGGTCGCCGCTCGGCGGCGGTTGGCTCACCGGGAAATACACGAAGTCCGAGCGCCCGAGCGGGCCCACGCGTCTGGGTGAGAACCCCGAGCGCGGCGTCGAGGCCTATGACCGGCGCAGCCCGCAGCAGCGCACGTGGGACGTCATCGACGCAGTGCAGTCGGTCGCCGAGGGACGCGGCGTTTCGATGGCGCAGGTCGCTCTGGCCTGGCTCACGGACCGGCCGATGATGACGTCGGTCATCCTCGGCGCGCGGACCGTGGAGCAGCTCACCGACAACCTCGGGGCGGCCGGCCTGCACCTCAGCCGAGAGGAGACCGAGCGGCTCGACGTGATCAGCGATCCGGCGCCGTCCGACTATCCCTACGGGGGTCCGGGCGTCGACCAGCGCAGCCGTTCGCTGACCGGACGCGACAGCTGAAGCCTCACCGTCGCCGCTGCGACCGCCCCGCCGAAGGGGGTATCCGGCTCCGCGCGAGTGTCTTCTATGACTCGGCGGGGTACGGTTCGGCGGTTCGAACGTGCACACCGGTCGCATCACCCCGGAGCTGCTACGACGCCGGCCAGTCCAGGTCATGCTGGTGCTGTGCGGGCTGGCGCTGGCTGCGGCGACGGCGGTAGTCGTGGTCGGCCAGGGTCGGGCCCGCCACGGCGGGTATCACTACGCGCGGCTCGAAGTGGGTGGCGACTCGTATCAGTACCTGGTGTTCGTGCCGGCCAGCTATCGCGGTGCTGCGAACGTGCCCCTGGTGGTCGTGCTCCATGGATGCAGCACGAGCGCGAGTCAGCAGGCTGTTGCGAGCGGCTATGCCCAGGTCGCCGAGCAGCGTGGGTTTATCGTGTTGTACCCGGACGTAGACGCGGCTGACCTCGCCCACGGGGGGTGTTGGAAGGGAATCTGGGATCCCGGTGCGGAGGGGCAGGGTCGAGGCGACGCCGGGGCGATTGCCGCGATGACGAGGGCGGTGGTCGGGACATGGAGGATCGATCCCGGGCGCGTCTACGTCATCGGTATCTCCGCCGGCGGATTCGAGAGCTCGATCCTCGGCGCGAGCTACCCCGACGTTTACGCGGCGATCGGCATCCACTCCGGCGCCGCGTACACGCGCGTCGAGCTGGGGTGCCTGGCGGAAGGCGTGTCGCCGAGCACTACAGCGACGCTGGCGCACGCCGCCCTGGGCGCGATGGCGGCGCACGCCCGCGCGATACCGGTCATCGTGTTCCATGGCGATCAAGACGAGGTGGTTCCCTACCGCTGCGGCGAGCAAGCGCTCCATCAGTGGCTCGACACGGACAACCTTGTTCTCGAGCGAGAACACCGCGCCCCCGTATTGGGGAGGCGAGCCGCGGTGAGGCAGAGCGTCGTGCCTCGCGGACGTACGTATACGGTTGTGTCGTACCCGGATGGGCAGGGATGCGCCGTGGCGCAGTTTTGGACGATCCACGGTATGGGCCACGCTTGGTCCGGCGGATCGAGCGATCCGTCTGTCTCCCGGTACGTGGACCCGCGCGGGCCGAGCGCCGCCGCGGCCTCGTCGAGCTTCTTCTTGCGTTGGAGGCTGTCCGGGGCGGTCGGCCCGTGCGCTCGTCGGGAACGCTGACCCACCCGCGATGCGGCGGCATTGCATCGCTGCTGGATCGGTTAGCCCCGGTTGGCGCAACCGGGCCGTCGCGCTCAGGCTTCGGGACCGGTGACCCAGGCGTCTATGTCGCGGTGGCGCAGCGTGCGCGCGACCGATACGCGGTGGCGTCCGTCGACGATGTAGTAGCCGTCTGGTTGACGGCGCAGGATGACTGGCGGCAGGGAATCGCCTCGTCGGTGCGCGAGCGCGATCCGCTCCCAGCGCCACCGCACGATCTCCGATGCGGGACGAAACTGCGCGTCGAAGCTCTCGGTCGGTTCGAGCGTGCCGACGATGCTGCGCAGGGGCACGGCCTCGAGCCTGCGGGGCCCGGCGGCCAAGGCGGCCGGCGGCGCGAGCGTTCGGGGGCGCCGGCAGGACCCGCACCGGCGTACCCAGCCGCCCAGCCGGCCCACGAGGTATGCGCGGCGGGCGTGGCGGAAGTCCCACTGCGCGTCGATCCGTGCCAATCCACTGCTGTGTGCTTGCGGCGAGCTGAACATGACCTCTGCGATGAGCCTGACGTAAGAAGGCCCGCCTGCAATCAGCAATCCGCCTACTTCTTGGGCCTTATCCGTGACGCCAGTGTGGCTTTCCGCTCCCATAATCGCAAATCATATTTTGTTCGTGTCGATAAGCTGCGGTTATGGACCCGCGGCGGATGCTCACGTTTCGCGCGGTCGCGCACCGGCGTTCGTTCTCGCACGCCGCCCGCGACCTCTCGCTGTCGCAGCCGGCGGTCTCCAACCAGGTCGCCCAGCTCGAGCGCGAGCTCGGTGTTCGGCTGTTGTCGCGCGATCCGGGCGGTCTCGAGCTCACCGCCGAGGGCAGGATCGTGCTCGAGCACGCCGACGTGATCGAGGGGCGACTCGAGCTCGCGCGGATGCAGATTGCCGCTGCCGCCCAGGGCCGCCGCGCGCGGCTGCGGATCGGAGCCTTTCCCACGGCGCTGGCGAGTCTCGTGCCCAGAGCGGTCCATCGCCTGCGCCAAGCCCATCCCGACCTTCGCGTCACCTTCGACGAGGGGACCTCCGTGGAGCTGTCGGCCAAATTGAGCACCGGTGCGCTCGACATCGCCATCGTCTTCGAAGAGACGGGAATCGTCCCCGACGCACCCGGTGCCCAGCTCCTGATGCGCGAACGGTTCTTGGTCGCGCTTCCCCCTAACCATCGGCTCGCGCGACGGCGCGCGGTCCGCTTGGCCGACCTGAGCCGGGATGACTGGAGCGTCGCGCTGACCGATGGCATGATCGTCCGGGCCTGTCGCAACGCGGGCTTCGAGCCCAATGTCGTCTCGATCACGCACGATCAGCTCGCGATCAGCGCGCTTGTCCGGCGAGGGCTCGCCGTCACGCTCGTCCCCGAACTGCTCGCGGACCCGTTTCGCGACCTCGCGCTGAGGCCGATCGCCGAGTCAGACCTCGCGCGAGACGTGTACGCGCTGCTCCCACCGGGCGGGCGGCACCCCCTCATCCCGGACGTCCTCGACGCGCTCGCGGCGATCTCGGCCAGCTTCACCCAGGCGCCGCCCCAGGGCCGTGGACAACGCGGTCGCGATGGCGGCTAGAACCGCGCGTCGAGCTTCTCTCTCGGCCATGCGGGCACCGTATCGAGCGGGCCGCACGAGCGCGCCGGCGCGGGTAAACGGCGTGAGGGGGAAAATGCTGTAGCGATGAATCGAATGACTCGAGACAACGTGCTCGGCAGCTCGATCCTCTCCGATGAAGGGTGGCCGTACGCGTCGTCGCTGCCGATCGACGAGCAGGATCCAGGTCGCTTTCATGCCCTGTTCGGGCGTGACTCCCTGATCACCTCACTGCAGGTGCTGCCCGCGCACCCAGAAGTGGCGCGTGCGACGCTCCGGGCCCTCGCCGCCCTCCAGGGTGAGCGTTTCGATGCCTGGGCGGATGAGGAGCCGGGGAAGATCGTCCACGAGTACCGCCCACAAGCGGAACCCCGCTTCGAGCAGATGGGCTGGCCGGTGCGAGATGGGCAGTTGCGCTACTACGGCTCCGCGGATGCCACATCCTGGTTTCTCGTCGTGCTCGCGAAGCTCGGCGATGCCGCGCTCGAGAAAGAGCTCTCACGTCACTGGCGGGCGGCCAGTGCGTGGGTCGAGCAAGCGCTCGAACGCGGCGACGGACTGATCCGTCATGGGCCGCGCCAGGGCCGTGGCGGGCTGGCTCAGCAGGGCTGGCGGGACACCTCGGACCCGCTGCAGGCGTACGGTGGCGGGATCATCGACGCCGACGGCCGGATCCCCGAACCGCCGGTCGCGGATGCAGACACGCAGGCGGTGACCGTCGCCGCGCTGCGGGCCACCGCCCGGTTGTCCGGGGACGACCGATGGTTGTCGCTGGCCGAGCGGACCACGGAGCGAATCGCGCGCGCGTTCTCGCTGGACACGATGGCGGTTGACCGACGGGATCGGCGCGTGTCGGGCGCGGGTTCGCAGCTGGGATGGCTGTTGTGGGCCGACGCGCTGCCGGTGTCCGAGTGCGATGCCTACGCCGAACGGCTCTGCCGGCCCGACGTGCTGACTGACTTCGGGCTGCGCACCCTCGCGTCCACACACCCCCAATTCGACGCGAGCGCCTACCATCGCGGCGCCGTCTGGCCGTTCGACTCGTGGTTGGGGTGGGGTGGTCTGCGCGCGGCCGGCCGCGGTGACGAGGCCGAGCGGGTGCGCCAGGGCGTACTGATCGCGCTCGACCAGCTCGGAGACGCTCCCGAGCTCTACGCCGTCACATCCGGCGAGCCCGCGTCGATTCCGATCGCAAACCGCGTGCAGGCGTGGACGATCGGTGCGCGGTTCGCGCTCGAGCGGGGCTGGGACGGGCGTATCAGCCTTTGACCGCGCCGGCTGTGACCCCGGCGACGATCCGCTTCTGGAAGATCACGACCAGGATGATCAAGGGGGCGGTGATCGTGAGGAGGGCCGCGCTGATCGTGCCGATCGGTACCTGGAACTGGGTGCTGCCGGTGAGGAACGCGATCGCAGCGGACACCGGCCGCGCCGCCGTACTCGTGAGGGTGATCGACAGCAGGAACTCGAGGTGGCAAAGATCGTCATCAGTGGCCCACAGAACGTCTCGCTCGATGGCGTAATCCAGGACGTGGACGGTTAGGAGGGGTTCAGTCTGGGCGGCTGGTTCGTCCAGTCTGGAGGCAACGACCTCGAACAGTGGAACGAGGTCGCACTCGACGCGGCGCGACGCGCCGAGGCATGGCTGCTGGGTCGCAGAAGCTACGAATTCTTCGCGATGCGCTGGCGATCCCGGACCGGCGAGCTCGCGGAGAGGTTGAGCAGCATTCCCAAGTACGTCGTGGCCTCGACCCTTGAAAGCCCCGCGTGGAACAACACCACCGTCCTCACGGGCGAACGGTGAGCGAAGTCTCCAAGCTCAAACAGGAGCTAACCGGAGAGATCCTCATCCCCGCCAGCTACCAGCTCGGGCGCACGATGATCGAGCACAACCTCGTCGATGAGCTGCGGCTGGTCGTCTTCCCGGTCGTACTCGGGAGCGGGGCGCGCCTGTTCAGCAAGACCAGCAGCACGAAATCCATGCGCCTCGTCGATAGCAGGACAATCGGCGACGGCCTCGCGTTCCTCACCTATGAGTTCGTCGGGAAGGCGTAGGCGTCCGAGAGCGCGATCGTTCAACGCGTCCGAATGCGCCGCCGCGCTTCTGCGCGTATTCGACCATCCTCATCGCTGGCAGGCATGCTCGCCGCGACCCGCGGGTAGGGCGCCCAGCCCATGACCTTGGCGAGCTTCGGCACGTCGGCCTGGGCGCTCGGATAGACGAACGGGTAGTTGACCTCGAACGCGGCCACAAAGGCGAGCCGACCCTGGTCCTCCTCGGCGTTCGACAGGCCGGGATCGGCGGCCGCGGAGGTGGCGAGTTTCGCATGATCTTCGCGGCCTGCTGGACCGACGTGCCGATCATCACCGTGCTCGGGCCGCTGAGGATCTGGCCGCCGGCCGAGTTGACCAGCGAGTTGAACCACACCGCCAGGCCCTCGTGCTGGCGCCCATGAACTTCGATGTAGTCGCGCTTGCCCTGCTTGGCGAGCGCCTCGGCGTCGGTGATCATCTGCGCCCAGGTGGTCGGCGGGGTGGGCACGAGATCCTTGCGGTACCAGAGCGGCTGCGTATTCGAGTTCAGCGGTGCTCCGTAGAGCGTGCCCTTCCAGGTGGCGGTGCGGATCGGACCGGGGAGCGCGCCGTTGGTCACCGCGGCTGCGTTGGCCCCCTCCCAGGGCAGGATCCACCCGGCGGCCGCCAACTCGGCCGAGCACGCCTTGGCCGCGGCGGCGAACGAACCCGAAGCTCGGGGAAGCTGTACCAGTTGAGCGTGGGCGTGCTGCCGCTAGAGCTGCCACAGCCCGCGATCAGTGCGCCGGTGGCGAGCACGGCTGCCACCAGGGCGGCCGGTCTCCGTCTCCGCGCTGCTCCTCCATCAGCACTTGCGACGATCTTCACGACGGTGCCTGACTACCCGCCCCAGCTCGCCGGAACGGGCATGGCTTCCGTTCCTGACAGGAAAATAGCGTTCAGGCTGCCACCACCTCCTCTGCCGTTGACGTTGACGTTGGTTGGAGCGTGACGATGTGCCCGAGCGCTTCGAGGCGTTT
>Ga0208714_1000434_pt1 | contig 12001 bp, 11 predicted proteins | sample NGESurshal072012_3_FD_184461 | JGI IMG/M metagenome (GOLD analysis project Ga0208714, IMG submission 184461) | Arctic peat soil microbial communities from Barrow, Alaska - NGEE Surface sample 415-1 shallow-072012 (SPAdes) | ecosystem: Environmental > Terrestrial > Soil > Wetlands > Peat ... | reverse complement strand
GTCGAGCGCACCAAGACGTGGTGACGAGCCCCAACGCGGCGCGATCGACGACCGGCAGCCCACCCCCTCACCCACGTCACCCAACAGGCCCCTGAAAGCGCAAGAGGCAAAGCAGTCGAATGGTGCCCGTCGAAGTATCAGATCAGAGAGGGCGGCTGGTCGTCGGTGATTGAACCCCAGTCAGTTCAGTCGACCGAGGCGCCAACGCGTCAGGAGAGGCAGCAGCGCCGCTGAGTCAGGCCGCATGACGACTCCTTTCCACGCGCTTGTGGGCAGCTGGCGTTGGGAGGCACTTTGTTGCTGGGGTTCGGCGTCGTTCACGCCGTTCACAAATCTCACATATCGCCTCACCGGGACCCTTGCAGAACCCGCTCGTTCACGTCGTTCTCACCGAAAATCGAGCTGAACATAACCTGGCCAAGCGACAGTGTCCTGCTCGGGCGGGTAGTCGGGGGCTGTGATGCCCCCGACTACCCGCCCGTCCTGCCCGCCGGCGCTAGCCGGGAGCCGGGCTGCCGGCAAACGCCGAACTCGTCGCAGCGGAAGCGGCGACCTGCCCTCGAGCTCACCGTCGGTCTGGACGAAGACCAGCGGCGGCCGGCGACCGGGGCCTCGTCATCCTGCCGCGACTGCTGCCCCTCCGCCCCGGCGATCCAGCACGCGGGCGGCGCCGACCTGACGGCCGCCCTCCACCGTTAGCTACGAACTCCTGAATAGCAAGCACAAGAGCAGCAGCCTCGCCGGCATCGCCAAGACTGCTGCATCAGGCGTAAACCAGCAGCGCCGACAGCGCGCCCAAGATCTGCGATCGCCGCGGGTATGCCACCCGCGCCGAGGCGACGCCCCTTCCTTTGCGCGGATCCGGGGACTCCCGGGGCTACCCCCGCGGCTCGCTCAGCGGTCCACCGTGTACAGGCGAGGCGAGCGGACGCAGGTAAGGTGAGTTGCGTGACTGTCGTCGTGCTCACGGGAGCTACTCGCGGCATCGGGCGAGCCGCCGCGATCGAGCTCGCTCGGCGAGGAGCCGAGGTCGTCCTCGTGGGACGCGATCCTGAGCGCGTCCGGTTGGTCGCTGAAGAAGCCACGACAGCCGGTGGCGGTGGACGGGTCCACGGGCACGTGTCCGACCTATCGCTGATGTCCAACGTCCGGGTGCTGGCCGACGAGATCCGTGGGCACCACGAGCACGTCGACGTCCTTGCCAACAACGCGGGGGCACTGTTCGCCTCGCGCAAGGAGACCTCTGAGGGCTTGGAGCAGACCTTCGCGCTCAACCATCTCGCACCGTTCCTGCTCACGAACCTGCTGCGAGACCGCCTTGCCGGCGGCCGCGTCGTGACCACCGCGTCCGGCGCCCACCGGTCCGGGCGCCTGGACCTCGACGACCTGCAATCAGAGAAGTCCTACTCGCCACGCGTGTACGGCACCTCGAAGCTGTGCAACATCCTGTTCACCCGCGAGCTGGCCAGGCGTGCGCCCGAGCTGAACGCCAACTGCTTTCACCCCGGCGTCGTTCGCACCGGCTTCGCCAAGAACGAAAACGGAATCTGGAAAGTCATCGCTACGCTGGGTGCGCCCTTCCTCCGCTCCCCGGAGCGCGGCGCCCACTCGCTGGTGTGGCTCGCCCTATCCGACGACGCCGCTGCCCTCACCGGGAAGTACATCGAAGACGAACAGGTGGTCGCTCCCAGCGACCAGGCCCAGGACGACAACCTCGCACGGAGCCTGTGGGAACAAAGCGCGCAGCTCGTCAGCCTGCCCGCCGACGCGCGCGCCTAACGCCCCGGCGCAGAGACCCCCCCTTTTGTCATCTCTCGGCATCCGGCCCAGACCCTCCAGAGTCCCCGTCTGCGCGGCAAGCGCGACTCAGCGGCCGGCAGTGTTTGCAAGTGCTTGGCTCGCGCTTGGGCCGGAACGGGCTCGAATTCCCCTGACGGGACGCCGCCCGGATCGGCTTGGTCGTCAGGGGCATGGAGACGGGCCGCCGCAGCGCGCATGGCGCGGCAGCGGACGAGCGCCTGTCGCCAATCCGATCGCGCGCCGCGTCGCGACGGAAGGATCAAAGCGATCACGCGGTCAGGCAGCAGCAGTACTCTCGAGATTGGGCGATTCCGATCGTGCGCCGTAGCGCAGATCAAGCTCGATCCGGACGAGTGCTTCGTCGCCTATGAGCACTCGTAGGCCGGAGGCCGCCGCCATGACGGAAGAGCGGTCGTCGGCTCTGGCGGTCGCCGACACCCTGGGGCACCAGTCCGAGGTCGCCCAGGACGCGTTGCTGGAGGACACGTGAAGCGGTCATGGATGCACGGCTGCTGCTTCGGTGCACGAGCAGACCAGTGGCTGGCGCCCGGTCGGCGATTGTCTGTGGGTGGACGCTAGAGCGCTCGGACTCGGTAGACCGCGGAGCTCAGCGCTTGCTCGGTCTCGGGCGGCTCGTTGGCAGCCTGAGCGCCGTGGGTAGGGCCAAGGCCAGCATGAGGTCGCCGTGCAGCTTGAGCTTGCGGGCGATCAAGAGTCGCTGCGGGCTGGCAATACCGCCGGCGAGTCGCAGGAACGCCACCGGTTCAAGTTCGAGCGTCAACGCCGGCTCGTGCCCGGCCAGTCCTGACTTCGAAGCCCGGCCGGCGGCGAGCGCGAGCCGGTAGCGGTCGACTCCGCCGTCTCGCCGGCCGGTGATCCTGAACTCCACGACCGCGTTGACGCGCGTACCGGGCTGCGCGCGCTGACGGATCGTGCGGAAGATCAGCCACAACAGGACGCCGCGAGGGCGGCTGCGGATAACCGACTGGAGTCTCTGATCCGAGGTCCTTCTCACCCAGCAAGCGAGTGCCTCGGCCTTGAGGTCGGCAAACCAGTGCTTCCGCGGGCGGCGCTGGACGGTCTTCATCACCATATGTCTGGCTGCCGACAATATGCCGATGGCCGTCGTTATGGCGAAGGCGATCACGTCCCCGAGTCGAAGCCCGCCATCGCCCGTGGTGCAACGCAGCCGCATCCGCGCGGCCACAAGACCGCGAATGCCGCACCGCTGGGTTTCGTCGGGCGTCCGCCATTAGGTGCTTGAGGCGCCGATCCGGAACCCCTTCGGTGCGGGTTCCACGCGGAGGGGGCTCGGCGGTAGGTTGCCGCGGAGTTCGTGATCGTTGTAGTCGACCGGCGCGACGTCGTTGGGGGCGTCAGGATGAAACAGCGATGCCAGGTACTGGATCTGCTCGCGTCCGACTGCCAACTCTCCCATGCCTCCGCCGTACGTCGGGATCCTGTGCTGGGCACAGTGGTCGTAGACGTCGAGCAGCCGACGCAACGTGCCGTGACGTGCGGGCTTGATGTTGATCGCCCGAGGCGGGATCGGCAGCTGATCGATGTCCTCAGGGGTGCAAACGGGAAGGTCCCAGGTGATGCGGCCGAAATGGGGTTGTAGGACTTCTCGAGTGGCGGTATTCAATCCGGGATCCTCCAGCCAGACGTCCGGGAACGCCGTGGCGAGCCGCCGGTAGAGGTCGGGATCTGGTGCCAGCGCCACCGGGGCCTGGGGCGGGTACAGGCCCTTGAGGTCGATGATGTCGACCCTGCCAGTCGCTGCCAGCTGTTCCATCAGCCCATCACTCCACTCAGGCGCGGGATCGAGCTTGAACCGCAGCGAGGGAACACGTGCCAGCCTTTGGTTCACCGCTTCGATCCCGCGCTCACCGAGACTGAGCGAGTTGACAAATGTCACCGGTCGGCACTCACGCTTAAGCGCTTCAGCGAACGGAAGACTGGCTTGACGAAGCGCGAGATCAAGTGCTGCGCTCTCCAGCGCCCACCGTCGGAATGTCTTCGGGAAGCCCGGAGGAAGCTGCGGACCGTCATACAGCTCGACCTCGTCCAAGCACGCGGCGAAAGACTCGATTGTCCAGAATCCGCTGAGCGGCAACTCAGCAGCCGAACTCGCAAACCCATGCTGCGCGGGCTCAAACGGTGTGACGTCCTCGCCCAGTCCATCTTCTCCGGCGCCGTGAAGCCGAACCAGGGTGGTGTACCGCGTAAAGGCCGGACTGAACGCCCTCACCAGCGGTTCGAGCGAGTACGACTCAATCACGACCGGCAGCTGCGCGATCAGCCCATACGTCGTCTCGGCGCTCGATCCTTCTGACCCGGTCCCAGCCATGGCGCCGATCATCCCATGTCGAAGCCCTCCGCTGAAGACTCACTGAATCTGTCGGCAATGAGCTCGACGCGCAGGAGCAGTCGCTGGCGTCCGTTGGCACGTTCACTCTTGCCCAGGACAACATTCTCGCCGATGTCTGCCCGCACTCGCGATCAACAGCCAGAGCATTGACGCGGCGGCGCTGCACGCCTGCGCTCGTCCCCAGCGAAGTCTCACACCGGGACCCTCGGAACCAACAGGAAGCGCAAGGTCCCGGCGGCCCTGTCGCGCGCTCGCTTCCGACAGAGGCATCGGTGCGACAGCGAGCGGCGGCGCTGCTGGTGGTCCGGCAAAGCAGCCGCAGCGCGGACGCGACTGCTTCAGGCGTGAAGGAGCCGTGCTCGACCGTTCGCAACCGCCGACGCAGACCTGCCTTCGTTGTCGTACGGGCATCTCGTCGCGGACTCCACGGGCCCTGCTCAGCGCGGATCTCGAGACCGTCAGCGGTCCGATGCGAGCCCGAAGGCGACCAACGGCGAGAAAGACGCCCCTTCCGCGCGTTGCACGTCTGAGCGGCGCAGCAAGCCGACACCTGCTTCCGAAATTTGCGGGTTTCCGGATCGGCGCGGTGAATGCTGGTGGCGCCTTCCCTACATCCATTAGAACGCGCTACTCCGAGTCAGCGGTCCCGATGACGGAGAGGGCGGACGACGGGACGCGCCCCGCAGGTGGCGAGATGCGGGGCCGGGCGGATCTGAGCCGAGAGACATCTCGCTGCACCAAAGCGGGGCCGTGGATCTGTCGCGCCAGACGCCACCGCTCATACACGCCGCGGACGGAAAGCGGGTCTTGCGCGGCGACGGTTCGCTCGACGGACGTGTCGCCGGCGCGGCGATGCGCGAGATTGGCGACGAGGAGGACGCGACCGGTCTGCCCCCCCCGGCCCCGCTTTCAGGCAGGCGCGGTACTGCCGACGCTCGCGAATCTCGGGCACCGAAGTTCCCTGCCTCAGCGGCCGCGATGGCGCCCGCGGTGACGCGGACGCGCTCGCAATCGCACGCCAAGCAGCAGCCAGGAGGCTGCACAGCAGCCCCCGCCATCAGGGCCGGCGACGATCGTTACGTGCGGCGCGCGTGCGCGACCATCGTTGTGTCCATGCCGTGCTCAGCGTGTGGCTGCCGGCTCGCGCGCCTACGCCAGCAGCTTGAACACCTCGACCGGCCCCCTGGACCCCTCGCAAGTAGCGAGTTCCACCCGGCTGCCAGGTGATGTCCGGGCAGCGCTCGACTACCGGGCGCGTGGCGACTAGCTCGTCGCGCCCTGCCGCACTGAGCAGCCGGGCCGTGAGGTTGATCACCGAGCCGAAGTAGTCGCCCTCGCGCGGGATCGCGTGGCCGTGATGAACGCTCGCGTGGACGCCGGGCCGGTCGGGTGCACGCATACCGTCGATGATCATCACCCCTGCCGCGACCGCCGGCCCTGGGCCTGGATAGACGAGCATGAAAGCCGTCGCCGACCGCCTAACCCGATACTGTCGGCGCGGTGGCGTCAGACGCGCTGGTCGACGAGATTGGTAGGCGCTTGGTTGCGGCCACGCCCGCCCGCTCCCGGGTCGTTCTGTTGGCTCGCGGGCGCGGGGTGATTCGCACGAGCACTCGGACGTGGATGTGCTTCGGCCAGGAGGAAGCGAGGCGCCGCTCGGCGATCCGCGGAACCGTGGTGGAGTGGGCTCTTCGCGAAGAGCGGATCCTGATTGACGCCTGGGGAGCTCGAGGAAGCCCAGCGGCTGCGGCAACGCCGCCCGACGATGGGTAGCGGTGTTGATTGGAATCCCGAGTTCGTCAGGGCGGGCGGCCTTCGCTTGCGTGTGGGGCGCCACGGCGCGGGGCGCCCATTGCTGCTGATCACCGGCATCGGGGCGAACCTCGACATGTGGGCACCGTTCGCGCGGCTCGTCGGTGACCGCGAGCTGATCGCTTTCGATCCACCCGGCGCCGGCCTGTCGCAACGGCCCCGTCGTCCGCTGGGGATGCGTGGCCTGGCCGGCGTCGTCCGGGAGCTGCTGGACGCGCTGGGCCTCGAGCGCGTCGACGTGCTCGGCTACTCGTTCGGCGGCGCGCTCGCTCAGGAGCTGGCCCACCGTGCGCCGGACCGTGTCCGCCGGCTCGTGCTGTGCGCAACCGCGCCGGGCCTGGGCGGGACCCCGCCACGCCCGCTTGCTGCGCTGATGCTGGCTTCGCCGGCGCGGTATTACCACCCGCGCCTGCTCGCGCTCTCGTTGCCGCATGTCGCCGGTGGGCGCACCGCCAGAGAGCCGGGTCTCCTCGGCGAGCAGGCGACGGCACGACTGGCCCGGCCTCCCGACGCACTCGGCTATGCCTACCAGCTCTACGCGGTCGCGGGGTGGTCGAGCCTCCCATGGCTGCATCGAGTGGAGCACCCGAGCCTGATCGTCGCGGGCGAGGAGGATCCCAGCGTTCCGCTGGGCAATGGCCGCCTGCTCGCCTCGCGCCTGCCGAACGCGCGCCTGCACGTGGTCAAGGGCGGCGGGCACCTCTTTCTCCTCGACGAGCCCCAGAACGTCGTTGGCGCGATTAGCGCTTTCCTTGACCAGGACTGACCGACGCAGAAGTCAAGCGGCGGCGCCTGTCAGCGGCTCACAACCACCGGGCGGAAAGCTCAAGGCCGAGACGGGATGACTTCGCTCCAGCCGCCGCGAGAGACTCTGGTCCGTGAGCAACGACTGGGTGATGGAGAATGCGTCATCAGCGGATGACGAAGCCCTCGCGCAACACCAGTGCAGGTAGCACTTCCGATGCGGCCCATGCCGGGCTGGACGTGATGCTCACCGACGCGGCCGGCGGAGGACGATCGCGGTTCATCCGTCCCGGAGAGGCCGTCGGCATCGCTGCCGGTCTCGCGCGCCGACCCGATCGGGCGGCGCGCCGCCTGGGCGGTCTGGGCGCGGAGCTGGCGCGTGTCGCGAGCGGGCGATCGGATGTCCGCCCGGCGAAGCGCGACCGGCGCTTCGCCGACTCGGCGTGGAACTCCAGCTGGTTGTTCAGGCGACTGCTGCAGACGCACCTGGCCCTGGGCGAGGCGGTGGACGGCCTGATCTCCGACGCCGACCTGGACTGGCGCCACGAGCGCCAGGCCCGGTTCGCCGCGGGCACCGTGCTCGACGCGCTCGCCCCGAGCAACTTCCCGTGGTCGAACCCGACCGTCATCAAGGAGATCGTCGACCAGGGAGGCGCCAACCTGGTCAAGGGGGCCCGCCGCTTCGCGCGCGACTTCCCGCGCCTTCCCTCGACGGTCGACACCAGCAAGTTCTCGGTCGGGGAGAACCTGGCGCTGACAGCGGGGTCTGTCGTGTTGCGGACCGAGGTCTTCGAGCTGATCCAGTACGCGCCCCAGACCGAGCTCGTACGAGAGGTGCCGCTGCTGTTCGCGCCGCCGACCATCAACAAGTACTACGTGCTGGACCTTGCGCCCGGTCGCAGCATGGTCGAATGGCTCGTCCAGCACGGCCAGCAGGTGTTCATGATTTCCTGGCGCAATCCCAACGCCGAGCAGGGTCACTTCGACCTCGACGCCTACGCCGGTGCTGTGCTCGAGGCGCGCGACGCGGTCGCCGCGATCACCAGGCAGCCGGCGGTCCACCTGACCGGAGTCTGCGCGGGCGGGATCATCAGCGCCGGCGTCCTCGGGCATCTCGCCGCCCAGGGGCGCCTGGGCCAGATCGCGAGCCTGAGCCTGATGGTGTGCGCGCTGGACAACCTGCATGCTGGCACGGCGTCGGCGCTCACGGGCCGCGAAATCGCGGCTGCGGCGGTCGCCGAGTCAGCCCGGCGCGGCTACCTCGACGGTCAGGCGCTCAGTGGGGTGTTCACCTGGCTGCGGCCAAACGACCTGGTGTGGAACTACGTAGTCAACAACTACCTGCTGGGCAAGGCTCCGCCGGCGTTCGACGTCCTGTTCTGGAACCAGGACACCGTCCGGCTCGCCGCCGGCCTGCACCGCGATTTCATCCACCTCTCGCTCGAGAACTCCATCACACGTGCTGGAGAGCTCGAGGTGCTCGGCACGGGCGTGGACCTTGGCGCTGTCGATCTGGACAGCTACATCCTCGCGGGGCTCACCGACCACATCGTCCCATGGGAGAACGCGTATCGCAGCACCCAGTTGCTGGGCGGCACGCCGCGCTTCGTTCTCTCCACCAGCGGCCATATCCAGGCGCTCGTCAACCCGCCCGGTCCCGATAGTCGCTCGAGCTACCGGGTCGCTGACGAGCACCCGGCCACCCCCGAGGCGTGGACCGAGCGGAGCGCGACGAAGCCGGGCAGTTGGTGGCCCGATTACGACGAATGGCTTGCCGCGCGCTCCGGCGACCTCACACCCGCCCCCAAGAGCCTCGGCCGCGGCCACCACAAGGCGCTAGCCAAGGCGCCCGGAAGCTACGTTCACGCAACCTAACTTAACTTAGCTAGCCCCCATGAGGGCTTCGTGGCAGCCGGGCGGATCGCAGCTAACGCTCCGCCCGACCCTGCATCTGGCGAATTGGGGACTCTCCGCGCGCGGGGATGAGTCCTGCTTTTGTCAGGCCACGAGTACGCCAGAGTCAGCGCGGCGAGGGGGTATCTCTATTTGAGTCAGGTAGAGGACCGTTTTGGCCACGCCCCGGCCCGAAGACCTCTCCCGGCCTCGCGTCCCGTGCGCGCCGACTCTAAGGGCAGCCGAGGCACCCGGTCAGCAACGCCTCGGCGCCCTGTTCCATTTTCAGCGCAAGGGCGACTGATGCAGGAGGAAGAATCGGATCATCTCGCCGGAAGCGTCGGGGCCCTGCGAGTCGGTGTAGGAGCCGACTGGGCTGCCGCCGTACCAGGCGTGGCCGCCGCCGTGGACGATCCAGGACTCGGCGACGGCCGTGCCGTCGCGGTTGTTGTGCACGTTGCGGCTGTAAGGGCGACCGCTGTCGCCGCTTGTCGTTGTCGCCTTATCCGGGCCGGTGATGTCGCCTGCCGCGAGGCGGGAGGCGATGAGCTTGTCTGCGTTGACCGGAGCCACGATCGCGTCTTGGTCGCCGTGAAAGACGATCAGCGGCACCGCGCAGGTTGCGCTCGGCGTGCCCCCTGTTCGCATGGCCGCGAAGGCGGACCCGACGTCGTGCGCGGCGCCATAGGCGATGCCGGAGTGCACTCCGACGGCGCCGTACAGGTCGGGGTAGGTCGCGGCCATGACTGCGGCCATCGCGCCGCCGGCGGAGAACCCGGCGATATAGGCGCGGGTCGGGTCGACGGCGAGGTTGCGCATGACTTGGCGAGTGATGCCGGCGATGATGGCCGGCTCGCCCGCACCGGCGCGCTGGTCGGTAGCGGAGAACCAGTTCCAGTAGCGGCCGAGGTTGGCCGCGCTCGACTGTTCGGGGTAGGCGACGAGGAAGGTGTGTTGCTCGGCGAGATCGTTGATGCGGGTGCCAGCCGCGAAGTCGGTGGCGTCTTGCCTGCCGCCGTGGAGCATGACGACGAGTGGCACGGGGTCGCCGGTGTAGCCGGTGGGAACGTAGAGGTCGTAGCTGCGCGTCCCGGCGGCCTCGGTGTGGGTGAGGTGGCGGATCTCGCCACCGAGGGCGGCGGCAGCGGTCGCCGCCGCGCCAGGACGAGGCGACGGCGTGCCCCCAGGCAACCCCGCCGGGTGGATGTAACGCAGGTCGGGCAGCTTGGCCTTGAGGCGGTCGAGAAGGCCGTTGAGTGCCGGTGCGGCGTGGGCGCCCGGCGCTTCGGGGTGGGGGTCGTGGCTATCGTTTGGCAGCGGCGAGCGAAGGTGGCCGAGACCGCCGAGAAGCTCCGCGACTGTCGATTCGTCCGGCGGTGCCGTGCTCGCGCCTGCGAGACTCCGCTGCAGGAGCGCAGAGGCCTCCACCAACCGCCCGTTGCGTGTGAGCCGGAGCGCCTCGGCCATCGTGGTGTTCGGGTTGCTGTGCATCGTGTGTCCTTTTCAGGGTTCAGGGCGTGGTCGGGTAGCGACCAGCGATTGTTCGGTGCCGTGGACAGTGCAAGGACCGCCCGATCGGCTTCGCCGAGCGCGCGGATCGGTCATGTGGTGCGTGTTGCGAGTGCTGCCTTGACCGCGGCCGGCGCCCGAAAGGCCCCAAGGACCTCGACCGCGGCGATTGTCGCGAGCGCGAGCTCGGGGGAGACGTCGTCGGCGATGCTCGCCAACCCGAGGACGCGCAGCTCCACCATCCGACCGGAGTCGCGGAGCTGCTCCAGGTCGTGGCGGCTGTAGTGCTCGGTGCCGAGGGTCAGCTCGCGCCGCGCCACTCTCCTGTCTACAGCGCTCGACCGAGTTTCGAGTTGGCGCCGGATGGCCGTACGAATGAAGTCCGTGCGGTTCGCGAAGAAGCCCTCGTTGACGAGCAGGTCAATCTGACCCAGGTCGACCACCCCCACGTTGATGGTGATCTTCTCGCTCTTGTCGACCTCGGCCATCTATTTCGACCTAGTAATCTCTCCGGCCCGTTACCATCTGTCTATCATCCTAACACCATCCAGAGGGATGGTATGACCGCGCGTTGCGTAGACCTGTCCGCGAGGCGCTTCGCCTCGGCCAATGCGTCGCACGGCCACCTCGGGTCTACTAGGACTAGATGCGAAGAGGCGAGCTGCGATGGGACCGTGCTCGCGAGGAGTTGGAAGCGGTGCTTGTGGACCTAGGGATCCCGCGTTACCCGTTGCGGGCGTTGCGCTCGCTGCCGGCGGCTGTGCCGAACCTGCAGGAGACGCCGTTCAGCACGCTTCCCGGCGTGGGGCACCCTCGGCAGCGTCGCTAAGCGGGTCGAGCGCGCGGTCACGGGCGTTGATGGTCCCGTCCACGCCTGCGAGCGTATGGTCCCTCCGAAGACGAGCTTCAACGGGCGCGTCTCCGCCCATCGGCGCTTCGTCTTTGGCCAGCTCAGGCTCGACGACGTGAAGGCGGTCAAGAACGCGCGCGCCTGCACGGTCAACGACGTGGTGGTCTCGATCTGCGCGGGCGCGGTGCGCCGCTGGCTTGTCGCTCACGACGAGTTGCCAGACGAGCCACTTGTTGTGCAGATCCCCGTCTTGGTGCGAGCCGACGAGCAAGCCGGTACCTACGGGAACCGCATCATTCTCATGAGTGCGCCGCTGTTCACCGACGAAGCCGATCCGATACGGCGGCTGATGCGCACGCACGAGGCGTTGGACGGCATGAAGGAGCGCAATCTCGCGCTGCCGGCGGCCTACTCCAGGACGCGAACAACTTCATCCCGCCCGCCGTGTTCGCTCGTGCCGCACGACTGACGTTCCGCCTGGCGACAAGCAGGCCCGGGCGCCCGACCTGGAACCTCGTCGTCTCCAACGTTCCCGGCCCGCAGTGTCCGTTGTACTGCGCCGGCGCCGTCTGGTGGCGAACTACCCGTCTCGGTGATCACCGACGGTATGGGTCTGAACATCACCGTCATGAGCTAATGCGGCAGCCTCAACTTCGGGATCGTCTCCGACCTCGAACAGATGCCCGACGTGCACAAGCAGATCGGCTGGCTCGGCGAGGCCCCCGAAGAACTCGAGCCGCGAGCTACGCCGAAATACGGTCCCGGTGGCCGGGTACTGCACGACTGTGACCGAGCTGCGCATATGCCCGTCCGGGTCCAGCAGGCGTTACGGCGCCCGGGTCCGCTCCAGCTGGGGTACGTCAGCCAACTTGCCGGGTTCGGACGGGTGGCATCGGCATGTCGATGGACAGATTTCGGCTTCTGACTCACGCGCTACTCATATGGAGGAACGTCTGTCAAGTGAGCAGCGTTGAATGTCCCCCTCGGTGCGGTCGTTTCGGGGGTGGTGAGACGGGTTGCTC
>Ga0208714_1000433_pt1 | contig 12010 bp, 10 predicted proteins | sample NGESurshal072012_3_FD_184461 | JGI IMG/M metagenome (GOLD analysis project Ga0208714, IMG submission 184461) | Arctic peat soil microbial communities from Barrow, Alaska - NGEE Surface sample 415-1 shallow-072012 (SPAdes) | ecosystem: Environmental > Terrestrial > Soil > Wetlands > Peat ... | reverse complement strand
AGTCTTCCTCGCGGAAGCCAAGGCCGTCCAGTACGGTGCCGACCTGCGAATCGAGAGCGTAACCGTCGTGCACGCGGAACTCGCCGGTAATGCGCTGGTAGCGGTCAGCCACTTGCCCGTATTCGCTGGAAGTATGGTCCAGTTCGCCCATCTTGTGGGCGAGCTCTTCCATCTCCTGTTCCAGCGAGCGCAGGTCGCTGAACACCGACATGCATTCGTCGAACACGGTGCGGCCGGAGAGCTGCAGACCATCCTGCGGCAGATAGCCGAAGGTCATATTCTTTGCGGGTGTGACGGTGCCGTAATCGAGCGACTCGATCCCGCCCAAGATCTTGAGCAGAGTTGATTTGCCAGTGCCATTGGCGCCCACCAGCCCGACGCGATCGCGCGGGGTGATGAGCCAATCGAGGTCATTGAAGAGAAGTTTGGGACCGAAGCGTTTCCCGGCGGAAGAGAGTTGAATCATGGTCAGTGAAACGCGCTCGAGTGAGTCTATTTAATGGTCGCAATGGTGAGCTTTGCTGTGCGACTGAAGGTCGCGAACCAGGGTCTCTCACGGTTCTTGAATTCGCGGAGTATTCGGCTCTTCAGGTTGATAATCGCTACAACCCATTCGTCTTGATCTTCAGCACTGTTGTGAGCAGTCGCCAAAATTGCGACTTCTGTCTTCTTGATCTCCTCGCGATGAGTATTCTTCATCTCGTGATCTCTCGTCACAAGCATCCAGCCGTTCCTGTGACAGAAGCGTATAACTTCTGGGTCTTCCACATTCCGTCGGATTTGACTGTGTTCATCCCTGAACCACTCAGGAAATCTCTGTACCGTAAATCCGGCCGTCCTGAGGCGCACAGCAACAGACTCGGCTGAGAACCCTTCGTCGAGAAAAAGAACACACTCCTCACGCCGCTTTTTGACGTATGTCAATGTGTGTTAGAGCCTGCTGCACAATCGTGTTGTCGAGGCCAAACTCTGCCGCAATCTCCTCAACCTTTTCTCCGGCGCGCTTTTGGCCCAAAATCGTGGTGGCCGGGATTCGGGTACCCGCGACCACCAAACGGCCAGACATGATATTTGGGTTCATCGATACGGGACGACTCGTGTGGTCAGTTGCCGCAAAACGCCATGGGAATATAAACCTACCAGCCTCTATCCTCTCCGAGAACAAGTTTGCCACTTCCTCCACGAGCTGCTGACCAGGGCACTTCCCCAGACTTGTGATAGTGCGCGGATTTTTCCCACGAGCCGGCTTGTCGTATACGAGGTCTCGCAAACACTCCCTAATCGCATCCGCCCGCTGGAGCGGGTGCTGCGACCTAAACATCTGGCGCACGTTTCCCATCGAGCGACGGAGAAATTGCAGCGAAAAATCGAACCTCTCCCGCAGCAGAAATACGCGGTATGCCTCCTCAATGTCCCGATATGAGAGAAGATGGGTGGCTCCGTAACGTCCGGAAGCCTTCAAGATCGGCTCTCTCCCTTCATACCATGAGGCGAGCGTCCGTCTCGGGATTGCGAGAAACGCGGCGGCTTCGGGTATCGTGTAGGTGGGAAGACTCCGAATATCTTGCCCCCGCTGCCGGACTGGTTTGTTCTTAAGCATTCACTCCACTTCCATCACTTGATCCGGGGGACACTTGCTCCGCAAGTGACCATTCCGTCAGTTGCTCTTCTTCTGGCCCCGGAGAATGCGCTCGTCGATCGGTTTGCGGCCGGCAAAACCCTCCTCGGTGCCATGCCAATGCGTAAGCTTCTTTTCGCCCAGCTTCCAGCAGAGCAGGATGACCTCATCGCCCACGATGCACGGAAAATCGAGCAGGCCGATATCGAGATCTTTCACTTGGACACCGGTGGCGTCGATCTCGGCGACGGCATCCTTGGCGCGCTGCACCGCCTTCTCGCGCTCATTCTTGCGGCGTGCCACTGACACCACGTCAACCAGCGTGCCGCCATTCACGAAGATCCGGTTTGCCAGGGATTGCAGTTCGGCGTCTACCTCTTCAATCAGCGCCTTGGCCTGCATGGCGGAGCGGAGCAGCGACTCCAGCACCGGCAGCAGAGTCTCGGCTTCGGAAACTGTGAACGTGCGTGCCATATCTATACTTCCCAGCTTGGCTTGATTGTATGCCTTGCGGCGATTCACCATGCGACGCCGATACTCCCGCAGGTCTGACCAATACCGCGGAATGCGGCGCCAATACTTTTCCCGGGGACGTTTGCGAATAATCACTGGATCTCTAACATTCTATCAAGCGCCACGCGTGCCCACTTCTTGACGTTGTCTTTTACCTTGATCTGATTGACAACGTTGCCGTCCACCAGGTTTTCCAGCGCCCAACACAAGTGTTGCGGCGATATGCGGAACATTGTGGTGCACAGACAACCCGAATCGTCGAGCGTGATGACACGCTTGTCCGGATTTTCCTTCGCCACGCGGTTCACCAGGTGGATCTCCGTCCCGATGGCGAACGACGATCCTGCGGGTGCTTGTTGCACAACCTTGATCAGGTAGTCGGTTGAGCCGATTCCGTCGGCTTTCTGGCAGACTTCCCAGCGACACTCGGGATGAACCATGACCTGGATGCCGGGATCGTTGGCTCGCACTTTGTCCACGTGCTCCGGCAGAAAACGCTGGTGTACCGAACAGTGGCCCTTCCACAAAATCACTTTGGCTTTGCGCAACCGCTCGGCAGTCTGGCCGCCTTGCAGCATGTAGGGGTCCCACACCACCATCTCGTCGAGCGGAATGCCGCGCGCGTAACCGGTATTACGGCCTAAGTGCTGGTCGGGTAGGAAGAGGATTTTGCCGTTGCGACGGAACGCCCACCCGAACGCCCCCTTCGCGTTAGACGAAGTGCAGACCATGCCTCCACGCTCCCCGCAGAACGCCTTAATGGCCGCGGTAGAGTTCATGTAGGTGATCGGGGTGATGCCGCTTCCTTCGTCGTCGGTGAGGCCAAGATTGACAAGCTGCTCCCATGCGTCTTCCACCTGTGAAATCTCGGCCATGTCGGCCATGGAGCAACCGGCGTTCAGATCGGGCAGGACGACCGCTTGCCCCGGACGCGCCAATATATCGGCGCTTTCCGCCATGAAGTGCACGCCGCAGAAGACGATGTAGCTGCCCTTGGCCTGCGCCGCCATCTGCGAAAGGCGATAGGAATCGCCACGGCAATCGGCGAAGCGGATGACTTCATCGCGTTGATAGTGATGCCCAAGAACGATGCACTCGCTGCCCAAAGTAGCTTTGGCAGCCGCAATGCGGCCGTCCATGGAGCTATCGGGGAGTACGAGATAGTTTTCGAGCGAGCAGAAAACCGCTTCAGTAATCGGTGCTGTAGCCACTTTTTGTCTCTGCCTTCAGTCCCAGCCGCGCGGCTCCGTTTCGATCGGAATCTCACGCCCCGGAACGGGGATGTTGAAAGCTGGCCCACGGCTTCAGTAGATCCACTGCGCGTACTGCGCCCGACCTACGGGGATGTTGAAGCTACAGGTTGACGCTTCTTTACGACTCACTTCATTCGATGACCTGGACAGCGCGTAGTTACAAAAAGATAAAGCGCGCCTCACCCGGCGTGGCCTAGCTGCTCACACGACACTGTGACAAGGATCGAATGAATCTATTGTGGCGCGTTGAGGGGGGGCAATGCAAGGGGAACAGTCTGTCATCCGCTTAACAGGCATCCATGTGTACTATTCTTTCTTTCGAGGTGTTTCTTGCGACAGCGCAACTGCAAACCTGTGAAGAAGAAGAAACCTAGGTTAAGGCGACTTCTGGCGAAGGTATCTCCAGAAAACGTTCACGCCGAGGTTGACTGGGGCAAGCCGAGGGGAAAAGAAGGTTGGTAGCGTACGTTTCCTCAATGCAGACTCACTGAAAGCTGACGGCTGATAGCTGACGCTATCCTCCAATGTGCACCATTGTCCTGGACGCGGGCACAAAGCCTGGCTCGCCGATGTGGTGGCGCTCTTCTTTGTGCTCGAGGGCGCTAAGGATGAACTCGACCATCTCTTCGTCGCTGGCTCCCCGCGCCATCAAGCCAGCCAGGTCGTGCTCGCGGACCGAGAACAGGCAGGTGCGAATCTTGCCATCCGAGGTGACTCGAATGCGGCTGCAGTGGCCGCAAAACGGATGCGAAACCGGTGCGATGATCCCGATCTCGCCGATGCCGTCCTCGAAGACATAGCGGCGGGCGGTCTCGCTGCGCACATGTTCAATCTCGCGCAGCGGCATGAATTCGGCCATGCGCCGCACGATCTCGTCGAGGGTCACGACGATCTCCGGCGACCAGACGCGGCCTTCTTCCAGCGGCATGAATTCGATGAAGCGGACGGCAACGCCTTCCTCGCGCGCAAAGCGGCCGAAGGCAGTGATCTGATCGTCGTTGAAGCCGCGCAGGAGCACGCAATTGATCTTGACTGGGCTGAGCCTGGCGCGTTGCGCAGCGCGGATTCCGGCAAGCACGCGTTCGTAGCCGTTGGGGACGCGCGTGATGCGCGCGAATTCTCCTGCATCCACGGCGTCCATCGACACCGTGACGCGACTCAGACCGGCATCGGCAAGCGGTTGCGCCATCTCGGCCAGCAGATGTCCGTTGGTGGTGATGGCGATGTCTAGTTGGTTGCCTTCAAGAGTGCGCATGCGGCCGAGGTCGCGGACCATCTCCACCAGGCCCTTGCGCAACAACGGCTCGCCGCCGGTGAGACGGATCTTCGTGATCCCCAGCCCGACGAAGACGCGCGCCATCCGCAGGTAATCAGCAATCGGCATCTCGGGAAATTGCGGGCCGTCGGTGCCCGAGCGGCAATAGACGCACCTGTAGTTGCAGCGATCGGTGATGGATATCCGCAGGTCGCTGATGCGCCGTCCGAATTTGTCGATGAGGAACACGCTTTTCGCGATTCGCCAGTCGCTTTTCGCTAAACGGCCATTAGCCATTAGCTCTTAGCAATCAATTCCGTCTGTCATCCTGAGCGAGCGCAGCGAGTCGAAGGACCCCTATGCTGCTACTCACCTTCCCCGCACCTTTTTCAAGCAGGGCTTCTAATCTTTGCAACTCAAATCTGTTTTTGTACGGGAAAGAAGACGGGACAGCGCGTGAAGAGACACAGTGCGGCTGATCGTTTCCTTTCCAAGCACGGGAGGCATGGCCGTTTCCCGCCACACCCTCGGTCCCGCAGAATACCGCGGAACACCGCCGCCGCAGCCTTGGGTATTCCGGTAGGCCACGGAGGTCGGAAACAGTAGCAGCGATTATAGATGAGACAGACGGCGGAAAGCTGCAGTCAGAAAAGGAAAATGCTCATCGGCAAACAGGGATTGAAGAAGCCGCCGGAAAGGCCCGAAAACCGAAACTGTCGTCGGCTGAAGCCGACTTCAACTGACAAAAACAAACGGTCTGAACGCGGACCTAAAGGTCCGCACTACCCGAACGTCGCTTTTGTCAGCAGCCTGCTATGCCGTGCGCTTTCAGAAACCACCAGCGAATAGCACCAGCGAACAGCGGCCTTGGTTACATCCCTTCGTAATTCGGTCCGCCCCCGCCCTCCGGCGGGACCCAGGTGATGATCTCGTACGGGTCCATGATGTCGCAGGTCTTGCAGTGCACGCAGTTCGAAGCGTTCAGATGGATTTGCAATCCGCTGGGCGTGTCCGTGGCTTCGACCATCTCGTAAACGTTGGCCGGGCAAAAGTTCTTGCAGGGGTTGCCGTACTCTTTCACGCAGCGCTCGTTGCAGATGTTGGTGTCGTGGATCACGAGGTGCGCCGGCTGGTCTTCTTCATGCTTCGTGCCGGAGTAATACACGTCGGTCAGCTTGTCGAAGGTGAGCTTGCCGTCACCCTTGGCGGGGCCGATGATACCCGCCTCTGGCCCGCCGTCCGCTGGAAGCCGCTTCAACTGTTCCATGCGACGATGCCCCGCTTCGTTGGTGTAGTGTGCGTGCAGGCCGCGGCCACCCGTGAGCTGCTGGATGCCCGCGTGGAACACGCCCGAGACGAACCCGCTCTCGAAACCCTGGTGGAAGTTGCGCACCGGCCAAAGTTCGGTCTTAATCCAGCTTTTCTCGACGCGATCCTGGAAGGTTTCCAACATATCGAGCGAGAAATCGTTCTTGACCATGGCATCGAAGGCAGTCTCGGCCGCCAGCATCCCGCTCTTAATGGCGAGATGAATCCCCTTCAGCCGCTGTGAATTCAAGAAGCCGGCAGAGTCGCCGAGGACCATCCAGCCATCGCCGGCCAGCGGCGGAATGCACCACCAGCCGCCATAGGGCAGCGACTTGGCGCCGTAGCGCACCATCTTGCCGCCTTCCAGCAGCTTGGCGATGAACGGATGTTTCTTGAATTCCTGAAGGACGCGATGAGGATCAAGCCGCGGATCGCGATAATCGAGTCCGGTGACGAAACCGAGCGAGACGAGATTGTCTTTGGCGCCGTAAATCCATGCGCCTCCGTACTCGTGGAACGTAAGCGGGTAGCCCATGGTGTAGATAACTTCACCCGGCGCGACGCGCCCGGCGGGCAGTTCCCAGAGTTCCTTGACGCCGACCCCGTAGGTTTGCGGATTGCGCTCGTGGTCGAGCTGGAAGCGTCCGATGAGTTGCTTGGTCAGCGAGCCGCGCGTGCCTTCGGCGAGAATCACAAGCTTAGCTTTCAAGTCATAGCCAGGCTCGAAGTTGGACTTCCGCTGGCCATTCTTGTCCACGCCTTTATCGTCGGTGCGCACCCCCACCGCGCGCCCGCTTTCGAAAAGCAGCTCGGAACCGGCAAAACCGGTGAAGACCGTGATCCCCGTCTCTTCCACCTTGCTGCCCAGCCACTTCATAAACTTGTTAATCGAGATCACGTAGTTGCCGTGATCGCGCATGGGTGGAGGCGTGATGGGGAACTTGAACTTACCCGTCCGGCTCAGGAAGTAAACCGCCTCTTTCACTACGGCGGCGTCAAGTGGCGCTTCCTTTTCGAAGCCGGGCAGCAGCTCGCGCATGGAACGCGGATCGAGCAGCGCGCCCGACAGACAATGGGCTCCAACCTCGCGGGCTTTTTCCAGGACGTAAATATTCTCTTTCGTAAGCTGCGCGTCGGGATGCTTGGCGTTGTGGTCGTCAATGAGCTGGGAGAGGCGCAGAGCGCAGGCCATACCGGCGGGGCCTCCGCCGACAATGACGACATCGGCTTCCATTGCCGGGCGTTCGACACCAGCGAGTGGCTTACGAAAAACGATCATTAGGCCTTCCCAAAAAAGGGACTTACCATTCTATTGTCGCCCTGTAACACGACAACTTACAAATGGTGTTACGCAAAAAGTAAAGGCGCAAGTTCATGCGCCGCTCTCTAACTGTCAAGAATCTGCCGCGTGTTAGACGCCTTTGGCTTTTTTTACTTCTTCAATCAGCGGCGGAACTATATCGAACAGATTGCCGACCACGGCGACATCGGCAATTTCAAAGATCGGCGCTTCCGCGTCTTTGTTGATCGCGATGACGGTGCGCGCGCCTTTCATCCCCACTACGTGCTGAATCGCCCCGCTGATTCCCAGCGCGAGATACAGCTTGGGGGCGACCGTCTGTCCCGAAGATCCGACCTGACGGTCCATGGGCAGCCAGCCGGCATCGCAAATGGGACGCGACGCCGCGATCTCGCCACCCAAGGCCTCGGCCAACTGCTGAGCAAGCTCGATGTTCTTCTGCTCTTTGATACCACGACCGACAGCGACAATAATCGCCGCCTGGGTAAGGTCTACTGCCTGCTTGGCCTCGACAAAAGGAGCCTCGGGCCGGTTACGAACGAGACCCTCGGCCACGTCGACATTGACCGTTTCGACTGGCGCCGCAGCGTCGCCTTGTACGACCTGGTCGCCACGGAACGCGCCGTTCTGGAAGGTCGCAAAATACGGAGGACCTCCGACGAACGAGACGTCAGCGGCAAACTTGCCCTGGAACATCTGGCGAGTGAACCGCAGGTTGCCGCCCTCGTACTTGTAGCCGACGGCATCGCTGATGAGCGCGCGGTCCAACCCGGCCGCCAGCTTCGGAGCGAAGTCGCGCACCTGGTAGGTGTGGGGCATCAGCACCAGCTTGGGTTGCTTCTGCTCGATGAACGGCTTCAGCGCGGCCACGAAGCCATCGGGGGTGTAAGGCTCCAGCTTGGCCGACTCGAGGGCGTACACCTTCGACACTTTTTTCCCGGCGACTTCTTTGGCGATGTCGCCCACGCCGCTGCCAGCCACGGCCGCTTCCAGAGTCCAGCCAGTTTCAGCGGCGATCGCCTGCGCTCCGCCGATGGTCTCCCAGGAAACACGATTCAGCTTGCCTTCGCGTTGCTCCACTACGACCAGGATGGTATCTGCCATTTCGATCCAATCTTCTCTGCCTTCCAGGGGCCATCCCGCGCCGGGCGGGTGACCCTGGTAAGGCTGTAATTTCTCTCCGCAAATTCTTTTCAGCGCCGCAGCACGGGCTGCTCATTCTAACCGAACAACAGTCGCATCAGCCCCGACCTTAGCGATTGCGGCTTCGTATGCGAGCGCCAACGATATTCAGCAGCAGACCTACCGCGACTAGTACGGCTGCGATAATCTCAAACCGCGTCTCTCCCAGCTTGAAAGCCGCCGGCTGAAAGAACATAACCAGGAATGCGAACAGCACTAAGACCCAGCCGATAATCATGAGGGCTGAGCCGGTTTCACGTTTTTCTTCTGACGACGGCATAGCTGCCTCCTGCCCGCCGCAGCCGGCGCGCCGACTTGCCACTCTCGCTGTACCCAAAATTCTTGCCCTGGTGGCCCTGCTATAACTCGCGGCCAGGGCCGCTCGAATAACGCTTTAGATCACGCGCAACTCGTTGCGCAGCTTGTCCACCAACTTCTTGGCAATCTCTCCCGGAGGACCTTCCAGCACTTCGGTCTTCTTCGTCTTCTGCGGGATGTAAAGCTTCTCGATTTTCTGCAAGTTTTCGCCCAGGGCCGGCTTGACTTCGTCGAAGCTCACCTTCTTCAGCGGCTTGTTCTTCGCCTGCTTGATGCCGATCAGGGTTGCGTAACGCAATTTGTTGATGCCGGACTGGATCGTCAGCAGCGCAGGCAGCGGCATATCGACAAACTGGAAGAATCCCGCCTCGAGTTCGCGTTTCACCCTGATTCCGCTATCGCTCTTCTCGATTTGCATGATGATGGTGGCGTGCGGCCAGCCCAGCAGCGCAGCCAGAATGACGCCGGTCTGCGCAAAGCCATAGTCATCGGACTGCAAGCCGGTGAAAATGAGATCGAAGCTTTCGTCCTTGATTGCCGTCGCGAAGGCCTTCGCGGTATTGAACGCGTCGAGGGTAACGAAGCCGTCGCCTTCGAGGTGAATGGCGCGGTCGGCGCCCTTGGCCAGCGCCTCGCGCAAGACCTGCTGCGCGCGGGGCGGGCCGCTGGTGATCACCACAACCTCGCCGCCGTGCTTCTCCCTCTGACGCAGCGCTTCTTCCAAGGCGTAGGCGTCGGGCTCGTTCACTTCGTAGGAAACATCTTCGCGAATCCACGTGCCACCCTCATTCAGCTTGAGCGGCGCGTCTTTCTGCGGAACCTGCTTCATACAGACCAGGATCTTCACCGGGGCTCCTAACGCTTCACGCAATGCTTTGAGCGCATACCGTGAAACCGGCAAGTATAAATGAGCGGCGGGAGGATGGGAAACTGATGAGCGTTGCGTGAGCGATGCGAGTTTCGAAATGGGAATCGCCAATGCGAATGTAGCCCGACACTTATGGCCGTTTACTTACAAGGGGAAACACCTTCCGCAGAGGCAGCTTGTATCAGCATTAATGCTTGTGGACTTCATGAATCAGGTCCTTAATCTTCAGACCGCCCAACTTGTTGCCTTTGCGCAGCTCTCGGATGCTGTCTATTGCCTCCGCGACAGAAGGCCTATTGGCCCGCTCGCCTTCCAGGAGCTTTTTCTTGCGTTCGATTCCCCAGCGGTAGCCTGCCAGGTCGCCGTCGTTACGAATCACGCGATGACACGGGACCGCCAGCGCCACTGGATTCGAAGCGCAAGCGCGAGCCACCGCCCGAACGGCTTTCGGTTCGCCAATCTCGCGCGCGATCTCGGTGTAGCTGCGCGTCTCGCCGCGCGGGATCCGTTGCAGCGTCTCCCAAACTTTCTGCTGGAAGGCGGTGGCGCGCACGTCGAGCGGCAAGTCGATCGTGGTCTTCTCGCCGCTGAGGCTCGCCACCAGCGGCCCAATGTAACGACGCATGGCCGCATCGTCGCGGTGCAACGTCGCTGCGTGAAACTCTTCCCGAAGGTCGCGCTCCATCTCGGTCGCGCTCTCGCCAAAGCGAACAGCGCACAGGCCGCGCTCGGTCGCGGCAACCAGCATTCGTCCCAGCGGAGTCGGCGCAATCACAAACATGATCGTCGCGCCAGCACCACCGCGCCGGTAGGCGCCTGGCGTCATGCCAAGCTGCTGGCCGGACTTCTCGTACAGGCGGCTGGGCGAACTGAAGCCGGCGTCATAAAGTGCGGTAGTCACATCATCTCCTTGGCGCAGTCCGGTTTTGACATGCTGCATGCGCCGCGCTGATTGATACTCGCGCGGACTGAGGCCCGTAGCGCGCTTGAACAGCCGTTGCAAGTGGAACGGGCTAAGCCCGACACGCTTGCTGAGTTGCGCAAGGGTAACCACGCCGTCGGCGTTGTCGATCAACTGCCGCGCCCGCAGCACGTATTGCGCCTGGGCGGAGATTTCCGTTGGCTTGCAACGCAGACAGGCGCGGTAACCGGCGCGCTCGGCTTCGCGCGGATCGAGGAAGAATTCAACCGAGTCGCGCCTCGGCCGACGGCTGGGACACGATGGGCGGCAATAGACGCCGGTGGTACGTACCGCGAAGACGAAGCGTCCATCCTGCCGGGCATCGCGCGCCATCACTTGCTGCCAATGGTTTTCGTTCTGGTTTTCATTCTGAAGTTCGGTTTGCATGGTCACAGCGTAGCTCCGGCTCGCGGGCGGCGCTATCCGGCCCTTGCGCGCAAAGCGTTTGGGCAACGCCTCCTCCTTCGGGGCTACGGCGCGCGCAGTTCCCCGCCGGACCGCTGCCTTCGAACTAGTCCCAGTGCTTCTCATGTTCCCAGACGTCGTGCAGGCTCAATTTCAGTCCCCGGGCATACCAGATGTCGAACTTCTCCAGCGCGTACGGATACTCAAAGTGTCCCGCCCATTCCGCGTGCTCGGTAATGCTCTTGAGGTGCTCGGGATTGTCTTCATCGACCACGATGATGCTCTCGCCGGTGTAGCCGTGAATTCCCCAGTACCAGTAGTTTTGATGAAAGCAGACGGCCTTCGGCAAACCGTACTTTGGGCCGAAATAGTCAATCGCGCCAGCCTGTCCGTAATCGCCGGTCTTGATGGCGGTCTTGGCCTGCACGTCAGGCGGAAGGCTGTGATAGACGCGGGCCACCTCGGCCACCATGGCTTCCCAGCCAAGCTCGTCGGAATAGTACTGCGGCAACGGAGAGCGCGCGTGGCTATGCTCGCTAATTGGCGGCGTAAAGTGAATGGCACGCGTGAAAGCAACAAATCGCTCCGGGCTGATGACCGGTGCAATCAGTGGCAAGAACACCAGGGCCGGAATTACGAGCACCAGAACGAACGCGGGTTTCAGCCACGCGCGCCGGGTGCGCTCGATCCATTCTTCGCAGACCACGCCGCCCGCCGCGAAGAGCATGGGATACGCCGGAGCGACGTAGTAATCCTTGCCGTGCAGAATCATGAAGACGGCGAGGGTGACCACGTACGCCCAGCCCAGAACTCGGTAGCGCCTCCCTTCGCGGCCAAAGAACAGCCAGCCCAGTCCGGCCAGCCACAGCGGGAGCGCGAAGGGGTTCACCATGAGAATCTGCTGCAACAAGAATTGGACGGGATTTAGGGCAACGTCGCGGCCGCTGGCGCGGATGTTGTGCATCAACTGCACGAACGGCCAATCGCGATGGACATTCCACAGCAGGTTGGGCAGAAAAATCAGAAAGG
>Ga0208714_1000432_pt1 | contig 12032 bp, 9 predicted proteins | sample NGESurshal072012_3_FD_184461 | JGI IMG/M metagenome (GOLD analysis project Ga0208714, IMG submission 184461) | Arctic peat soil microbial communities from Barrow, Alaska - NGEE Surface sample 415-1 shallow-072012 (SPAdes) | ecosystem: Environmental > Terrestrial > Soil > Wetlands > Peat ... | reverse complement strand
AGGCGTCGTCGGGCGCACATGCTCGAACGACTCGATGTCCACGCCCGCGACGCAAATACGCGGCGCACCCATCCTCGTGACGTGGTTGGCGACGATCCGCATCGCTCACAAATGCACGGGATGTACATCGGGCCATCGGCCAGCCAGGTACTCGCAGACCAAGCGCCGATGGCAGTGCTCAGCCGTGGCCTCACTGCACAGGAGAGCGGTGGGCGCATGAAAGTCAGAGATCGAGAGCCTGCTGTCGATCTCGCGACTCGCCATCAACTCGAGGAACTGCGCTTCGTAGGCCGACCAGTCCCCTTTGCGCTTCTTGTACTCGTCGAGCAGCCCTTGCGTTGGAGCGAGCAGTGGCTCGTGTTCGTAGGTGGCCCCGATCAGCTCCTGCAGGAAGTACGGGAGGTCCTTGGCCTTGGCGAAGCCGGCCAATTGCGACGTGTTGTTCAGGCGCACGTCGAGCAGCCGCGTGACACCTGCATCAGCTAGGCGCTTGAAGAAACGCTCAGCCGTCGTCTGTGTGAAACCGATTGAGTAGATCTCCACGGTGTCTGCTCATCCTCCAAGAGTGTGCATTGCGCATCGTCGGACAGCGCCACGGAACGCTCCGTGCGAATAGTCCCATCTGGAAGAATATGCCGAAGTTCGACTCCTCGGTCGGTTAGGACCTTTCCAACCAGCAGCCGCCGGTGGCAGTGTTGCGGGTCTCCCTCGCTGCAGAGCAGTGCGATCCGGTGGCGCCGTGCACCGGCAATGAGGCGCTCTATCGCAGCCTCGAAAGCCTTCTCTTCGGACATCGGGCCGTAGAGGGCGTGGCCGTCCGCGTCGTAGTGCTCGTCTCGCGTCGGACGGCCTCCGAGCTCCTCTCCGAGGAACAGATAGCCCACGCCCCGCCGAGCCATCGCGGCCTCGAGCTCATCCCGATTGAAATGTGGCGCGAAGCGCGAGTAGGGGAACGACCGCACATCTACGAGGAACTCGATCTGCCCACTTGAAACGAGCTGCGCAAAGTCATCGAGCTCGTGGTTGGAGTGGCCGACCGTCCAGATAGCAAGACGCGAAGACATCGTTCTCGTCATGGTAAGGCCCTACAGCCCACCCTCAAAGGCCCCCTTGACCTGCGCGTCGAGTGCGTTCAGGCGATACAGCGCCAGCGCCTCGGCCGAGGCCAAGCGCTGGCCGGAGCTCGCCTCCGCGCCGTGGTGCAGCAGCACGCAGTGCTCGAGCGCCAGGCGGCGCTCGCCCTCCAAGATCGTCGGCATGTGGCCTGCGAGCACGCGCATTCCCAGCTCGATGTGCCCCAGCAGGCGTCCTTCTGGGCTGCGCGCGATCTCCGCGCCGTAGGTGAACTCGCGCGTCTTGCCGATGTCGTGCACGATCGCCGCGCTCAGCAGCATGTCGCGATCCAGGCGCGGGTGCAGCGTGCACAGCTCCAGCGCCAGCGTCGCCACGGCCACCGTGTGCTCCAGCAGACCGCCGAGGTACGCGTGGTGGACCCCCGGGCGCGGGCCCGGGCGACTCGACGGCGCCGAGCACGGCGCGACGCGCAGCTGCGCGCGAAGCTCGCCGTCGCCCAGCACGTTCGCCAGCAACAGCTTCAGCGGCGGGTCGAACACCTCGCGCGCGAGGTGTTCGAGGAACCCCTCCAGCTCGTCCAGGTCGCGATAGGCCGTCGGCAGAAACCGCGCCGGGTCGGCCTGCTCGCCCTCGGCGCGCGCGATCGACTGAACGGCGATCTGCAGCGCGTCGCGGAAGCGCTCGGCGCGCCCCTGCACGCGCACGAGCTCGCCGCGCTCGAAGCGCCCCGCGAGCACGTCGGCGTCGCGAAAGGCCCGCCCGAGGATCGTGCCCGTGCTGTCCGACAGCTCGATGTTCAGATACGGCGTCCCCGCGCGCGAGATCTGGCGCTCCTTGCGCGTGCACGCGAACACGCCGTCGACCTCCTGCTGGTCGCGCAGAGTCGCGATGCTCTGGGCGATCTCGCTCGGCGCAGTCGTGGCGGAAGCCATCGGCCCATGATGTACGGTGGTTCGGATGCAGCCGCTCATCTGGGATCGCCGTCCGGACGGCCTGAGGGCCCCCGCGATGGTCTGCGCGTTTCAAGGCTGGAACGACGCCGGAGACGCCGCCTCCAGCGCCGTCTCCTTCCTCGCCTCCTCGCTCGACGCGCGCCGCTTCGCGCGCATCGACTCCGAGGAGTTCTACGACTTCCAGGCCAACCGGCCCAGCGTGCAGTTCAACGACGACAACGAGCGCGAGATCGTCTGGCCGACCGTCGAGGTCTTCGAAGCCTCCGCGCCGCGCGCGCCGCGCGACCTCGTGCTCGTGCAGGGCGTCGAGCCCTCGCTGCGCTGGCGCGCCTTCAGCGCGCACATCGTCGACCTCGCCGAAGCGCTCGGCGTGCAGGTCGTCGTCTCGCTCGGCGCGCTGCTCGGCGACGTGCCCCACACGCGGCCCGTCGCCATGTCCGGGCACGCCTCAGACCCCTCGCTGATGGAGCGCCTGGGCATGCAGGGCTCGACCTATGAGGGGCCGACCGGCATCGTCGGCGTGTTGCACAACGCCTGCATGCAGGCCGGTCTGCCGTCGGCGAGCCTGTGGGCGGGCGTGCCGCACTACGTCGCCGCCGCCGCCAACCCCAAGGCCGCGCTCGCGCTCGTGCGCCGCGTCGAAGGCCTGATCGGCGTGTCCGTCGACGTCTCCGAGCTGGAGTCCGCCGCCGCCGACTACGAGCGTCAGGTCGGACTGGCCGTGCAGAGCGACCCCGAGATCCAGGCGTTCGTCGAACGCCTCGAGCAGGCCGCCGAAAGCGACGAGGAGGTCTCCACCGACGACGTTCCCTCAGGCGACATGCTCGCACGCGAATTCCAGCGCTTTTTGCGCCAGCGCGGGCACGAGAGCAAGTAGCTCTACTTCTCGGCGACCGGGCAGACGATCCGGTAGTCGCAGATCGAGCACGCCGCGTGCGAGGGCGTCGGCTCGAACTCCTGCGCGAGAATGCCCTCGCCGACCTCCATCACGATGTCCGTCACCGACGCCGCGTCCTGCTCGCCGCGCGGCACCGGAACCTTCACGTCGTCGAGCACGTAGTAGTAGGCCTGGTGTGAGGACTCAAGGCCCCACGCCTCACGCGCAGCCAGCGCGTACAGCGACAGCTGCACGTCGTCCTTCAGCTGCTCGGCCGTCTTCGCGCGCGAGGTCTTGTAGTCGATCAGCTCGTATTCCTCGCCCCCGTCCGCGCCGATCACGCGGTCGACGCGGTCGACGCGCCCGCGCAGGTGGTGCGGTCCGAGGCGGAAGGAGAACGAGCGCTCGAACCACACGGGCTCTGAGTCCTGTCCGTGCAGGCGCCCGTGGTAGCGCGTCAGCGCCGTCGTCGCCAGCCCGCGCAGTTCGTTCTCGCGCTCAGAGTCGCCGAAGCCCGCTTTGCGCCAGCCCGAGTCCAGCAGCTCCAGCAGCTGCGAGAGCGTCTCCCCGCCGTCTGAGTGGAAGCGCTCGAGCACCGTGTGCACGGCGATGCCGAAGCGCTGGTGCAGCGTCTGCTCGGTCGGGATGCGCAGCACGCGCGCGAACTTGTAGCGCAGCGGACAGCTGCGATAGGTCTCGATGTCCGACGCCGACAGCGCCAGGCCGACGCCCTTGCGCGGCAGGAACGGCCCCAGCGAGTGCTCGTCGCGCTCGCCGATCGGCTCGCCGATCTTCGATCGCTCCTCGCCGTCGCCCGCGAGCGTCTCGTCGAGCGTCGAGGTCTGCAGGATCTCGCGCTGCGTCGGCGTCGTCGCCGACAGCAGACGCGCGTTTATGTCCGCCAGCGCCTCGGCGATGTCCTGACCCGCCGGACGCTGCAGCAGCGCGGCCAGCTTGAGCAGCTCCAGGTAGCGCACCACGCCGTGGGAGATGTCCAGTTCGGTGTCCAGGCGCAGCTCGCCCAGGCGCCCGCCGATGCGCCCGACGCTCTCCAGCACCTCTTCGCGCATCAGCTGGAAGGTCGCCTCCAGCCGGTCGTCGGGCGACGGCCGATCCTCCAGTGTGTCTCCGACCGACGGCGCGGCCGGCCCGGGCGCCGGGTCTTCGGCGCCGCCCCCCGCGGCGCGCATCACCGGCGCGACGGTCGCCAGGTGGCGGGCCAGCTCGCGCGGGGTCGCCCCCGGCTGCGCACGCACGAACTCGGCGGCGAGATCGCGCAGCCCCTGCAGGCTCGCCTGCTGCTCGGCAGCGTCCTCGGGTGCCAGCAGCGCACGGCCGGGCGCGCCGAGCAACTCGATCAGCTCGACCACGAACGCGTCCGGCGCCCGCCCCTCCAACGCACCGGCGGCGCTGCGATGCAGCGCCGCGAAGCGCGCGATTCGTTCGCGCGCCTCCGGCGGGACCTGCGGGGACTCCGTCGCCGCCGTCAACCCCGCAACCAGATCGAGCTTGCGCCGGCGTGCGACCTGGATCACCCGCGCCAGGTGAGCCTGGCGCAACTCGATCGGCGGGCGCGCGAGCGCCCGCACGACCGCCGCCGCATCCGTCGGATCGACGAGCAGGCGCACCCACGCGAGCACGTCGCGCACCTCCGCCCGGCGCAAGAACGCCACGTCGCGCGGCGCGCCACCACCGATCGTCTCGGCGGCAGGCTCGGTCGCGGTGCGAGAGGCGGGCACCATCCAAGGATACGAGCGTGCGGGGAGACGCGACGGTGCGCGGCGCGAGACGCAGCTCGGAGTCGGCTCTGGGTCGGCCCGGGGCCGGCCTCGGGTCCGCTCTGGGCCGGAGGCGGCGGGGTGTGGAAGTCCTTTTGCACGCAGCGTGCGCAGTGGTATCTACAACAAGCGCGGCTGACGAGGCTTTGGGTTTGCTCTTGCGTCGAGCGTGCGCGTTCGTATATACACGCCGGCCGATCCTGCGACGTCCGTAAATACCATGGCGCACGCTGCGTGAAGAACGAGGAAGGACCTCCCCGCCCTCCCTCGTGAGCAAAGAGCAAGAGGAGCAAAGCCTTCCCCGCCCTCCCTCGTGATCGAAGAGCAAGAGGAGCAAGGCCCTCCCCCGCAGCTTCCCCGCAACTCCCTTCTCCTTCTCTGCCACAGCGGATCCTTATGGAGAGCTGAGCCGCCGTGGCTACGCTCTGTGTCAGTGGACACGATCGATTGGCGCACAGCGCAGCGCATCGGCGAGCGGGTGGCGGGATCGCCGCCGTCGGGAGGCGTGCGAGCCGCGTCGGTGGAGCCGCGCGCATACGAGTTCGCGCGGCGGGTCAGCGACTACAGCGGCCTCGGCGTGCCCGGCGCGCTGCCGCCGCTGGAGGCCGTCGACCGGGCGACGTGGATCGCCGCGAACCTGCGCACGATGCGCCCGCTGCTGGGCGGGCTGAGCGAGCGCATCGGCGAGGGCACGGGCCCGCTGGCGGGACCGCTGCGGATGGCCTCGGGCTTTCTGCTCGGCGCGCAGGTGGGCGCGCTCACGGGCGTGCTCTCCCAGCGCGTGCTCGGCCAGTACGACCTGGCGCTGCTCGACGACGAGGTGACGCCGCGCCTGCTGCTGCTCGCGCCGAACCTGGCGATCGCCGCGCGCAACCTGTCGGTGAATCGCGATGAGCTGGTGCTGTGGGTGACGATCCACGAGATCACCCACGCCGTGCAGTTCACCGGCGCGCCGTGGCTGCGCGCGCACCTCGGCGGGATGCTCAAAGAGCTGATCGACGGTCTGCAGGTCTCGATCGCCGGCCGCGGAGACGAGGACGCCGACGGAGGCAAGGACGGCGACTCCAACGGGCACGCGAAGGACGATGGAACGCCGGCGTGGCGGCGGATGCCCAAGCTGCCGGACCCGGGCGAGCTGCGCGAGATGGCCGAGCGCGCGCGCCGCGGCGAGCTCTTGCGCCTGACGCTCGGCGAGGACCGCTGGGCGCTGGTCGAGCGGATGCAGGCGGTGATGTCGCTGATCGAGGGCCACGCCGAGCACACGATGGACGCAGTCGGCGCCGAGGTGCTGCCGTCGCTGCCGGCGCTGCGCCGTGCGATGAACCGCCGGCGGGAGTCGCGGGGGCTGCCGTGGCGCGTGCTGGAGAAGCTGCTCGGCCTGGAGATGAAGCTGCGCCAGTACGAGGTCGGGCGGCGCTTCTGCGACGCCGTCGTCGCGCAGGGCGGCCCGCAGGCGCTCGCGCGCGTGTGGAGCGGACCGGAGCAGCTGCCGAGCTCGCAGGAGCTGAGCGAGCCGGCGCTGTGGCTGGCACGAACGGACGTGCGTACGTTCCCGCAGGGACGAACGCATGTTCCTCCTGTTACAAGCTAGCGGTTGTAAACATCCGTTACACACGGCGTGTTTGCGGCGTGGTAGCATCCGGTTGTAACAAACTTCGAGGACCGGGTTACAAACAGGTGTTCGATCCCGAAAAACGGGTATCGAGGACCGACACGTAAACCCGCAGCCTCCTCGCACAGGCGAGGAAGAAGAGGAGAACTCCCCCAGATGGCCACCGCGAAAACAACCTCCCCCGGCAGCACGAGATCGGCGAAAGCCAAAAAACCGGCTCGTAAAGCCGCCGGCGCCCGCCGCACGCCCAGCGCCACGCAGGCCAAAGCGTCGCACGCCAAGGGCGCGCGCACGCGTACGCTGCACCAGACCGAGTCGGCCGTCCGTCAGGCCGAGACCGCCACGCGCGAGACCGTCGGCGTGTTCGGCAACTACGCCGAGCGCGCTGTGCTGATCCCGGTCGGCGCGGCACTCACGGCCCGCGACAAGGTGGTCTCCGGCGTCAGCGAGACGATCTCCACGTACTCGACCTCGACCAAGGCCCAGGCCCAGATGCGTCGCTTCGAGCGCCGTGGCGCGACCGCGCGCAACCGCCTCGAGCGTGAGGTGCGCAAAGCGCGCGTCCGCGTCGAGCGCGATCTGCGCCAGCGCCGCCGCGAGATCGAGAAGACGGTCTCAGAGCTCGAAGAGAACGGCAACGAGCTGGCCAACAAGGTGCCGGAGCTTGCCAACCGCGTGCAGGAGCGCGTTCTCAGCCTGGTCTAGGCAAACCAGCTTCCCCCGCCCGGCTCGGAGAGGCCGGTAGCGGGAAAGTCTGTCGGCCTCATATCCCGCCGGCAGTAGTAGCACCCTCTCCTCCCTCGACTCGCGGGGCGGTCCCCATCGCCCCGCGAGTCTTTTAAACGCCCGGCCTCCGGGCCTGTTGACGCCCGGCCTCCGGGCCTGTCTTTAACGCCCGGCCTCGGCCTGTTGACGACGGGCCTCCGGCCTGCGGCCCCGCGTTTGGCACAATGACCGGCGATGCCCAACCGCGACGAGATCATGAAGGCGCTGGAGGTCGTGATCGACCCGGAGCTGCACCGCTCGATCGTCGAGCTGGACATGGTGCGCTCGATCGACGTGAGCGACAACGGCGTGGCCGACGTGACGGTGTCGCTGACGACGCCGGGCTGCCCGATCAAGGGCCACTTCCAGACGGCGGTCGCCGAGGCGGTGACGGGGCTTGATGGCATCACGCACACCAACGTGTACTTCGACGTGCTCTCGGACACGCAGAAGCAGGCGCTGCAGCAGAAGCTCGGCCGCGGCAGCCTGCCCCAGGGCGCGCTGGCGCAGGTGTCGAACGTGATCTGCATCGGCTCGGGCAAGGGCGGCGTGGGCAAGTCGACGCTGACGGCCAACCTGGCCGCTGCGCTGGCGGGCGAAGGCAAGCGCGTGGGCGTGCTGGACGCGGACGTGTGGGGCTACTCGATCCCGCGCATGTACGGCCTGGGCTCGACGCGCCCGCCGGTGTCGGCGGAGCGCAAGATCATCCCGCTGGAGGCGCACGGCGTGAAGGTGATGTCGATCGGCTTCTTCGTCGAGGAGGACGCGGCGGTGGTGTGGCGCGGGCCGATGCTGCACAAGGCGCTCACGCAGTTCTTGCAGGACGTCGACTGGGGCGCGCTTGACTACCTGCTGGTCGACCTGCCGCCGGGCACGGGCGACGTGTCGATGACGCTCGCGCAGCTGCTGCCACAGGCGCAGTTCTTGATCGTCACTACGCCGCAGGCGACCGCGCAGAAGGTCGCGCGGCGCGCCGCGCAGATGGCCGACAAGGTCAACTTGGAGATCGGCGGGATCGTCGAGAACATGTCGTCCTTCACGACGCCATCGGGCGAGCGCTTCACGATCTTCGGCGAGGGCGGCGGGCAGGAGCTGGCCGACGAACTCGACGTGCCGCTGCTGGGCAAGGTGCCGCTGACGATGCCGCTGCGCGAGCACGCCGACAGCGGCGTGCCGCTGGTCATCGAGGACCCCGAGGACGCCGCCTCGCAGGCGATCCGCCAGGTCGCGCGCGGGCTTGTCGCGATGGCCCCGATGGCCCCGATGGCCCCGATGGCGCTGCCGGTGCTGCCCGTCATACAGGTCGGCACACCTCCCCCGGTCGCCGTCCCCGCATCCGCGGGCGAGCGAAAACCGGCGGGCATGTCGCTGCCGATGGCTTAGTCGGCGGTCGCAGGGCGCCGAGAGACATACCGCTGCAATCGCGCCCGGCCGCTTGACAAGCGAAACCACTTTGGGAGGATCGTCTGACGATGTCCGCATCAGGACAACAGCAGGAGGGCAAGCAAGCAGCAGCTGAGCAGGACGACGCGACGCCGAACGGCGTCGTGGAAATCGACGAGCGCCGGGTAAAGATGGAGCGCCTGCGCGCGGAAGGAATCGACCCCTATCCGCACGTCAGCCTGCTGGGAGAGCGCACGCTGATCAGGGACGTCAACGCCGCGCACAACGCCGATCAGCTGGACGAGGGCGGGCATCCGGAGCTGCGCTACACGGTGGCCGGCCGCGTGATCTCGCGCCGCGAGCACCCGAAGACGTCGTTCATCGACCTGCGCGACCTGTCGGGGACGCTGCAGCTGGTCGTGCGCCTGGCGGACCTCGGCCAGCAGACCTACGACCGCGTGCTGGGCCTGGACATCGGCGACATCGTCGGCGTGCAGGGACACATGTACAAGACCAAGCGCGGCGAACTGGTGCTGGCGGTCGAGCAGTGCACGCTGCTGACAAAGACGCTGCGCCCGCCGCCGGACAAGCACCACGGCCTGGGCGACACGGGCACGCGCTTTCGCTACCGCGAGCTGGACCTGATCGCCAACGAGGACACGCGCGAGCTGTTCGTGCAGCGCGCGCGCATCGTCGCGGCGATTCGCAGCTGGCTGGACGAGCGCAACTTCGTCGAGGTGGAAACGCCGGCGCTGCAGTCGCTGGCGGGCGGCGCGGGCTCGCGGCCGTTCACGACCTACCACAACGCGCTGGACCGCGACCTGTACCTGCGCATCTCGGTCGAGCTGTTTCTCAACCGCTGCATCGTCGGCGGCCTGGAGAACGTCTATGACATGGGCAAGGTGTTTCGCAACGAGGGCATCTCGCACAAGCACAGCCCGGAGTTCACGATCATCGAGTTCATGTTCGCCTACGCCGACTACCACGACGTGGCGACGGCGACCGAAGAGATGTTCCGCGACGTCGCGCAGAAGGTGCTGGGGCGCACGACGGTGCAGCGAAACGGCGAGACGATCGACCTGGCCAAGCCGTGGCGGCGGATCACGATGCGCGAGGCGATGCTCGACGCGACGGGGATCGACTTCATGGACGAGAACAGGGAGGCGGCGACGGCGAAGATGCTGCAGGCGCTGGAGGAACGCGTGCACCCGGCGACGACTTGGGCGGAGCTCGTGCTGGCGGTGTACAGCAAGCTGATCGAGCCGACGATCAACCAGCCGACGCACGTGTTCGACTTCCCGCTGGAGCCGTTCCCGATCACCAAGCCGCACGCCGAGCACCCGGAGCTGGCCGAGCACTTCGACGCGGTGATCGGCGGGATCGAGATGGTCTCGGGCGACACCGAGCTAAACGACCCGGTCGACCAGTGGCAGCGCTTCGTCGACCAGCGCAAGCGGCGGATGGCCGACGAGGAGGACGTGCCGCACCCCAACGACGAGGAGTACGCGCGGGCGATCGAGTACGGCTACTCGCCGACGGCGGGCGGCGGCATGGGCGTCGACCGGCTGATCATGATCCTGACCGAACGCGAGACGCTGCGCGAGGTCATCCCGTTCCCGATCGTGCGGGACATCAAGTGAGCAGCGCGGATCCGCACATGAGCACCGAAGCGGCACGAGGCAAGCTAGATCTTGATTTTGGATTGGTAGCGGAGTGCCGGGCCGCCGCGTCGCAGATAGCCGGTCAGGTCTCTGAGGAGATCGCGGGCAAGACGACCGTGTCGGTCGAGCGCACGATCACGCGCCTGCTCGGCGTCGACGGCGCCAACGAGCTCGAGGCGCCGCTGCCCAACGTGCTCGTCGACCACGTGCGCGACCACGGCGAGCTCGGCCGCGGCATCGCCTACTGGGTCGGCAACGCGCTGCTGGCCGACCCCGACGCCACGCCGCAGACGATCGCCGAGGCGGTCGACCGCGGCGAGCTGGATCTGTGCGCGCTGCCGCGCGGCGCCGACGACGCGATCGGCATGCGCGTGATGCGCGAGTGCGAGCAGCGCATCGAGCGCATGAGCGCCGACATGCGCGAGCGCCGCGAGCTGCGCGAGCGCCTGGGCGAGCACCCGCCGCCGCTGCGCTACGTGCTCACGGCGACGGGCAACGTCTACGAGGACGTCGTGCACGGCCTCGCCGTGGCGCAGGCCGGCGGCGACATCGTCGCGGTGATCCGCTCGACGGCGCAGAGCCTGCTCGACTACGTCCCGTTCGGCCCGACGACGGAGGGCTACGGCGGCACGTTCGCCACGCAGGCGAACTTCGCCATCATGCGCGAGGCGCTTGACGAGTGGTCTGCCAAGCACGGCCGCTACGTGCGCCTGTCGAGCTTCTGCTCGGGGCTGTGCATGCCGGAGATCGCGGCGATGGGGGCGATCGAGGGCTTTGACAACATGGTCAACGACGCGCTGTACGGGATCCTCTACCGCGACATCAACCCGGTGCGCGGGCTGATCGACCAGCGCGTGTCGCGCATGATCAACGGCTACTTCGGCGTGGTGATCAACACCGGCGAGGACAACTACCTGCGCACGGCCGACGCGATCGAGGCGGCGCCGTCGGTGACGGCGTCGCAGTTCATCAACCGCCAGCTGGCGCTGGACTCGGGCGTGCCCGACGCACAGATCGCGCTGGGCGACGCGTATGAGATCGACACGCCGGTGGCAAACAGCCTGCTGCTGGAGTGGGCCCAGGCGCAGCTGACGCGCGAGCTGTTCCCCGACTGCCCGGTCAAGTACATGCCGCCGACGCGTCACATGGACGGCAACCTGTATCGCACGCACGCAACCGACTCGCTGTTCAACCTCGTCACGATCGCCACCGGGCAGGGCATCCAGACGATCGGCGTGCCGACGGAGGGGATCTTCACGCCGCACGTGCACGACCGCGTGATCGGCCTGGAAAACGTCAACTACGTGTTCAACGCGGCGCGCGACCTCGGCGAGGAGATCGAGTTCAAGCCCGGCGGGATCATCCAGACGCGCGCGCAGGAGGTGCTCGCCGGCGCGCACGCGCTGCTGGCGCAGATCGCCGAGAACGGCCTGTTCGCGGCGCTGGGCGAGGGCGTGTTCGGCGACGTCCCGCGCCAGATCGACGAGGGCCGCGGCACGGAGGGCATCGTCGAGGTCGACGACGGCTATCTGAACCCGGTCACGGAGTTGATGCGCGGAGCGACGAGCCATGCCTGAGCCGTCCACGCGCAAGCCAATAGATCTAAAAAAGGTAAAGCCGTACGCCGACCACCTGGGCGACGGGATCGTGCAGATGAGCTTCACGCTGCCGGTGCCGTACGGGCTGGCCGCGCGCAAGTCCGCGCAGGAGCTGGCGGCGAAGATGGGCTTCGAGCATCCGGAGGTCGTGCACTACCAGGAGCTGACCGACGGCTACACGTACTTCGTGATGTTCGGCGAGGCGACGCAGACGGTCGACTACTCAACGCTGAGCGACGAGGGCTTCGACGTCGAGTACATGTCAGAGGACGAGATCGAAGCCTTCGCCGGCCGCCGGATCGGCCGGCCGATCGTCGTCGTCGGCGCGGCG